>Ga0316228_1000148_pt1 | contig 101897 bp, 95 predicted proteins | sample TBH18021metaG_FD_206005 | JGI IMG/M metagenome (GOLD analysis project Ga0316228, IMG submission 206005) | Freshwater microbial communities from Trout Bog Lake, Wisconsin, USA - TBH18021 | ecosystem: Environmental > Aquatic > Freshwater > Lake > Hypolimnion/Profundal zone | place: USA: Wisconsin... | reverse complement strand
AACTTCCCGCACTCGGCGAACTCGCAGTTCTTCATCTGCTTCGACGACGCCCGCTTCCTCGACAAGCAGTACACGGTGTGGGGCAAGGTCGTGGAAGGCATGGACGTGGTCGACACGATCAACAAGGGCGAGCCGCCGCGCTCGCCGGACAAGATCGTGAAGGCGACCGTCGCGGCGGCCTGAGGCTGGTCTGACGAAAGGCTGCCCGTAGCCCTACGGGCAGCCTGCTTCTGCCGTCGCCAGATCCTCCGGCGAATTGATATTGAGGAACGGGTCCACCGACTCGACCGGCCAGGACGCCACCGCGGCCCCGTGGCGCGCGATGAACCCACCGACGCGCCGCTCGCCGCCCTCCAAATAGAGGCGTAGGTCGCCGCGCAAGGCCGCCGGCCAGAGCGCGATGGTGTAGTGCTGCCGCTCGCCCGAGGCGGCGAGCGCGATGCCGGCCTCCGGCGCGACACCAACGAGCCGCACCACCAGATCGTCCGGCAGGAACGGCGCGTCGCCCGAGACGCTCACCACACGCCCGATCCCGTGAGCCGCGGCGTACTCCAGTCCCGCCAGGATACCGGCGAGCGGCCCCGGCTGACTTGGCAGCGGATCCGGCAGGATCGGCCCGGGAAACCCGGCAAACCGCGCCGGGTCACCGTTGGCGCTCAGCGCCAGCCCGGCCCCGCATTGCGGCCCGAGCCGTTCGACCACCCGCTCCAGCAGGGTCCGGCCGCCGAGCCGCAGCAGCGGTTTGTCGCCCCCGCCCATCCGCCGTGCCTGCCCGCCGGCCAGGATCAAACCCAGGACCGGCGGCATGGCCTCACTCAAACACGATCTTCGGCGCCGTCCGCCCGGCCCCCGCACCCGACAGGTTCGCCCAGAGCTGGGCGGCGATGTCGCGGTAGACCTTGGCGTGCGGCCCGTCCGGATCGGTCGCCACCACAGGCTGGCCGTTGTCCGAGGTCTCGCGGATCGTCATGTCGAGCGGCACCTCGCCGAGGAACGGCACGCCGAGGCGCTGCGCCTCGATCCGTGCGCCGCCATGCCCGAAGATGTGCGAGGCGTGGCCGCAATTCGGGCAGACGAAAGTCGCCATGTTCTCGATCACGCCGAGGATCGGCACCGCGACCTTCTTGAACATGGTCACGCCGCGCCGGGCGTCGATCAGCGCGAGGTCTTGCGGCGTCGAGACGATGACCGCGCCGGAGAGGGGCGTCGCCTGCGCCATGGTGAGCTGCGCGTCGCCGGTGCCGGGCGGCATGTCCACGAGCAGCACGTCGAGTTCGCCCCAGAGCACGTCGCGCAGCATCTGCGTGATAGCGGACTGAACCATCGGGCCGCGCCAGATCATCGCCGTCTCGGGCTCAATCAGGAAGCCGATCGACATGACCTTGAGGCCGTAGCCGACCATCGGCTCCATGGCCTTGTTGTCGACGACATTGGGCTTGCCCGAGAGACCGAACAGCTTCGGCACCGACGGGCCGTAGATGTCGGCGTCGAGGAGGCCGACCTTCAGCCCCTGCGCCTGGAGCGCCAACGCGAGGTTGCAGGCGGTGGTCGACTTGCCGACGCCGCCCTTGCCGGAGGCGACCGCCACGATGTGGCGCACGCCCGCGATCTGCGGCCCCTGGTTCGGCGGCGCGCCGGGCCGCGGCGGGGCCACCGGCGGCGACACGGGCCGCGGGGCGGCACTGCTCTGGGCCGGATGGCTCTGGTTGCGCTCGGAGGTCAGGCTCGCAAACACGCCCGAGACGCCCGGCATCTGCAGGACGCGGCCCTCGGCCTGACGCCGCACCGGCTCGAACCGCTCGGCCTCGCTGGGATCGACCAGGATCGAGAACATCACGCGGCTGTTCGGATCGACCACGACCTGGGAGAGCCGACCCGAGCCGGGCAGGGTGGTGCCGGCGGCATCGACAGTGACGTCGGCGAGCGCCTTCAGCACGTCGTCGCGGGTGATCGCCAAAATCGTTCTCCACCGGGGTAAGCAGGTATGCCAGTGCATGTAACCAAGCCTGCCCAGAACACCAGACCCCGGATCTGCAAATGCCGGCCGCACCGGAGGCCTGCGTCCCTGTGCCGGTCTTGGGACGGGTACCAGTTCGGCCGAGCGGGGCCTGGACAGACGCCAGATCGTTTCCTCAGTGCGGCTTCGCGATCAGATTGCATTCCTCCATCGGCCCCCGCACCACGGTCCCGTCGCCGCGCCGATACATGCCGTGGCGGACATGCCGGCAACCGAGGGGACCGCGCAGCCGCTTCACGCGCTCGATATGCACGCTGCCGGCACGCCGATGGGAAAAGTCGTGGCCGCCGATGCGCACGCCCGGGCCGAACCGCACCTCGGCCCCCGCCGACGGACCCGAGAGGGCGAGTGCACTGACCGCCAGCAGCACGGCTGCACGCCGCCGCGCCCATGACTGCGTCATCCCAACCTCCGTCTCCGCACGCGCAAGCTGAACCAACGGGAGATTGATCCGTTGTCGGGGCACCCTTTCCGGCGGGGACCCCTCCGGGCGCGTCAGCGCCCCGCGGGACTCACCGCCCGGACCGACGATTAGGAGACCAGATTCATGCATCAGGGCAACCACCGCGACCACGAGGGCGCGAAGAAGCTGTTCGAGCTCATCAAGGACGTGAAGATCGCCATGATGACCACCGTCGATTCCGACGGGACGCTCAACAGCCGCCCGATGTGGAACAACGACGCCGACGAGAACGGCGACCTGTGGTTCTTCACCAAGCTGCACTCGCCCAAGACGGCCGAGATCAGCAAGGACAACCAGATCAACCTCGCCTATTCCGACCCGTCGAGCCAGAACTATGTCTCGGTGGCCGGCAAGGCCGAGATCGTCCGCGACCAGTCGATCATCGACGCCAAGTGGAATGAGAGCCTGAAGACCTGGTTCCCCAACGGCAAGAACGATCCCGAAGTCGCGCTGATCCGCGTCCATCCGGAGAAGGGCGAGTACTGGGACAGCCCGAACAGCACGATGCTGCACCTCTACGGCTACGTGAAGGCCTCGCTGACCGGCGAGAGCCCCAAGACCGAGACCAAGAAGGTCGATCTGGCCTAAGTCTCCGGCTCCAGAGCGCTGTGCGTCCGCGGGCGGTCTCCATCGGGGGCCGCCCATTTTCTTGACGGGGCCGGGCTCGGCATGCGCTCTGCGTCAGCGAAGCACGGGTGAGTCCCAAAAAAATGCTCGATCTGGCCAAACGGGTCTACGATCACAGCTTCCGCATCGATCCGATCGTGCGGTCGCTGCTCGACACGGATTTCTACAAGCTGCTGATGGCGCAATCGATCCTGCGCCGGCACCCGGACATCCGCGCCACCTTCGGCATCACCAACCGGACCCACCGCATCCGCATCGCCGACGAGGTCGATGCCGGGCTCCTGCGCGAGCAGCTCGACCATGCCCGGACGCTGCGCCTCAGCAAGGGTGAGGTCACATGGCTGCGCGGCAACGTCTTCCGCGGCCAGGGGCGGATCCTCGGGCCGGAATTCGTCTCCTGGTTCGAGAACTTCCAGCTCCCCGAATACGAGCTCGCCGTCCATGACGGGCAGTACGAGCTGACCTTTCACGGCCTTTGGGTCGAGACCACGATGTGGGAGGTGCCGGCGCTGGCCATCCTCAACGAGCTGCGGGCCCGGGCCGTGCTGCGCGGCATGGGCAAGCTCGAGCTTCAGGTGCTCTATGCCCGGGCCATGACCCGGGTGTGGGAGAAGATCGAGCGGCTGCAGAAGCTGCCCGATCTCTCGGTGGCGGATTTCGGCACGCGCCGCCGCCACGGCTTCCTCTGGCAGGATTGGTGCGTGCAGGCGATGGCCGAAGGTCTGGACGGTGCGTTCCTTGGCACCTCGAACTGCCTGATCGCCGCCCGGCAGGAGGTCGAGCCGGTGGGTACCAACGCCCACGAACTGCCGATGGTCTACGCGGCGCTCGCTGAGGACGATGCGGCGCTCGCAGCCGCGCCCTACCGGGTGCTGGCCGATTGGCAGGAGGATTATGGTGGCAACCTCCTGGTGGTCCTGCCCGACGCCTACGGCACCACGGGCTTCCTGGCGAAGGCCCCCGACTGGGTCAGCGACTGGACCGGGATCCGCATCGACTCCAAGGATCCGATCGAGGGCGGCGAGGAAGCGATCCGCTTCTGGCAGGAGCGCGGGCGCGACCCGCGGGACAAGCTCGCGATCTTCTCCGACGGGCTCGACATCGACGAGATCGAGCGCATCCATGCCCGGTTCCACGGGCGGATGCGCATCGGCTACGGCTGGGGCACGCTGCTCACCAACGATTTCCGCGGCCTCCTGCCGGACGGCAAGCTCGATCCGGTCTCGATCGTCTGCAAGGTCACGGAGGCGAACGGGCGGCCGACCGTGAAGCTCTCCGACAATCCCACCAAGGCGCAGGGGCCAGCCGAGGAGGTCGCCCGCTACAGGCGCGTCTTCGGCGTGGGCGATCAGGAGGCGCTGCCGGTTGTCGTGTGAGCGGGTGTCAGACCCAACCGGGTGAAACACGAGGGCTGACGGGTCGCAACTGAATTCATTATCATGTCGGCCAAGCGGAGCCGCCTCGGGCGGTCCTGCGTGGGAGAACGCCATGTCGATGAATCGCCGCTCGCTGATCGGGGCCGCAGGCCTCGCCCTCACAACGCCCGCCTTGCAGGTCGGGCAGGCGGCCGAAGCGTCGAAACCCGCCGCCAAGGCTGCGCCGCCGCCCGTCACGAAGATTCTCGCGCAGTGGATCCTCAGCTCGTCCTACGACACGCTGCCGGAGCCGGTCCGCCGCGAGGGCGTGCGCAGCTTCCTCAACTGGGTGGGCGTGGCGATCGGCGGCTCGCACCACGAGACCGTGGATGTCGCGGTCTCGGCGCTGCAGCCCTTCTCGGGGCCGCCGCAGGCCGGTTTGTTCGGCCGGACCGAGCGGTTCGACATCATGAACGCCGCCTTCCTCAACGGCGTCGCAAGCCACATCTTCGATTTCGACGATACTCACCTGAAAACGATCATCCACCCGGCCGGTCCGGTGGCCTCGGCGATCCTGGCCTATGCCGAGATGAAGCCGGTCTCCGGCAAGGATTTCCTCGACGCCCTGGTGGTGGGGATCGAGACCGAGTGCCGGATCGGCAATGCGGTCTATCCGAACCACTACGATGCCGGCTGGCACATCACCGGCACCGCGGGCGTGTTCGGATCGGCCGCCGCCGCCGGCAAGCTGATGGGGCTCACCGAGCAGCAGATGGTCTACGCGCTCGGCCTCGCCGCCTCGCAGCCGGTGGGCCTGCGGGAATCGTTCGGCTCGATGAACAAGAGCTTCAACCCGGGCCGGGCCGCCTCCAACGGCCTGTTCGCCGCGATCCTGGCGGCCAAGGGCTACACCTCGTCGGACGGGATGATCGAGGCCAAGCGCGGCTGGGCCAACACGATCTCAACCAAGCAGGACTGGTCGGAGATCACCGACGGGCTCGGCACCCGCTACGAGGCGCAGCTCAACACCTACAAGCCCTTCGCCTGCGGCATCGTCATGCATCCGACGATCGACGCCGCGATCCAGATCCGGAACGAGGATCACGTCAGGCCGGAGGACATCAGCCGCGTCGACCTCAAAGTCCATCCGCTGGTGCTGGAACTGACCGGCAAGACCGCGCCGAAGACCGGTCTGGAGGGCAAGTTCAGCATCTACCACGCCGCCGCGGTGGCCTTCGTCGAGGGGGCGGGCGGCGAGAAGCAGTTCAGCGACCGGGCGGTGAACGACCCGCGCGTGGTGGCGCTCCGCCAGAAGGTGATGCCGGTGGTCACCCCCGGGATCGACGCCGCGCAGGTCGACATGACCGTGACGCTGAACGACGGGCGGACCTTCCACCGCCACATCGAGCACGCCATCGGCAGCGTCGAGAAGCCGATGTTCGACGCGCAGCTGGAGGCGAAGTTCACGGACCTCGCCGCGGGCGTGCTGCCGGACGCGCAGGCCAAGCGGGTGATGCAGCTCTGCTGGTCGCTGCCGGAGCTGAAGGATGCGGGCGACGTGATGCGGGCCGGCGTGCAGGGGGCGTAAGCGCGCGAAGAATTCTGCGGGATCGTTTTTAGCCCCCGTGCCGTTCCCCGTTCGCGCGGCGTCCGATGCTCCCGGCGGCTGCCCGCGCGTGGCGTTCGGGACGCGGATCGGCGTATGGGTACCAACACCCCGGTCGGGGTCGAAACGGCGGCGCGGCGTCAAACCCCGTTGATCCCCCCGCGACCCACGCGTGTCGCCGCCGCCGAGACGCCGCGGGCCGCGATGGCCTCACCGGTGGTGGTGGGCGCCACCATCATCGCGGCGCTCTATTTCGGCCGCGAGATCTTCATCCCGATTGCGATCGCGTTGCTTCTGTCCTTCGTGCTGACGCCGCTGGTGAACCGCCTGCGGCGCCTGCGCCTGCCGCGGCTGGTGGCGGTGGGCTTCAGCGTTCTCCTGACACTCGGCATCGTGGCCGCCATGGCGACGCTGATCGGCATCCAGGCGGCCGACCTTGCCGGGGATGTCCCGCGCTACCGGGCCACGATCGAGGGCAAGATCAACGGGCTGCGCGATTCCCCGGTCGGGCACGCCACCGAGTACGTCGCCAATATCGGGCGGGCGCTCCATGGCGGCGGCAAGGAGGTGGGCAAAGAGGCGGCGAGCGCCGAGGCGCCGGCCGCTCCACCGCAGCAGCAACCGGCGCCGGATCAGGCCGCGCCGCAGAAACCGATGGTGGTCGAGGTCGCCTCGCCCCCGCCGGGCCCGCTGGAGATGCTGTCCACCGTGCTCGCGCCGGTCATGCATCCGCTGGCCACCGTCGGCATCGTGTTCGTGGTGCTGCTGTTCGTGCTGATGCAGCGCGAGGACCTGCGCGACCGCATGATCCGGCTGGCCGGATCGAGCGACCTGCACCGCACCACCGTGGCGATGGACGACGCGGCCAAGCGGCTGAGCCGCTACTTCGTGGTCCAGCTCGCCCTCAACGCCGCCTTCGGAATCGTGGTTGGCATCGGGCTTTACGTCATCGGCGTGCCGAACCCGGTGCTCTGGGCGATCTTCGCCGCCCTGATGCGCTTCATCCCCTATCTCGGGGCGGTCCTGTCGGCGCTCCTGCCGATGGCGCTCGCCGCCGCGGTCGATCCCGGCTGGAACATGATGATCGCCGTGGCGATCTTGTTCATCATCCTGGAGCCGCTCACCGGCCAGGTGTTCGAGCCGATCTTCTACGGCCAATCCACCGGGCTCTCGCCCTTCGCGGTGCTGGTCTCGGCGCTGTTCTGGACCTGGCTGTGGGGGCCCGTCGGCCTGCTGCTCTCGACGCCGCTCACCGTCTGCCTCGTGGTGCTCGGCCGCTACGTGGAGCACCTCGAATTCCTGGACGTGCTGTTCGGCGACCGGCCGGCGCTGACCCCCGTGCAGAACTTCTACCAGCGGATTCTGGCGGGCGATTCCGAGGAGGTGCTGGGCCATGCCGAGCTGATCCTGCAGCAATGCTCGCTCTCGTCCTACTACGACGAGGTCGTGCTCAAGGCGCTGGAACTCGCCGCCCGCGATGCGGCGCGCGGGGTCCTGACCGCGCGCCAGAAGGCGGCGATGCGCACGGCGCTCGGCGAGCTGATCGCCGACCTCTCCGACCGCAGCGATGCCGTAACCGGAGCCGGCGGGGAGGGCGACGAGGGTGCCTGCAGCCCGATGCCGATGGGACCTGCGCCGGACGCCCTGTCGGCGGCCTGGACCCGCCCGGGCGCCGTCCTGTGCATCTCGGGGCGCGGCTTTCTCGACGAGGCCGCCGCCGCCATCCTGGCGCAGATCCTGGAGAAGCGCGGCCTCGGCGTCCGCACGGTTCCCTTCGCGGAGGCGTCCTCGGCGCGAATCGCGCGGTTCGAGCCGGGCGCGGCGCGGATGGCCTGTGTGACCTCCCTGGCGCTGGACGGCGAGCCGACGCATCTGCGCCGGTTGATCCGGCGCCTCAAGGACCGGATGCCCGATGTGCCGATCCTGCTCGGGCTCTGGCTCGCCCAGAGCGACGCGGCCGAGCGCGCCGGCCAGAGGACGGAGTGGGCCACCCAGGCCGAGGAACAGGTCGGCTCCCTGCGCGAGGCCGTCGAGGCGGTGCTGGCCGCAGCCCAGCATAACCCTGCGACGCCGGACGACACCGGGGCGAACCCGGTCCCCAACAGGGAGGCGGCGCGTCTGTCGGTGCCGGCCGAGGCATGAAGCGGTTGGGGGACTTGACGGCCGGGGGCCCGGACCGGTTTCGTCTTGGACCGGCCAGGCGACCGATCGGACCGGGGCCGGAACAGGGGACAGAGCCGATGAGCGTCGTCGAACTCGGGCGGTTCATGGACGATCTCGCGGACGCGTCCGGGAAGGCGATCCTGCCGTTCTTCCGGGCGCAGTTCGGCTTGGACGACAAGGCCCGCGGCGGCGCGCCGTTCGATCCCGTCACCGAGGCCGACCGCGCCGCGGAGGTCGTGCTGCGCAAGATGATCGGCCAGACCTTTCCGGGCCACGGCATCCTGGGGGAAGAATTCGGCGCCGAGCGGACCGACGCGGAATGCGTCTGGGTCCTTGACCCGATCGACGGCACCCGGGCCTTCATCGGCGGCCTGCCGACCTGGGGCACCCTGATCGGATTGACGCGCAACGGCGTGCCGGTGCGCGGGATGATGCACCAGCCCTATCTCGGCGAGCGCTTCACCGGGGACGGGAAGAGCGCGCGCCTGCGCGGTCCCGCGGGCGAACGCACCCTGCTCACCCGCCGCTGCGCCGATCTCGGCCAGGCGATCCTGGCCACAACGGACCCGCGCCTGTTCGCGGCCGGCGCGGAGGCCGAGGGCTTCCGGGCGCTGGAGGGACAGGTGCGGATGTCCCGCTACGGCGCCGATTGCTACGCCTATTGCATGCTGGCCGCGGGCCAGATCGATCTGGTGGTGGAGGCGGGTCTGAAGCCCTACGACATCGTCGCGCTGATCCCGATCATTGAGGGGGCAGGGGGCCGGGTCACGGCCTGGGACGGCGGCCCGGCGGCCGGCGGCGGGCGCATCGTGGCGGCGGGCGACCCGCGGCTGCACGCGGCGGCGCTGAAGGTGCTGAACCCGTGAGGGTGGGGCGGCAAATCCGTTCGCGCGCCGGCACGGCGGCGGAAAGATTGAACGCGCAGGCAGATGTCACGCGCCGTCCCTCCCCCCTCTGCGGGGGAGGGTGGCCCCCGAAGGGGGGCGGGAGAGGGGAGCGACGGTGCAGAAGGAGGCAGCGGCCTCCGTGCAGATTGCGCCCCTTTCTGAAGCCGGGTTCCTCTCTTGCGGGACTTCGTCCCGGCCCGACCCCTGCCGACGCAGGGACCACGCTCCCCTGCATAGGCTACGATGTGCACACATCTTCAGCGGACACCAACGCTGGCGGCCGAGCGCAACGCGCCCCCTCTCCCGTGCGGGAGAGGGTTGGGGTGAGGGACGAGAACTCTCCGGAAGAGGCACGCGATCAATGCGCCGACAGGGCGCGCCTCTTCCGGACCGTTCTAATCCCTCACCCTGTCCCTCTCCCGCACGGGAGAGGGGACCCGCGCCCGATCCTGAAACCGCAACGCCAAAACGGACGTGGGATTCCGCAAGCCCGCAGAGGGGGGAGGGAGGGCGTCGCGCCCGGACAAGACCTTCAAGGCCGATTCGCGTGCTGCTGAACGCGCTCGTTCTGCTCACCAGCCTGATGCCCCCTGCGGCGGCGCGCGTGGATTCCCTCCTCCGCGCCCCGACGACCCCCTCGGCAACCACCACCCCCGCCGAACCGCCACCCCGCTTCGACCCCGCCACCCGCTCGGTCTCGAACTGGCACGCGCAGACCGGCGCGCAGCTCACGCCGCGGGCGCTCGCCGTCACGGCCTCGCTGGCGGAGGATCCGCCCTACGTCGCCCGCTGCGTGCGGCTGAACAATGGCTGGTGCATCAAGTCGGCCCGCTGGCCCGGCGAGATCGGGGCCGACGCCGAAGGCCACACCGCCTTCGCCACCCTCGATGACGGGGCCGACGCGGCGGCGAGCCTGCTGCGACGCTACTACCGCGACTATAACCGGCACACGGCCCTCGCCATCGTGCGCCGCTGGGCGCCGGCCGAGTGCCGGGTCGCGTCCGCGCCGGCGAGCCGGGGTGTCAAGGCACCCCCGGTCCCGGCCGCGCTGGCGCCGCGGGGCCTCGGCCGGACACTGCGCGCCCGGTTCCTCGCCACGCACCGCCCCGGCGGCGCGCCCCGGGGCCGGGCGGCGCTGCGCGTACAGCCCTGGTCGCCGCTCGCGCGCATGGCCGGTCGGCCGGCCCGACGCCCCACTGTTTCGCACGTCGCCGCGCTTCGGCCCGTGCCCGACATCGCCTCCGATATCACCGCCGCGCCACGGCCAGCCCGGAGCGTCGCCGACCCGTCCGCGCTCCTCGACCGGAAGGCAGACGGCCGGCTGCCGAGCGCCGACCGGATGGTCGCCGAATCCGCGCTGCTGCCCGCCCTCGCGTCCGGCCTGCCGGTCCTCGACCTGCGCCTGCCGGCCCCCCTCTGCACGGGCGACGAGACCCGGATCCAGGCCTATGCGGCCCGGATCAGCGGCAGCGTCGGCCTGAAGCCCGGCGACGACCTCGACCTGTTCGGGCCGGACGGCACCCCGCGCGCCAACCTCGCACCGGTGATGCTGGCGATGTCGGCGGTGGAACTCGGGACGCTCCGGGCCGGACCCGACCTCGTCGCCGGGGCGATCGCCCGGCTGCGCCCACTCACACCGGCCGCCGGCGGCACGCCGCCGTAACGACAAGCCTTGCGGTTCGACCCAAGGCGCGCCACCTCTGCCGCGCCACCTGTGCCCCGCCTGTTCCCCTCACGACGAGCCCGCCCGTGCCCCTGACCGACCTTGCCGCGCGCGCCGGCTCGGCCGTCAAAGCCTTCGCCGAAGCCTCGCACGACCTGTTGATCCAGCCGACGTTGCGGCTCGGGGTCACCGGGCTCGCGCGCTCGGGCAAGACCGTGTTCACCACGGCGCTGATCCACCACCTCGTGGAGACCCACGCCCTGCCGGCCTTCGCGCCCGCGCAGGAGGGCCGCCTGCGCCGCGCCAAGCTGGTGCCGCAGCCGGACGACGACGTCCCGCGCTTTCCCTTCGAGGAGCATTTCGGGACCCTGACCGAGGCCCGGCGCTGGCCGCGCTCCACCGATCGGATCAGCCAGTTCCGCCTGGAGATCGCCTACGAGCGCGCCGCCGGCTGGCGCACCGGCCCCGCGACCCTGATGCTCGACGTGGTCGATTATCCCGGCGAATGGCTGCTCGATCTCGCGCTGATCGAGACCAGCTACACGGCGTGGTCGCGCGCCACGATCAACGGCACTCGCCGGCCCGGCCGCGCCGCGGTGGCGGCTCCCTGGCTCGACGCGCTGAAGGGCTTCGACCCGAACGGCCCCCTCGACGAGATCACGGCCGAGCGGGCGAGCGACGCGTTCAAGGCCTATCTTGCGGGGCTGCGGGCCGGGCCGGAATCGGTGGCGACCACGCCACCGGGGCGGTTCCTGATGCCCGGCGACCTCGCGGGCTCGCCGGCGCTGACCTTCGCGCCCCTCGACCGGCTCCCCGAGAGCATCGCCCCCGACAGCCTCGCCGGGCTGATGGAGCGGCGCTTCGAGGCCTACAAGAGCAAGGTCGTGACGCCGTTCTTCCGCGACCATTTCCAGCGGGTCGATCGGCAGATCGTGCTGGTCGACGTGCTCTCGGCGGTCGATGCCGGCCCGACCGCGCTTGCTGAGCTGGAGGAGGCGCTGGACGCGGTCCTGCTCAGCCTCAATATCGGCCGCAACACGGTGCTGTCGCGGCTGTTCGCGCCCCGGGCCGACCGGGTGCTGTTCGCCGCCACCAAGGCCGACCACCTCCATCAGACGAGTCACGACCGGCTCGACGCACTGCTGCGGCTCCTCGTGTCGCGCGCCATGCGGCGGACGGAGGCTGCGGGCGCCCGGGTCGGCACCGTGGCTTTGGCCTCCGTGCGCGCCACCCGCGAGACCACCGTCCACGACGGCGCCGAGACCCTGCGGGCGGTCGCCGGCACGCCGGAGGCCGGCGAGGTGGTGGGTGACGAGGTGTTCGACGGCAACAGCGAGGCCGCGATCTTCCCCGGCGAATTGCCCGCCCGCGCCGAAGCCGTGCTGGAGGGGGCGGTGGAGCCGGGCTCCCTGCGCTTCCCGCGCTTCCGCCCGCCCCTCGTGCGGTCCGACGGCCTCGGCCGCCCCGGGCACCTGCCGCAGATCCGGCTGGACCGGGCGATGCAGTTCCTGATCGGGGACAAGCTGGCGTGAGGATGTCTGTGAATCTGCGGAGCCCTCTACGATGACCTCGGGCCAGAAACCCCGCGCCTTCCGGATCACGCCGGAGCCGCCCTCGAACGCGAGCGTGACCACCACGCCCCTCTCCCCCGGGCCGCAGACCCGGATCGTGGAGGAGCCCTTCGAGATCGTCGATGCCGCCGACGGTGTCGCCGTGCCGGTGGCGCCGAAGCGCCGCTCGCCCTGGGGGGCGCTGTTCCTGTCGGCGGTCGGCGGCCTCGTCTCGCTCGGGATCGGCCTCTCCATTGAGCGGATGATCGCCGATCTGTTCCAGGCCGCGCCCTGGCTCGGCTGGGTGGCGCTCGCGCTGCTGGGCCTCGCCGCGCTGGCGCTGCTGGCGATCGTTGTGCGGGAACTCGCCGGCCTGCGGCGCGAGCGCAAGATCGAGCGCCTGCGCCAATCGGCCGTCGATGCCCTGAGCACCCGCGATCACACCGGTGCACAGGCGGTGGTGCAGGCGCTCTCGGCCTTCTACGCCGACCGCGACACCCTCTCGGCGGCCCGCGCCCGGATCGACGCCGCCGCCGACGCGATCCTCGACGTGGACGACCGGATCGGCCTCGCCGAGCACGAATTGCTGTCCGGTCTCGACCGGCAGGCCCGCAACGCCATCGCGGCGTCGGCCAAGCAGGTCTCGGCGGTGACGGCCCTGAGCCCGCGGGCGATCGTGGACGTGGCCTTCGTGGTCTTCGCCGCCGCGCGGCTGCTGCGCCGGATCGCGGCGATCTACGGCGGCCGGCCGGGCTTCCTCGGCTTCCTGCGGCTGGCGCGGGCGGCGGTCGCGCATCTCACGATTACCGGCGGCATGGCGGTCGGCGAGAGTGTGATGCAGCAGGTGCTGGGCCTCGGGATCGCGGCCCGGATCTCCGCCAAGCTGGGGGAAGGGGTGCTCAACGGGCTGATGACCGCCCGGTTCGGGCTCGCGGCCCTCAATGTCTGCCGGCCGCTCCCCTTCGTGCGGGAAGCGCCGCCGCGGCTCGCCGACGTCGCCGGGGAGCTGCTGCGCGCGGCCGAGACCGAATCGAAATAGAGGCTACTTGGCGCCCGCGGCGCGGCGGTTGGCGATGCGGGAGAACATGTTGCCGGTGTAGTCGGCAACCTTGGGCTTCTCGGCCTCGCCGACCTTCGCCTCGAAGGCCTCGATGCGCTTGAGCAGCGCCACGTCGTTGAACAGCGAGCTGTTGAAGTTCGCCTGGGCGCGCGGCCCGAGGGCGGTCTGGACCGCGTCGAGTCGTTCCAGAAGCTCTTTGCGCGTCACGATTCTCTCCCGGAGCGGCTTCGGGCCGAAGTCCGCCCGCGGCCCCACTGGAGGGGGCGGTGGTAAACGGCGCGTTAACGCGGCCCGTGACACCCCCGCCGGGTCACCTACAGCCCCTTCAAAAATCCCGCGAGCCGCATCAGCCCCTCCGGCCACGGCCCGTGCCCGCTCGCCACGTTGATGTGGCCGGACTCGCCCGCATCGACCGTCAGCGAGCCCCAGGCATGGGCGAAATCGTCGGCGCGGTCGTAGGCACAATAGGGATCGGTCCGGCTGGCGACCAGAAGCGACGGGAAGGGCAGGGGGTCCCGCGGCACCGGCGCGAAGGCGCGCACCGCTTCGGGCAAGTCCGGCGCCTCCTCCACGTCGGGCAGGGAGACCAGAAGGGCGCCCCGCACCACGCCCGCCGGAAACAGCGGTATCGCCTCGACGCTCGCCACCACCCCGAGGCTGTGCGCGATCAGGATCACCGGCCGGGTCGCGGCCGCAACCGCCTCGGCGATCCGCCCGCACCACGCCTCAGGCGTCGGCGCGTGCCAATCGTCCTGCGCAACCACGCGTGCCGTGGTCAGCCGGCCAGCCCAGCGGGCTTGCCAATGGTCCTCCTCCGAACCCCCGAGGCCCGGGACGATGAGGATGTCGCAATCGGCCGTCTTCATGCGGGATTGCCTAAAGCGGTCGGGCCGGGGCGTCGAGAGCGGCCGGTCATTCGGCGGCGATCGGTGCCGCCTGCTCCAGCGCGGCGATGTGGGCGGCGATCTGCATCGAAGCCCGGTTCTTCGCCTTGGCCTCGATCTCGAAATCCGCCCAGACCAAGTGCCGGGCCACGAGGTCGTTCACCGCCCGGTTCCACATCAGGTCGGAATGCGCGGCGAGATCCCGGACCGCGTGACCGGCCTCGCGCAGGGCCGGAAAGTCGGGCAGCGCCTCCGGATCGGAATCCGCGATCACCGCCTCCCGCGACACGCTGATATGGGCGATCGGCCGGACTCCGCGCCAGGATTCCTTCACCCGGGCGATGCGGGGCGCGTCGGGTTCGAGATATTCGCCGCCGCTCTGGACCCAATGGTGGTGCAGATCGAGCACGATCGGCACGATGTCGGCGAGCTGGAGCACGGCGTCGAGGCCGAAGACGTTCTCGTCGTTCTCCACGGTGATGAGATCGCGCGCCACTTGGCTCGCTTTCGGCAAGGTCTCGCGAAACCCTTCGACACCGGGGTCGCCCGCGCCGACATGGATGTTGATATGGGCGCCGTGCGGATGCCAGCCGCCGCCATAGCCCATCCGGTCGAAGATTTCGGCGTGGTAGTCGAGCTCCGACAGGCCGTTGGCGATGGCCGCCGGGTTCCGGCTCGCCAGCAGGCAGAACGGGCCCGGATGGAAGCTCAGCCGCACCCCCAGCCGGCGCGCCAGCGCGCCCGCCTCCGCGAGGCCGCGATCGACCAGAGCCACCATCTCGGGCTCGGCGTAGATCGCCTGCGCGATCGGGTGGGTGTAGCCCGGCAGGACATTGCTCGCCATGCGCAGCAACCGCTCCAGGGGCGGCCGGGCGCCGACCCAGGCGATCTGGCGGGCCAGTGCGTCGAGATTGTGCGCCACGAGGCCGGAGAGCTTCGCCCGCCGGGCCGCAGGGTCCAGCTTGGCGAGATACGCCATCGTCACGCTGGTCAGGTTCATATGGAGCGTCGCCTCACGCTCCGCCTTGAGCGTGGCATGCGTGCCGGGCGGCTCGTCCAGAATGAACTTGCAGCAGAAACCGAGGCGGGGCTGATCGACCATAAGACGCACAACGCGCGGGAAGCGCTTGCGTCCCCGCCCGAAAGGCCAAGATTGGCGGAACAGCAGCGGGGCGCCGACGTTTGGCCCGGTGAGCGCGGCAGTTCCGCGCGCACGGCCCGTCCCGACCCATGACCCCGTCGCCCTCGCGCTCGACCGGACAGTCAGACACCGGCTCGATCCTGTGGATCCTGATGCTCGGCTCGGCCCTGGTGACCCTGGCCGCGGCCCGGCGGGGTGAGCCGGCGTACCGTCCGGCCGCCGGGCCGCCGGCCGATCCCGAACCCACCAGCCCGGTGCCCATCGACAAGGACCCGCGCCGGAATGTGGCGCCCGGGGCGCGCTCGATCTCCGGCCGCGCCGCGCAGCTCACCGTGGCGACCCAGCCCGAGCGCGGACGCACCGCCGAGACCCCCGCCGAGATGACGCGGGCCGGCTGGAAGGACATCGCGGTCCGGGTCTACCTGGAATTCAACAAGGACCGGGTCCTGGCAGTCGCCGCGGGGGTGACCTTCTACACCCTGCTGTCGCTGTTTCCGGCGATCGCGGCGCTGGTGACCTGCTACGGCCTGTTCGCGGACGTGAACGTCATCAACGACCACCTCGCGCAGCTCCACGCCATGCTGCCCTCCGGGGCGGTCGAGCTGATCGGCGATCAGGTCAAGCGCATCTCCGCCAAGGGCACGGGCTCGCTGAGCGTGACGTTCTTCACCAGCCTTCTGCTGTCGATCTGGAGTGCCAATGCCGCCATGAAGGCGATGTTCGACGCGCTGAACGTGGTCTACGAGGAGGAGGAGAAGCGCAACTTCTTCTGGCTCAACCTCCGCTCGCTCACCTTCACGATCGGCGCCCTCCTGTTCATCATCATCGCGCTCAACGTCATCGTCGTGGTGCCGGTGATGCTGAATTTCCTGGGTCTCGGCTCGACCGCGTGGCTGCTCGCGGCCCTGCGCTGGCCGGCGATCCTGATCGTGCTGCTGGGCGGCCTCTCGGTGCTCTACCGGTTCGGCCCGAGCCGGGAGCATGCCCGCTGGCGCTGGGTCGGCGTCGGCAGCGTCGTGGCGGGGCTGCTGTGGCTCGTGGCCTCGCTGCTGTTCTCCTGGTACGTCGCCAATTTCGGCACCTACAACGAGACCTACGGCTCGCTCGGCGCCGTCATCGGCTTCATGACCTGGATCTGGATCTCCTCGACGATCGTGCTGCTCGGCGGCGAGATCAACGCCGAGTTGGAGCACCAGACCGGGCGCGACACCACCACGGGGGCGCCCCTGCCGATCGGCCAGCGGCGAGCCAGGATGGCCGACACGGTGGGTGCGGCAGCCTGACTGTAAGGGACAGCACTGCCGAATACCCCGGCGCGCACCTATATGGTGCTGCGATCAAGGGAGATCACCATGGCGGATACGCCGACCACCAGCCCCGACAGCCGCAGCGACGCCGAGTGGCGCGAGTCCCTCACCCCGGAGCAGTACCGGGTCCTGCGCGAGCACGGCACCGAGCGCGCCGGCACGAGCTGCCTGCTCGCCGAGAAGCGCCCCGGCACCTTCACCTGCGCCGGCTGTGGACAGCCGCTGTTCGAGCAGGGCACCAAGTTCGAGTCCGGCACCGGCTGGCCGAGCTTCTTCGAGCCGATCGAGGGTGCGGTCGAGACCACCGTGGACCGCAGCCACTGGATGGTCCGCACCGAGGTGCATTGCGCCCGCTGCCAGGGCCATCTCGGCCACGTCTTCGACGACGGTCCGGCGCCGACCGGCCTGCGCTACTGCATGAATGGGGCCGCGATGAATTTCGAGCCGGCCGGCTGAGGTTACGCGATTCGTTTAACCTGGGTTGCGAAAGCTGGGCGCAAAGGCGGGATAGCGGGGACAGGACCGGCCGCAACCGAGTCCTGGCCCGCGATCGGTCTTGATTTCGGCACAGTTTTGCTTAGCGCTTTATTCTCTCATGTTGTCGCTGCCTGGAGTTCGGCGACGGAAGCGGATGGGTACGGTCCAATACGGCGTTGCGGTTCCGCTTATACGCCGCGTGTGGCCGATCCACTTGCCTCCTCGTGTCCGGGCCGGCGATCCGAAGGGTGTCCGCCGGATCGGCGCGCCGCCGACCAAGCGGGAGGGGTATTGAGTCCATGAGCACCGTTCGCCGATTTCTCGTCGCCCCGTCCCTGGTCCGCCTGATCCGCAAGGAGCGCGGCGGCGCCCGCATCACGGAGGGGCATTTCGCGCCGCAGGGGGGCCGGTCCTCCTTCGTGCGGGTCGACGGGCAGCAGTGCCAGCTGGTGCTGCTCAACAAGGGGCCGGACGGCGTCCCGGTCGAGGAGCGCACCGACGTGCCGCGCGCTCACGGCGACGCGCTGCTCGACGTGTGCCCCGGCAAGGCCGCCTATGACCGCACCACGCTGACGATCGGCGGGCGCGAGATCGCCATCGACCGCTACGTCACCCCCGGCAGCCTGGACCTGATCAGCATCGCGTTCGACAATGACGGCGATGCGGCGGGCTTCCAGACGCCGAGCTGGTTCGGGCGGGAGGTGAGCGGCGAGCCGGCCTTCGAGCGGCAATCCCTGGCGATCCAGGGCGTGCCGGCCCAGGAGGAGGTTCCCCTGAGCAATGCGGCTCTGGACGCGGTGCTCGACCTGATCGAGCCGCGCTTCGGCTTCGGCCGCTACGGCAGCAGCAGCCGGTCGTCCGAGGCGGATGAGGGTGCGCTCGGCGCGATGCGCCGCATCGTGGCGCCGCCCCCGGCGCCGCAGGCCGCCCCCGTCCCGGCCGCCCCCGTCGCACCGCCGCCCGCGCCGGAAATTGTCGAAGCTGCGCCGGTCGCGGTGGCGCCCGCCGAGCCGGCGCCCGAACCAGCTCCGCAGCCTCACGTCGAGCCGGAGGCGCCCCCCGCCCCGCCGCCCGCGCCGGAGCCCGTTCATCACGAACCCCCGGCACCCCAGGCCGCTGCCCCGGAATCGCTGCACGGCGATACCCGCATCGACGACGTGATCGAGAGCCTGTCGCAGGCGCTCGGCGCGGCGATCCACCAGCAGCCGGAGCACGGGGCCGAGGCCAAGGACGGGAAGGGCGAGGATCCGGGCTCGATGTTCGAGCGCTGGACTGTACGCCCCCGTCGGAGCCAGCAGCAGACCTGATCTTCGGGCCGGGAAGCCGGCAGACCATACGGATCCGGGCCGCGGTGCATCACGCAGCGCGGCCCTTTTTCGTGCGGGTGGGAGCCCCACCCGGCCGGCCTCAGTTGCGGATCACCACCGCCGCGCCGCCGCGGCTGCGGGCGAGGCTGAACAGGGCGGCCGCGTGGCCCGGCGACAGGCGTATGCAGCCATGGCTCGCCCGGCGCCCGAGGGAGCCCGTCGCGTAGGTGCCGTGGATCGCGTAGCCGCCACGGAAGAACATCGCGTGCGGCATCGGCGAGCCGTGATATTTGCGCGAGCGCCACATCGGCGCCATCAGCCCGACCCGGAACCGGCCGTTGGGCGTGCTGTAGCCGCGCCGGGCGGTGGAGACCGGCCAGTCATAGGCGGGATAGCCGTCGACGAAGACGCGCATTCGCTGGCGCGCCTGATCGATCTGCGCGACGACTCCGGCACTGGCCGGAGCCGGCAGGACACTCGCCAGGACGCCGCCGAGCAACGCGGCCCCGGTCCAATGACGCACAGCCACGAAACACCTCCGGAATGCCTTCGAAAGCCGTTGGGCGGACGGCGAAATCCGGCGGCGTCGGAAGAAGGGCCGCATTTCTGGGAATGCGCGCGATGATCGCGTCGAAACAGTACTTCAATGCGGGGATCGACAGGTTTTTGTCACGATTGGTTCCCCGCAGATTACCGAGCGACCGTTGAGGCGCGGGACGATAGCCGCTAGCGTGCCGGCACCTCGGGAGGGTGCGCGGCAGTCGCACGGGATGAACATGGCACAGGCAACTTACGCGACAGGTCCGGCCGCGGTGCCGCGCGAGCCCTGGTACAAGGTGCTCTACATCCAGGTCCTGATCGCCATCGCGCTCGGCGTCCTCCTCGGCTGGTACGATCCGGCCACCGGCAAGGCGATGAAGTGGCTCGGGGACGCCTTCATCGGCCTGATCAAGATGATGATCGCGCCGATCATCTTCTGCACGATCGTGCACGGCATTGCGTCGGTCGGCGACCTCAAGAAGGTCGGCCGCGTCGGCGTGAAGGCGCTGTTCTATTTCGAGGTGGTCTCCACCCTGGCGCTGCTGGTCGGCGTTCTGGTCGGCGAGGTGATCAAGCCCGGCGCCGGCTTCAACGCCGACCCGTCGAAGCTCGATGCCAGCAAGGTCGCGTCCTACGCCAACAAGGCGGCGGCCGATTCCACCGTCGCCCACATCCTGGCGATCATCCCCAAGAGCTTCCTCGATCCCTTCGCCACCGGTGATCTGCTGCAGGTGCTGTTGATCTCGATCCTCACCGGCGTCGTGGTGACGGGTCTCGGCGAGCGGGCAGCCGGGGTGAACCACGCAATCGACACCGCCGGGCAGATCTTCTTCCGGATCATCGGCATCGTCGTGAAGCTCGCCCCCGTGGGCGCCTTCGGCGCGATGGCATTCACCATCGGCGAGTACGGCATCCAGAAGGTCTACGACCTCGCGTGGCTGGTCGGCACCTTCTACGTCACCGCGATCCTGTTCGTGCTGGTGGTTCTCGGCTCGATCGCCCGGGTCGCGGGCTTTTCGATTCTGCGCTTCCTGGCCTACATCAAGGACGAATTGCTGATCGTGGTCGGCACGTCGTCCTCCGAGACTGTGCTGCCGCAGCTTATGACCAAGATGCGCCGGCTCGGCGCCTCGGATTCGGTGGTCGGCCTCGTGGTGCCCACGGGTTACTCGTTCAACCTCGACGGCACCAACATCTACATGACGCTGGCCACCCTGTTCCTGGCACAGGCGGTGGGCGCGGACCTGACCTTCTCGCAATACGCGACCATCATCCTGGTGGCGATGCTGACCTCGAAGGGCGCCTCGGGCGTGACCGGGGCGGGCTTCATCACCCTGGCGGCGACCCTCTCGGCGATTCCCAACAGCCCGGTGCCGGTGGCCGCCATGACCCTGGTGCTCGGCATCGACAAGTTCATGTCCGAGTGCCGTGCGCTGACCAACCTCGTGGGCAACGGCGTCGCCTGCGTGGTCATCAGCCGCTGGGAGGGCGAGCTCGACCTGGCCAAGCTCAACGAGGTCATGGCCCACCCGGTCGCCATCGGCACCCACATCACCGACGAGACCCCGCAGCCGATGGGGACGGACGGCAAGGTCGCCGCCGCCGAGTGATGGCGGCTTCCACGGGTGGGGCGCGCCTCGGCATCGATCTCGGCGGCACCAAGATCGCCGGGATCGTGCTCGACCGGGCCGGCACGACGCTGGCCGAGGCCCGGGTTGCGGCCCCGCGCGGCGACTACCGAACCACCATCGAGGCGGTGGCGGCCCTGGTGCTGCGGCTGGAGGCCGAGGCGGGCCTTCCCTGCACCGTCGGGATCGGCATGCCGGGGAGCCTGTCCCCGGCCACCGGGCTCGTGCGCAACGCCAATTCCCACTGGCTCAACGGCCTGCCGTTCGGCGCCGACCTCGCGCAGCGGCTCGCCCGGCCCCTGCGGATCGAGAACGACGCCAACTGCCTCGCGGTCTCGGAGGCGATCGACGGCGCCGGCGCGGGCGCACGGGTGGTCTGGGCCGTGATCCTCGGCACCGGCGTGGGCTCGGGCATCGCCAACGACGGGCGGGTTCTCACCGGCCACAACGGCATCGCGGGCGAATGGGGCCACGGCCCGCTGCCCTATCCCCGCGATGACGAGCGCCCGGGTCCGCCCTGCTATTGCGGCCGCCGGGGCTGCATCGAGACCTGGCTGTCCGGGCCGGGCCTCGCGGCCGATCACGCGCGGCGGCACGGCGGCGGCTTGACCGCCGAGGCGATCGTGGCGGCCGCCCGCGATGGCGCGCCCGAGGCCGAGGAGACGCTCGCCCTCCATCTCGACCGGCTCGGGCGCGCGGCCGCGCAGGTGATCAATCTGCTCGATCCGGACGTGATCGTGATCGGCGGCGGCCTGTCGCGGATCCCGGAACTGATCGCCGGCCTACCCGCCGCGATCGCCCCCCACATCTTCTCGGACGCCTTCGACACGTCGGTGCGCGCGAGCCGCCACGGCGACGCCTCGGGCGTGCGCGGTGCGGCGTGGCTGTGGGAGGCGGATTCCGTCTGAGACGGCGTCCCCGGGGAGAACGGCGGCTCGGACAGGCCAATCCGCATCCTGAGCGTAGAGCCGGATCGCCGCCGTATCGAGCGGCGTGTGACCGAAGTCCTGCTGTCCATTGGATTTCAAGAGTTCGCCCCGTGCCGCGCGCGGCGCAGTCCCGCGGCATTCCGGAACCGTCCGGACAATTGGTTCACACCCGACATTCACCCGGCCGCGCGCCGGTTCGAGCGCATCGGCGCGATCGATCATGATGTCCCGGCCCCGCGGCAACCTTGCCCAAAGTCTTTCCGTAGATTAATTTCACCCTGCCCTGGTGATTCAGCCTGCTTGACCGTTAGATTTTCGATCGAAGTCGAAATTTTTCGTCCATACAAGCCGTTCATTCCGCGCAATTAAACCTAGAATAGCAAAAATAATCAATAAAAATACCAGGGATGAACTCCGAGATGGGTTTGGTGGCAGCCAAAACCCCCTCGGAGTCTTGAGATGCGCGTGCTCCTGGTATCCTCGGCGTTCAACAGCATGACGCAGAGGTTCTTCGTCGAACTCTCGGATGCCGGCCACGAGGTCGCCGTGGAGGTCTATGCCGGCGACGAGGAGCGTCTCGCGGAGGCCTTCGCGACCTTCCACCCGGATCTGGCCATCGCCCCGTTCCTGACCCGCGCGATCCCCGAAACGCTCTGGCGCGCCTACCTCACGCTGATCGTGCATCCGGGGATCGAGGGCGACCGCGGTCCCTCGGCGCTCGACTGGGCCCTTCAGGAGCGCTGGGACGTCTGGGGTGTGACCCTCCTGCAGGCGGAAGCCGAGATGGATGCCGGCCCGATCTGGGCGACGCGGACCTTCCCGCTGCGGCAGGCGCCAAAGAGCAGCGTCTACCGCCGTGAGGTGATCGACGGCGCCGTGGCTTGCCTGTGGGAAGCCCTGGCCAACCTCGAACAGCCCGGCTACCAGCCCCGGCCGCTCGACTACGCGGCCCCAACCGCCCTCGGCCGCCTGCGCCCCTCGATGAAGCAGGCGGACCGCCGCATCGACTGGAGCCGGCACGAGACGGCCGACATCCTCGCCCGCATCCACGCGGCCGACGGGGTGCCGGGCGTCCTCGACGAGCTCTACGGCCAACCGGTCTACCTCCACGCCGCCTGCGCCGAGCCGCGCCTGCGGGGCGAACCGGGCGCGGTGATCGCCCGCTCCGAGAGCGGCGCGATCTGCCGGGCGACGGTGGACGGCGCGGTCTGGATCGGCCGCCTGAAGCCAAAGCGGGAGGGCGGCATCAAGCTCGACGCCGTGCAGGTCCTTGGCGACGCGCTTCCCGCGGACCTGCCGGTGGTCGGTCCCTCGGCGGAACTCGCCTATCCGAACCCCGTGGAGGAGGTGCGCACCGAGCACCAGGGCGACATCATCCGCCTGCGCTTCGACTTCCACAACGGCGCGATGAGCACGGCCCAGTGCCGCAAGCTCCAGGCCGCCTTCGAGCAGGCACGGGCGCGCGCGCCCAAGGTCATCCTGCTGGCCGGCGGCGACGATCTCTGGTCGAACGGCATCCACCTCAACGCGATCGAGGCGAGCGCGGACGCGGCTGCCGAATCCTGGGCCAACATCGTGGCGATGGATGATCTGATCCGCGCGATCATTCTGGCGACCGACACGGTCGTGGTGGCGGCTCTCGGCCGCAATGTCGGCGCCGGCGGAGCGATCCTGCCGCTCGCCGCGGATTTCGTGCTGGTCCGCGAGGGCGTGGTGCTCAACCCGCATTACCGCAACATGGGCTGGCTCTACGGCTCGGAATACTGGACCTATCTGCTGCCCCGCCGGGTCGGCTGGGAGCGCGCCGTCGCGCTGACCGAAGGCTGCCTGCCGATCAGCGCCCGCCGGGCCGCGGAGATCGGCCTCGCCGATCGGGCGATCGCCGCCGAAGGGTTCGATCTGGCCGTTCAGGCCTGCGCCGTCGCGAAGGCGCAGGATCACGCCGCGATCATCGCGCGCAAACAGACGGCGCGGGAAGCGGACGAGGTGCAGCGGCCGCTGGCGCAGTACCGGCGCGCCGAGCTGACCCAGATGTACCGGAACTTCTTCCAGCCGGATTCCCCCTATCACCGGGCGCGCAACGCCTTCGTGTTCAAGCGCCCCGCCTGCTGGTCCCCGGCCTCCGTCCGTCTGCTCGCCAGCACGGCGGAAGCAGAAGGAATCGCGCGGACGACGCTCTCCGAGACCTGCCGGCCGCCGGCGGCCGTCGGCTTCTGAAGCACCCGGCTGCTGGCTCTGACGCAGATGTGTCGGGCTGGCGGCCTTGCGGGCGCGGGAGGGGCGGGGCAGGAGGGCCACGCCTCAGCTCCGATGCCCCATGATCGTCCGCACCCGGCCCAACCTGCTGACCCTGCTGTTCACCCTGCGCGGCTCGATCCTGCCGCGGGTGGCTCCGAAGCTCGTCGGCATCGTCCTGGTGTCCTGCGCGGTGGTGTGGGCGGAGGCGCATTGGCCCGCGTTCTTCCCGGTCAGCGCGGGGGTGACACCGTTCACGGTGGTGGGCCTCGCGCTCTCGATCTTCCTGAGCTTCCGCAACAACGCCTGCTACGAGCGCTGGTGGGAGGCCCGGAAGCACTGGGGCAGCCTGATCGGCGAGGTCCGCAACCTCGCCCGCGTCCTGCCGGCCTTACTGCCGGACGCGGCGCCTCAGCTCCGGCGGCTCTCGGCCTTCGCGCACGGTCTGCGCGCCCGCCTGCGTGCCTTCGACGAGGCCGGGGCGGTGGACGGCAAGGCCCCCGGATCGGACCTGTCGGGCCCCAACGCCACCGACGCGGTGCTCGCCGCCATGACCCGCGACTTGGCGGCGCTCATGCGCGCCGGCCGGCTCACCGACATCCAGTTCGGCCTCCTGGAGGCGCGGATCGAGGCTCTGTCGGGGGTTCACACCGCCTGCGAGCGGCTGGCCAACACGCCGCTGCCCTTCGCCTACACGCTACTCGTCTACCGGACCGCGTGGCTCTACTGCCTGCTCCTGCCGGTGGGGCTGGCCGGCTCCCTGGGCTGGGGGACGCCGATCGTGGTGGCGCTCGTCGCCTACACGTTCTTCGGCCTCGACGCCCTCGGCGACGAGCTGGAGGAGCCCTTCGGCACCGAGCCGAACGACCTGCCCCTCGACGCCATGGTTCGCACGGTCGACCGGATCGTCCACCACGCGCTCGGCGAGCCGATGCCGGAGCCGCTGGCGCCGGACGGATACTGGCTGCGTTAGCGGCGATCCTGGGCTCCCAAAGGGCGGGCCCTTTGGCGGGGTGTCGGGGCAGGGCCCCGACATCGGGCTTCGCCCGAGCCCATCAGGGCTCCGCCCTGAACCCGCAAAAGGGCTCGCCCTTTTGAAACCGGGACTTTTCGCCCTTGCGTCCCGCCAGAAACGCACATAAACATATCTTTATGTCTATCGAAGGCGGGCGACAGGCGGGATCGATTCCCTTTCCGGAGGCTCTCGGCGTCCTGCGCGCGGCCGCCGAGGAGACGCGCCTGCGCATCCTGGCGCTGCTCGTCGAGGGGGAACTGTCGGTCTCCGACCTGACCGACATCCTCGGCCAGTCGCAGCCGCGGATCTCGCGCCATCTCAAGCTTCTGGTCGAGGCCGGGCTGGTCGAGCGTCACCGGGAGGGCGCCTGGGCATTCTTCCGGCTGGCCGAGGCCCGCGCCGACCTCGCCGATCCGCTCCTGTCGGGGCTGGACCGGACCACGCCACCCCTCTCGGAGGATCGCGCCCGGCTCGACGCCGTGCGGGCGCAGCGGGCCGAGACGGCCCAGACCTTCTTCGCCCGGCTCGCACCCAAATGGGACGAGCTGCGCTCCCTGCATATCTGCGAGACCGTCGTCGAGGCGGCGGTGCTCGAAGCACTGGGCGACCGTCCGATCGGCAGCCTGATCGATCTCGGCACCGGCACGGGCCGGATGCTCGGCCTGCTGGCGCCTCTCGCCGGGCGTGCCACTGGGCTCGATTCGAGCCACGCCATGCTGTCGGTCGCCCGGGCCAATCTGGAGCGTCAGGGCCTGTCGCGGGTCGATCTGCGGCAGGGCGACATCCATGCGCCGCCCTTCGCCCGGGCGAGCTTCGACCTCGTGGTGGTGCATCAAGTGCTGCATTACCTCGACGACCCGGCCCGGGCCCTGCGCGGCGCCGCGCGGCTCGTGGCGCCGGGTGGCCGGCTGCTGGTGGTGGATTTCGCTCCGCACGAGCTGGAATTCCTGCGGACCGGCCAGGCCCACCGGCGGCTCGGCTTCTCGGCCGATCAGGTCTCCGGCTGGCTCGCCGAGGCCGGGCTTGCGACAATCGCCACCCGCGATCTGGCGCCCCGCGAGTCGGGCCAGCTCACCGTCACCCTCTGGCTGGCTCAGGACGGGCTGGCCGACGCCACAACCGAACAGCCTCAGCGCGCCGTCGCCTGAGGCCCAACCCATCGTCTGAACCGCCCGACATAGAGGACGAGACCGAATGCGCCGCTCCACCCACCGCGCCAGCCGCGACGGCTACCACCCGATCCGCGTCTCGATCGAGTTCTTCCCGCCGAAGACCGAGGAGATGGAGAAGATCCTGTGGGCCTCGATCGAGCGCCTTGCCCCGCTGCAGCCGAGCTTCGTCTCGGTGACCTACGGCGCCGGCGGCTCGACCCGCGAGCGCACCCACAACACGGTCGCCCGGATGGTCCGCGAGACCAGCCTGAAGCCCGCCGCCCACCTCACCTGCGTGGACGCCACCCGCGAGGAGATCGACGCGGTGGTGCAGTCCTACTGGGATGCGGGCGTGCGCCACATCGTGGCTTTGCGCGGCGACCCGGCCGAGGGCGTCGGCCACGCCTACCGGCCGCATCCGGAGGGCTACGCCTCGACCGCCGAGCTGGTCGAGGGGATCAAGCGGATCGGCGACTTCAAGGTCTCGGTCTCGGCCTACCCGGAGAAGCACCCGGAGGCGGCCTCGCTCGACGCCGACATCGACGCCTTAAAGGCCAAGGTCGATGCGGGGGCCGATCAGGCGATCACTCAGTTCTTCTTCGAGAACGAGATCTACCTCCGCTACCTGGAGAAGGTGCGGGCCGCCGGGATCACGATCCCGATCATCCCGGGCATCCTGCCGGTGCAGAACTTCAAGCAGGCGGCGAACTTCGCCCGCCGCACCGGCGCCTCGGTGCCGTACTGGCTGGCCGCTCGGTTCGAGGGGCTCGACGACGATAAGGAGACCCGCCGTCTCGTCGCCGCCGCGGTGGCGGCCGAGCAGGTCCTCGACCTCGTGGACGAGGGCGTCAATGACTTCCACTTCTACTCGATGAACCGATCGGATCTGGTCTACGCGATCTGCCACCTGCTCGGCCTGCGCGCCCAGGCGCCGAAGCTGGCGGCTGCGAAGGCGGCGGCTTAAATTCAGGTTGCGCCCGGTTCGGGCGTGGCAGGGGGCTTTTCGCGATGGCCGAGCCGCAGGATCAGGTTCTTCCGCACCTTCGGGACATGAGGACCGAAATGCAGACGAGCTTTGCTGATGTCCGTCGGCGTTTCGAAGCTGTCGATGCGCGCTTCGACCGGTTGGAGCGTCGGTTCGACGATCTGCAGGAAGCGGTGAACGGCGAATCGGTCCTTGGCCGCTACGCCGCAGCAAGGGTCGAAGAACGCCTCACCGCGATCGAGAAGCGGCTCACAGCACTGGAAAGGGCCGGCTGACCGCAGCCGACCCGAAACACCCGAATATCCCACCCTCCACCTCATCCTGAGGTGCCGCGCGAGCGGCCTCAAAGGAAGGCTCCCGGGAACACCGAAATATCTGGAGGCCTCCTTCGAGGCCTCCGTTTCGCTCCGGCACCTCAGGATGAGGTGATCTGACAGGACGCACGATGACCGATTTTGCCCCCGTCGACGGCACCGAGATCGCCAAGGCCCTGCGCCAGCGGGCGGCCGAAAAGATCCTCGTCCTCGACGGGGCGATGGGCACCGTGATCCAGCGCCTGAAGTACTCGGAGGAGGACTTTCGCGGCGACCGGTTCAAGGATCACGGTCACGATCAGAAGGGCAACAACGACCTGCTGATCCTGACCCAGCCCGACGCGATCCGGCAGATCCACCTCGACTACTTCCTGGCCGGGGCCGACGTCTGCGAGACCAACACCTTCTCGGGCACCACCATCGCCCAGGCCGATTACGGCATGGAATCGATCATCCACGAGCTGAACGCCGAGGGCGCGCGGCTCGCCCGGGAGGCGGCGAAGCTCACCGAGGAGAAGGACGGCCGCCGCCGCTTCGTGGCCGGCGCCATCGGGCCGACGAACCGCACCCTGTCGATCTCGCCCGACGTGAACAACCCGGGCTTCCGGGCGGTGACCTTCGATCAGGTCAAGCAGGCCTATGTCGAGCAGGTCCGCGGCCTGATCGACGGCGGCGCCGAGCTGATCCTGATCGAGACGATCTTCGACACGCTCAACGCCAAGGCGGCGGTGGCGGCGGCGTGGCAGGTTTTTGAGGAGACCGGCATCCGGCTGCCGATCCAGATCTCCGGCACGATCACGGATCTCTCGGGCCGCACCCTGTCGGGCCAGACTCCGGCGGCCTTCTGGCACTCCCTGCGGCATTCCGAGCCGCTGACCTTCGGCCTCAACTGCGCCCTCGGTGCCCGCGAGATGCGCGGCCACATCGCCGAGCTGTCGCGGATCTGCGACACCCTGGTCTGCGCCTACCCGAATGCCGGCCTGCCCAACGAGTTCGGCCTCTACGACGAGAGCCCGGAGGCCATGGGCAAGCTGGTCGGCGAGTTCGCCGAATCCGGCCTCGTCAACATGGTCGGCGGCTGCTGCGGCACCACCCCGGACCACATCCGCGCTATCGCAGAAGCCGTCGCCGGCAAGGCGCCGCGGCCGATCCCCGAGGTGCCGCGCCTGATGCGGCTGTCGGGCCTCGAGCCCTTCGTCCTGACGAAGGAAATCCCCTTCGTGAACGTCGGCGAGCGCACGAACGTCACCGGCTCGGCCAAGTTCCGCAAGCTCATCACCAACGGCGACTACGCGGCGGCGCTGGACGTCGCCCGCGATCAGGTGGCGGCCGGCGCCCAGGTGATCGACGTCAACATGGACGAGGGCCTGCTCGACTCCCAGAAGGCGATGGTCGAGTTTTTGAACCTCGTCGCTGCCGAGCCCGATATCGCCCGGGTGCCCGTGATGGTCGATTCCTCGAAGTTCGAGGTGATCGAGGCCGGCCTGAAATGCATCCAGGGCAAGCCGATCGTGAACTCGATCTCCATGAAGGAGGGCGAGGATAAGTTCATCGAGGCCGCCAAGGTCTGCCGCTCCTACGGCGCCGCCGTGGTGGTGATGGCCTTCGACGAGCAGGGGCAGGCGGATTCCTACGAGCGCAAGGTCGAGATCTGCACCAAGGCCTACCGGATCCTGACCGAGCAGATCGGCTTCCCGCCCGAGGACATCATCTTCGATCCGAATATCTTCGCGGTCGCCACCGGCATCGAGGAGCATAACGGCTACGGCGTCGCCTTCATCGAGGCGACCCGCACGATCCGCGAGACCCTGCCGCACGCCCATATCTCAGGCGGCGTCTCGAACCTGTCCTTCGCGTTCCGTGGCAACGAGCCGGTGCGCGAAGCGATGCACGCGGTGTTCCTGTTCCACTGCATCAAGGCCGGCATGGACATGGGTATCGTCAATGCGGGCCAGCTCGCCGTCTATGACGAGATCCCGGCCGAGCTGCGCGAGCTGTGCGAGGACGTGGTCCTCAACCGCCGCGACGACTCCACCGAGCGGTTGCTGGAGGCTGCCGAGCGGTTCAAGACCGGCGCCTCGGCCCAGGCCAAGACCGCCGACCTGACCTGGCGCGAGGCCCCGGTCGCGAAGCGCATCGAGCACGCGCTGGTCAACGGCATCACCGAGTACATCGTCGCCGACACCGAGGAGGCGCGCCAGGGTGTCGAGCGCCCGCTCCACGTCATCGAGGGCCCGCTGATGTCGGGCATGAACGTGGTCGGCGACCTGTTCGGCGCCGGCAAGATGTTCCTGCCGCAGGTGGTGAAATCCGCCCGTGTGATGAAGCAGGCGGTGGCCTATCTCGAGCCCTACATGGAGGCCGAGAAGCTGGCCAACGGCGGCGACGGCAAGCGGCAGGCCGCCGGCAAGGTGCTGATGGCCACCGTGAAGGGCGATGTCCACGATATCGGCAAGAATATCGTCGGCGTCGTGCTGGCCTGCAACAACTACGAGATCATCGATCTCGGCGTGATGGTGCCGGCTGCCAAGATCCTGGAGACCGCCAAGCGCGAGCAGGTCGACATCGTCGGCCTGTCCGGCCTGATCACCCCGTCGCTCGACGAGATGGTCCACGTGGCCGGCGAGATGGAGCGCGAGGGGCTGGACGTGCCGCTGCTGATCGGCGGCGCCACCACGAGCCGCGTCCACACGGCGGTGAAGATCCACCCCGCCTACGCCAAGGGTCAGGCGGTCTACGTCACCGATGCGAGCCGCGCGGTCGGCGTGGTGTCGAGCCTGATCTCGAAGGAGACCCGCGGTCCCACGATCGAGAAGGTCCGGGCCGAGTACGCCAAGGTCGCCGACGCCCACAAGCGTTCGGAGGCCGACAAGCAGCGGCTGCCGCTCGCCAAGGCGCAGACCAACGCCTTCAAGATCGACTGGTCTTCCTACAAGCCGGCCAAGCCGACCTTCACCGGCACCCGGGTCTACGGCTCCTACGAGGTCGCCGACCTCGTGCCCTACATCGACTGGACGCCGTTCCTGCAGACCTACGAGTTCAAGGGCCGCTTCCCCGCGCTCTTGGACGATCCCGAGCAGGGCCCGGCCGCCCGCGCCCTCTACGAGGATGCGCAGGAGATGCTGAAGCAGATCGTGGAGGAGCGCTGGTTCAACCCGAAGGCGGTGATCGGCTTCTGGCCCGCCAACAGCGTCGGCGACGACATCATGCTCTACACCGGCGAGAGCCGGTCGGAGCGGCTCGCCACCTTCCACGGCCTGCGCCAGCAGCTCTCGAAGCGCGACGGGCGTTCGAACACCTGCCTGTCGGACTTCGTGGCCCCGGCCGAGACCGGCATCGCCGACTATGTCGGCGGCTTCGTGGTGACGGCCGGCCTGGAGGAGGTGCGCATCGCCGAGCGCTTCGAGCGGGCGAACGACGATTACCGGGCGATCCTCGTGAAGGCGCTGGCCGACCGCATCGCCGAGGCTTTTGCCGAGCGGATGCACGAGCGGGTGCGCAAAGAGTTCTGGGGCTACGCGGCCGACGAGGCCTACGCCCCCGAGGAACTGGTGCTGGAGAAGTACGACGGCATCCGCCCGGCCCCGGGCTACCCGTCCCAGCCCGATCACACCGAGAAGACGACTCTGTTCGACCTGCTGAAGGCCGAGAGCCGGATCGGCGTGAAGCTCACCGAGTCCTACGCGATGTGGCCGGGCTCGTCGGTGTCGGGGATCTACATCGCTCACCCGGAGGCGCATTATTTCGGCGTCGCCAAAGTGGAGCGGGATCAGGTCGAGGATTACGCCGCCCGCAAGGGGATGGATGTCCGCGAGGTCGAGCGCTGGCTCGGGCCGATCCTGAACTACGATCCGGCGCGGTATCTGGCGCAGGCGGCGGAGTAGGGGTGGGGAAAAAGGCGGAGCCGCTTCGCGGACCTCTGTGCGCCGGATCCCGGATCAGGTTCCGCTGACGCTTCACCTGTCCGGGAAAGGGTGCGCTTCAAGATGAAACGCCGCCCTTTTCCCAGGCGCATGAAGCGAAAGCGGAATGCGACCCGGGACCCAGCGCAAGACGTACCGCGTAGCGGTCCGCGTCGGAAATACGCCCTCAACAGCTCCCCGCACCCCGCGTGTTCACGTACAGCGCATAGACCGAGTGCGACGCCGCCATCAGCAGCAGATTGCGATTGAGGCCGCCGAAGCACAAATTGGCACAGCGCTCGGGGAGGCGGATCCGGCCGATCGGCTTGGCCTGCGGCGAGAGCACCAGCACCCCGTCCTCGGCCTCGCTCATCCCCCAGCCGCACCAGAGATTGCCGTCGACATCGGCCCGGAACCCGTCCGGCGTGCCGGTGCCGGCATCGTAGAAGACGCGGCCGTTGGCGGTCTTGGTGCCGTTCTCGACCACGTCGTAGACGCGGATCAGGCGGTTGGGCTTCGCCCGGGCCTCGATGACGTAGAGCTTGGACTCGTCGGGCGAGAAGCACAGGCCGTTCGGCCCCGCCACACCCTCGACCGCGACGCTGGCCTGCCCCGTCCTCGGATCGATCCGATAGATGTTCCCCGGAAGCTCCGGCGCCGCCATGGACTCGTGCGGGTTCGGCCCGAAGGCCGGATCGGTAAACCAGATCGCGCCGTCGGAATGGCTGACCACGTCGTTCGGCGAATTCAACGGCTTGCCGTCGAACCGGTCGAGCAGTGTGGTGAGGCTGCCGTCATGCTCGGTGCGGGTGACGCTGCGGGTCTTGTGCTGGCAGGTGATCAGCCGGCCCTGCCGGTCGCGGGTGTTGCCGTTGGCGTAGTTCGACGGCTTGCGGAATACCGAGAGCGCGCCGGACGCCTCCTCCCACTTCATGATCCGGTCGTTGACCACGTCGCTGAACAGCAGCGATCCCATATCACCGAACCAGACCGGCCCCTCGGCCCAGCGGAAGCCGGTGGCGATCCGCTCCACCGTCGCGGAGGCGAGGCGGTACTTGGCAAACGCCGGGTCGAGGATCTCGACGGCCGGGTCGGGCACCCGCTGGGATGGCTCCCAGCCCGCCCCCGCGGCCCGAGCGGCGCCGAGCAGGGCCGCCCCGGCGAGCAACCCCCTGCGCGCGATCATCGTCATATCATGCCCCTGCGATGCGGGCCCACCGCGCTTCGGCGACTCGGGCCGGTCAATGGATCTCGGGTTCGGGTATGCCGCCCGCCCCCTCCAGAAAATCGAAGTCGCAGCCTTCGTGGGCCTGTCGCACGTGCTGAGCGAATAGGCGGTTGTAGCCTCGCGGATAAGCGCGGTCCGGCGGGCGGAACGCCTTCACCCGCTCTGCGATCGTGGCATCGTCCAGATGCAGGTGGATGCGCCGTCCCGGTACGTCGACCGTGATGAGATCGCCGTTGCGCACGGCGGCCAGCGGCCCGCCGGCCGCCGATTCCGGCGCGACGTGCAGGATGCAGGCGCCGTAGCTCGTGCCGCTCATCCGCGCGTCCGAGATCCGGACCATGTCGCGCACGCCCTGCCGGAGCAGGACCTTCGGGATCGGCAGCATGCCCCATTCCGGCATGCCGGGGCCGCCGATCGGGCCGGCATTGCGCAGGATCATCACGTGGTCGGGCGTCACGTCGAGGTCGAGGTCGTTCACCGCCGCGCTCATCGCGTCGTAATCGTCGAAGACCAAAGCCGGACCGGTGTGCTGGAGGAGGCGCGGGTCGGCGGCCGGCGGCTTGATCACGCAGCCGTCCGGGGCGAGGTTGCCGTAGAGGATCGCGGTGCCGCCCATGGAGACGATGGGCTGGTCCAGCGGGCGGATCACGTCGTCGTTGTAGACCCGGATGCCGGCAAGCCCGTCGCCGATCGTGCCGCCGCTGACCGCGCGGGCGTCGAGGTGGAGGAGGGGGGAGAGCCGCGCCATCAACGCCCGGATCCCGCCCGCGATGTGGAAATCCTCCATCAGCCACTGACCCGACGGCCGGAGGTTCGCGATCACCGGCACACGCTGGGCGAACTCATCGAACTCGGTCAGCTTCACCGGGATGCCGGCCCGGCCCGCCATGGCGACGAGGTGGATCATCGCATTGGTCGAGCCGGCGAGCGCGTTGTGGACCACCAGCGCGTTGTCGACGGAGCGCCGGTCGAGGATGTCGGAGGGCTTCAGATCCTCCCAGATCATCTCGACGATCCGCCGGCCGCAGGCGCCGGCCATCCGGGGATGGTCGGCATCCGCCGCCGGAATCGAGGCCGCGCCCGGCAGGGTGAGCCCCAGGGCCTCGGTGATCGACGTCATGGTCGAGGCCGTACCCATGGTCATGCAGGTTCCGGCCGAGCGGGCAATGCCCGCCTCCATGTCGTTCCACTCCTGCGTGGTGATGTTCCCGGCCTCCTTCTCGGCCCAGTACTTCCACACGTCGGAACCCGAGCCGAGGATCGTCCCGCCGGAATGCCCGCGCATCATCGGCCCGGCCGGCAGGAAGATCATCGGCAGGTTCATGGAGATGCCGCCCATCACGGTGCCGGGCGTGGTCTTGTCGCAGCCGCCCATGAGCACGGCCCCGTCCACAGGGTGCTGGCGCAGCAGCTCCTCCACCTCCATGGCCAGGAGGTTGCGGTAGAGCATCGTGGTCGGCTTCACGAAGTTTTCCGACAGCGACAGCGCCGGCAGCTCGATCGGGAAGCCGCCGGCCTGCCAGACGCCGCGCTTCACGTGCTCGACCCGCGCCTTGAAGTGCTGGTGGCAGGGGTTGATGTCGCTCCAGGTGTTGATGATGCCGACCACCGGCTTGTCGCTGAAGTCGGCGCGCTCGTAGCCCATCTGGAGCATGCGCGAGCGGTGACCGAAGCTGCGCAGGTCGGTGGCGCCGAACCAGCGCTGGCTGCGCAGCGCGTCCAGGGTCTTCTTATGCGCGGTCATTGCAATGCCTCCGGTCTCACGGGTTCGGCCCGGCGGGGCGGACCGAGCCGGTCGCGGCGATCCCGTGACCGGCCGAACCCCGGCTCGGCCGCACCGCGAAGAAGGTGATGGCGGCCGAGGTCACGGCGCAGGCCGCCAGGAAGTAGATACCGGCCTCGTATGTGCCGGTCGCATCCTTGAGCCAACCGAGCACGTAGGGGCCGACGAAGCCGCCGAGATTGCCGATCGCGTTGATCATCGCGATGCCTCCGGCCGCGGCCGGTCCGGTCAGGAATTCGGTCGGCATCGGCCAGAAGGCCGGCTTGCTGCCGTAGAGGCCGACCGTCGCCACCGACATCGCGATCAGCGCCCAGAGGCTCCCGAGCAGCGGCCCGGCAGCGACCAGACCGAGGGCGGCGACACAGGCGGCGATCACGAAATGCCACCGCCGCTCATGACGCCGGTCGGACGACCAGCTCCAGGCAATCATGCCCACCGTGCCGACGACGTAAGGGACCGCCGTGGCGAGGCCCGTCTGCCAATCGGTCAGCTTGAGGCTCTTGAGAATCGGCGGCAGGAAGAAGGTGATGCCGTAGGTGGCGCTGGCGATCGTGAAATAGATAGCCGCGAACGCCATGACGCGGGAATCCGTCAGGGCCTGCCGCAGCGTCACGTGACCATGCGCCTTGACCGCGCTCCGGCGTTCCGCCTCCAGGGTCTCTTCCAGCCAGGTCCGCTCGTCCGGCGCGAGCCAGGACGCCTTTGCGGGCCGGTCGGTCATCAAGGCGAGCACCACGAAGGCCAGCAGGATCGACGGAGCCGCCTCAAGGACGAACAACCATTGCCAGCCGTGCAGACCCATCGCCCCGTCGAGCTGCAGCAGCGCACCGGAGATCACCGCCGTCAGGGCATTCGAGCCCGGCACCGCCAGGAACAAAGCCGCCACCACCCGGGCCCGGTATTTCCGCGGGAACCAGTAGGTGAAGTACAGGATCATGCCGGGGAAGAACCCGGCCTCCGCGACGCCGAGCAGGAAGCGCATCACCAGGAAGCTGATCGGCCCGCCGATGAACGCCATGCCACCCGCGACCAGACCCCAGGTGATCATGATCCGGGCGATCCAGATCCGCGCCCCGGTGCGTTCCAGCAGGATGTTGCTCGGCACCTCGAAGAAGAAATAGCCGAGGAAGAAGATCCCCGCGCCCCAGCCGTAGAGCGTCGCCGAGAAGCCGAACTCCCGGTTCAGCCCGAAGGAGGCGAAGCCCACATTCGTCCGGTCCATGTAGGCGACGAAGTAGATCACCACGATCAGCGGCAGGAGCCGCCACGAGACCTTGGAAATGGTCCGTCGCTCGATCTCCGGCGCCGCCGAGACCGTTGGAATGCCCGCCGCCATGGCGCCCTCCCGTTTTTCGAATGTCGTGTCGCGGCCCAGGGCCGAGGCCGAGGGCGGCGCCGGCTACGGGCCGGCGGCCGGGCTCCGGCTCAGCGGCCGGTCTGCTTCCGCCACGCGGCGAAGTCGGTGAGGCTCTGTTCGTCGGTCGCCGGGTAGAGGCCGAGGATCGAGCGGCCCTTGCGGACCTCCTCGGTGACGAAGTCCTCGTAAGCCGTCATCTCGACCGCCTCGTCGGCGATCGCGTCGGCGATGTGGGCGGGGATGACCGCGACGCCGTCGCCATCACCCACGATCACGTCGCCCGGGAAGACCGGGGCATCGCCGCAGCCGATCGGCACGTTGATGTCGATCGCCTGATGGATGGTGAGGTTCGTCGGTGCGGACGGGCGCGCGTGGTAGCTCGGCATGTCGAGGGCGGCGATCTCGTCGGCATCGCGGAACCCGCCATCGGTCACGAGGCCGGCGCAGCCCCGAACCATCAGCCGGGTCGCCAGGATCGAGCCCGCGGAGGCCGCGCGGGCATCCTTGCGGCTGTCGATCACGAAGACGGCGCCGGGTGGGCATTCCTCCACGGCCTTGCGCTGTGGGTGCGCCCGGTCGCGGAACACGGTGATCGGGTTCAGGTCCTCGCGGGCCGGCATGTAGCGGAGCGTGAAGGCCTCGCCGACCATGGTGGGGCCGCCCTTCTTCAGGGGCAGGACGCCCTGGATCATCTGATTGCGGAAGCCGCGCTTGTACAAGGCGGTCATCAGCGTCGCCGTGCTGACGGTCTTCAGCTTGGCGCGCGTCTCTTGCGACAGCCCAGACATCCGCTCATCCTCCCCGAGGGTCGTGTCGCCCAAGCGTGCGGTCCCCTGGGAATCGCCGTGAGCGCCGACTGATATCTCAGAGATTGAGTAGCACGCCGCTCCGCGCCATTGTCAATGCCTTGGTATGGCGTCACACAAATCGAGACACCCGCGGCGCGGGCAATGGCTGGAGCGAAACTTGTGTCGGCAGGATCGGGCCTGAACGGCCGCGCAGGGACGGAACGGCCGCGCTCCCTCGCGGAGACCGCCTATGACGCCATCGAGCAGATGATCATCAGCCGCCGCCTCGCTCCCGGAGCGATGGTGTCCGAAGGTGAGCTGGGGCAGGAGCTGGCGCTCGGCCGTACTCCGGTCCGTGAGGCGCTGGCACGGCTGAAGACCATCGGCTTCGTCGAGGTCCATCCGCGCCGGGGGGTGCTGGTGACCCCCGTCGACATCATCACACACCTCGAGCTGCTCGAAGTCCGCCGCCCCCTGGACGAGACGGTGGCGCGCTGCGTGATCGCGCGCGGCACGGATGAGGATCTCGCCGCCCTGGAAAAGGGTGTCGCCGGGCTGCTCGCCGCCGCCGGGGCCCGGGATCGGGAGACCTATTTCCGGAGCAAGCGGAGGCTGCACGAGGCGATGGTCAACGCCGCCCACAACGCCACCCTGACCAGCACCATGGCGGCGCTCCACGCCCAGTCCCGCCGCTTCTGGTACACCTACGAGCCGACCGCGAGCTTCCTCGATTGCGCCCGGATCCATGCGGGGATCGTGGCCGGCGTGGTGGCGCGCGACGCCGAGACGGCGATTGCCAATATCGGGACGCTGTTCGACTTTCTCGACCAGATGACGCGCAGGGCCCTCGACCGGCGGCCGCTCGTCTGACAGGTTGACGGCGACCCGCAGGCCTCTATCCTCGCCTGAGATATCACCGGCATCTCAGACCGGATCACGGGCCGTCTCGGCCCAGGGCCGCACGGCGGGATCGCCAGGGAGGACGGCTTGAGCGGATTGCCCCCACGCACCGGCGCGCGGATTCTCGTCGACCAGTTGCTCGCGCAGGGGGTCGAGCGCGTCACCTGCGTGCCCGGCGAGAGCTACCTCGCGGTGCTCGACGCGTTGCGCGACAGCGGCATCGACGTGCTGGTCTGCCGGCAGGAGGGTGGGGCCGCCATCATGGCGGAGGCCGCCGGCAAGCTCACCGGACGCCCGGGCATCTGCATGGTCACCCGCGGCCCCGGCGCCACCAACGCCTCGGCGGGGGTTCACATCGCGCGCCAGGATTCCACGCCGATGATCCTGTTCGTCGGGCAGATCGCCCGGGGCATGCGGGACCGCGAGGCGTTCCAAGAGATCGATTACCGCCAGATGTTCGGCGGCGTGGCCAAGTGGGCGGTGGAGATCGACGACGCGGCCCGCATCCCGGAGATCCTCGCCCGGGCCTTCCGGGTGGCGATGCAGGGCCGGCCGGGTCCGGTCGTGATCGCCCTGCCGGAGGACATGCTCGACGACATCGCTTCGGTCGGCGACGCCCCTCGGGTAGAGCCGGCCGAGCCCGCCCCGTCCCAGGCCGATGCGGAGCGCCTGCGGGCGATGCTGGCGGAGGCGCGGCGCCCGGTGGCACTGCTCGGCGGCTCGCGCTGGAGCGCGGAAACCGTCGCCACCCTGGCCGCCTGGGCGGCGCGCCACGACGTGCCGGTGGCAGTCTCGTTCCGCCGGGCGCAGCTCTTCCCCGCCGACCACCCGAACTTCGCCGGTGAATTGGGGATCGGCCCGAACCCGGCCCTGCTGGCCCGGATCAAGGACTCCGATCTGCTGCTCATGGTCGGCGGCCGCCTGTCCGAGATGCCGGCCCAATCCTACGGACTGCTCGGCATCCCCGATCCCGGCCTGCCGCTGGTGCATGTCCATCCCGACCCGGCGGAACTCGGCCGGGTCTATCAGCCTACCCTGGCCATCCAGGCGAGCCCGGCGGCGTTCTGCGCTGCCTTGCCGGATTTCGCGCCGACCGGGTCGGGCCGGTCCGCCGAGGCCCACGCCTCCTACCGCGCGTGGTCTGAGACGCCGGAGCCGAAGCCGGGGGCGTTCCAGTACGGTCAGGCGATCACGTGGCTGCGGGAGCGGCTGCCGCCGGACGCGGTGATCTGCAACGGCGCCGGCAACTTCGCCACCTGGATCCACCGCTACTACCGGTTCCGCGCCTACGGCACGCAGCTCGCGCCGACCTCAGGCTCCATGGGCTACGGCCTGCCGGCCGCCGTGATGGCCAAGCGCAGCCACCCGGAGCGGATCGTCGTGGCGCTCGCGGGCGACGGCGATGTCATGATGACGGTGCAGGAATTCGCCACCGCCGTGCAGTACGCCGTGCCCATCGTGGTCGTCGTCCTCGACAACGGCATGTACGGCACGATCCGGATGCATCAGGAGCGCGAGTACCCCGGCCGGGTCTCGGCGACCGAATTGCGCAATCCGGATTTCGCGGCGCTTGCCCGGGCCTGCGGCGGTCACGGCGAGACGGTCGAACGAACCGAGGATTTCGCCCCGGCCTTCGACCGCAGCCTCGCCTCGGGCCTGCCGGCGCTGATCCATTGCCGCGTCGACGCGGAAGCGCTCACCCCGACCATGACCCTCGCGGCGATCCGCGAGAAGGCGCTGGCCGCGCAACGCGGCTGACCGCCATCGCGGGAGCGCCCGGCGCATCCGCATCACAGGATGAGGAGACGACCATGACCGTGCGCGGCGAGACCCTGATCGGCTCTGAGGCCCGGCGCGGCACCGAGACGGCGTTCCGCGCCGTCGAGGCCGCCACCGGCGCGCCCCTGGAGCCGGACTTCCCCGGTTCGAGCCACGCGGATCTGGAGCGCGCCTGCGCCCTGGCGGAGGCCGCCTTCGACACCTACCGCGAGACCGACCCGGAGACCCGCGCGGGTTTCCTGGAGACCATCGCGGCCAACATCCTGGAGATCGGCGACGCGCTCGTGACCCGCTGCATGGCGGAGACCGGACTGCCGCGACCGCGGATCGAGGGCGAGCGCGCCCGCACCGCCGGGCAGTTGCGGCTCTTCGCCAGCGTGGTGCGCGAGGGCAGCGCCGTGGAGGCCCGCATCGACCCGGCCCTACCGGACCGCAAGCCCCTGCCGCGCCCGGACCTGCGCCTGCGGCGGATCGGGGTGGGGCCGGTGGCGGTGTTCGGCGCCTCGAACTTCCCGCTCGCCTTCTCGGTGGCCGGCGGCGACACCGCCTCGGCGCTCGCGGCGGGCTGCCCGGTGGTGGTGAAGGCGCACCCGGCCCATCCCGGCACCTCCGAGCTGGTCGGCCGGGCGGTGCAGAAAGCGGTTGCGGCCTGCGGGTTGCCGGAGGGGGTCTTCTCCCTGCTGTTCGATGCCGGCCAGTCGATCGGGCAGGCGCTGGTGGCCGATCCCCGGATCGCCGCGGTGGGCTTCACCGGCTCGCGCCGGGGCGGCACGGCGCTGATGGCGATCGCCGCCGGGCGCCCGCTTCCGATTCCGGTCTACGCCGAGATGAGCAGCATCAACCCGGTCCTGCTGTTCCCCGGCGCCCTGACCGAGCGCGGCGCTGCGATCGGACAGGCCTTCGCGGCCTCACTGACTCTGGGCGCCGGCCAGTTCTGCACCAATCCGGGCCTGATCCTGGCCCAGCCCGGGCCCGGCCTCGACGCCTTCCTGGAGGCCGCCGCCGCGGCCCTGACGCAGAGCCCGGCCGCCACCATGCTGACCCCGGGCATCCACCAGGCCTATCGCGAGGGCGTCGCCCGGGTGGCGGGCCACGGCGCCGTCACCCTCCTGGCCGAAGGGCCGGAGGGGACGGCGACGCAGGGGCGGGCCGCCCTATTCGCCACCGATTCGGACGCCTTCCTGGCGGATCCGGTGCTGCAGGAGGAGATGTTCGGCGCCACGGCGCTCGTCGTACGCTGCCCGGACGTCGCGGCGATGCGCGCGGTGCTCGCGCATCTGGAAGGGCAGCTGACGGCCTCGCTCCATCTCGCCCCGGAGGATCACGCGGCCGTTCGGGACCTGCTGCCGCTTCTGGAGCGGCGCGTCGGGCGCATTCTGGTCAACGGCTTCGGCACCGGCGTCGAGGTGGCGCACGCCATGGTGCATGGCGGCCCGTACCCGGCGACCTCGGACGGGCGCACGACCTCCGTGGGCAGCCTTGCGATCGAGCGCTTCCTGCGGCCGGTCTGCTACCAGGACATGCCCGACGCCCTGCTGCCCGCCGCCCTGCGGGCAGCCAACCCCCTCGGCCTGCCCCGCCGGATCGACGGCGTGCCCGAACGCCGCTGAAGCCGGATCGCCTGGGGCGGCGAGGGGTGGGGGATCCAGGGTTCGGCTTGCCACGCTCTTGCCACGCCCTGTCCCGCCGTCTAGAGAGCCACGGCCCATGGTGGGGCGTCGCCAAGTGGTAAGGCAGCGGTTTTTGGTACCGCCATTCCCAGGTTCGAATCCTGGCGCCCCAGCCAAAGTCCTGAGGGCTGACAACACCCTCAGCGTCCCGTGAGGTTCGACGGCCGTGTAGCCTCCCAAGCGCGGGGGCGGACGCGACCCTCGGGACCATGCGCTAGAAAAGCTCGATATCCGGCGCATCCGTGCCGGCCGTCGCCTTACCCAGCGCCTGCGCATCGACGCGGCGCTGGATCTGCGTGACGTAGCGCGACCGAGCCGACTCCAGAATGGTCGCCGGCCGGATCGACACCTCCGACTCGGCCCCGATCAGGCCTTGCCGCAACCCGTCGAGACATTGGTGCAGCATCGCGTTCGATTCATCGACCGCTTCGATCTGCTGGCGGACCACGTCCTGGAACTGAACCTGTCCGAAGACCGACAGGACCTGATCGCCCACGGCAGACGTCTGCGACGCGATCTCGGCCAGATCGGTGCGGACCATCCCGAGGAGCACCTGGGTCGTCGTCCGGGCGATGCCATCCAGTTCGGTCATCAGGGCCTCCAGGCGCTGCTGCTCGCTGTGCGTCCCCTCAGCCCCGTGATCGGCCGTGAGCACCTGGGCGATCGTCCGCTGCACGTTCGAGACCTGGGACCGGGCCTCCGTCATGGCCGCCTGGGACGCCTGGGCGAGATCCTGGAGTTCCCGCGCGATCACCTTGAATCCGGCCCCGTGGATGCCGGCCCGGCTGGCCTCGATGTTGGCGTTGAGGGCGAGCATCCGCGTCGAGGCCCCGACCTTCTCCAGCGAGACGATCAAGGTGTCGAGACCGCGCATCTGTTCCGCCGCGGCGTCGACCGTGCTTCGCTCCGCCCGAGTCTCCCGGAGACGGCCGTCGAGATAGGTACCGAGGGACTGCGCCAGGGTATGGAGCGCGGTGTCGCTCTGCTCGGCGAAGCCGACGATCCGCTCGCGCGTGTCGGTGATGCACCCGGCGCTGCGCACCTGCGCCGCATTGAGCGCCTCCAGGGACGTCAAGATGGCGGTGGCCGCCTCTTCGGTCTGCGTGACGATACTGCGCAGCTGCTCGTGCGTGACGGAAAAGAGAGGTTCGAGTTCGGCGAGATCCTGCGCCACATTCCGTCCGACTCCGGCCGTCCGGCTCTCGTCCGCAGGCGCACGCCGCGCAGGCTCGGTGCCTGCGGCAACGATGGGCCGGGGCGTGAGTGCCGCATCGGCCGGAGCCGGATGGGCGGCGCGCTGCGTCGCGCGCGTCACCAGCCCCCCACAGATTGCAGCGGCGGCCGTGATCAGAAGCTGGGCCGGTTGCGACGCACCGAGGATCAGCGGCAAGACGCCGACCGCGCAGCCTGCGGCGCCGCTGATGAGCAACGTCCTCACGTCGGTCTTCGGGAGGGCAGACTTGGATACGCCGGGCGTGGGGACGGCAGGGGAAGCGGTTTGCATCGTGGGGAACGGTCGCTGCGTCTTGATCGGCGGCACCCTACGGTGCAGGGGCGCCGAAGCCCGCGAGCGGGCATCGGCAAGGGCGTGTGGTCCGGATCAAGCGGCACAGGCCTGGAGCGACGGTGCGACCTGCCTCACCACCTGCAGCAGCTTGTCGGCCTGGACCGGCTTCACCAACCAGCCGGTAGCACCCGCCTTCCGCGCCTCGTCCCGCTTCTCCTGCTGGGACTCGGTGGTCAGCACGAGCATCGGTGTGAAGCGCGTCTGCGTGAGCTTGCGCAGCTCTTGGATCAGCTGGACGCCGTGCATGCCCGGCATGTGATAATCCGTGATCACCAGTGCCGGGCTAAGACCGGATTGGATTTTCTTGAGCGCCTCTTCAGCATTCGCGGCCCGCTCGACGGCATATCCGGCACTACTCAAAATTCCAGACATGCTTGCCAGAATAGTCGGCGAGTCATCAACAATCAAAATACGGAACATACCAACCCCTCTCGTCTGACATATTTAGATTAGAACCATCATAAATCTGTCAGCAATGGGGTTTTTCAGATCGACAGGACTTTTTCCATGACGTGACTGCATAGCGCGTCAAAATCCTGGACAGCTCGCGAGCGCGGCTTGAAGTACCGGAGCGGCATTTCACGGCCGAAAGCCTCCGCGAGAGCAATGTCCGGGCGGATCCCCGGCAGCAGGCGCTCACGGCCGAACCGGTGCTCGAGTCGCTCCAGCGCCTCCCGCTGCATGGTGATCCGCAGGTCCACCTGGATCGGCATGATCGAGAGACCGCGCAGTTCCGCGTTGAGGGTCGTGGCGACACGGAAATACGAGCGGGCGAACTGCCCGACGCCGTCGACCGCGAGGTGATGGAGCTGCGTGGGGACGAGGACGTGCTGTGCGCTCGCGAGGGCGTTGACCAGCAGGGCGTCGGCCGTCGGTGCGGTATCGATCAGGGTAACCGCGTAGGCCTCGGCCACGGGCTTCAGGGCCGTGGCGAGGGCGAGTGGCACCACCGCGCCGTCCGGGCCGGGAAAGCCGCGATCGGCCGGCAGGATGTCGACCTGCGGCACGACCGTGCTCCGGACAGCGCGCGCGAGATCCGCCGCCCCGGAGCCGCGATACAGGTCGTGAACCGTCGGCTCGCCGGGCGACGCCCGCACTCCGAAGCCCAGCCCGGCATGGCCCTGGGAGTCGAGATCGACCAGCAGCACCCGGAGGCCGCGATGGGCGAGGGCGGCGGCGAGGTTCACCACCGTGGTGGTCTTGGCGGTACCGCCCTTCCGATTGGCGACGGCGAGGATGCGCGCGCTCATCCGGCCTCCGCCACCGGGAGGACGGCCAGGCAGGTGGCCGGCACCAGCCCTTCCAGGCGTCCGCGCAGGGCGGGCGCCGCCGCCATCAGCACCTGCAGCACGGCGGTGTGAAGCCACGCGGCGCCGGTGACGTCGACCACCGCATCCGGGGTCGCCCGCAGGGCGTCGAGCAGGGGCTCGGCCTCCTCGACGGAGCAGTGACCCGAGAGCACGATGCGGGTGCCGTCTTGTTCGAGGGGCATCAGACCAGATCCGGCAGGTTGAGGACCAGAAGAACCCGGCCGTCGCCGAGGAGCGCGGTGCCGGAGAAGCCCACGAGCCCGGCGAGCAGCCCGTCGAGGGGCCGCACGATCACCTCCATGCGCTCGCGGAAGCCATCGACCACGATGCCGACCCGCTCGCGCCCGATCCGGGCGACCATCACGGCTGCCTCGTCGGGCGGGGTGCCGCTCGCCGGAGCGAGCCCGAGGCTGTCGGCGAGGCGCACCAGGGGGATCACCGCGTCGCGCAGCACGAAGGTCTCGCGCTGCTTGATCCGGTGGATCTGACTGCGGGGCACCTTCACGGTCTCGGCGACCGCATCCATGGCGACGCCGTATTGCTGGCCGCTGGCCTCCACGGTGACGATGCGGGTCACCGCCATGGTCAGCGGCAGCTGCACGGTCACGCAGCTGCCCTGGCCGAGCCGGCTCGCGAGCCAGACGTCGCCACCCGCCTTGCGCACGGCATTGCGCACCACGTCCATGCCGACGCCCCGGCCCGACAGATCGGAGACCTGCTCCTTGGTCGAGAAGCCGGGGGCGAAGACGAGGTTGACGATCTCGTCGGGCGCCATCTGGGCGGCCTGATCCGGGGTGATCAGGCCGACGCGTAGCGCCTTCTCGCGCACCACCTCCGGATCGATGCCCTTTCCGTCATCGGCCACCTCGATGATGACGTTGTCGTTCTCCTGGCGGGCCGAGAGACGCAGGGTGCCCCGGCCCGGCTTGCCGGCGGCCAAGCGCTCGGCCGGCGTCTCGATCCCGTGGTCGAGGGCGTTGCGGACCATGTGGATCAGCGGGTCGGCGAGGCTTTCCAGCACGTTCTTGTCGGCCTCGGTATCCTCGCCCTGGATCACCAGCTCGACCTCCTTGCCGAGCTTGCGCATGGTGTCGCGCACCAGCCGCGGGAAGCGCTGGAACACCTGGCTCACCGGCATCATGCGGATCGCCATGACGCCGACCTGCAGGCTCTGGGCGATCCGGTCGATGACCGCGTATTGCTCCTTGATCTCCCGCCCGAGCTGGCGCGAGCCGCTCACCTGCTCGACCCGGCCGGCGAGGTAGGCGAGGCCGTTCTTTGCGACCACCAGCTCGGCGGCGAAGTTCATCAGGGTGTCGACCTTGGCCTGATCGACCCGCAGCATCCGGGCCGGTCCAGCACCCGTCAGCTTGCCGTCACGGCCCTCCGGAGATTCCGCGGCCGGCGGCACCGCAGCGGGCACGGCAGCCTTCGGATCCGCTTTCGGGGCGGGCCGCAACACGGCGGTCGATGGTCCGGTGGGCTCGGCGGCCAGCTCGGCGTCGTCCGCCGGCCGGAGGAGGGCGAGGAGCGTGGCGGCATCGACAGGCCGGGCGAGGGCAGCGTTCAGGGCCTCCGCCCGGGCCGGGGCGAGATGCGGCAGGCAGCGCTGCACCACTGTCCGCGCCGCCTCAAGCCGTCCCGCATCCAGGCCCGCCTCGGCGGGCACGGCCAGCATCTCGGCCTGGGCCGCCAGGATCGCCTCCGCCCGCTGGCGCAGAGCGGATTCGGCCCCCGCGGAGGCCGGAGACGGCGCCGCCACGGCAGGGGTGTTTTGGGGAGCGGCAGGCGCCGGGCCGGGCTCGGCACCGTCGATGGCGGACACGAGGCGCAGCAGCGCACCGGCATCGGCGGTCGCAGCCAGCGCCGCGATCCAGCGCAGGGCCGCGGCCTGTCGGGTCGCCGGGCCGATGATGCTCAGGAGCGCCGCGGCCGCGGCCTCGAGCTCCGCCCGCGCGCCCGTCGCCACCAGCGCCCGCGCCCGCACGCCGAAATCGCCGAACATCTCGGCCTCGTCCTCAGGGCCGGCCAGGACGATCAGATCCTCGGGCGTGACCGGGCTCAGATGCACCTGATCGCTGGCGTAGCGCAGGTGTTCGGACAGAGCCTCGACGGGGGCGGCGCAGAGCGCCTCAAAGCGCAGCCAGCTCAGGACCGGATCGTAGGCTTCGAGCGGCGGCACCGGACCGCGCGGCAGCACCCGCAGACCGAGCAGGCCGGGTGCCTGCGCCACGAGGTGGGCCGGGTCGTCGCCGCGGAAGAAACAGCTCTCGTCGGGCTCGTAGCTCCAGGCGACCAGGGGCGCCCCCGCCAGGTAGGCCGCCTGACGCGCGGCCTCGGGCAGGGCCCCGAGCCAGTCCGGCGCCGCTTGGCTCGCCACCGGATCCGCCGAGGCTGCCGCCCCCCCTGCATCGAGCCAGCCGCGCAGGGTGACGACCCGGCCCGCCATCGCGGCCTCGGCGTCGTCGGGCAGGACCGCGCGGCTCTCCAGCGCGTCGATCCAGTGGCCGACGAGATCCAGGCTGTCGAGGAGCCCGTCGACGATCTCGGGCTCCAGGGTGAGCTTGCCCGCCCGCACCTCCACCAGGAGATCCTCGGCGGCGTGCACGAGGTTGGTGAGCGGCGCGATGTCGAACAGGCCGGAGGTGCCTTTGAGGGTGTGCACCGCCCGGAAGATGTCGTCGAGGGCCTCGGCGCTCTGCGACTTCTCCAGGGCCAGCAGGCCGCTTCCGGCATGCTCCAGGAGCTCACGCGCCTCGGGGATGAACTGGGCGAGCAGGGTGTTGGTCACGGCACGACTCCGGCCATCACGGTGGCCACCTCGGTCAGCACCTCCGGGCGCACGGGCTTGACGAGGTAGAGGTTGGCGCCCGCCGCGTAGGCCCGCTCCCGGTCCTGCGCGGCGCTCTCCGTGGAGATCATCACGGCCGGCACGGCCTGCAGCTCGGGCATGGTCCGGCCCTGGCGGAGGAAGGCGTAGCCGTCCATCTTGGGCATGTTCACGTCGACCAGGATCAGGTCGAAGCTCTCGGCCACGGCCTTCTCCAGGCCCTCGAAGCCGTTCACGGCCTCCTCGACCGCGAAGCCGGCCTCCTCCAGCACGTCGCGATAGTACATGCGCACCGTGGTGGCATCGTCGACCACGAGGATACGGGTCATCTCACGCCTCCGCGCTCAGGGGCTTCTGGTAGACGATCGCATCCGTGAACTTGCGCAGCTCGAACAGGGAGGAGATCCGGCTCATCGATTCCGAATGGCCGAGGCAGACGAACCCGCCGGGCTTGAGCGCCTCGTAGATCGTCTGGGCGGCGTCGCGCCGGGAGGCGTCGTCGAAGTAGATCAGGAGGTTGCGGCAGAACACGACGTCGAAGTTGCGGAACTGACGGGTCGAGAGCGGGTCCGAGAGGTTGACCCGCGCGAAGGCGATCGAGTCGCGGATGTCGGGGATGACCTCGTAGGCGCCGCGCACCCGTCTCGTGTAGCGTTCGAGGGTCGGTTTGGGCACGTGCTGGACCGCCCGGTCGCCGTAGAGGCCCCGCTTGGCCTGATCGAGCACGGTGGTGTCGATGTCGGAGGCGACGATCTCGATGTCGTAGCGATCGACCTCCGGCCACGTATCGAGGAGCTGGAAGGCGATCGAGTAGGGCTCCTCCCCGGTGGAGCAGGGGACCGACCAGATCCGCACCGCTTCGCCGGGGCGCTTGCGGCGGGTGACCTCGGGCAGGATCGACTGCACGAGGCAGCGGAACTGGTACTCCTCCCGGTAGAAATACGTCTCGTTGACCGTCATCAGGTTGACGAGCGTCTGCAACTCCTGACCGCTGGCCTGGAACCGGATGGTGTTGAAGTAATCGCGGAACAGCGTCTGGCCGCTGACCAGCATCCGCTCCTGCAGGCGCTTGTCGACGAAATAGCGCTTGTTGTCGGCGAACATGATGCCGGTCTTGCGGTAGAAGAAGTCGCGGAATCGGACGAAGTCGCTGTCGGAGACGACGGGGGCCGATCTGGGGTCGTGGGCGGTCATGCGGGCCGCCGGTCAGGCGATGCGGCGGCGGGCGGCCCGCGCGGCGAAGCGCAGGAACGGGGCGTCGGGGAAGCGTTCCGCCGCGGCTTCGATCTCCGGGATCATCTCGGGTGTGCCGATCTCGGCGAGCACATCGATGGCGGCCGCGACGACGTTGACATGCGCGTCCTCGGCCAGCGCCCGGCGGGCATAGTCCGCCGCCGCGGGATGGCGCAGGGAGACGAGGACGTTCACCGCGAAGATGCGCCGGTCGCTGTCCGGATCGGAGAGGGCCCCGTCGAGGGCGCCGATCACCGCCGCATCCATCTCCGCGAGGGTCTCGATGGCGGCGTTGCGCAGCCAGACATCCTCGGAGCCGAGCAGCGCGAACAGGCTGTCGGCCGCCTCCGCGGTGCCGATGCGGCCCAAAGCCAGGAGGATCGCCTCGCGGACGCTGCGATCCGCCTCCCGGTCGAGGCGGTCAGCCAGCGGCCCGACCGCGCTGGGATCGCCCGCCAGCCGGTGAGCCGCTTCTCGGCGCTCGGCAGCCGTCGCCCCCTCCAGGGCCACCAGTGGGTCCTCGGCGGCGGCGGGCGCTGGCGCCCCGGGATGCTTGCGGATGAGGGCCATGAGGATCTCGGACGACGATCTCAGCGGAGCCAGCCGACAAGCTGGCCGGGAATGGAGCGGGCGGGCAGCGTCAGGGTCGCGCCGCCGAGGCGGATCAGCTCGGCCGGCATGCCGAACACGACGGCGCTGGATTCCGCCTCCGCGATGGTCCGGCCGCCCGCCGTCTTGAGCGCCGCCATGGCGGCGGCGCCGTCGTCACCCATGCCGGTGAGCTCGATGCCGATCAGGGCGTCGGCGGGCATGTGATCCCGGGCGCTGCGCACGAGACGGTCGACGCTCGGGTGCCAGCGCAGGGCCGGGTCGCTCGCCACTGTGTTGACGACGAGCCGGCCGAGCTTGCGCTCGATCACCACGTCGGCGTCGCCCCGGCCGATATAGACGTGGCCCGGCGATAGCGGTGCCGGGCTGGTGACCTCGACGACCTTCAGGGCGCAGATCCGGTCGAGGCGCTGGGCGAAGGGACCCGTGAAGGCGGCGGGCATGTGCTGGGCGATCACCACCGGCCAGGGCAGGTCGGCGGGCAGGTCCGGCAGGATCTCTTCGAGGGTTCGTGGCCCCCCGGTCGAGACGCCGATCAGGACGCAGCCGTCCACCCGTGTTGCCGGCCGGGGCGCCTTGTTGACGATCTCGCTGCGTCCGCGCCGGACCCGGTCGACCAGGCCGTGGGCCCGCCGCGGCTTGGCCCGGACCGCGTGGCGGACCTTCTCGACCATCTCGTCGCGGACGTCCGCGATGTTGAGCGAGACCGTGCCGCCGGGCTTCTCGATGTAGTCCACCGCGCCGAGCTGCATCGCCTCCAGCGTCACAGTCGCGCTCTCGCGGGTGAGCGAGGAGACCATCACCACCGGGCGCGGGCTCGTGGTCATGATCTCGTTCAGGCAGGTGAGCCCGTCCATCTCCGGCATGTTGATGTCGAGGGTGATCACGTCGGGCGCATAGTCACCGAGCTGGTCCAGGGCGTCGCGCCCGTTGCGGGCGGTGCGGACCTCGAACTGGCCGGTCTCCTCGAAGATCTGACGCAGGTGCCGGCGCATCAGGGCGGAATCGTCGACGATCAGGAGCTTGGGCATCGGGATGCGAAAGGCTGGTCGGAGGGTCGGCGGGCTGGGCGGGGGAGGGCGGCCGTCAGGCCGCCTTCAGGTCGGCGACCTCGTGCCGGCTCAGCAGCCGGTCGACATTCACCATCAGGATGATGCGCTTGGCCGCGGCCAAGTTGGCGATCCGCTCGACGGCGTTGTCGCCGTCCTGCGCGAGATCCGGCGCCGGCACGATCGCCGAGCGGGGAATCTTCAGCACCTCCGACACCGAATCGACGATGAAGCCGGTGCGCACCCCGGCGATCGCGAAGACCATGATCCGCTGGCGGTCGTTGCGCTCGGCATCCGGGAGCTGGAAGCGGCGGCGCTGATCGACCACCGGCAGCACCGCCCCGCGCAGGTTGACGACTCCCTCGATGAAGTCGGGCGTCCGTGGCACGTGGGTCAGCTGCTCGGGCACGCGGACGATCTCGTGCACCGCCTCGATCGGCACGCCGTATTCCTCGTCGGCGAGGCGGAACACGACGAACTGCTCCTCCTCCTCGGCCCGCGCCACCTCGGCCCCGCCGCGCGTCTCCTGCATGGTCCCCTCCTCGACGACCCCGTCGCCGGACAATTGGGCGGTGGCGAACAGGCGGCCGGCCGACAGGATCGAGACCAGCCTCTTGCCGCCGTTAAGCCGGCAGATCGATTCGACCTCGCGCAGCGTCCCGCCGTTCGACAGCAGGTCGGGCAGCGGATCGACGACGGCGCGGGCGACCCGCAGCACCTCCTTCACCGTGTCGGTCACGATCCCGACGGAACCGGCCGCCTCCCCCCGGGACACGACGACGATGCGGTTCTGCTCGCCCAGCGGCGCCGCGGGCAGCCCGAACAGGGTCCGCAGGCTCACCAGCGGCAGCAGCCGGTCGCGCAGGTTGATCACACCGATCACGTGCCGCTCGGCGTTCGGCAGCTCGCTCACCGCCTCCGGCACCTGGACGATCTCCTGCACGTGCTCGATCGGCAGGGCGTATTCCTGGCCGGCGAGTTCGAAGGAGACGAGCTGGATCTCGTCGGAGGCCTCGCCCTCCGCCCCGGCCCGCGCCGTGGTCGCAGAGCCGAACTCGACCGGGCCGTCGATGTGCCGGCCGGTCCCGCCGCCGCGCCCGGACCCGCTCCGCTGCAGCAGGCGGCCGAGATCGATGATCATCACCATCCCGGCCGACCGCTTGATCACGCCAGACAGCAGATCGGCCTCGGCGCCGGCGGTGAGGCCGTCGGCACCCTCGATCTCACCGGGCTCGGCCGTGATCACGCTCGCCATCCGGTCGACCACGAAGCCGGAGGTGCTCTCCTGGCCGCCCCCGTGACCGCCGGCCCGGTTGATGACCACCACCCGGGTCGCGTCGTCGTGGCTCCGGTCGGGCAGGGAGAACAGCCGGCGCAGGCTGGCGACCGGCAGGACCGAGCCGCGCAGGTTGGCGAGGCCGGCAAGCGCGGGCGGCGCGAGCGGTACGTCGACCATCTCGGGCAGGCGGATGATCTCCTGCACCTCGGCGAGCGGCACCGCATAGGTCTCGCGCTCGACGTGGAAGGTCACGAACTGCCGCACATTGGAGGTCGCCGACGGTTCGTCCGGTGCGGCGGAGGCGGTGACATCGTTGGACATGTCGGATTCCAGGCAGGCAGGGTTCGGGCGGGACCGTCCCGGCGGGACGGTCTTTGCGAGGACGCCCTCGGAGAGGACGCCCCTGGCGCGGGCGGACGACGCCGCGACGGCGCCGAAAGCCGGGAGGCGGCGCCCCTTACTCCTGGTTCTGGAGCTCGTCGGCGAGCGAGGCGACCTCCTCGATCGCGGCGGCGAGTTCCTCCGCGCCCTTCGCCTGCTCGCGGGCCGCCTGCTGCGATTCGACCACCGACTGGCTGCCCTGCTGGGCCGCCGTGGCGATCTGGTCGATGCCGCGCTTGGCCTCCTCAATGGTGCGCAGGATCATGTCGGCGCCCTGCAGGATCTGCCGGTTGCCTTCGAGCACCACCGCCATGTCGTCGGCGGTGGTCTGCAGGTCCCGGGTGAGGGCCCGGTTCTTCTCGACCTCGGCGCCGGCGGCCGACGAGATCGTCTCCAGGTCGCGGCTCACCACCACGATCTGATCCTGGATCGCCTTCACCAGATCCTTGATCCGCTCGGCGTTCTCGGAGGAATCCCGGGCGAGGTTCCGGATGTCGGTGGACACCACCATGAAGCCCTTGCCGAACTCGCCGGCCCGGGCCGCCTCGATCGAGCCGTTCACCGCCAGCATGTTGGTCTGGATCGCCACCGTGGTGATCGCGTCCACGATCTTGTCGATCTTCCGGCTCACCTGCTCCAGGCCGCTGATCTGATCGCGGCTCTTGTCGGTCTCCGCGAGCGACTCGGTGACCCCGGCGACCAGCGCGTCCACCGCGGCCCGGTTCTCCTGGAGCTGGGCGGTGACGAGATTGCCCTTGTCCAGGGCTTCCTGCGCCCGGGTCTGGGCGACGCCCGCCCCCCGCTCGATCTGCGCGATGGCGGCGGCCGATTGCTGCGCCGCTGCGGTCTGCTGCTGGGCCCCCCGGTCGATCTGGTCGAGGGCCGTGGTGATCTGCGCGGCGGCGCGGTTGATCTCCTCCACCGCGGAGGACAGCTCCTCGGCCGCGGAGGCGACCTCCTCGGCGCTCTTGCCGATATCGGTGGCGTTCTTCAGCTCGTCGGCGAGCGTCGAGAGCTCGGTGGCGGCCTGCTCGCTCTCGCCAAGGGCGGTGGTCTGCTGCTCGATGGTCTTGAGCGATTCCTGGCAGGCGGAAGATTGCTCCTCGGCCGCCGCGGCGATCAGCTCGGCCCCCTTCTGCGCCTCGGCGGCGCCCTTCTCGGACTCGGCCGAGACACGCGCGATGGCGTCTGCGCCGCTCGCGATCTCGACCATGGCGGCGCGCACGCCCTCCAGCTGCGCGGTGATCGCCTGGCCCTTCTCGACCTGCTGGCGAGAGCCCTCGGCCGAGCGGTTGATGCCGTCGGCGATGACCTTCACGTCCTCCTGGATCCGGCCGATCAGCGCCTGGATCTCTTCCGCGCTCTTCTCCGAGGTCTCAGCCAGGGTGCGCACCTCGTCGGCCACCACCGCGAAACCCTTGCCGTGCTGGCCGGCGCGGGCCGCCTCGATGGCGGCATTGAGGGCGAGCAGGTTGGTCTGGTCGGCGATCCGGGCGACGGCGCGGACGATGTCACCGATATTGGCGGCCTGGCGCTCCAGCTCGACGATCATCGTGACCGAGGCGGCCTGACGCTCGGCGGCGGTGCCGATCGAACTGAGGCTGAGCCGGATCTGCTGGGTCACCCCGGCGATCAGGGACTGCAGGGCCTCGGTCTTCTGGCGGGAGGCCTCGGCCTCGGTGCGGGCACCGGTAATCGCGTCAGACACCGTCGTCACGGCACGCTGGGACTGCTCGGAGGCGCCGGCCGCCTGCTCGGCCCCGGCGGCGATCTGCTCCATGGCCTTGCGCAGTTCCTCCGCCGCGGAGGATGCCTCGGCGATGCCGCTGGCGAGCTGCGTCGTGGCGGCGGCGATGCGCTCGGCCGCCTTCTGCTGCTTGGCGAAGGTCCGGGCCCGGCGCCGATTCTCCTCGTTGAGCCGCCCGAGCTGGCTGACACTGGCCTGCTCGCTCTTCCGCACAGAGCTTTGCGGCCCGGGGAGGGCGGTCTTCTTTACGAGAGCCATGACGTCTTTCCGCTCTTCTCAGGTTGAGGCCGCACGCCAGCGACGACCACGCAGAACGATTGCACGTGGTGGGTCATACGGAGCACAGAGGCTCAAATCAATAAACTGTCCGCCAGTTTTTTTGGCGTAATTCTTGGATCAGATCAGCATTTCATCAAAAACATAACGGAAATACGAAATGATAGTCTTGATTTTTACATACGAATGCGGATCTAAGAGAAAATATTCAGTTCCAATTCTAACATTCCAGCAGCGGTTCGGCTCACCAGAATCAACCGCCTCAATCGCGACAGTGATGAATTTTCTGCGCGGTCGCGCGAACCGGCGTTCAGGTTAACGTCCATCCGCGACATCGGGCTCGCCCGGGAGTCGCGGCGGCGGGCCGTCGCGGATCCGCGGACTCAGGCTTCCGCGCTTCCGCCGCCTTGCACCAGACGCACGAAGTTCTCGATCAGCGGCTGCTTCGCGCGCGTCCACAGGGCGTAGACGTCCGCGTGGATCGTCGGCCCCTCAAGGGCCCTGTAGACCACGTCCGCATGCGCCAGCCGGGCGACGAATTCCGGGATGATGGCGATGCCCAATCCCGCCGCGACGAGGCTCGTCAGGGACGCGGCCTCCACGGCCTGATGGGTGATATCCGGCGTGAAGCCGGCCTCGACGCAGCGATCCCAGAGGTATTGCGCGAACAACGAGTCGGCCAGCCGCAGGAACACGAACCGCTCGCCGGCCAGATCCGCCAGGCTCACGGCCCCACCGGCGAGGCGATGGCCACGCGGAAGCACGAGCCTGACAGTCTCCACCCAGGCGCGCGCGCGAATCAGGTCGCCGTCGGGCGGCGGGCAGCGCAGGAAGCTGACATCGGTCTGCCCGGCTTTGAGCAGGGCGATCTGCCGGTCCGGCGCCATCTCGTGGATGCGCAGATCGACCGCCGGATAGGTGCCGGCATAGGCGCGGATCGCGCGGGCGAGGGGGCCGGCCAGCATCGATCCGGTGAGTCCGACATTGATGATCCCGGCCGTTCCGGCCCCGATGGCGCGGGCCCGCTCGACCGCCGCGCCGGCCTGGTCCAGGATCGCGGTGGCCTGCGCCTGGAAATCGAGGCCGGCCGGGGTCAGGGCGACGCGCCGCGTCGTGCGCGCGAACAGGGGCGTGCCGATCTCCGCCTCAAGGTCGCGGATCTGCTGGCTCAGGGGCGGTTGCGCCACGCCGAGGCTCTCGGCGGCCGCAGTGAAGCTCAGATGCTTCGCGACCGCCAGGAAGTAGCGCAGGTGCCGGAGTTCCATGGTCCGATTCTAGACGCCATCAGTCTCAATGCCAACGAAACAGATATTTGACGTCTGGATTGTCCGGCGAGATGGTGGCGCGCGCAGCGTCGACGTTCGGCCAGACGGCGCGTCGCCAACGCGCCTCGGTCGTCCGTCCACGCCATCAGAGCCGAACGGCCCGGGGACGGACCGGCCCGGGCACACCAGGGAGGTTGCGATGAGGCGCTTCTTCGCGTCGCTGTTCGGGCAGGTGGTCGCCGCCCTCGTGCTGGGCATCGTGGTCGGCATGGTCTGGCCGGGTTTCGCGGTCGGCCTCAAGCCCCTGGGCGACGCCTTCATCAAGCTCATCAAGATGGTGATCGCGCCGCTGGTGTTCGGCGTCGTCGTCCACGGCATCGTCGGGGCCGGCGACTTGCGCAAGGTCGGCCGCGTCGGCCTCAAGGCGCTGATCTACTTCGAGGCGGTGACGACCATGGCCCTCGTGCTCGGCCTCGTCCTCGCCTACCTGTTCGCCCCCGGCCACGGCATGAACATCGATCTGGCGACCTTGGACGCCAAGTCGCTTGCCGGCTACACGGAGCGCGTCGGGCAGGTCACCGGCACGGTCGATTTCCTGATGCGGCTCGTGCCGACGACCTTCGTGGACGCCTTCGCCAAGGGCGACATCCTCCAGGTCCTGATCCTCGCGATCCTGTTCGGCGCCGGGCTCGCGCTGCTCGGCGAGCGGGGTCAGCCCCTGGCCGACAGCCTGGAGCGCATCACCGAGGTCCTGTTCAAGATCGTCGGCTTCATCGTGCGGCTCGCCCCGCTCGGTGTGCTGGGCGCCGTCGCGTTCACGGTTGGGCGCTACGGGATCGGCTCCCTGAAGCAGCTCAGCCTGCTGGTGATCCTGTTCTACGCGGGCGTCGCCTTCTTCGTGCTGGTCGTCCTCGGCGGCATCCTGCGGATGGTCGGATTCAGCATCGTCAAGCTCCTGGCCTATCTGCGCGAGGAGCTGACGGTGGTGGCGGCCACCGCCTCCTCCGACTGCGTCCTGCCGCAGGTGATGCGCAAGCTGGAGCGGCTCGGCATCAAGGATTCGACGGTCGGCCTCGTGATCCCGACCGGCTACTCGTTCAACCTCGACGCCTTCTCGCTCTACCTCACGCTGGCCACGGTGTTCATCGCCCAGGCGACCAACACGGATCTCTCCTTCGGCCACCTGATGCTGATCCTCGGCATCGCCCTGCTGACCTCGAAAGGCGCCCACGGCGTGCCGGGCTCGGCCATCGTGGTGCTGGCCGCGACCCTGTCGGCGGTGCCGGAGATCCCGGTGATCGGGCTGGTTCTGGTCCTGTCGGTGGATTGGTTCGTCGGCATCGCCCGGGCGCTCGGCAACCTGATCGGCAATTGCGTGGCGACGATCGTGGTCGCCGCCTGGGAGGGCGACATCGACCGCGCGCAGGCGCATCGGGTGCTGAACGGCGAGCAGACCACCGACACGGCGGCGATTCTCGACGCGCCGGTCGCCCAGCCGCAATCGGCCTGAGGGCCATCGGAGAGCGTCCATGACCTCGCGAAGCTACAATCCCGCCTGCGGCGGCCTGCCGGCACAGACCGCACTGATGACCGGCCGCGCGGTGTTCACCGAGGCCTACGCGGTGATCCCGCACGGCGTGATGAGCGACATCGTCACGAGCTTCCTGCCCGGCTGGCACGGGACCCGCGCCTGGATCCTGGCGCGGCCCCTGTCGGGCTTCGCCGAGACCTTCGCGCAGTACCTGATGGAGGTCGCTCCGGGCGGCGGCAGCGAGACCCCCGAGCCCGATTCGGGAGCCGAGGGCGTGCTGTTCGTGGTCGGGGGCGCCCCGAGCCTGGAGCTGGCGGGCGAGGCGCACTCCCTGCGCCCCGGCAGCTACGCCTACCTGCCGCCGGGCGCGTCCTGGAGCCTGCGCAACGGCGGCGCCGAGCCGGCCCGGTTCCACTGGATCCGCAAGCGCTACGAGCCCGCGCCGGGCCTCGGCGTGCCGGACGCCATCGTCACGCATGAGACCGAAATCGAGCCGGCCGCCATGCCCGGCACCGAGGGCGCCTGGGCCACGACCCGCTTCGTCGCCCCCGACGACCTGCGCCACGACATGCACATCACCATCGTGACGATGCAGCCCGGCGGGTCCATCCCGTTCGAGGAGACGCACGTGATGGAGCACGGCCTGTTCGTGCTCGAAGGCAAGGCCGCCTACCGGCTGAACCGCGACTGGGTGGAGGTCGAGGCGGGCGACTTCATGTGGCTGCGCGCCTTCTGTCCGCAGGCCTGCTACGCGGGCGGCCCGGGCCGGTTCCGCTACCTGCTCTACAAGGACGTCAACCGGCATCCCGCCCTGACCTTGCGCGGGGCGATGCGATGAAGGCGGAGCCCGAGGTCCGATCCATCACGGCCGAGCCCCTGACGGCGGCGGCCTTCGCGCCGTTCGGGCACGTCATCGACAGGGCCGGCACCGCCCCGCACCCGATGAACGCCGGCATGGCGCGCCGCTTCCACGATCTCGCGGCGATCGAGGTGGTGGGAGAAGGTGCGCAGGTGGTGATCGGCTTCGTGGAGGCACAACCTTACGCGCTGCCCCTGCGCCTGAGCCTGGTCGAGCGCCACCCGCTCGGCGCCCAGGCCTTTGTCCCCTTGAGCGCCGCCCCATTCCTGGTCGTCGTCTGCCCGGACGCGGACGGCGTGCCCGGACGACCGCGGGCCTTCGTTACCGCCGGGGCCTGCCAGGGCGTCTGCTACGCGCGCGGCACATGGCACGGTGTGCTGACGCCGTTCGGGGCGCAGCAGGACTTTGTGGTCATCGACCGTGGCGGACCGGGCGAGAACCTGGAGGAGCACGTCTTCGCGCACCCCTGGTCGATCCACCTCCCGGGCCAGGACTGACGCCGACCCGGCGGACGCGAGGCTCTGCGGGACAGATCAGGATTCGACCGACTCGGGCTGCTCCACGAAGGTGAAGACGACCTCGCCGGTCCGCTCGCACACGACGTTCACGGACGTGGCGCCGGTTTGCGCCCGCTGAACCGGGAGCTGCGCCTTGGCGTGGGCGATGGCCGCTTCAAGATCGCAGGGCCACAGCTTGGTGAAGCTGACCCGCTTCCCCTTCTGGAATGAGATTCTGTAGGCCATCGGCATCCTCCGTTTGGCCGGAGCATACACATTGCGGCCAAAGGGAGACGTCCCCGCAAGGCATGGCCCGGATGCACGGCGAGCGGTGGGGGCGGCCATGCAGCATTTACATGGGGAACCGGCTGGGCGTTCGAGATCAGCTGGCAAGGCTATCAGGACGGCTGCGGAGCCTTGCGTGCTGCGGACAGGACATCCGCAGCACGTCCGAGTTGGGCCGGTCGCTCCGGCAGGCGCGGCTTGGATCGGCCGCGGGCATCAGCGAGTCGGCACGGCCGTCGCAACAACCCGGCGGGCGGCCGGTGAGTTCGGGACGAGGCGCGGCGTCGTGGCGAGCTCGGAGGCCGGGCGCGTCGCGGCCGTGGTCCGGGCCTGCTCGCGATAGAGTGGCGGCGTCAGGGTGAAGCCCTCGTCGGCCAGGGCCGTGCCGGTTGTCGGAGCGGCGATGAGGGCGGCGAGAACAAGGCTACGCAGGGTCATGATGATCAATCCTCTCGATGTCCGGGTCCTGCCCGGCGTCGAGGGGATATTTACGCTGCAGAGCAACATGATCCAAACAGATCGGATCGATAAGCGGAATTGATGGAATCGATATGACGTCCGCCGCGGATCCGGGGATGCCCCATTCTCCGTCGCCTCGATGCCTTCCCCCTCATCCCCACGCGCGCTTGGCGTCACCGCAGGCCTTCCCAGGATCGCTCAAGCTTGCAGACGGGGCGATGCGGATGGCCCGCACGCGATCAGCCGGGTCGATGGGCCTCAGTGATGCATCGGCTGGGTCATCGGCTGATGGGGCGTCGCCGAGTTCGGCATGGCGGAATGGGGCATGCCCGGCATCATGTTGGCGTTCATATTGGCCATGATCCAGACCGAGCCGCCGACCACCAGCACCACGAACAGCACGCCGAAGGCCAGCGCCATGACGTTGTTGGTGTTGTCCGGCCCCGTCGTGATGTGGAGGAAGAAGACGAGGTGCACGCCCATCTGGGCGACGGCGAAGACGAGGATCGCCACCGGCACCGCCGGCGCCCACACGACCTTGGTGTGGACGATGGCGAAGGAGCAGAGCGTCAGCAGCACCGCCAGGGCGAGGCCGATGAGATAGCCCCGGACGCCCTTGCCGATATCCTCCTCGCCGTATTCCTCGCCCGGGGCGAGGTCGGTCTGGTGCCGGTCGAGAGCATCGGGGCCGGCGTGGTCCGCGTGGCTCATGTGATCGACCCCATCAGGTAGACGATGCTGAAGACCCCGACCCAGACGATGTCGAGGGCGTGCCAGAACAGGGCGAAGCACAGGGTCCGCCGCACGATGTCGGCCCGGAACCCCTTGGTCAGCACCTGCGCCATCATGGTGAGCAGCCAGAGGAGGCCGATCGTGACGTGCAGCCCGTGGCAGCCGACGAGGGTGAAGAAGCTCGACAGGAAGGCACTGCGCGACGGGATGAGGCCCCGACCGACGAGGTCGGCGAACTCCATCACCTCCAGGGCGACGAAGCCCGCACCCAAGAGGAAGGTCACCGCCATCGCCACCTGGAAATACAGCATCCTTCGGGCGCCCAGCGCGAGGCTCGCCATGCCGCAGGCAAAGCTCGACAAGAGCAGCAGCCCCGTCTCCAGGGCGGTGTTGGTGAGGTCGAAGATCTCCGGCCCCGTCGGGCCGTCCGCGATGCCGCCCTGCAGCACCGCGTAGGCCGCGAAGAAGGAGGCGAACATCACGATGTCGCTGAGGATGAAGATCCAGAACCCGTAGGCGACGACGATGCGCTTCGGCGCGGGGCCACCGATGCCGCGCCCGGTGGCGCGGGATTCGCCGTGCCCGTCGCGGCTGTGGCCGAGGTGGTGGGGGTCGCCGCGCAGAGCCGTGATCGAGCCGGCCGTGACCGAGCCGGGGGATGCGGTGCTGCTCATGCCGCCCTCCGCTGGCCGACGCCCTGAAGCGCTTCGAGCCGGGTCGCGCGGTTGGCGCGGTTGATCCTGGCGACCTCGGAGGCCGGGATCTCGTACTCGACCTTGTCGCGCCACGCGAAGACTACGAAGGTCAGGAAGGCGCCCACCAGCCCTGCGGCGGCGAGCCACCAGATGTACCAGATCATCGCGAAGCCGATCAGCGTGGCGAAGAAGGCGCAGATGAACCCGGTCGCGCTGTTGAGCGGCATCTCGATCGGCGCGTAATCCGGCTCCTCGCGCAGGCGCAGCTGCTCCCGGGCGCGGCTCTTGATCGCCCAGTAGGCCTCCTCGCCGTGCACCTCCGGCAGGGCCGCGAAGTTGAAGACCGGCGGCGGCGAGGCGGTCGCCCATTCGAGCGAGCGGCCGTCCCAAGGGTCGCCGGTGACGTCGCGCAACTCTTCGCGGCGGCGGATCGAGACCACGAGCTGGATGAGGGTGCAGGCGACGCCCGCGACCATCACCACCACGCCGAAGGCCGAGACCAGGATCCAGGGACGCCAGTCGGCCACGTCGTAATGCTGCATCCGGCGGGTCATGCCGAGCAGCCCCAGCCAGTAGAAGGCGCCGAACACGATGACGAAGCCGGTGATGCCGAACCAGAAGGCGGCCTTGCCCCACCCTTCGTCGAGGCGGAAGCCGAAGGCCTTCGGGAACCAATAGGTGTAGCCCGCGAAGGCCGCGAACAGCACGGCCGAGACCATCACGTTGTGGAAGTGGGCCACCAGGAACATGCTGTTGTGGAGCACAAAATCGGCGGGCGGGATCGCGAGCAGCACGCCGGTGGCGCCGCCGATCACGAAGGTCACCATGAAGCCGAGCGACCACAGCATCGCACTGGTGAGCCGGACCCGGCCCCCGTACATCGTGAACAGCCAGTCGAAGATCTTCACCCCGGTCGGCACCGCGATGATCATCGACGTGATGGCGAACACGCCGTTGACGTCGCCGCCCGGCCCCATGGTGAAGAAGTGGTGCAGCCACACGGTGAAGGAGAGCAGGCAGATCGACATCGTCGCCAGCACCATCGACCGGTAGGCGAAGAGCGGCTTGCCCGAGAAGGTCGAGATCACCTCCGAGAACACCCCGTAGGCGGGCAGCGCCAGGATGTAGACCTCCGGGTGTCCCCACGCCCAGAACAGGTTCATGAACATCATCGAATTCCCGCCGTGGGAATCCGTGAAGAAGTGGAAGCCGAGGTAGCGGTCGAGCGACAGCATCGCGAGCGTCGCGGTGAGGATCGGGAAGGCCGCGACGATCAGCAGGCTGGCGGCGAGCGCCGTCCAGCAGAACATCGGCATGCGCAGGTAGCTCATGCCCGGCGCGCGCATCTTCAGGATGGTGGTGACGAAGTTGATCCCGGTCATCAGCGTGCCGACGCCCGAGATCTGGATCGCCCAAAGATAGTAATCGACGCCGACGCCGGGGGAGTAGGTGATCTCGCTGAGCGGCGGGGCGGGCCACCAGCCGGTCCGGGCGAACTCGCCGACGATCAGCGAGGCGTTGACGAGGAGCGCCCCCGAGGCGGTCAGCCAGAAGCTTACGGAGTTGAGGGTCGGGAAGGCCACGTCGCGCACGCCGAGCTGGAGCGGCACCGCGAAGTTCATCAGCCCGATCATGAACGGCATCGCGCCGAAGAAGATCATGATCACCCCGTGGGCGGAGAAGATCTGATCGTAGTGCTCGGGGGGCAGGTAGCCCGCCGCCTTGTAGGCGAAGACGTGCTGCGAGCGCATCAGGATCGCGTCCGAGAAGCCCCGGATCAGCATCACCAGCGCGAGGAGGCAGTACATCACGCCGACCCGCTTGTGATCGACGCTCGTGATCCATTCGCGCCAGAGATAGGGCAGGTGCCCGGCGAGCACGATCCAGGCGACGACCCCGAGCACGACGGCGGCCACCACCGCCCCCGCGATGAGCGGGATCGGCTGGTGGAGCGGGATCGCTTCGAGGGTGAGCTTACCCAGCATGTCGGATCGTCCTCGCCGTGGGGAGCCGCGTCTGTCGGAGTTCGGGCCGCGTCACGAGCCGCCCATCAGGAGCCCCCCTTGGGCCGGACGTTCTCGACGCCGCCCGCCGCCGGTCCCGGCCCGGGGGGCACGGTCTGGGCGACGATGCCATCGAACAGACCCGGCTCGACCGAGCCGAAGCTGCGCGGCGCGTCGACGACGCCCTGCTTGGCGAGATCGGCATAGGCGGCCCTGTCGAGGGCCGCGCCCGAGCCCTTCGCCCCGTTGACCCAGGCGGCGAAGTCGGCATCCGAGACCGCCCGCACGGGGAAGTGCATGTCAGCGAAGCCGTCGCCACTGAAATGGGTCGACAGGCCGTAGAGCTCGCCCTCCTGATCGGCCATCAGGTTGAGCGTCGTGACCATGCCGCGCATCGTGTAGATCATACTGCCGAGCTTCGGCACGAAGAACGAATTCCAGACGCTGCTCGAGGTCAGCTTGAAGGTGACCGGGGTCGCGGCCGGGACGACCAGCTCGTTGACGCTGGCGACCCCCTGGTCCGGGTAGAGGAACAGCCACTTCCAATCGAGGGAGACCACCTGCACCTGGATCGGCGGCTTCTCGGACACGAGCGGTGTCGCCGGGTCGAGCCGGTGTGCGCCGATCCAGGCGATCCCGCCGAGGAACGCGATGGTCAGGAACGGCACCGACCAGACGACCAGCTCGATCCGCCCCGAGAAGGCCCAGTCGGGCCGGTAGAGCGCCTTGGGGTTCGCCTCCCGGTACCAGAGCGCGAACGCCACCGTGGCGATCATCGTCGGCACGATGATCGCCAGCATGATGATCGTGGCGATGACCAGGATGTTGGCCTCGGCGGCGCCCACCGGGCCCTTCGCGTCGAGGATGTTGTGCTGCTGGCAGCCCGCGAGGAGCGGCAACGCTGCGGCGAGCAGGAGGAGGGTATGGCCGGATCGATGCTGCATCGGGCCTCAGGCCCCCCGGCTGCGGGCGATGCCGCGCGAAGACAGGGCCGCGACAGCATCCATGCGAAGCCTCCGATCAGATCCGGGTCGCCCCGGAGCGACCGCTGCGGCGGTCCCGGGAAAGCGGCCCGGAGCGATGTTGGAGGTACAGCAGCCGATTTAGGACAGAAATAACATCGTTTGCGTTGGGCTAATATTTTAAGAGAACATAGATTACTGCCGAAAGGTCAAGCTTACATGCAGATCAGCTCGGTCCGGTATCGATTTCCAACATGGGACAATGCACGTGCGCGCAGGGCGCGCCATCCTGACCTCCCGTCGCCAGCGCGTGTGCCCCCCATGCCGCAGACCCGCCACCCGAACGCGCGTCGCGCGCGCGTCCCATGACCGGACAAGCCGACGCGCTCCTCCTGGCGGCGGCCTTCACGTTCGGCTGCGCCGCGATCTACGAGATGCGGTTCTGGGCGCGGGAACTGGCCGGCATCCTGCTGCGCGTGGCGCTCTGCCTCGGTCCGGTGGTGGTCGTGGTCGCCCTCGCGCGCCTGCCCGCCGGGCCGCCGCTCGCTCAGCGGCCGAGTTCGACCGGGATGCTCAGGTCGGCCACGCCCGCGCTGCCCACGAGGCCGGTCGGCGGCGCGGAGAGTGGGCCGACGCCCCTGACGGCGCGCAGCGCCCGCTGATCGAGCGCCGGCGAGCCCGAGCTGCGCTCGATCTCGGCAAGTTGCAACGCCCCGTCGGCGGCGATCTCCACATGGACCACCACGGTGCCGGCCCTCCGGCCGGATCCCGCCCGCCGCTCCGCGCGGTCCGCGGCATCGATCCGCATGACGAGGTCCGAGAGCCAGGCCCGCGCCGCCGGCCCGGGCATCGCCCGGACGGGAGTCGCGCAGGCGGCGAGGAGCAAAGCGAGAAAGAAAGTCCGGCGGGCGGGGACAAGCGACGGCATGCGGAAACGGCGGCTCCTAGCGCGCGTGACGGTTGTATCATCCTACGCGTGCAAGGTTGCTTGGCGCGACCCCCGGGAGGCGCGTCACAGTCAGGAGACCGTGGCGGGCTTCCGGCCCCGCGGCCCGGCGGCGGCCAGCATGACCTCGTCGGTGCCGACCTCCAGACCGGTATAGCCCAGCATCTCGGCGAGCTGGGTCCGCGCCCGCCAGACGCGGCTCTTCACGGTGCCGATCCGGCAGCGCATGACGGTGGCGGTCTCCTCGTAGGTGAGATTCTCGATCGCCACGAGCACCAGCGCCTCCCGCATCGAGGGCGCGAGCCGGTCGAGGGCGGCGCGCACGTCGCTCAGGTCGAGATGGCCGCCCTGCTCGGGCAGCGACACCATGCGCTCCGCCTGCGCGCCGTCCTCATCCTGCACCTCGCGACCGCGTTTGCGGTGCTCGTTGTAGAACTGGTTGCGCATGATGGTGAACAGCCATGCCTCCAGGTTCGTGCCCGGCGCGAAGCTCGCCCGCGAGCGCCACGCCCGGAGCAGCGTGTTCTGCAGGAGGTCGTCGGCCCCGACATGGTTGCGCAGCAGCGAGCGCGCGAAGCGCTGCAGGTTCGGCACCATCTTCAGCAGGGAAGCCTGGAATTCCGACTCGCGGCCGTCCTGAGCCTTGCCGAAGGCCGCGTCCAGCAGCGTCAGGAGGTCGGCAAAGCGGGCCGCGATGGTCGGCTCGACGATGTCCTGTGCGTAGGTTGCGGCGAGCAGATGGCCCAGATGAGACTGGACGCTGCCCGGGAGCCGGGGCACCTGCGGGGAGCGTGTTTCACCGTCGGTCGCGTGTTGAAGCATGACAGCCGATCACCTGGAATGGATAAAGAGCATCGGTCCACCTATTAGTCCCCGATCCCCGGACCGATGCCGCAACATGGATCAGCCGATATCGAGATCTTACGATTGATCCATGATGTACCGGCTGATAATCGAGGATGAAATGCGCGCTCATGAAACGGTTTTCAGAGGGATGCCCGCACCGAAAATCTATCCCGCACCGCGGCGTATCTGCCGGCCCGGGCGGAAGATCATCACGGCGACGGGTCCTCAAGCGCGACCGTACCGTTACGACCGCTCGGTGAATCCGGGATCCCAGGCATGACCCGCTTATCGGACCTCGAAGACGACCCGGCTTTCCAAGAGGCCGTCCTCGCGTTGCGCGGCGCGGCCAGCACGCTGAGCGGGCGGGCCGTGACCGCCGACGAGGCGCGGTTCCTGGTCGGCATCGCGCTGACCACCTTCGCCCATGCCGGGGGGTTGCGCGAACCGAGCCTGAGCCGGCTGGCTCGCTTCTCCGAGACGGTCGAGCAGGATGCGGTGATCGCGACGCTGACGCGGCACTGAGCCCGGCGGCCGGACCATCGGATCCTACCGCGTCTCCGCCATCGCGGCGCGCAGCACGCGCAGGAGGTCGTCCAGCACCGCCTCCCGGTCCTGCGGCCCGGTCGCCAGTGTCAGAGCGGCCTCCAGGTGCTGGCCGATCAGGAGGAGCCCGACCTCACGCAGCGCAGCGGTAGCGGCCCGGATCTGCTGGATCTCGTCGAGGCAGTACCGGTCCGCCTCGATCATCGCCCGCAGCCCCCGGATCTGCCCCTCGATCCGCCCCAGCCGCCGGACCAGCGGCGCGCGCTCCGCGTCGGTGCGGGCGAGGAGGACACGACCGTCGACGAATGTTCCGTTTGTCACCGCTCTGCGACCTGACTGTTCCATCGCCGCCGGCGACGGACCGGCCCCCGGTTCCGGACCGCCGCAGGGGAGGGTGCTCCGGCGCGGCAAGCCCGCCGGAGCACCGGAGCGTCACCCGATCTGCTGCGTCTCGGCCCCGCTGTCCGGACGGGCCGGACCGAGGACCGGCTCCTCGCCCATCGGCTGGTTCTGGACGACGCTGAATTGGCCCTTGCCATCGAGGGACGGCCCCTCGGTCCAGCGGCCGGCCGGCGGCGGCGAACCGTCGGCCGCGGTCGCGAAGAAGTTGTAGTTGAACTTCTGGTTCTCGTTCTCCTGCGGGAAGGAGTTCGGGATCGGCAGCGTTCCCGCAGCGCCGCCGAGTTCCTCGATCACGGCCAGCCATTGCTGCTGGTGCATCGTGTCGCGGGCGATGAGGAAGCTCCACATGTCGCGCATGCCGGGATCGTTCGTGGCGTTGTAGAGGCGCACCGCCAGGACGCGGCCGGTGCTCTCGGCGGCGACGTTGCAGTACATGTCGGCCGCGATGTTGCCGCTGGCGTAGATGTGGCTCATGTCGAAGGGCAGGCCATCGGAATTGCCCGGGAAGGCGGCCATGCCGGTGGAGAGCAGCGTCTTGTGCAGCATGCCCTCAGCGATGTGGCGCGGGTTCTCACCGCCCATGACGGCGCCGACGAGGGCGTCGGCCGCGCCGGCCTCCTGAACCTTGGTGGGGGCGGTCTCGAGATTCATCGCCACGGCAGTCGCCAGCATCTCGATGTGGCCGATCTCCTCGGTGGCGGTGTGGAGAAGCATGTCGCGGTACTTCGTGGTCGGGGCGCGGTTCCCCCAGGCCTGGAAGAAGTACTGGAAGGCGACGCGGATCTCGCCCTCGATGCCGCCGATCGCCTGCTGGAGCATGCGGGCGTAGATCGGGTCGGGGCTGTCGACCCGGACCGGGTACTGCAAGCGCTTGTCGTGATAGTACATGATGTCTGTCCCTCGTGAGAGGCACGGCGCGCTCAAGCCCACCGCACGATCGGTCGCTGGCCCCGTACTCCGCGGGAGCATGGGACGTCGCACCCAGTCCAACCCGGCTTCGGGATCGCGGTTCGGTCGAAAGACGCATTGAGAACGATTAAGAAGCTCAAAACTTGATTTTATGCAGATAAATCAGAGACCAAGCACCGAAAAATTTATAATTTCTCCGGCAAAACGCCGCCAAAAAAAACTCAATAACACAAGTTAATACATCTCGATCTATGTTAACATTCCGACGCTCGGCGGCACCTGAACGACGAAAGTCCTGCCCCTCAGCCACTATATCTATCGACGGTCGTTCGCGTACGGCCCCGGACGATTCCGGGTAGCCCGGACGACCCCAGCGCCACCCTGAGCGCTCCGGGCGCCACCGGACGATCCATCAAGCTCAGCCACAGCTTTCACACCGGATGCACAATCGAATTGTGCATTTTTACTGTCCGATGGCGTACGGTTCGATTAAATATTTGTCGAATATTGACCAAAACATATTGAGCAGACTTGTATTCCAAGATGCGTCGAATTCTCCTGCACGCGCAGTCCCCGGGTTGGCGCATCGTCAACGACTTGGAGTGCATGGATGCTCACCGCCCAGATCAGCGAGCTGACCGACCTCCTGAAGACGCGCCCGGCCAGCCCAGAGGGTTTCGCGCGCAGGTTCGGCCTCCCCATGCGGGAGCGCTCGATCCCCAAGCAGCAGGATCTGCTGCTGCCCGGCACCGAGCCCGATCTCGCTCATCTGCTCCTCGCGGGTCAGGCCTGCCGCAACCAGGTGCTGCGGGATGGCCGCCGGCAGATCACCGCGATCTTGATCCCGGGCGACATCTGCGATCCGGCGACCATCCTTGGTCAACGCGCTGACTATGCGGTCAACACGCTCACCCGCTGCACGGTGGGCGAGATCCCGCTGGCACGGATCGCCGCCCTCGATCACCAGGATCTGAACGCGGCCCTCAACCATCGTCTGCGCCGGGAGGAGGCCATCGCGTGCCAGTGGATTGTCAGCCTCGGCCGGCGCGTCGGCATCGAGCGGATGGCCCATCTGCTGTGCGAGTTGCACTGGCGGCTCGCGGCGGTGGGGCTGGTCATCGGGGACAGCTTCGAGATGCGGATCACGCAGAGCGACTTCGCCGACGCGCTGGGGCTGACCTCCGTCCACGTCAACCGGGTGCTGAAGAGCCTGCGCGACAGCCGGCTGATCCATCTGCACGGCGGACGACTGACGCTCCTCGACCGCCCGCGACTGGAATGGCTGGCGCAATTCGATCCCGCCTATCTGGAAGCCTTCGCCGTTCCCGTCTGATCCGCCCGGGCGCCGCCCCCGGATCGTCGCGCCGGACCATTCCCGGCCCCGGTCACAGAAACCCCGTCCGCCGGGCGAGCATCACCCCGAGAGCGAGGCAGGCCGCCACGCTGACGATCAACATGGCGACGTTCGTCCAGAACCGGACCGGCCTGCTGGAGCCGTCGATCCCGCTGGCGCGCAACCGGACCCAGGGCACGTAGAGGTAGAGCGCGATCAGCGACAGGATCAGGAACGCGAAAGTCGGCAGCCGACCGCTCGCCAGGGCGGCACCGGCCAGCACGGCCCAGCCGAGGACGAGGCTCACCATCGTGAACAGGGCTGTCGAATTCACGTCCCCACGGTCCCTTCAGCGGATGATCGCGGCGCGGCGGTTGCGGCAAGACGCCCGGCCCGAGAGTCTGCCGACACGGCGCGCGAGCCCCGGCCATCTGCGCATTTCACCTGACGATACAGGGACTTACGCACCAATGATGGCGGCATTGTGTGAGACCGCCGCGCGATCCTGAAGCCCGGCTGCGGCGCGCCCCTCGGCGGGGGCGCCCGCCAGCGGGCGCCCCGTCGCTGGGCACAGGGCCGCGCCGCGATATAACCGGCTCCTCGACACCGGACCCGGGCGCTGCAACCAACGCGATCTCCGGGTGCCCGGCCGCGCGGAGCAGGGATCGTCGTGAAACTCAACCTGTCACACGCCGCGCGTCTCGCGGCGGCCGTCACCACTCTGGCGTTCCCTGCGGCGCAGGCCGGCTGGCAGGGGCCCGAGGCACAGGCCCTGTTCGTCAACGAGGCCAATCCGAGCGGATACAATTACGCGCCGAGCGTGATCACCGAGGGCGGGACGACTGACATCTGGTGGTGCGGGCAGGGCAAGACCGACGTGATCTTCCACCGCACGATCAGTCAGCAGGCCGGCCTCTCGCCGGCGCAGATCGTCCTCCAACCCACGCCCGGATCCTGGAACCGCCAGTATGTCTGCGATCCGAGCGTCATCAAGGGGGCGTTCCACAACCCCGCGGACGGCCGGCCCTACGCCTACGCAATGTATTATTCGGGGTCGGACAACCCGCCGGGGTTTAACAACCACACCGGCCTCGCCTTCTCCAACGACAAGGTGACCTGGATCGATTACCCCGAGCCGGTCATCGCCCCGCTGAACCCGGCCGTCGCGCAAGGCAATTACGGCGCCGGGCAGCCCGCGACCGTCAACCTCGACGGCCGGTCCAGCCTGCTGGTGTTCACCACCGATCTGACCGGCCCGCAGGGCGTCGCGGGGTTCGGTGACCTCTACGTGCGCCGTACGGTGGACGCGGTGCATTTCGATCCGCCGATCCGCGTGCCCAACCGCACCGCCGACGGCGCGACCATCAACCCGAATTCCGATTTCGGCTACGACCCGTCCTCGGGCGACGTCTACGTGATCACCGGCCTGCCGGGGCGCGATTGCCGGCAGGTCGCCTGCAAGGACCCGGCTCGCAACCCGGACCGCGAGACCTTCCAGATGGGTCTTTTCCGAATGCCGCTGAAAGCCCTGCTCAGCGGCACCCCGGCCACGTGGAGCCCGGCCGGCTATTTGAACACGGATGTGACCGGCTTCTACCTCAATCATAGCCCCGGCTTTCAGCGCGACCCCTCGGGCAACCTCACGCCGTTCCTGCCGAACATCACCGCCTATTTCTCGGGGGGCGATCCCTATCCGGGCACGTGGCGGATCGCCGTCGCCACGGAGACGCGCGCCTCGGACCGGGCGCCGCTGAAGCGGGCGTTCGGACCGGGCGGTCACTGGGTGACCACCGGCTATATCGCCCCGGGCTACACCCTGGAGCCCGCCCTCGGGACGCTGTTCCTCCTGCCGAAGCCGGGCACCGCCCCGCTGATGAGCTGCGCGGCCGGCGCGGACCACTTCCTCAGCCGCGATCCGCATTGCGAGGGAAGGACCCCGCTGGGGCAGACCGGCTACCTCTACGAGGCGCCGCACCCCGGGAGCCACCCGCTCTTCCGCTGCCTGTCCGGCGGCCGGGATCACTTCGCCTCGACCGACCCGCATTGCGAGGGGCAGGCGACCGAAGGCCTTCTCGGCTACGCCCTCGACTGAGATCCGCAACGCCGCCAAGGCCCAGCCTCCGGGATGCCCGGTGCGGCGTTGCGCCCGGGAACGCCGCGGAGCGTAACGCCTTTCCGAGGATAACCGGCGTCTGACGCCGACCTTCTGTCCAGGAGACGTCCCTGATGCCGACTCTCGTGCGTGGTGCGGCAGCCCTCGTCGCCTGTCTTACCGCCGGGCCAGTCTTCGCCCAAGGCAAGCCGCTCCCGCCCCCGGCGAGCGATGTGATGCCGCCCGTGGAACTGACCATCAGCCTCAAGGACGGCAAGCCGGTCTGCGCCCCCGCCGAACTCCGTCTGCCGGCCGACACGAATATCGCGCTTCACATCGTGAGCACCGCCAACGCGCCGGTCACGCTGACCGCCCCCGGCCAGTTCGAGAACGGCCTGGTCCTGCACGCGGACGGCGATCTGGTCCATGTGGCCAGCGAGAAGGGCTACACGGTCAAGCAAAACGGGCAGGGTACGCTGAAGCTGCGCACGATGAAGGCAGGGCAGGAGGATTACGCCTGCACCAGCACCCGCAAGGAAGACGCCCCGTTCAAGGGCAAGCTCGTCCTCGTCCCGCCGGCCAATTGAGGGCGGGCGCGCCGATCGGGATTTCGGGAGGGTCGGAATCGCCATGGGCGACGCCGCATCGGGAGCGGAACTCAAGGTCTTCTACGACGGGGACTGCCCGCTCTGCCGCGCCGAGATCGACCATTATCGCGGTTGCGCGGGGGCCGACCGGCTCGCCTTCATCGATGTCGGGCGCACGGCGCCCGCGCCGGCGCTCGGGCCCGGCCTCGATCGCGCCACGGCGCTGCGGCGCTTCCATGTGCGTGCGCCGGACGGGCGGCTGTTGTCCGGCGCCGCCGCCTTCGCGCGTCTCTGGCGGACGCTGCCCGGATGGCGTTGGCTCGGCCGACTGCTCGACCTGCGCATCCTTGGCCGCCGCCCCGTGCTGATGATCGCCGAGATAGCCTACCGCCTCTCCCTGCCCCTGCGGCCGCGCCTGGCGCGGCTGGTCGCACGGCGATCCTGACGGGTGGCCGATGACGACGCGCTGCGTCCATTATGTCGGCTTCCGCGACGACCGCTACTGGAACGCCGTCCGGATCTTCGGCGGCCCTCGGGTGATCCATCGCCGCTGGGACTTCTATGCCAGCCGGGATGTCGGCCCCGACGATCTCGTGATCTTCGCCGAGGGCGATGAGACGCAGCCCCTGGCAGAGCGCAACGCCACGGATCTCGACGAGCGGTGGCTCTGACGCATCGGTGTCGGTTCGATGGCCGGAGCGCGCCCCTTATCGATTCCCGCTCGGTCGGCCGGCAGCGGCCCCTCTTCGGAGTCGGCGTGTTCGCTCCCTTTCAGGGCGCCCCCGGCCGACAAACAAGACCGCGCTTGGCTGTTGACGCGCCGCGCCAACGACTGGTCGCGGGTCAAGCACAGCTCTATGATGCGCTCGCGTGAGTTATAGTATCAGATCGAATTGTGTCACATTTAATGAATTGTTAACCATCGGCGGCGCTGGTTCGCGAGATACCAAGGGGCCTGTTCCATGATCTCCACCAGTCTCCTCGTCGTGATCAGCGCCGCGCTCAGCGCCGCCGCGGCAGGTGCCGTCCGCGATCCGCACGCGCGCAATCGCTGAGGATTTGCCGATCCGAAGCCGGTCGTGTGGTGGGCCTGCGACAGCCTCCGGCCCGTGCAGCTGAAGGTCGGGAAGACCTTTGAACGGGCATCGTTCGCCCACATCCCGGATGGGATACTCTGCGCTCGCCGGTTCCGTCAGCGACCGCCGGTGTTCGCGCCTTCGTTCTCCAGCATCGAAGGCAGCGCGGCACGCGTCGCGTCCGGTGTGGTCCTGATCGTCGTCGACGCGCTCACGGCTCTGTGGCCCTGACTGATCGCGCCAGCCGTCGGTGAACCGATCCGCTGAGCTGCCGAACCGGAGCTTGGCCTGTGCGGCGGGAGTGGGGGCCGCGCGATCGCGATCCGCCGCGCTCGTGATGACGAAGGCGGCCCATGCGGATCCGCAGGTCACCCAGGCCGCCGTCGCAACGCGCCGCCCGCGGGCAGGCGGACAAACGTGGTGCACCCACCCGGGCGCGGCGATAGCGGGGGCAATGCTTCCCCTCGACGACAGCAACGAACATCCGGCAGGCTTTGCTCCATCGGGACATGCCCGCCGCAGCCTCAGGCATGACGGGGAGCGATCACGGCTGGTCGGCCCTCACCCCCGCAGCGTCACGGCCGCTTGAATGCACCGAGCCCCCGCGTCAGACCCACAACGACGTCCTCGCCCTTCGGCCCGGGCGCGTCTTGGGCGGGCGGAATTTCGACATTCTCCAGCCGCCGGGCGACCTCCATCACCACGTGCTCCACGGATGGCGGCCACGGCACGTCGTTGTCCAGAAGCATCCGGGCCGCGCGGACGAGCATCCGGAACTGCTCGGGTGGGATCGATGTCCCCGCCTCGTGCTGTTCGAGAATGCGATCGGCGATCGCCGCCGCCAGACCGGCGACCTCAGCCATCTTGTCTGGCCCCTCGCCGGCCCCCGTCATATACCTGAGCCCTTCGCCTCTGGTCCCCGGTGCGTATCTGACCCCGCTTGGGGGCGACCGATATTTCCGGCACGACCCAGGGCCGAAGCGCGCCACGGACGGCCCGTTTTCACGGGACTAGATCGCCGCATACGGTCCCGGTTGCAATAAAAACAGCCCAGGCGGGAGAGTTCAAGCGTTCCGCTGCAGGCGTTCGATCAAGCGATGGCCCGCGCCACCCGGCATCGGAGCGGCCTGGCCGGCCGATCGGCGCCGGACCGGGATCCGCAACCGGACATCCATGCCCGCCCCACGAGCCGAGGGGGGAGATGACCGGAGGCGGGCATGGAGATCGGGAGGAGGCCCGACGCGTCGTATGACGCAAGATCCATGCATCCACGCCCGCCGGCCCCCACGCAACATCCTCGAGTTGCCGGACGGGCAAGCGCCTCGTTCGACCACAGGCCGACCCGCTGGCAAGTCGGAAGGGCCGACACGAAGCCCTGGGGCCTGACCGTGCCTGGGTCGGTCGGCGACGCGGCACCTTTGCCGTAGTGCTCGGCATCCTTGTGGTGGGGATCGGCAACCCTGATGCTTCGCGGCCCAGCGAGCGGTGGGCGCATGGGCGCGATCAGCAACAAACGAGCCGCAACCATCGCCGCGCCTGCGCGATCACGCCCGAGCGAGCCCGGCGGCCGGCTGGCGCCCGCGCGGATGCGGACAGGCGGCGCCGGAGACGGCCTTCCGCTTTGCACGAGGGACATGCCGGCGTTCGACCGGCCATAAGGCCGGAATGAGCCGCTTCGTGCTGCGTCCTCAGCGGGCGATCATGAAGGCGACCGCAAAGAGTCCACTGATGCCGGCGAGCGCCGCGCTGGCCTGACCGATCGCGACGACGAGGGCGGCCGCCCTGTCCGGGCGCGTGTTGTCGTTGGCCGCCCGACAGCGATGTGCCCACGATGCGACTTGGACATGCGCGGTGGCAGCGGACCGAGCGGGGATCGGTTTCCGGGCCGGGCACATCGTCGGTTCTCCTAGCGGCTTTGCTCACCCCAACGGAGCGCGCCGGGAAACGATCCGTACGCCGTCGCACGATGCTGTGGGCGAGACCACCCGGCGCTTCCCCGAACGCGGAATGCCGCCTTGCAGGCATCGGCCCTGCGTCTTCGGCCATGCGTATCGGGAAGCTGCCGCATCGACCTGCCTTCCGCGTCCGGGACGATCCGTGGCGATCCACGCGCGGGGCCGAACAGGGCCGCAGCGACCTGCGGCGCTGAGCGCGTGATTTGCTGTCCGTGCGCGGCGCTGCCGCGAGGCGCGCCGCAACCTGCTCTGGATTAGGCCGCGTTATGTCCTTGTGAGGAGTTCGTGTACCAGACTGCGCTCTGCCTCTGAGTTCCTACCTTGGCGGCGCGTGGAGACGGTGATCAACGGCCGTCCCGGTACGGCAAGGACAACCCAGATGGCATCGAGCGATCACGACGCCGCGCCGGTCTCCAGCGGCGTGACCGGTCTCGATCACATCCTGGCCGGCGGCTACGCGGCGCAGCGTTCGCACCTCATCGAGGGTCGGCCCGGGGCCGGCAAGACGACGCTGGCGATGCAATTCCTGCTCGAGGGCGTACAGCGCGGCGAGCGCTGCCTGTACATCACGCTGTCCGAGAGCCGGCGCGAGCTCCTGAACGTCGCGGAGCGCCATGGCTGGTCCCTCGCCGGCATCGAGATCTTCGAGCTCGTCCCGCCCGAACTCAGCCTGGACCCGAAACAGCAGCAGAGCCTCGTGCATTCGTCCGACCTCGAACTCGGCGAAACCGTGCGGATCGCGATCGCCGAGATCGAGCGGGTCAAGCCGCAGCGGGTCGTGTTCGACAGCTTGTCGGAGATCCGGCTCCTGTCGGAGGGGTCCCTGCGCTACCGCAGGCAGGTCCACGCGCTGCGCAGCTTCCTGCTCATCCAGAACACCACCGCCCTGTTCCTCGACGACCTGACCGCCGAGACGGATGACCTGAACCTGCACAGCCTCAGCCACGCCGTGATCCGGCTGGAGCAGCTCGCGCCCCTGTATGGCGGCGAGCGACGGCGCCTGCGCGTGATCAAGATGCGCGGGACGCCGTTCCGGGGCGGATACCACGATTACGTGATCCGGCGCGGCGGCCTGAGGGTGTTCCCCAGGCTCGTCGCGGCCGAGCATGTCGGCACCTTCGCCGATGAGCGGTGCAGCACCGGAAGTTCCGAACTCGATCTCCTGCTCGGCGGCGGCCTCGACCGCGGCACCAGCACGATGCTGATCGGCCCGTCCGGCGTCGGCAAGTCGACGGTGGCGCTGATGAGCCTGTCGGCGGCCGTGGCCCGGGGCGAGACGGTGCTGGTCCTCAGCTTCGACGAGACCACGAGCGTCCTGCGCCGCCGCGCCCGCGGGCTCGGCCTGCCCCTGGAAGACGCGATCGCCTCCGGCGCCCTCCGGATCGAACAGATCGATCCGGCGGAGGTGTCCCCCGGCGAACTCGCCGACATGGTGCAGAACGCGGTCGAGCAGGCGGGCGTCAGCACCGTCGTGATCGACTCCCTGACCGGCTACCACAACGCCATGCCGGAGGAGAATTATCTCCTGCTGCAGATGCACGAACTGCTGACCTACCTGAATCAGCAGGGGGTGATTTCACTGCTGATCCTGGCGCAGCACGGTATGATCGGGACGATGGGATCGACCGTCGATCTGACCTATCTCAGCGACACGGTCCTACTGTTCCGCGCCTTCGAGGCCCAGGGCCGGCTGCGGCGCGCGGTTTCGGTCGTGAAGAAGCGGACCGGCAGCCATGAGGACACGATCCGGGAGTTGCGGATCGAGGCGGGGGGTATCCGGGTTGGCGAACCGCTCCATCAGTTCCGGGGGGTCATGACCGGCGTGCCGACCTTCGAAGGTGAGCGATCGTCGCTTCTGCCTGCCGGCGATCTCGATGCCTGAGGCGGAACGGCCGACCCTGATCTTCGCGCCGCTCGGACGCGACAGCACCGTCGCCGCGACCATCCTGGCCGAGGAGCAGATCGCCACGGAGGTCTGCGGATCGCTCGACGCGCTGGTGGCGCGCCTCGACACGGCGGGGTGCGCGATCTTCACCGAGGAGGCGCTGTCATCCTCGAACCGGCAGGCCCTGGCGGATTGGATCGCCCGTCAGCCGCCGTGGTCCGACTTCCCGTTCATCCTGCTGACGCAGCGCAACGCGCAGCCGCGCGGCGACCTCACCGACATGCTGGGCAATGTCAGCGTCCTCGAGCGGCCGTTCCACCCGGCCACCCTGGTCACGGCGGCACGCGCGGGCCTGCGCGCCATGCGGCGCCAGCATCAGGCCCGCCTGTACCTCGCAGAACGGGAGCGCACGGCGGAGCGCCAGACGCTCCTGATCCGTGAGCTGCACCACCGGGTGAAGAACACGCTGGCGACCGTGCAGGCCTTGCTCGGGGCCTCGGCCCGCTCGGCGACGACCATCGAAGCCTTCTACGCAGCGTTCTCGGCGCGGGTGATCTCGCTGGCGAAGACGCACAACCTGCTGACCGAGGATTACTGGCAGCAGGCCCCGCTGCGGGACATGCTGGTGGCCGAGCTCGGGCCCTACAACGACACCGAGGGCTCCCGGATCACCCTCGAAGGGCCGCGGGTCGATCTCGTCGGCGATCTGGCGGTCCCGACCGGGATGGCGATCCACGAGCTGACGACGAATGCCGCCAAGCACGGGGCCCTGTCGGTTCCCGAAGGCCAGATCCGCATCCGCTGGAGCGTCGAGCAGGAGGCCGACCGGCAGGTGCTGTCCCTCGACTGGACCGAGCGCGGCGGTCCGGCGGTGGAGCCGCCGACCCGGAAGGGCTTCGGCTCGACCCTGCTCCAGCGCGTGCTGAAGCTTCAATGCGAGGCGGACATCGCCTTCGATTACGAGCCCACCGGCCTGCATTTCACGATGCGGGCGCCGCTGCCGGATCAGCGGATCGTCCCCACCTATTGAGGGCCGGGACGCGCGATCGTCGACGGAGGCGGAACGCGGTGCGGGCGCGCGACGTTTCAGAGCGCATTTCAATCCTGGGAGAAACGCCATGCGCGCTCTGACGATCGTTTCCGTGCTCGCTCTTACGGCCCTGGCGGGCATTGGCCAGGCGGAGGCCAAGGGCTGCCTGAAGGGCGCCGTCGTCGGCGGCCTCGCCGGCCACGTGGTCGGTCACGGCGTGGCGGGTGCCGCAGCCGGCTGCGCCATCGGCCATCACCGCGCCAACCGGGCGACGACGACCAACACAGTGCCGACCTCCACGGGCCCGGCGACCACCACCGCGCCTGCGCGCTCGTACTGATCGCCGCAGCCCACGCTTCGAGGCGCCGCGCCCGTGTCGTTCTGAAGGCCCCGGCGTGTCGCCGGGGCCTTCTTCATGTGAGGCTCAGGCAGACATGGCGTCTCGGGTGTCGGCTGTATCCTGGGCCTCCGGCTCCGACCCACGATCCGATCGGAGCCTTACGGCTCGCGGAAGGCTCGACTATCGGTCCATCGAGGATCGTCGCGCCTAAATCTGTCCGACGGGTCTCAAGCTGTGGGCACGACAAATCCCGTCGCACGCGCGCAGCCGCACAGAAGGTTCGTTCAAACCCCTGAGCGTATCCAGATTATCGCGCTAAAAGCTTGGGATGTATGGTGCTGCGAGAGAGGATTGAACTCTCGACCTCTTCATTACCAATGAAGTGCTCTACCACTGAGCTACCGCAGCCGGTGACCGGGGCGCCCCCGCGGGGGCGTGTCCGTCCGGCCGAGTGGGGCCATAGCGGATCGCTGCCGCGTTGGCAACGCCGCATCCCGACGTTTTACCACCGGCAGGCGGTCCGGATGAGGGCGGCCAGCCCCGGCTCGGAGACCGCCTCGGCAGCATCCGCGGGCGAGAACCAACGCAGATCCCGTTGATTCTCTTCGGGAAAATGCTTGAGCTGCTTGCGCACCTCGAGCGGAAACACCTTCACCTGACACAGGACGGCGTCGAGGTTCTTCAGGCGCTTCTGGTAGAGATAATGCCCGATCGGCCGCTTGCCGATCGCCCCGCGCAGCCCGGCCTCCTCGTAGGCCTCCCGAGCCGCGGCCTCGAACGGCTTGCGCCCCTTCATCGGCCAGCCCTTCGGGATGACCCAGCGCCGGCTCTCCCGGGACGTCACCAGCAGGATCTTGGGCTTCCCGTCCCGCCCGAATCGGAATGGGAGTGCGCCGACCTGACGCCGCGGCTCGCCATCCTCGTCGAGGACGGTCACAGGCCCACCGCGCGGCGGGGAACGGGCCGCATCTCCGGTCGAACCGGCGACGTGTCCGGAGCGGGTCGGGGGTGGCGGATATTCGGATCCTCGGATCTGCGGCGGTGCAAGCCACACGGTGATGGGCTCAACGCCTGTCTACGGACGAACCGAAAACCGCGGATCCGGATCCGCGGTCGGGGGACTGCATCTCGATCACGGACCATGCCAAGCCGCAGGAATGGGCACGGACGCGCGCTCAGCCGGTCCTGAGCACCGCGCGATCCACGGACTTGGAGGCCGGCAGCGCGGCCGCTGCCATCCCGGCCGAGACTGGATCCGGTCCGGAACCCTTGCCGCTGCCGGCCGGTGCCGGGGCGACGGGGGGCACGGCCGGGGCAGGGACAGGGGTCGGAACCGGAGCCGGAGCGGCTGCCTTCGGGGCGGCCGGCACCAGGACCGGCGCGGCGGGTGCGTCCGGGACGGCCTCCGGCTCGACCGGGGCCGCGATGGTGTTCGGCGGTTCCTGCCACGTGAAGGCGTCGAGACGGCCGCTGACCGGCGATACCGGGGCCCAGGTCTCGGAGGCGATGCCGTCGGCGATCCAGACCCGGTCGCGGGGCGCACGGGCGGCCCGGGCGAGCCATTCGCGAGCCTGACCCGAGGCGGTGCCGTGCTCGGCCTCCTCGATCGCCGCCATCATCAGACAGGCGCGCGCGGTCGGACGGTCGGTGAGCAGCGGCTTCACGGCCTCCCGGGCCCGCTTGTAATCCCGGGCGTCGAGGGCGGCCTGACCCAGGGCCAGCCGCGATTCCGGATCCCAGACGGAGATCTTCGCCAGAACCTCGGCCCGGGCGAGCCGGTCGCGGACCGAGTCGCCGGTGCGCAGGCCGAGATAGACCTTGGCGAGATCGGGATGCGGATTGGCCTTCCAGGCCGCCTCGACGATGCGGGCCGCCTTCCTGAAGTCGCCGCGGCGGGCGAGCAGGCGGCCGGCGATGCAGGCGGCGGGGACGAGGTCCGGGGCCAGCTTGACCGCCTGCAGGGCGCGCTCGGTGGCGAGTTCGGGCTCGCCCGCCTCGCGCTCACCCGCGATCGCGGTCAGCAGCACAGCCCGCTGGCGCCGGGCCGCGGCCTTATCGATCAGCCCGAGTGACGAACGCCGCTCGATGGTCTCCAGGGCGGCCCCCCAGTCGCCGTCGGCGCTCTGGGCCTCCAGCAGGGCCTCGTTGGCCCAGGTGACGCTCGGGGCGAGGCGGGCGGCCTCCGTGGCGTAGGCGCGGGCGGACGTCTCGTCCTCCCGGCGGCGAGCCTCCACGAACAGGCCGCGCAGGCCCAGGACCCGGGTCTCGGGATCGTCGACCATGCGCTGGAAGGCGCTCTCGGCCGCGTCCCGGTCACCCGAGATCTGGGCGGCCTGCGCCTTGAGCAGAAGGGTCAGCGGCTCGGTGCCCAGCAACCGCTCGGCATCGCCTGCGTAGCGGCGGGCCGCCAGGGGATCGCCCGAGCCCACCGCCACCATGCCGCGGGACAGGGCCGAGAGGCCCTTGGCCCGGCGCCGCTCGGCGGAACCGCGGACCAGGGCCTCGGGCAGGCCGATCACGCCGCGCACGATCGCCCAGAGCAGACCCAGGACGATGGCTGCGGCGATCACCCCGACGAGGGCGACCGCGAGGCTGGTGCCGATCTGGTACCCGTTCCATACGACGGTGACGGTACCGGGTCTGTCGGCGATCCAGACCGCCCCGAAGGCGGCGAGTGCGAGCAGGGCCAGGAAGGCGAGGGCGCGCCACATGGGGTCAGTGTCTCCTGTCGACGGCCGCGCGGCGACGGTCGCTGGGTGCGGGAGGGGCGGGGCGCCGGCACGCCCGCCCGGAGGGGTTGCAACCGCGCAGCACGCGGCTCGATGCCGTCACGGTTCTATCGGCTGGGAGAGGCGGGCGGGGCGGAGGCCGGCGTTGCCGGGCCTGCGCCGGTCGGCAGCGCCTGGAAGGCGTTTCCGATGAGCGTGCGGGCCGCCGCCTCGGCCTCCGCCCGGGCCTTGAGCGTGGCGCCGAAATCGCCGGCCTCGTCCCGTGCCTCGGCCGGCAGGGCGGCAAAGGCTGCCTCCGCCCCCGTCAGATCGCGGCGATCGAGGGCCGCCTGGACCTTGCCCTCCGACTGGTCGGCGGCTTCCGGGGTCGGGGCGTCGGCCTTGCGCACCTGCACGAGGCCGTCGGCCATGCTCAAGAGCTTCGAGCGGAAATCGCCGCTCCCGACATTCGCCTTGGCCTGCTGCGCCCGCCGCTTGGCGGCGATCCGCTCGGCGATCGGCCGGAAGTCGTCGGCGAGTTGCGCCGCCGTGGGCGCCCCCTTGTCGGCGAAGGGCGCGAGCGCCTTGGCCTGGGCTTCGGTGGCGGGATCGAGCTTGCGCAGGCTCGCCAGGGGCTCCGCGTAGGCCGCCCCGGATTCCAGGGCCGACGCCACGCGGTCCGCGACGAACACGCGCAGGGCCGCCTGGACCGTCGCGGTCTCGGCGCGCTGCGCCACGCTCTTGTCCAGGGCCGCGATCTTGTCGGCCTGCTCCTGAAGCCGCCGGTCGACCGCCTTCGAGGCCTCCGCGGCCTGGGTCTGGCCGGCCTCGGCGGCGGTGCGGCTTGCCTGCGTAGCCGCCTGGACCGCCTCGGTGGCGGCCTTGACCCGCTCTTGCAGGCTCTGCTGGAGCGCGTCGAGGCGCTGGCCCAAAGCGGCGTCGGCCGCGGCGTTCGCCTGGGTCTTCTGCGCCACCTCGCTCTGCAGCGCCGCGAGTTTTTTCGAGGTCTCCTCGGCCGCGCCCGCGTCGCCCCCCTTCGCCTCCAGGGCCTTCAGCCGGGCGTCCAGATCGGCGAGCGGCTTGCCATTGTCCTGGACCGCGTTGAGCTTGGACTCCGCTGGCTGATCGCGACCCGGCTCCTCCTGAAGCGCGGCCACGCGCTGATCGAGACTGTCGAGGCGCGCCACAAGATCGGCCGGCACCGCCGGAGCCTGAGCGGCGGCGGAGCCGTCCGGCGCAGCGGCAGCAGGCGCGGGGGCGCTTCCCGCCTTGTCGAGGGCCTGCTTGGCGGTCGATTCGGCCGTGCCGATCCGCTTGTCGAGGGCCGCCAGCGCGTCCCGGGGGACGAGCCCATCGAGACGACCGCTCAGGGCTGCGATCTGCCCGGAGAGCTTCTGGTCCAGCGCGTTCAGGCGCGGATCGGGCCCGATGCCGCTCGTCTCCGCTCCGAACAGGAGGCCGGCCCCGATCACGCCGCCGAGCAAGCCCGCCGCCGCCAGGGATCCGAAGCCGTCGCGGCCCCGGGTGGCGGGCGCGGCGGTCGCGCCACCGGTGGAGGCGGCGACTCCCGGGACAGGGCCCCTCACCGTTTCCTTGGCCTGCTGCTGAGGCTGCGCCTTCGACGCGTCCTTCGACGCTTCCTTGCCGGCGGCGGAGGGATCGGGGATGCGCTTGGCCTTCATGTCGATGATCGGACCGGCCGTGACCGTACCGGCGGCCACCGTACCCGCGGCGCCCGTGGCGGCTCCGCCCGGACGAGGGTTGTCCTGCTGGCCGGAACCCGGCTGGCCGGAACCCGGCTGGCCGGGCTTCGGCGGTTCGGTCCGCGCAGGATCCGGCCGTCCGGGCTCGGTGCGGCCGCCCGCCGTCGCGGAGGCGGTCGAGGCCGACGACGCGGTGGATGATGCGGAGGATGTGGCCGACGCCGACGCCGATCCCGGCTTCGGGGGAATCGTCCCGACGGCTTCGGCCTTCAGAAGGTCGGGCTTGGCGGCATTCGGTTGCGTGGCCGGGCCGGAGGACTTGGAACCATCCACCGGGGCACCCGCCTTGGCGGCCTCGGCCTTCGGGTCGATCGTCCCGGGCTTGGCGGCGACGACCGGCTCGGTCGCCGGCTTGGGCGGCACACCGGTCGTCTGCGGCCCGGACGATCCCGGCTTCGCGCCCCCGGTCGCGCCGGTCTGGGCCGCGGCCGGCCGGGTATCGCCCCCGGACGGCGTGCCCTGCCCGGGCTTGGCGGGTACCGGATCCGGCTTGCGGCCGCCGGGGCCGGGCTTGTCGGCGTCGCTGGGTGGTGGCGTCACGGGCAAGTCCTCCAACTCTTCGGCGCGGCCGCGCCCCCCTAGCACCGCCCCGGCCCCGGGCGCGAGGGCGAGATGCGGCGGCCCGGCCTCCCTGTCACCGCACGCCGGGCCGGGCGGCGGCGCAAGGGCGTCCAGCAGCCCCGCTTCCCGCGGGTGCGCCGCGACGAAATGGACCGGAACACCCGCCGCTTCCAGGGGTGCGGCGACATCCGCCGACAGGCAGTAATGTTTCAGGCGGCGGAAAGCTCCGCCGTGGCCCGCGTCTTCCGCCAGCGCGAGGGCGATCGCAGCGCTGCGCCGGGAGTAATGCAGGACGGCATCGAGGTTTCCGCCGGCGAGCGCGCGGCCGATCGGATCGGGCAGGGCCGGCAGGGCTTCGGCCGCGTAGGTCACGAAGGTCGTGACCCGGAAATTAGCCGCCGTCAGCGTCGCCGCGGGCTCAGGCTTGCGCTCGGCCCCGGCCGCGTGGAGGAGACGCGCACCGGACGGCAGGATTTGGCGCACCAGCGCGGCGAGCCCCACGGCATCGCCCGGCCCCTCGTGCACCGGCCCGAGCCCGGCCTCGGCAGCCAGCGCGGCCGTGCGGGCGCCGACCGCGAAAACGGGTCTTCCCCGCAGGTATGCGATCTCCCGCAGGGCCGGCACCGCGTTGGCGCTGGTGAGCAGCAGCGCATCGAACGGGATGACAGGCGGGCGCTCGCCGGTCGGCCGCACCGCAAGGACCGGCGCCACGAGCGGCGCGTGGCCGCGCGCCGCCAGCGCCGCGCCGGTTCGCGTCGCGCCGGGCTCCGGCCGCGCCACCCAGACGCGCAATCGTCAACCTTCCAGGGTCAGGCGGACGCCATGGCGCGCCTCCGCCCCCGGCGGGAGCCGTCGCTGCGAATCCCGTTCGGTCAGGTCGCCCGAGAAATCGGCCCAGTCGGCGTAGCCGGTCCAGCATTCGAGCGAGAGGAACGGCGCCGTGGGCTTGGTCCAGACCGCGAGATGCGGGAAATCCGCCATCTCCATGCGGATCGTCTTATCGGGCCCGGTGAAGCGCATCGCGCGGCTGCGCACGTTCCGGAACACGAAGGCCTCGGTGAAGAGCGCCGGGTCGAGGGGCAGGGTGTCGCCGGAAAGCGGGATCGGCTGCTCCTCGCGCAGCAGCAGGCCACCGGAGCCGACCTGCGGGGCGAAGGGCCGCTCGGGGTGCTCGAAGACGACCGCGTAGCCGCCATCCTTCGCCCGCGCCCCGCCCGCGAAGGGCCACGGGAAAGCCGGGTGGAACCCGAGTGCGTAGGGCAGGGGCGTGTCGCCCGGATTGGTCACGGTCACGTCGAAGTCGAGGCCCGCCGGGCGCACCCGGGCGGTGACGTCGAGCCGGAAGGCGAACGGGTAATGCGCCCGGGTCTCCGGCCCGTCGGTGAGGCGCAGGGTCACCGCCTCGGCGCTCTGCTCGACCACCGTGAAGGGCAGGTCCCGGGCGAAGCCGTGCTGGCCCATCGGGTAGCTTTCGGACCCGACCGTCACCCGCCCGCCCGCCGAAGCGCCGACCACCGGGAAGAGCCAGGGGGCATGGCGGTTCCAATGGGCCGGATCGCCGCTCCAGAGGTATTCGGTCCCACCGACCCGCCAGGAGACCGGCTCGGCGCCATGCGTGGCGAGGGCGGCCGTGGTGCCGTCCGCTGCTGTCAGCTCGATGCGCGTGCTCACGGTCATCTCCCGGTCCGTCTTGGAAAGCCGAGGTAACGGAGGCGGGCCGGGACGCAAGGGGCCTCGTCACGCGGCCGTGCCCAGCCCCGGCAGCACCGCCTCGGGCGGCCCGGAGGCGACGAGGCGCCCCGCCTCCAGCACATGGACCGCGTCCGCCCCCTCCAGGGTCGAGAGGCGGTGAGCGATCAGGATCAGCGTCCGCCGGCCCGAGAGCGCCCGCAGCGCCCGCATCACAGCGGCCTGCGTCTCCTCGTCGAGGGCCGAGGTTGCCTCGTCGAACACGATCACGTCGGGGTCGTGATAGAGCGCCCGGGCGATGCCGAGGCGCTGGCGCTGGCCGCCCGAGAGCCGCGCCCCGCGCTCGCCGACCCGCGCGTCGTAGCCCTGCGGCAGGGCCGCGATGAAGTCGTGGGCGCCGGCGAGCCGGGCCGCCCGCTCGACGGCCGCGCGATCCGGCGCGTCGAGGCCCAGCGCGATGTTCTCCGCCACCGTGCCGTCCACCAGGAACACCTCCTGCGGCACGTAGCCGATGCGGTTCTGCCACGCGGGGAGGGTGTCGGGATCGAGGGCGCGGCCATCCACGGTGATCCGCCCCGCGCCGGGGCTCAGCACCCCGAGGATCAGGCCGGCGAGCGTGGACTTGCCCGAGCCCGTCCGCCCGGCGAGGCCGATCGTGGTATTTACCGGGATCGTGAGATCGACCCCCGTCAGCGCCGGCTGGCCGGTGTCGTAAGCGAAGCCGATCCCCTCCAGGCGGATCGCCTGCGTGAACGGCAGGCGCTCCGTCGTGCGGGGCAGGGGCGTGCGCTCTTGCGCGAGTTCGTCGACGATCACCCGCACCGCCGGCAGGGTGAAGCGCATCAGCGCCACCGAGGTGAAGATGTTCTGGAAGGCCGGCAGCATCCGGTAGCCCGCGAAGGCGAACAGGCCCAGCAGCGGCAGGATCCCGGCGACATCGAGCCCCTGCGCCAAGGCGAACAGCACCACCACGATCACGCCGCCGAAGGCCAGCGCCTCGATGACGAAGCGCGGCATCTGGCCGGTGAGCAGGCTCGCCGCGGTGGCGGTGGCGTAGGCGCGGGCCGGGGCGTCGAACCGGGCCGCGAAGGCCTCCGCCCGGCCGTAGAGCTTCAGCTCGGTGAGCGCTCCGAAGGTCTCGTGCACGATCCGGAAGCGCGCCTCGTTGTCGGCCACCGTGCGGGCGCCGAGTCGGGCCAGACGGGCCCGCATTACGAGGTAGATCCCGACATAGAGCCCGCCGAAGCCGCCGCCGAGGATCAACGCGAGCTGCGGCGCGTAAGCCAGCAGGAAAGCGATCACCGCGAGTGCCGAACTCGCCCGCGAGGCCAGCACGGTGGCGGGCGTCAGGGCTCCGACCACGAGCCGGTCGGTCTCCGACAGCACGTTCTTGGCGAGTTCGGCGCTGTTGGCCTGCGTGAAGAACAGCCGCTCCCGGTCGAGGTAGCGGAACAGCAGGCGCCGGCTGAAGCCGTAGCCGGCCAGATGCGTGAACCGGAGCTGCGCGTAGGTCAGCCCGGCATTGACCAGGGCGGTCACGAGGATCGCCACCAAAGCCGCGCCGCCGGTGACCAACAGGAACGAGCGCTCGTCGGTGAGGCCGAGGAACGCCCGCGCCTGCGCCAAATAGGGGATCCGGGTCGCCGCCGAGGGATCGCCCACCAGTGTCAGGAACGGGATCACCGCGGCGACGCCGACCACCTCCAGCAGCGCCGCCACCGCGAGGCCCAGCGCGATCAAGGCGAGGCGCCGCCGGTCGGGGGCCCGCATGGCACGCACGAGATCGATCAGCGCGCGCATAGGGTCTGGGGTCTCGGCGGGGCGTCTCGCATGGCCGGGCCGGGCTTAAGGGCGCCGATCCGGCCTGTCCACGCCGAGCTCAGTCGAGCTTCTTGAGCGAGCCGAGATCCACGTCGCCGTTCTGGCTGGAGAAGGTCAGCGATTTGGAAGACCCGTCCGCCTGCGACACGCCGCCGATCCGGTGATCGCCGCTGTCATAGGTCGAGACCTGCCCGTCGCGCTCGATCAGCAGACGGTGCTTGTCGGGGAAGAAGGCGTATTTCATCCCGTTCTGCGCGCCGCTGGTCGCGGGATCGCCGAGATCCTTCGGCCACCAGGGCTCCATGCCCTTCATCGGCTCCATGGGCTTCATGGGTTCCATGCCCTTCATGGGTTCCATGCCCTTCATGGGTTCCATGGGCTTCATCGGTTTCATCGGCTCCACGACGCGTCTCTCCTGCTGGCTGCGAGACAGGAGGACGCGGCAGGGCGGGAAGGGTTGCATGCCGCCCCGCCCCTTCGCGGGATCACACCGGCGGCCGGTCGCGCGCGGGCTGCTCGCGGACCTGCCCGTCGAAGCCGACATGGAGCTGGTGTTCGCGCCCGTCGCGATCCTTGGCGGCAACATCGAAGTGGCGCGGGCCGCGGCCGGTGACGCGCACATCGCTGTAGCCCGCCGCCTGCACGGAGGCCGTCAGGGCGGGGAGGTCGAGCGTCGGCCCGAGGCCGATCCGATCCTTGGCCCAGTCCAGGCTGCCCATGGGCGGGCCGCCCGCCGGGCCAAGCACGACCTTGCGCCCGTCCCCGTGGGTCAGCACCTGGGCGTGCAGGAACCCCGTCTCGAACCGGCCCTGCACCGTGACGGCCTCGCCCTTGGCGACGAGATTGCCGTCCTCGCCCTCGCGGCCGGTCTCCACCAGCGCACGGCCGGTCGGGTCCTGGACCACGAACTTGTTGCCAAAGATCTCGGCCACCGTGCCCTTGATGGCGGTCGCGCCCGAGGGGGCCAGGGCCTGGATCGCCACCGGCTCGACCGGCGTCGGCTGGAAGCTCGTCCCCTGCGCCAGGGATAGGCCCAGCGCGCCCATCGCCAACGGGGCCGCCAGGGCGCCTACCACCCAGGTTCGCCGGGGGATCGCGCGGCGCGCCGGCCCGGCCTCGCGGATCTCCCGCGCGGTGCCGTCGATGGTCTTGGTGTCGGTCATGATGTCGTCCTTCAAAAGGTCCGGATCCGTTCGATCCGATGCCCCTTCGTAAGGAGCCCCCGGCAATCCAGACTGAACCGGGCGGTTCAGCCTGGGTTAAACCCGGCCGCCTAGAGCGATCCCACGCCAAAGTTCGTGTGGTGCCAGAGACTTGGCCGCAGGCTTTGAAGCCAACCGACTTCGCGGCTGAGCTGGCGGACAACGCGAGGAATGGGCCCTAAATGCCTGTCCGGGTGCGGTTTCGGATGGGGGAGGACGGACGGGTGAAGATCCTGCTGGTGGAGGACGATGCGGCGCTCGCCGCCGAGGTGGCCAAGGTGCTGCGGGCGGAGAACTTCGTCCTCGATCACGCCGCCACCGGCGAGGATGCCCAGCATCTCGGCGAGACCGAGGGCTACGACGCCGTCGTGCTCGATCTCGGCCTGCCGAAGGGCGACGGCGTCTCGGTCCTGCGGGCGTGGCGCGGGGCCGGGCGGACCCTCCCGGTGCTGGTCCTCACCGCCCGGGATGGCTGGAGCGACAAGGTCGCGGCCTTCAAGGCGGGGGCGGACGATTACCTCGTCAAGCCGGTCCGGGTGGAGGAGCTGGTGATCCGCCTGCGCGCCCTCGTGCGCCGGTCGCAGGGCGGAGGCGCCAGCCGGATCACCTGCGGCCCGCTGAGTTTCGACCCCGGCCTCGGCGCCTTCGAGCATGACGGCCTGCCACTCAAGCTCACCGGCCTCGAATGGCGGGTCCTGTCCTGCCTGATGCTGAACCGCGAGACCGTGGTCCCGCGTCCCCACCTGATCGAGCGGGTCTACGAGGGGGACGCGGATGTCGATTCGAACTCGGTCGAGGTGATCATCACCCGCCTGCGCCGGAAGATCGCGCCGGCGCGGATCGAGAGCGTGCGCGGCCACGGCTACCGCCTACACGCGGAGCCCGCCTGATGGCGCAGCGCACGCCGCGGCGCTCGCTGCGCACCCGGCTGCTCGCGGCTGCCCTGGCGCTGGTCCTGGCGGCCCTGGTGGTGGCGGGCCTCGCCATCGGGGTGATCCTCCACCGGTTCGTGCGCGGCCAGTTCGACGGCCGGCTCGACGCGCAGATCGTGGCCCTCCGGGCGGGGCTGGAGGCCGGGATTTTGCCGGAAACTCTCGACGCGCCGCCCTACGACAGGCCGGGCCCCGGCTGGGCCTGGATGGTGCGCCGCGGGTCCGAGACGATCCGCTCCGGATCCCTGCGCGGCAGCGACATCCGCCTGTCCGATCCCGGGCCGGAGGGCGATCCCGGCCGCCCGCACCCGGCCTGGGGTACCGGTCCCCGGGGCCAGCCGCTCTACGCGCGGGTGCTCACCCTGCCGGGGCCAGAGCCCGCCACGATCGTGGTGGCGGCCCCGGAGGGCGATCTATACGGGCCGTTGCGGGAGGTGCTGACGAGCCTCGCCTTGGCCCTCGGGATCCTCGGCCTGTGCCTGCTGGCCGGGTTGGCCTTTCAGGTCCGGCTCGGCCTCGCGCCGCTCCGACGCCTGCGGACCGATCTCGCCGCGGTCCGGGCCGGGACGCGGGAGCGGGTCCCGGCCGAGCAGCCCGCCGAGATCGCGCCCGTGGTGGCCGAACTCAACGCGCTCCTCGATCAGAACGCCCGGAACCTGGAGCGGGCCCGGGGCCACGTCGCCAACCTCGCCCACGCCCTCAAGACGCCCCTTGCCACCCTGTCGATGGCGCTCGCAGCCCGGGACCCGGACGGAGACCTCCGCCGGCAGGTCGAGGATATGGACCGCCGGGTCCGCCACCATCTGCGTCGGGCCCGGGCAGCGGCGCTCGAAGGCTCGGCCCGGACCCGCACGCTCCTGGCACCGCGGCTCGCGGACCTGCGCGACGCGCTCACGCGGCTCTACGCCGAGAAGGGCGTGGCGATCGAACTCGCCATGCCGGACGGCCTCGTGGTGTCGTGCGAGGGCCAGGACCTCGACGAGATGCTCGGCAACCTCGTGGACAATGCCTGCCGCTGGTGCCGGGGGCAGGTGCGCGTCTCGGCGGCGGCCGAGGACGGCTCGGTGCGGGTGCGGGTCGAAGATGACGGACCTGGGCTGGATGCCGAGGCCGCTGCCGCCGTCATGGCGCGGGGGCGCCGCCTCGACGAGGGCGTGCCGGGCCACGGCTTCGGCCTGCCGATCACCCTGGAGCTCGCCGAACTCTACGGCGGGGGCTTGAGCCTGGACCGCTCGGATCTCGGCGGCCTGCGCTCGGAGCTGCGTCTCCCGGCCTGACCCGAGAAAGTCTCGGTTTCGAAAGGTCCGGGACCTTTCGTGGGTGCAGGGCAAAGCCCTGCCGTCGAGCTTCGCTCCATGTCGGGCTCCGCCCTGACGACCCGCCAACGGGCTGAGCCCTTTGGGAACCCACTCTTACCCCAGCGCCTCCCGCAGGATCGGGCGGATGCGCGGGTCGATGCAATGGGCGACGTTGAAGCGCATGTAGCCGTTCCAGGCATCCGACAGGCTGAACGACGTCCCCGGCGCCAGCACCATGCCGCGGGCCAGCGCCCGGCGGGCGACCTCGGCCCCGTCGTGCCCGTCAGGCAGGCGCATCCACAGGAAGAACCCGCCCCGGGGCTGCGCCCAGGGCTCCAGGCCGCAGGCACGCAGCTCGGCAGAGGCCTGCACCATCGCGGAGGCGAGCCGGCGGCGGGTCTCGGCGAGGTGGCGCCGGTAGGCCCCCTCGCTGATCAGCGCATGAACCAGGGCCGCGGTGACGTGGCCGTTACCGAGGCTCAGCGCCAGCTTGAGATCGACCAGGGGCTCGATCCAGTCGGCCCGGAGTGCGATCCAGCCGCAGCGCGCGGCGGCCGAGAGGGTCTTGGAGAAGCTGCCGATCTGGATCACCCGCTCCAACCCGTCGAAGCCCGCCAGCCGCGGCGCCGCATCGGGCTCGAGATCGCCAAAAATCTCGTCCTCGACGATCAGCGTATCGTGTGCCTCGCACAGCTTCAGGAGCCGGTGCGCCACGGTCGGCGCGAGGCTCGCGCCGGTCGGGTTCTGGAGGGCGGCGTTGGTCAGGTAGAAGCGCGGCCGGTGCTGCTCCAGCAGGGCCGCGAGCGCCTGCAGGTCCGGCCCCTCCGGCGTGATCGGCACGCCCACCACCGTCACCCGCTGAGCGCGCAGCAGCGCCAGGAAGTTGAAGTAGCAGGGATCGTCCACCAGCACGGTGTCGCCGGGCTGGAGCAGGAAGCGACAGACGAGGTCCAGCGCTTGCGTGGCCGATTCGACCAGCACGATCTGATCCGGCTCGGCGCCGACGCCCTTCTCGCCGATCTTGCGGGCGATCTGGCGGCGCAGGGGCTCGTAGCCGAGCGGCCGGTCGTAATTGGTCATCTCGAACAGGTTGGCCCGGGCCACCCGGCGCAGGCCCCGCCGAATCGCCTCGTGGGGCATCCACGATTCGGGCAGCCAGCCCGCCCCGGGCTTGAGGTGATCGGATCCCGCCTGCTGCGCCTGCCGGGTGATCCAGAGCGGGTCCACGATCCGGTCGAGCGGGGGCCCCATAGCCTGGAGCGAGAGCGGCCGCGTCTTGCCAGCGACGTAGAAGCCGGAGCCCGGCCGGGCCACGACCGCCCCCTCGGCGGCGAGCCGCTCATAGGCCTCCACCACCGTGGATTTCGAGACGCCCATCGTCTCCGCGAAAGCCCGCACCGACGGGATCCGGACGCCGGGCACGAGCTGCCGGGCCGCGATCCGCCCACGGATCTCACCGACCACGGCCTCGACGCGCGTCCCGGGATTTCTGGCTGCCAGCTGCATCCGTACTGCTCATTCGGCCGGACAATTCTTCCAAACCGTACCGAAGTGTTCCTGTCGCCGCCAGTCCCGCCGAGCCAGGATCGCCCCATCCCAGAGAGGAGGGGATCATGGACCAGTGCCTTTCGCAGGACGCCACCCCACGGGCCCCGTGGATCACCCGGACCACGCGGTCGCTCGCCGAGGCCGTCGCGGAGATCCGGGCCGACCTGTCGCGTGCGGCCATGAACCGGCGGGTGCTGCAGCGGATCTCGACGCTGTCCGAGCGTGAGTTGAAGGATATCGGCCTGTCGCGCCAGGACGTGGCGGATGCCTGCGGGCCGGGCGTCTCCGATGCCATCGAGCTGTTGAACGGCCGCCGCGACGAACGCCGTCAGGCGCGGGCGACGCGGCGGTGGTGACCGCGTGGGCGAGGTCGTCGTGAGCTCAACCCTCGGCCGAGCCCGCGAACAGCATGGCGAAGCGGATCGGCCGGGTCGACAGGCTGCCGCTGATGGTCTGGGGCAGCCTCGCCACCACGCCGCCGCGCATGGCCCTGTCGCTGCTCATGGAGGGGCCGCTCACCGACCGATTGCTCGCCGATTGCTCGCGTCGCGAGACGCGCCGCCGAAGTTGACCTGACGATAAAGGCCCGGTCGCTTCCACGATCGATCGCTGCCGCAGACGGCGACAGGCGCGTCATCGGCCATGATAAGCCGACACGACGATCTGGTTTGTCTAGGAAAAGGACGTGGCGCGGGCGACGGGGCTCGAACCCGCGACCTCCGGCGTGACAGGCCGGCACTCTAACCAACTGAGCTACGCCCGCACGGCGTGGTCGCCTCGAAGGGGCGTTTCGCCCGGCGACGGGGCGGGGTTTATGGGGCGACCGGGGTGCTGTCAAGCACGTCCGCCGCGGTTTTGTGCGTCGGCGCGTCGAAGAGCCTGCGCGCTTCCGTCGTGTTGCAGGCATGCCGCCCATGCCCATCTCTGGGAAGGACTGACAGCCTCCTTTGTGCGACGCGACAAGCCATTGTCACGGGCCGGCGGCTCGACTAAGCCTCCGGCCGCGCGCATCCTGGCATAAGAACAATTCCACGGGCGAATCCGGGGCGGCGTCGCACCGCGGTTTTCCTTGTCTCGCGAGGCCCTGGCATGACCGGATTGTTGGCGGATTACCTGCCGCTTATCGTCTTCATCGGCGTGGCATTGTTCATCGCCACGGCTTTGCTGGTCATGCCCTTCCTCGTCGCGTTCAAGAGCCCGGATCCCGAGAAGCTCTCGGCCTACGAATGCGGCTTCAACGCCTTCGACGACGCTCGCATGAAGTTCGACGTGCGATTCTACCTCGTCGCCATCCTGTTCATCATCTTCGATCTCGAAGTCGCGTTCCTGTTCCCCTGGGCGATCACCTTCGGGGACCTGGGCTGGTTCGGCTTCTGGTCAATGATCGTCTTCCTGGGCGTGCTGACCGTCGGCTTCGTCTACGAGTGGCGCAAGGGCGCCCTCGAGTGGGATTGAGCCCCGTCAGCCCCCGCCCGCACCGGATTTCTGAGTCGCCGATGGCCCTGATCACCGAAACCAACCGCGCCCCCGCGATCGCGCCCCAGCCGAAGGGGATCATCGATCCCAACACCGGCCGCCCGATCGGCGCGGACGACCCGACCTTCCTGTCGATCAGCGACGAGCTGGCCGACCGGGGCTTCCTGCTCACCACCACGGACGAGCTGATCAACTGGGCCCGCACGGGCTCGCTGATGTGGATGACCTTCGGTCTCGCCTGCTGCGCGGTCGAGATGATGCAGATGTCGATGCCGCGCTACGATTGCGAGCGATTCGGCTTCGCGCCCCGCGGCTCGCCCCGCCAGTCCGACGTGATGATCGTCGCGGGCACGCTGACCAACAAGATGGCCCCGGCTTTGCGGAAGGTCTACGACCAGATGCCGGAGCCGCGCTACGTCATCTCCATGGGCTCCTGCGCCAATGGCGGCGGCTACTACCACTACTCCTATTCGGTGGTGCGCGGCTGCGACCGGGTCGTGCCGGTAGATATCTACGTGCCCGGCTGCCCGCCCACCGCCGAGGCGCTGCTCTACGGCGTGCTGCTGCTCCAGAAGAAGATCCGCCGCACCGGCACGATCGAGCGCTGAGGGGCGGCCATGACGAACGGCATCTCGATCCTCTCCCACACCCAGCCGGTTTACGGCGCGGATGCCGTGTCGGCCATGGCCGAACGGGTCGTCGGCGCCCTGGGCCCGGCGGTGGTATCGCACAGCATCACGTTCGGTGAGCTGACGCTGGTCGTCCAGGCCTCCGACATCGTCTACGCACTGACCTACCTGCGCGACGATCCGGCCTGCGCGTTCCGCAACTTCATCGACATTTGTGGCGTGGACTACCCGCAGCGCGAGAAGCGCTTCGACGTGGTCTACCACCTGCTGTCGCTGCGCCATAACCTGCGTATCCGGCTGAAGGTGCAGACCGACGAGGTGACGCCCGTCCCATCGGTGATCGAGGTGTTCCCGGCCGCCAACTGGTACGAGCGCGAGACCTACGACCTCTACGGGATCCTGTTCTCGGGCCATCCCGACCTGCGCCGCCTGCTCACCGATTATGGGTTCGAGGGGCATCCCCTGCGAAAAGACTTCCCGCTCACCGGCTTCGTCGAGGTCCGCTACGACCAGGACCAGGCGCGCGTCGTGTACGAGCCGGTGAAGCTGACGCAGGAATTCCGGAACTTCGATTTCCTCTCGCCCTGGGAAGGCACGGATTACGTGCTTCCGGGCGACGAGAAGAAGTCGGCCTGAGGACGGAGCCGGCCGATGACCGAACACAACATCCGCAACTTCGCGATCAACTTCGGCCCGCAGCACCCGGCCGCGCACGGCGTGCTGCGCCTCGTGCTGGAACTCGACGGCGAAGTGGTCGAGCGCGTCGATCCGCATATCGGCCTACTCCACCGCGGCACCGAGAAGCTGATCGAGTACAAGACCTACCTGCAGGCGACGCCCTATTTCGACCGGCTCGACTACGTGTCGCCGATGAACCAGGAGCACGCCTTCTGCCTGGCGATCGAGAAGCTCGCCGGGATCGAGGTGCCGCGGCGCGCACAGCTGATCCGGGTGCTGTTCTGCGAGATCGGCCGCCTGCTGTCGCACCTGCTCAACGTTACCACGCAGGCGATGGATGTCGGCGCCCTCACGCCCCCGCTCTGGGGCTTCGAGGAGCGCGAGAAGCTGATGATCTTCTACGAGCGGGCCTCCGGCGCCCGGCTCCACGCCAACTACTTCCGGCCCGGCGGCGTCCACCAGGACCTGCCGCCGAAGCTGATCGACGACATCGAGGCGTTCTGCGACCCGTTCCTGCAGGTCGTCCAGGATCTCGACGACCTCGTCATGGCCAACCGCATCTTCAAGCAGCGCAACGTCGACATCGGCATCGTGTCGGTGGACGAGGCGATGCAGTGGGGTTTCTCCGGCGTGATGGTGCGCGGCTCCGGCATCCCGTGGGACCTGCGCAAGGCGCAGCCCTACGAGTGCTACGAGGAGATGGAATTCGACATCCCCGTGGGGAAGAACGGCGACACCTACGATCGCCAGGTGATCCGCATGGAGGAGATGCGCGAATCGGTGCGCATCATGAAGCAGTGCATCGCCAAGCTGCGCGAGCCCGCCGGCCAGGGCCCGATCGCCTCGATCGACGGCAAGTTCGCGCCGCCACCGCGCCGGGAGATGAAGCGCTCGATGGAGGCGCTCATCCACCACTTCAAACTCTACACCGAGGGTTTCCACGTCCCCGAGGGCGAGGTCTACGCCGCCGTGGAAGCGCCCAAGGGCGAGTTCGGCGTCTATCTCGTGTCGGACGGGACCAACAAGCCGTATCGCTGCAAGATCCGCGCGCCGGGCTTCGCGCATCTGCAGGCGATGGACTGGATGTGCCGCGGGCACCTACTGGCCGACGTCTCCTGCGTGCTCGGCACGCTCGACATCGTGTTCGGCGAAGTGGATCGGTAAGACACAAGCGATGGCCAACCGCAGACTCGCCCCCGCCTCCGAGCAGCCCCAGAGCTTCGCGTTCTCCCCCGAGAACGCCGAGTGGGCCAAGACGCAGATCGCCAAGTACCCAGAGGGCCGTCAGGCCTCCGCGGTGATCTCGCTCCTGTGGAAGGCGCAGGAACAGAATGGCGGCTGGCTGCCGCGGGCGGCGATCGAGGCGGTGGCGGCCGAACTCGGCATGCCGAACATCCGCGTACTGGAGGTGGCGACCTTCTACACGATGTTCGCCCTGGAGCCGGTGGGCCGGTTCTGGATCCAGGTCTGCGGCACGGTGCCGTGCGATTCCTGCGGCGCGCGCGGCCTGAAGGAGATGCTCCAGGAGCGGCTCGGCGCACCGGGTCATGTTTCGGCCGACGGCAACTTCTCCTGGCTCGAGGTCGAGTGCCTGGGCGCCTGCTGCAACGCGCCGATGGTGCAGATCAACCAGGATTATTACGAGGATCTGACTCCCGAATCGCTTGGGCAGCTGATGGACGACCTCGCGGCCGGCCGGCCGGTGAAGGTCGGCTCGCAGACCGGGCGCGTCTCGTCCGAGCCCCAGGGCGCCGTGAACACGCTCACCGACCCGACACTGTTCGACGGGTCGCGTATCGGTGCGTGGCGCAAGCGCTTCGAGGAGGCCGGCAAGGCCGAGGAGCCCGCTGCCAGCCAAGCTCCCAAGACCGGCGAGGCGGAGGCCGGCGCACAGCAGGCCGCCACGAATCCGAAGCCGGCCCGGCCCGATGCCGGCCGCGCCGTCGAACGGACCGCGAGCGACGCGCCGGCTCAGCGGGCCGCCAACGGCGAGACGCCGATCAAGCCCGAGGATCGCGCCGACGCGGCCGAGCGCGGCCGGTCCACCGCCAAGCACGGCGCCGCCCGGCAGGGTGATGCCGACGTGCTCGATTCGCCAGCCAAGCGCGTCGCAGAGGGCGAGCCCGCTGCCGGCGAGCAGGGGAAGCAGGACGTGCCGGACCGCGATTCGGTCCCGCAGCAGCCGGAGGCCTCCGGCGCCAGCGATGCCGAGGTGGCGGCCGAGGCTGAGGAAGCCCGCGTCGCCGGAGCCCTGGCGGCGCTGCCGGAGGACGCGACCCCCGAGCAGAAGGCCGGTGCAGTCGGTAAGAGGCCCTCAGGCCTCGACGCCGCCCGAGCCGAACAGCCGGACGACCTGACCCGCATCGCGGGCGTCGGCCCGGATGATGGCCAGCGTCTGAACGGGCTCGGCATCTACCATTTCGATCAGATCGCCGCCTGGACCCGCGACGAGATCGCCTGGGTCGGCACCTACCTCGCGATCCCGGGTCGCATCGACCGGGAGGACTGGGTGGGGCAGGCCAAGACCCTGTCGGCGCCGGCTCAGTGAGGACCTGACATGCTGTCGGATCAGGATCGCATCTTCACCAATCTCTACGGGCTGCAATCCCCGGGATTGGAGGCCGCCAAGAAGCGCGGCGCCTGGGACGGGACCAAGTTCCTGCTGGAGCAGGGCCGCGACTGGATCATCGAGGAGATGAAGGCCTCAGGGCTTCGGGGTCGCGGCGGCGCGGGCTTCCCGACCGGCCTCAAGTGGTCGTTCATGCCCAAGAAGTCGGATGGGCGCCCGCACTACCTCGTGGTCAACGCCGACGAGTCGGAGCCGGGCACCTGCAAGGACCGGGAGATTATGCGGCATGATCCGCATCTCCTGATCGAAGGCTGTATGCTGGCCTGCTTCGCGATGAACGCGCATGCCTGCTACATCTACATCCGCGGCGAGTACGTCGCCGAGAAGCACGCCCTCCAGAAGGCCGTGGACGAGGCCTATGCGGCCCGCCTCGTCGGCCAGTCGAACGTCCACGACTATCCGTTCGACATCTACGTCCACCACGGCGCCGGGGCGTATATCTGCGGCGAGGAGACGGCCCTCATCGAGAGCCTCGAGGGCAAGAAGGGGATGCCGCGGCTGAAACCGCCGTTCCCGGCCAATATGGGCCTTTATGGCTGCCCCACGACCGTAAACAACGTCGAGTCGATTGCGGTCGCCGGCACGATACTGCGGCGCGGTGGCGCGTGGTTCGCGGGGCTCGGCGGCAAGAACAACACCGGCACGAAGCTGTTCTGCGTCTCCGGGCACGTCAACAAGCCGTGCAACGTCGAGGAGGAGCTGGGCATCACCTTCCGCGAGCTCATCGACCGCCATTGCGGCGGCATGCGCGGCGGCTGGGACAACCTGCTGTGCTCGATCCCGGGCGGCTCCTCAGTGCCGATGGTGCCGGCCGAACAGATCATCGACGCCAAGATGGATTTCGACACCTTGCGCGGCCTCGGCTCCGGCCTCGGCACGGCGGCGGTGATCGTGCTCGACAAGTCCACCGACATCGTCGCGGCGATCACGCGGATCTCGTACTTCTACAAGCACGAATCCTGCGGCCAGTGCACGCCCTGCCGCGAGGGCACCGGCTGGATGTGGCGGGTCATGCAGCGCATGACCGAGGGCCGCGCCCAGAAGCGCGAGATCGACATGCTGTTCGAGGTCACCAAGCAGATCGAGGGTCACACGATCTGCGCGCTCGGCGACGCGGCGGCCTGGCCGATCCAGGGCCTGATCAAGCACTTCCGCCCTGAGATCGAGAAGCGGATCGACCGCTACACCGCGAACCCGCACAGCGAGCCTGTGCCGATGGCCGCGGAGTAGGAGCCATGGTCGAGCCGGAGAACCATACGCTCGTCCTCCTGCGCGAGATCCGCGAGACCGTGGGCGGCATCGCGCGTGTGCAGGACGAGCATGGTCAGCGGCTCGCGCATATCGAGACGCGGATCGACGAAATGCACGAGAGCATGGTGACGGGACTCGGTCTCGCCGCGCACGCCAATATCCGGCACGACACGGTCGAGAAGCGTCTGACCGATCTCACCAAGCGCGTGGAGCGCCTGGAGCAACAGCAATGACAAAAATCCTCGTCGACGGCATCGAGGTCGAGGTTCCGGCCGAATACACGCTGCTCCAGGCCTGCGAGGCCGCGGGGGCCGAGATCCCGCGCTTCTGCTTCCACGAGCGCCTGTCGATCGCCGGCAATTGCCGGATGTGTCTCGTCGAGCTGAAGGGCGCGCCGAAGCCGGTGGCCTCCTGCGCCTACGCGGTGAAGGATTGCCGCCCCGGCCCGAACGGCGAGCCGCCGGAGGTTCTGACGCGCTCCGGACTGACCAAGAAGGCCCGCGAGGGGGTGATGGAGTTCCTCCTCATCAACCACCCGCTCGATTGCCCGATCTGCGACCAGGGCGGCCATTGCGACCTGCAGGATCAGGCCATGGCCTACGGGGTCGATTCGACCCGCTACAAGGAGAACAAGCGGGCGGTCGAGGAGAAGCATATCGGCCCGCTGGTGCGGACCGCGATGAACCGCTGCATCCACTGCACCCGCTGCGTGCGCTTCCTCGCCGAGGTGGCGGGCGTGCCCGACCTCGGCGCGATCGGCCGCGGCGAGGATATGGAGATCACGAGCTACCTCGAGCAGTCGATGGCCTCGGAGCTCCAGGGCAACGTCGCCGATCTCTGCCCGGTGGGCGCCCTCGTGCACCGGCCGCAGAGCTACAATGTGCGCCCCTGGGAGCTGAACAAGACCGAATCGGTCGACGTGATGGATGCGGTCGGCTCGTCGATCCGCATCGACACCCGGGGCCGCGAGGTGATGCAGATCGAGCCGCGGATCAGCGAGGAGATCAACGAAGAGTGGATCTCCGACAAGACCCGCTACCACATCGACGGGCTGCGGATGCAGCGCCTCGACCGTCCCTACCTGCGCGAGAACGGCCGGCTGCGGCCCGCCTCCTGGGGTGAGGCGTTCCAGGCGATCGCCGCCAGGGTGAAGGGTGCGGATCCCAAGCGCATCGGCGCGGTGGTCGGTGACGTCGCGGGCGTCGAGGAGATGTTTGCGCTGCGCGAGCTGATCCGGAGCCTCGGCTCGCCGAATCTCGATTGCCGCCAGACAGATGCCGGCCTCGACCCGGCGCTCGGCCGCGCCTCCTACATCTTCAACCCGACGATTCCCGGCATCGAGGCGGCGGACGCGATCCTGATCGTCGGCGCCAACCCGCGCACTGAGGCCTCGCTGCTGAACGTGCGCATTCGCAAGCGCTGGCGCATGGCGCCCCTGGCCGTTGGTGTGATCGGCGAGCCGGTCGATCTGACCTATCCGAGCCACTACATCGGCGCCGGCTCCGATTCGCTGACCGCCCTGGCGCGGGGCGAGCACAGCTTCCTGGAGATCCTCAAGGAGGCGAAGGCGCCGCTCGTCATCGTCGGTGCCAATGCCGAGCCGGGCATCTTGGCCGCAGCGGCCAAGCTCGCCAAGGAGATCGGCGCCGTCTCGGCCGAGGGGAACGGCTTCGGCGTGCTGCACACGGCCGCCGCCCGGGTCGGGGCGCTCGATCTCGGCTTCGTGCCGGGGGAGGGCGGCCTGACCTTCGCGCAGATGCTGGAGCCCGGCGCCCTCGACGTGCTGTTCAACCTCGGCGCCGACGAGCGCGACGTCGCCCCGGGCGCCTTCGTGGTCTACCAGGGCAGCCACGGCGACCGCGGGGCCTCCCGCGCCGACGTGATCCTGCCGGGGGCCGCCTACAGCGAGAAGTCGGCGACCTGGGTGAACACGGAAGGCCGGGTCCAGATGGGCAATCGCGCCGCCTTCCCGCCGGGCGACGCCCGCGAGGATTGGGCGATCCTACGCGCCCTGTCGGACGTGCTGGGCAAGCGCCTGCCCTTCGATTCGCTGATCGCTTTGCGCCGGGCGCTCTACGCCGCCCATCCGCATTTCGCGGCGGTCGGTGCTGTGGAACCCGGCAACGTCGCGGAGGCGGTGGAGAAGCTGGCGGGTCTCGGCGGCACGGCGACCGGACCGGCCTTCGCCTCGCCGGTGATCGACTTCTACCTCACCAACCCGATCGCCCGCGCCTCGCGGATCCTCGCGGAGTGCTCGCGCCTCGCCCGGGAGCGCGCCGCCGAGGCGCGGCCCCTGGCGGCGGCCGAGTAGGAGCTTTTTGACCGATGACGCCGCTCGAAATCCTTGGGACCGTACTCCTGATCGTGCTGAAGAGCTTCGTGCTGCTCTCGGCACTGCTCGTCTTCATCGCCTACGCGCTGCTCGCCGACCGGAAGATCTGGGCGGCGGTGCAGCTCCGGCGCGGCCCGAACGTGGTCGGGCCCTTCGGCCTCTTCCAGTCCTTCGCCGATCTGCTCAAGTTCGTGCTGAAGGAACCGGTGATTCCCGCGGGCGCCAACAAGGCGATCTACCTGCTGGCGCCGCTGGTCTTCGCGATGCTCGCCTTGTCGAGTTGGGCGGTGATTCCCCTGGCCGACGGCTGGGCGATCGCCGACATCAACGTCGGCATCACCTACATCTTCGCGATCTCGTCGCTCGGCGTGTACGGCGTCATCATGGGCGGCTGGGCGTCGAACTCGAAATACGCCTTCCTGGGCGCGCTCCGCTCAGCGGCGCAGATGATCTCCTACGAGGTCTCGCTCGGCTTCGTAATCATCTGCGTGCTGCTCTGCGCCGGCTCGCTCAACCTGTCGCGCATCGTGATGGCGCAGGACACCAGCCTCGGCCTGTTCGGCTGGTACTGGCTGTGGCTGTTCCCGATGTTCGTGGTGTTCTTCATCTCGGCGCTGGCCGAGACCAACCGCCCGCCCTTCGACCTGCCGGAGGCCGAATCGGAACTCGTGGCCGGCTACATGGTCGAGTATTCCTCGACACCGTACCTGCTGTTCATGCTCGGCGAGTACGTCGCGATCATGAGCATGTGCGCGCTGGGGACCATCCTGTTCCTGGGCGGCTGGCTGTCGCCGATCCCGTTCGCGCCCTTCACCTGGGTGCCGGGCGTGATCTGGTTCACCCTGAAGGCCAGCTTCCTATTCTTCCTGTTCGCGATGGTGAAATCCATCGTGCCGCGCTACCGCTACGATCAGCTCATGCGCCTCGGCTGGAAGGTTTTTCTGCCGATCTCGCTGGTCTCGGTCGTCGTCGTCGCCTTCGTGCTCAAGCTGACCGGCCTCGCGCCGGGCGCTTGAGCCCACCCGCCGCATCGGAGATCCGGGCATGAAGCTCGATCAGGTCGCAAAAAGCCTTCTGTTGAAGGAGTTCGTGTCGGGGATGATCCTCGGCATGCGCTACTTCTTCAAGCCGAAGGCCACGATCAACTACCCGTTCGAGATGGGCCATCGCGGACCCCGCTTCCGGGGCGAGCACGCCCTGCGCCGCTATCCCAACGGCGAGGAGCGCTGCATCGCCTGCAAGCTCTGCGAGGCGATCTGCCCGGCCCAGGCCATCACCATCGAGGCCGGTCCCCGCCGCAACGACGGCACCCGCCGCACGACTCGGTACGACATCGACATGGTGAAGTGCATCTATTGCGGCATGTGCCAGGAGGCCTGCCCGGTGGACGCCATCGTCGAGGGGCCGAACTTCGAATTCTCGGTGGAGACCCGGGAAGAGCTTCTCTACGACAAGGCGAAGCTTCTTCTGAACGGCGACCGCTGGGAGCGCGAAATCGCCCGCAACATCGCGATGGACGCGCCTTATCGCTGACTCATGTCGGGGGCGCTGTTGTGCCCCCGCCGACCGGGTTCTATAGACGGCCCGCCCGCTGCGGACCGTCTTCACGCACGGCAGAAGGGGCCGCTCCGGCGGCCGATCCCGACCAGCGCATGACCGCAGCAGCCGCCTTCTTCTATCTGTTCGCGAGCATCACGGTCGCGTCGGGCTTCATGGTGATCGCCTCGCGCAATCCCGTGGCCTCGGTGCTGTTCCTGATCCTCGCCTTCGTGAATGCCGCCGGGCTCTTCGTCCTGATGGGCGCCGAGTTCCTCGCGATGATCCTGGTGGTCGTCTACGTCGGCGCGGTCGCGGTCCTGTTTCTGTTCGTCGTGATGATGCTCGATGTCGACTTCGCCGAGCTGCGCCAGGGCTTCCAGCAATACCTGCCGGTCGGCGCGCTGATCGGCGCGATCTTCCTGGTCGAATTGCTGCTCGTGGTCGGCTCGTGGAGCATCGATCCGGGCCTCGTCCAGGCGCCGCTCGGCAACGTCGCGTCCGCCGAGAACCTCACCAACGCCCAGGCTTTGGGCCGGGTGATCTACACGGACTACGCCTACTTCTTCCAGCTCGCCGGCTTGATCCTGCTGGTCGCCATGATCGGCGCGATCGTGTTGACCCTGCGTGACCGGCCAGGCGTCAAGCGCCAGGACATCGCGGTCCAGAACGCCCGCACCCAGGCCATGGCGGTGGAGACCCGCAAGGTCCCGTCGCGCCAGGGGGTCGAGGTCTGATGTCTGCGCGGAGAATCGAACGATGATCGGCCTGAGCCACTACCTCACCGTCGCGGCGATCCTGTTCACGCTCGGCGTGCTCGGCATCTTCATCAACCGCAAGAACATCATCGTCATCCTGATGTCGGTCGAGCTGATCCTGCTCTCGGTCAACATCAACCTCGTCGCCTTCTCGACGCAGCTGAACGACATCACCGGACAGGTCTTCGCCTTGTTCGTGCTGACGGTCGCGGCGGCAGAATCGGCGATCGGCCTCGCCATCCTGGTGGTGTTCTTCCGCAACCGCGGCTCGATCGCGGTGGAGGACGTGAGCATGATGAAGGGCTAAGGGCCTCCTTCCCCGCCGCCCCGATTCACATCCGGACGCCGCCGCTTCGCGGCCGGCCCGGAGGACGGACTGCAAGAGAGCGATGTATCACGCGATCGTCTTCTTCCCGCTCATCGGCTTCCTGATCGCCGGCCTGTTCGGCCGGTACATCGGGGCGCGGGCCTGCGAGTACATCACTACGGCGTTCCTCGCCTTCACGGCCCTGATCGCCTGGGGCGTGTTCCTCGATGGCGGCCATGCCGAGCGGGTGCAGGTGGCGTCCTGGTTCTCGGCCGGCGACCTGCAGGTCGACTGGGCCTTCAAGGTCGACACCCTGACCCGGGTGATGCTGGTGGTGGTGACCACGGTCTCGACCCTCGTGCACCTCTACTCCGTGGGGTACATGGAGGAGGATCCGCATCGGCCGCGCTTCTTCGCCTACCTGTCGCTGTTCACCTTCGCCATGCTGATGCTGGTGACGGCCGACAACCTCGTGCAGATGTTCTTCGGCTGGGAGGGCGTGGGCCTCGCCTCCTACCTGCTGATCGGCTTCTGGTACGAGAAGCCCTCGGCCAA
>Ga0316228_1000147_pt1 | contig 101998 bp, 85 predicted proteins | sample TBH18021metaG_FD_206005 | JGI IMG/M metagenome (GOLD analysis project Ga0316228, IMG submission 206005) | Freshwater microbial communities from Trout Bog Lake, Wisconsin, USA - TBH18021 | ecosystem: Environmental > Aquatic > Freshwater > Lake > Hypolimnion/Profundal zone | place: USA: Wisconsin... | reverse complement strand
CTAATGAAGGAGTTGCTCTCAGACAAGGGTTCGATATATGTACACTGCGACTGGCGGGTAAGCTACTTCCTTCGTTGCGTGCTTGATGAAGTATTCGGGAAGGACAATTTTCTCAATGAAGTGACGTGGGCTTACTTTGCTTTTAAGCGTAAGACAACGAGAAAGTTTCCTCAAAAGCACGATAATATTATTTCATACCGCAAGGGCGACTCTTGGACATGGAACACACAGTACAAACCCCATAAGCCGGAATACATTGCGCGATTCAAGACAGACAAAAATGGCCGTCTGTATCGTGATGATGTAAACCCAACAGGTGGAGGAACTCGGATTATTTATCTTGATGAAGTTCCAGGAGATATCGTGGACTCTGTTTGGGATGATATTCCGCCCGTTAATCCCGCATCTATCGAACGCGCCGACTACGCAACACAAAAGCCTGAGAAACTTTTGGAACGCATTATACAGGCAAGCAGCAACGAGGGCGACCTTGTGGCGGATTTCTTTTGCGGCAGCGGCACTACGGGCGCGGTAGCCGAAAGGTTAGGGCGACGCTGGATTATGAGCGACTTGGGCCGCTTTGCCATCCACACGAGCCGCAAGCGTCTCATTGAACAGCAACGTAAACTCCACGCCGGGGGGCAAGCGTATCGAGCCTTTGATGTCCACAATCTCGGCCGTTACGAACGCCAATGGTGGCAGAAAGACCAATTGAAGGGCGCGAACGACGAACACCGCCGCGTGGTCTTGGAGTTCTTTAAGGCGGAAATACTGAGCAATCCCCCCAACCCGCTCCTGCACGGACGCAAGGCGGGCGCGTTTTGCCACGTGGATGGGATTGACAGCATCTTCTCCCGCAATGAGGCGCGGGCCGTGGCCGATGCCACGGTGCAGGCGGGTGGGCGCGAAGTGTATTGCCTTGCTTGGGAGTTCGAGATGGAACTGCGCCAGTATTGTCTGGCGCTGGAAGCCGAATTAGACGTGCGGATGAAGTTGGTTCCCATTCCCCGCGAGATAATGGAGAAGAACCGCAAGAGCCCGCCGCCGTTCCTTGAAGTGGCCGTGCTGGAAGCCGAGGCGGTAATGCGGATAGAGAAGGGGAAAAAGTCCGTGGATGTAAAATTGACCAAGTTCCTTCCCTCTCTGACCGAAGTTCCCACGAAGGAACTGGAAGCCCTGAAAGAGCGGGCAGTAAAAAGCGGGTTCGATTTCATTGACTTTTGGGCGGTGGATTTCGACTGGCATCCGGAAAGCCCATTCAACCACCACTGGCAGGACTACCGCACCCACAAAGGCCGCTCTCTCAAAACCGTGAGCGAGGCAGGCCACACCTACGAGAAAGGCGGCAAACACACGATTTGCGTGAAGGTGGTGGACGTTTTTGGATGCGATACGAGTTTCGCCCTTGAAGTAATTATTTAACGGATATGACTGACGAACTGACCATAAAAGCAAAATCCCTTGAACCCCTCTACGGGGCGTGGGAAGAACCCAACAGTCATCGGGTGCGGGCGGAAGCAGGGGAAGGCTCGGTTGAACGCAAAGGGCGGCGGCCGTCAGCCCTCGCCATAGCACAGAACCTGCGGGCGATGGTTAAGGAATGGCGGGACAATTTCTACTTTGGAGCAAGCGAAACCTCACGGCATTTACTGAACCACTGGTTTGGACGGGCACACACCATCACGGCAAATGGAACGCCTTGCGATTTTCGGTATTACTTCTGCCAGCGGGAAGCGATTGAGACGCTCATCTACCTGAAAGAGGTTCGCAATCTCGACTGCCTTTCCCAGATGATTGCCGAGTTTGGCGGGCCGTATTCGGAAACTGCGGCCTTGGGTGTGACCGAAGAGGAAGATGCTTGGAGCCGCTACGCTTTCAAGATGGCGACAGGCTCTGGGAAAACCAAGGTGATGAGCCTTTCAATAGTGTGGAGTTACTTTCACGCCTTGCGTGAAAGCAATTCCCCAATGGCAAGGCACTTCGTTATTGTTGCGCCCAACCTTACGGTGTTTGAGCGGTTGAAAGAGGATTTCAAGCCTGAGGGTGGAGGGCCTGATATTTTTGATACTGACCCGCTCATCCCCGTGGAATGGCGTGGCGACTGGAATCTGACCACCGTTTTGCAGGATGAAGCCAGCGGAGCCAGCACGGGCGGAACGCTCTACCTGACAAACATTCACCGCCTCTTTGATAATTCACGCACCCGCCCCGCAGCGGAAATGCACGGGTGGGTGGGGCCGGCGGTAAGCAAGGCCAAGGCACTGGATACAGCGGCGGCCTTGCGTGACCGAATTACGGGCCACTCACGAGTGATGTTGATGAATGACGAAGCCCACCACGTTTGGGACCCAGGTTCAGCGTGGAATGAAGCCATTAAGTTTTTGCACGATACGATATGCAAGCGTGGCGGCAGCGGACTGGTGTCGCAGTTGGATTTTTCCGCTACCCCCAAGGACAACCACGCAAACTATTTCAAGCATATCGTGTGCGATACCCCGCTTGGTGAAGCGGTGGATGCTGGCATCGTTAAAACGCCCATCATTGGGCGGGCGGGTAATCTCGTGGAACAGGCGACCAATAACGCCGCCTATAAATACGAGATGCACTTGAAACTCGGTTACGAGCGGTGGTTGAAGAGCCGAGATGAATGGATGAAGAGTGGAAAGAAGGCTCTCCTTTTCATTATGTGTGAGGATACGGCGGCGGCGGATGAAATCACGGCCCGCTTGAATGGTGACACGCTTTTCAAGGAGTTGAACGGGCGGACAATCAACCTGCACACCAACCTTAAAGGAAAAATCAAGAAGGTCGGCAAGGGAGCCGAAGCCCGCGAAGTTTTCGTCGAGAGTGAAGGCGAAATCAGCGACGATGACCTGAAAGCCTTGCGGAAGTTGAGTCGTGAACTGGATTCGGGTTCCAGTCCATACTTCTGTATCGTATCCGTGTTGATGCTCCGGGAAGGGTGGGATGTGCGGAATGTCACGACCATTATTCCGTTGCGCCCATTAAATGCTAAGGCGGGTATTCTCCCCGAACAGACGCTGGGGCGCGGCTTACGCCGTATGACACCCCCAGGCCAAGCCAACGAAATTGTTGCCGTGGTAGAACACGAAGCGTTCGCAAGGCTTTATCGAGATGAACTCGCACAGGAAGGTTTACCCATCGAAATGGTGGAGGTGGAGAAGGTACCCACGACGACGGTGTCCATCTATCCCGACCCGAAGAAAGACACGACGGCGTTGGATATAGCCATTCCCCGCCTGACGGCGGGGAATCAGATGCTTCCAGTTTTGGGGCCCATCACGGAAGAGGAAGTAAAAAAGGAGTTTGCTCCCTTAAAGACGCTTCCCATCGGAGCCCGCGGCCCTGACGAGGTTCAATATGAGGGGCGGCACCTGATAACTGGCGAAGTCGTCGAGCACATGAAAGTGAGCCTCGCCCTTTTGGAAAGTGGCATAGGGGCACTTTCCTTTTATGTGCAAGAGTTGGAATACATCTGCAAGGTGCGGAACACACACCAAGTCCTCGCTCCGCTCTTGGAAAAGTTTTTCGAGGCGATGCTGTTTGGCCCTGGGCACTCACTCTTTGATGCAGCACTGGTGGCACGCCTCTCTGACAGTGATGTCCGTGAGCACGTCCGAGCGGTTTTTGTGCCGCTAATAAGGCGGAAGACGGTGCAACAACAGTTGCGAACCGCGGAAACCACCCCGCAATGTCTTTCCTCTTGGCGTCCGTATCAAGTGACGGTGAGCGAACGCCGCCCCGTTCAGCAATCCACGCGAACCCTCTTCAATCTAGTGCCCTGTAATCGGGCGTTGGAAACGGCAATGGCCGAACTTTGCGGCAAGGTGCCCGATGTTTTGGCTTTCGCCAAAAATGCAGGGCCACAATGCCTAAGGGTTGACTACCTTTCCGACGGGATGCGTTTGGCGTTTTACACGGCCGACTTCTTTGTGCGGTGTGAGGGCGTAAACTACCTTGTCGAGACGAAAGGGCAGGTTGACAGAGACGTGCCCCTGAAAGCACGAGCCGCCGTGGAATGGTGCAAGGCAGCTTCGACAAAGCAAAAGAAATGGGAGTATGTTTTCGTTCCCGAAGGGGTGTTTCAACGCTTCCACGGAAATACCTTCACTCAACTGGCACAGGCGTGTGCCCCAGCGCTGCACGATTTGTTGAACGAAGAGAAGTTCCGCGCCGAGTTGCCGCTATTTGCAGGTTTGGGTATGCTTGAAGCCAAGGCATCGGAAGCCAAGGGCTTGGTTGATGAGAAGATTTTGGCGGGACTTCCCGAACGGCTCAGAAAGGCAGCGGATGAAGCCATTTCCCTTTTCCGCTTCTTTGAGAAAAAGCCAGGCGTGAACTACGCACCCGTATTCACTGCATTGCTGGGGGTTATTGATGAAGCGGCCAGGGGCTTAATTCAGCAGAAACTGACACCTCTTTTACCTGTGAGTATGCAGGCTCAAAAGGACTGGTTTGAGCCCTACTTCGGGGCGGCGGATAGGCGGATGATTAAGCATTACGAAGAAATGGCTCGCAATCTTCGAAAGACGGTCGCTTACAAGAACGGCGTTTCTCCCTTGGGGTTGTTGCGGAGTTGCTTGGACTACGCCCTAAACGACAACACGAAACTGACAGGGGTTTTTGAGGCGTTGAAGAGCGACTTCCGCTTTAACGGTGGGCGAGACCTGTTCGACCGCGTGAAGGCAATGAATGAGTTCAGAAATACCCGTGTGGCCCACCAAGAAACACCGCTGACAGACCCCGCAGAAGCCAAGAGTGCAATGTGTGTCTGGATTGAAGGGCTTAATAAACTCTGGGAATCTGGCAGAAAATGACTCTATCCATGTCATCCCCAAGCCAGTGTGCCACCTTGTAAATAGAAGTCCCCGCTGATGCGTGAACGCTGGGTGCTTGAACCGCCGCCACTACCCTTATCTTGCGGTAACGTGTCTCCTATTTGTCTCCAATCCACCCCAGAGCGTCCCCTTTCCTGGCGATTTCTCGGTATTTACTGGGAGGCATCGAAGTCTCGTAACTTATTGATAACCAGCAGGTTGGCGTGTGTTACAGTGTTTTTCCAGAAAGCAACAACCAACAGTATTATTGAACGAACTTCCATGCGTTTTTTATTTCGTTACGCAATAATCCAAATTTGAGAAGGCAACGGTGCGCCGTCAACGGAAAAAACTGCCTGATGCGGCAGTATGCAAGCTGAAATCCCGCCCCCCTACTTCTCCAGCTTCCCCGGATTCTCCCCCTCTTCCTCCAACTCCTCCTCGATCTCGCGGCGCATCCGTAGCGAAAGGAACGGGCGCAGGAACCCGTAGAGCAGGTAGGTGATGAAAATCACGGCGGGCATCCACTGGTAATTGAGCACCGTGAAGATAAGCAGCAGGAAAATGCAAACGAACCGCGGAATCGACCCCTTCGTCCGCCAGTTCAGCGCCTTGAAACTCGGGTATTTGAACTTCGAGAACATCATGAATGAGAGGAAAATCATCAGTGCCAGCAGCAGATACTTCCACCACCGCCAGTTACCCAGAGCATCATCGTCATGCTTCAGGACAAAAAGCGTTACTGATGCGATTACCCCCGCCGCCGCTGGAATCGGAAATCCTCTGAAATCCTTGTCCGCGCCGCCCCCCTTTGCCGCGATGCAGTTGAAGCGGGCAAGCCGCAGCGCCCCGCAAAGCAGGTAAAGAAAAGCGACCATCCACCCTTGCGCAAAATCCTGAAGCACAATCTTGTAGAGCAACAGCGCCGGAGCCACGCCAAACGAAATCACATCCGCCAGCGAATCGAATTCCCGCCCGAACTCGCTCTCGTGCCCGCCCAGCCGGGCCAGCCGTCCGTCGAGCAAATCGAAAATGCACGCCGTCAGGATCAACCAGATCGCTAGGTGAAACTGATGGATGGGATTAATACTCTTCTCCTGCATCAGTACGCCGGTGAGGATTTGCAGCGACGCCGCGAATCCGCAAAAGAGATTGCCCGCCGTCATCAGATTCGGCAGGAGGTAAATTTTCGGGGACTCGTCCTTGGGATCGTTCATGACATTTTAATAGCTCTTACTCCCGCAACCGCGCCACCACCGTCACGCCGCCTTCCACGCGGTCGCCGCGCTTCACCGTGATTTTGGCATCAAGAGGGACATACACCTCCGTGCGAGAGCCGAACCGGATCATCCCGAACCGCTCCCCCTTTTGCACCGTGTCCCCCACCTTCGACCACCCGACAATCCGCCGCGCAATCAGCCCCGTCAACTGCCGCACCACCACCGTCACGCGGTCATTTTGGAAGCCCCACGTCCGGCAGGCGTTCTTATCGCTCACCGCCGGATCGCGCGCATCAAGATAAGCCCCCGCGTATTCCTTGGAATAAATTACCTTCCCGTCAATGGGCGCGCGATTGGTGTGAACATTGAACACCGAGAGAAAAATCCCCACGCGCAGCATCTTCGCCTTCGCCACATCGGGCTCCTCCACCTCTTGAATATCCCATACCACGCCATCAGCCGCCGCCACCACCGCACGGGGATCGGACGGCGCAGCGCGATCCGGATCGCGAAAGAAATACGACGAGAACAAAAGCAAGCCTACCCCCAGCAGGGTAGGCCAAGGCGTGATCCACGCCCTGCATTCCCAGAGCGCCCCCGTCAGAACCAGCAGCGCCGCGAAAATCCAGCGTGCCTCCCACAAAGTTTGAAAGCGAAACATCGCCGGGCAGCATAAAGCCCCAAACCGCCGGGGTAAAGCCCTCTGTGTGCGCCAATTCCTTTGCGTTCCCGCTCACCCTTGGCGATGATCCCCCAAACCCACCGATGTCCAGAAATCCCACCCGCATCCTGCGTGAGCAGCAAACCATCCAATCCATGATCAGGATATACTGCCGGAGCAATCATCGGCAGACTGGTTCCTTGTGTTCCTCCTGCCGGGAGCTTGAGGATTACGCCATGCGGCGGCTCGACCAATGCCCCTTCCAGGAAGCCAAAACCACTTGTGTCAAGTGCCCCGTCCACTGCTATAAACCGGCCATGCGGGAGCGCATCCGTGTAGTCATGCGCTATGCTGGGCCGAGAATGCTCTGGCAGCACCCCGTGCTCGCCTTCTACCACCTCTTTGATGGTCTGCGGCAACCGAAAAAATAACCCCGCGCATCTTCTATGAAACCCGCCGCATCTCCCCGCAAAATCGTCCCGCCGCCCCTCATCGGCGCGCACATGTCCATCGCGGGCGGAGTCGCCTTCTCCATCGACCGGGCGCTTTCCGTCGGCTGTACCGCCATGCAGATCTTCGTGAAGAACAACATGCAATGGTTCGCCGCTGCCCCCTTTGCCGAGGCCGAATTGCAAGCCTTCCACGAACATCCGCGCCGGGGCGAACTCCGCTCCGTATTCGGCCACAGCGGATACCTCATCAACCTCGCGGCAGTGAACCCCGAATTCGCTGAAAAATCGCGCCAGGCGCTTGCCGAAGAACTGACCCGCGCCAACCAGCTCCGCCTCCCGTTCCTCGTGCTCCACCCCGGCGCGCACATGGGCGCTGGTGAAGAAGCCGGGTTGGCTAAAATCACCGCCGGGCTCGACGCCGTATTCGCTACCTTGCCCAACGTCAAAACGCGCGTCGCCTTGGAAACCACAGCGGGGCAGGGGACCTCCCTCGGCCACACCTTTGAGCAACTAGCCTGGATACTCCAGCACTCGTCCCACCCTGAACGCCTCTGCATCTGCGCCGACACCGCCCACCTCTTCGCCGCCGGATACGATATTTCCACGGAATCCGGGGCCACAAAAACCTTCCAGCAGTTCGACCGCCTCATCGGTCTCGACCAACTCGTCGCCGTCCACTGCAACGACTCCAAAACCTCCCTCGGCTCCCGCGTGGACGGCCACGAACACCTCGGCAAAGGGAAAATTGGGCTCGCCCCGTTCGCCTTTCTCATGCGCGATCCCCGTTTTGCCGCCATCCCCAAAGTCCTGGAAACTCCCAAGGGCAAGGAATTGGTGGAGGACCGCGCAAATCTGGCGGTGTTGAGGAAACTCATCACAGCCAAGTAAGCCCTTACAAGCGATTGCTGAATTCTCTCTTGAAAACTGGAAAGAGCGTGCTCTAATCGCCTTAGCAAAGCGTTCCGCTTTGGACGCCTGCCGTAAGCGTAACAAGATTATGAGCCAACCCCCCAAATTCTGGCTTTGGATCGAAAATGAAGCGCGTGGTCCTTATCGCATGGACGAGATGTGGCGAATGGGCAACCGAAAAGAGATAAACCGCACGACGCTGTTTTGGTCGGAAAACAAAGAAGAATGGCGACCCTTGTATTGCCTTCTGGAAGACCAGGAGCCGAATGTCGAAAAACTCGCGAAGTTCCAGGCCAAGGGCTCGACAACCGTCCGCTTTATCGGTTCAGGAACGGGCTATGAGTGCCCCATTTGCAAACAAATGGAGGGGCATACCTTCCCCATCGAATCGGCCCCCGTCCTCCCCATGGAAGAATGCACCTGCAATCCCTGGCCAAGATGCACTTGGGTTGAAGTCGAAATGAAGGAAGACCAAGCAGGTCAAGTCGGCCATACAGGCTAGATTTTTCCGCCGTTAAAGCGTGCAGGCTGAGTTTGAAAAAGTGCGCGTTCGGCATTCTCGCCGACCGCACCTTGGTGCGGGCTCTTTATTGGCAGATTCATGGTAATCCACCCTGCCGTGATCCTCGACGCGCCCCTTGAATCAGGGGAGAAAAACGCCTTAAAACGTCCCGCCTCATAAATTTTGCAAGAAGAACATTGAAAAAATCCGTAGGAATGCTGCTATTACCAACCCGCGAAAAGACGAGAAAATAAGAACAAACAGCTCCAAATGCTCCAAATAACGCTCCCATCCCACGAGAAAGCGTCCCAGCAACCCTGGCGCGCGCGCATTTCTTGTGCGATGAGTCGAAGCTGTCGCCCTATTTAGAAAAGAAAGACGCAGAAGATGCAGACCCACGGACTCCCACCGAAACAAGGCCTCTACGACCCGCAGTTTGAACACGACGCATGCGGCGTCGGTTTCGTCGTTCACATGAAAGGCCGGAAGTCGCACGAAATCGTTCAACAAGCGCTGACGATTCTCCTCAATCTCGACCACCGCGGCGCGGTAGGCGCGGAGGTCAACACCGGAGATGGCGCAGGCATCCTCATCCAGATGCCCCACAAATTTTTGAAGAAAGCGGCCCAAGCCATCGGCATCGCCCTTCCCGAACCCGGCCAGTATGGCGCGGGGATTGTCTTCGCCTCGCCCGACGCCGCCACGCGCGCAAAGGACGAAGCCACCTTCGCCAAAATCGTCGCCGAAACCGGCCAGACCCTCCTCGGTTGGCGCGAAATGCCTACCGACAACTCCACCTTGGGCGAGAGCGCCAAGGCTGCGGAGCCCTGCGTGAAGCAGGTTTTCATCGGGCGTGGCACCAACTGCCCCAACGATCTCGCCTTCGAGCGCAAACTCTACGTCATCCGCCAGCGCGCCCTCCACGAAATCCGCACCGCCGGAGGCAACTCACACTGGTATATCTCCAGCCTCTCGTGCCGGACCTTGATCTACAAAGGCATGCTCATGCCTATCCAGGTGAGCGAGTATTTCCTCGACCTCGCCGATCCCGATATTGAGAGCGCCCTCGCCCTCGTCCATTCCCGCTTCAGCACCAACACTTTCCCGAGCTGGGAGCGTTCGCATCCCTATCGCTACATCGCCCATAACGGCGAAATCAACACCCTGCGTGGCAACATCAACTGGATGAAGGCCCGCCAGTCTCTCTTCGAGAGCGAACTCTTCGGCGACGACATCCAGAAAATCCTCCCCGCCATTGACGCCAACGGCTCGGACTCCGCCATGTTCGACAACTGCCTCGAACTCCTCGTCCTCTCGGGCCGCAGCCTGCCGCACGCTGTCATGATGATGATCCCGGAGCCGTGGACCGCCCATGAGTCCATGAGCGACGAGATGAAGGCGTTCTACGAATACCACTCCTGCCTCATGGAGCCTTGGGACGGCCCCGCCTCCATCGCTTTTACCGATGGCACGTTCATCGGCGCGGTGCTTGACCGCAACGGCCTGCGCCCCTCGCGTTACTATGTGACCAAGGACGACCTCGTCATCATGGCCTCCGAAGCCGGGGTGCTCCCTATCCCGCCCGAGCGCATCGCTCGCAAAGGACGTCTCCAGCCGGGCCGCATGTTCCTGGTCAACATGGAGGAAGGTCGCATCGTCGCTGACGAGGAAATCAAGAGCGCCATCGCCAGAGAACAGCCCTACCGCGAATGGATCGACCAGCACATGGTCGAACTCGCCAGCGTCGCTGACGCCCCGGAAGTCCCCGAGCCCGACCACAAAACCGTCCTCGCCCGCCAGCAAGCCTTCGGCTACACCTTTGAGGAACTCCGCAAGCTCCTCGTCCCCATGGCCCGCGATGGCGTGGAGGCCGTTGGCTCCATGGGCACCGACACCCCGCTGGCCATCCTCTCCAGCAAGGCGCATCCGCTCTACGACTACTTCAAGCAGCTCTTCGCGCAGGTCACCAACCCGCCCATCGACTGTATCCGTGAGGAAATCATCACCTCTACCGAGACCACCATCGGCAGCGAGCGCAATCTGCTCAAGCCCGAGCCGGAAAGCTGCCACTTGATCGAGCTTAAGACGCCCATCCTCACCAATGAGGAACTGGCCAAGCTCCGCCATATCTCCCAAGGCGAATTCAAATCCGTCACCCTCCCCATCCTCTTCAGCCCCAAGGGCACCCACGAGGACGCCGCCCGCGCGTTGGAAGCCGCCATGGACGCCCTCTGCGCCTCGGCCAGCAAAGCCATCGCCGAGGGAGTCAACATCCTCATCCTCTCTGACCGCAGTATGGACAAGGACCACGCTCCCATCCCCTCGCTGCTCGCCGTTGCCGCTCTGCACCACCATTTGATCCGCGAAGGCACCCGCACCCGTGCCGGGATCGTCTTGGAATCCGGCGAACCCCGCCAAGTTCACCACTACGCCCTCCTGCTCGGCTACGGCTGCGGCGCGATCAACCCGTATCTCGCCTTCGAGACGGTGGACGACATGATCCGTCAGGGACTCCTGTCCGACATCGACCACAAGACCGCCTGCAAGAACTACACCAAGGCCGCCACCAAGGGCGTCGTCAAAGTCGCTTCCAAGATGGGCATCTCCACCATCCAGAGCTACCGTGGCGCGCAAATCTTCGAGGCCGTCGGCTTGAACCGCCAGGTCATCGACAAATATTTCACTTGGACCGCCTCGCGCATCGAAGGCGCGGGCCTCGATGTTATCGCAGGCGAAGTCCAACTCCGCCACAAGCACGCCTTCCCCGAGCGCCAGGTCAACGGCGCAACGCTCGACGCGGGCGGCGAATACCAGTGGCGCGCGGATGGCGAAGGCCACCTCTTCAACCCGCTCACCATCCACACCCTGCAAAAGGCGGTGCGGACGGACAGCTACCCAGCCTTCCAGCAGTATGCGGCTCTGGTTAACGAGCAGGATCAACAATTCTTCACCTTGCGCGGCCTTCTCGACTTCAAAAAAACCACGCCCGTCCCGATTGAAGAAGTCGAGTCGGTCGAAGCAATCGTCAAACGCTTCAAGACCGGCGCGATGTCCTACGGCTCCATCTCCAAGGAGGCCCACGAAACCCTGGCCATTGCGATGAACCGCATCGGCGGCAAATCCAACACCGGCGAAGGCGGCGAAGACCCCGAGCGCTTCAAACCGATGCCCAACGGCGACTCCAAGAAGAGCGCCATCAAGCAAGTCGCCTCCGGGCGGTTCGGCGTCACCAGCAACTACCTCACCAACGCCGAGGAAATCCAGATCAAGATGGCCCAGGGTGCCAAGCCTGGCGAAGGCGGTCAGCTTCCTGGCAGCAAGGTCTATCCGTGGGTCGCCAAAACCCGCCACTCCACCCCCGGCGTCGGCCTCATCTCGCCACCTCCGCACCACGACATTTACTCCATTGAGGATCTGGCCGAACTGATCCACGACCTCAAGAATGCCAACCGCGCTGCGCGCATCAGCGTGAAGCTCGTTTCCGAAGTCGGCGTCGGCACCATCGCGGCGGGCGTAGCGAAGGCCCACGCCGACGTGGTCCTCATCAGTGGCTTCGACGGAGGCACCGGCGCTTCGCCGCAGACCAGCACCAAGCACGCAGGCCTCCCGTGGGAACTCGGCCTGGCCGAAACCCATCAGACGCTTGTATTGAACAATCTCCGCAGCCGGATCATGGTCGAGACCGACGGCCAGCTCAAAACCGGCCGCGACGTGGTCATCGCCGCGCTGCTCGGAGCCGAGGAATTCGGCTTCGCCACCGCCCCGCTCGTCACTCTCGGGTGCATCATGATGCGCGTCTGCCATCTGAACACCTGCCCCGTCGGCGTCGCCACGCAGAACCCGGAACTGCGCAAGCGCTTCACCGGCGATCCCGCGCACACCGTCAACTTCATGCGCTTCGTCGCCATGGAAGTCCGCGAACTCATGGCCAAGCTCGGCTTCCGCACGCTCAACGAAATGGTCGGGCGCACCGATGTCCTTGAAGCCAAGCAAGCCATCGAGCATTGGAAGGCCAAAGGCGTCGATCTCTCCGCCATCCTCTATCAACCGCAGGCGGGCCCCGAAATCGGCCGTTACTGCCAGATGAAGCAGGACCACGGCATCGACAAATCGCTCGACGTCACCGTTCTGCTCGACCTCTGCAAACCCGCCCTCGAGCGCGGCGAGAAAGTCGAGGCCACCCTCCCCATCCGCAACGTCAATCGCGTTACTGGCACCATCCTCGGCAACGAGATCACCAAGCGCTACGGTGCGGAAGGCTTGCCCGAAGACACCATCCGCCTCCACTTCCAAGGCTCGGCGGGCCAGAGCTTCGGTGCGTTCGTTCCCAAGGGCGTCACCCTCGAACTCGAAGGCGACACCAACGACTACATCGGCAAAGGCCTCTCCGGCGGCAAGATCATCCTCTACCCGTCCAAAGCCTCCACCTTCGTTGCGGAAGAAAACATCATCGCAGGCAACGTCGCCCTCTACGGCGCGACCAGCGGCGAAGCCTATATTGGCGGCATGGCGGGCGAACGGTTCGCCGTCCGCAACTCCGGCGTCAACGCCGTCGTGGAAGCCGTGGGCGACCATGGCTGCGAATACATGACCGGCGGCAAAGTCATCGTCCTCGGCGGAACCGGCCGCAACTTCGCGGCGGGCATGAGCGGCGGTGTCGCCTATGTTCTCGACGAAACCGGCTCCTTCCCGTGCCGCTGCAACCAGCAGATGGTCGGCCTGGAGAAAATGGAAGGCGACGAGATCGCGGAAATCCGCGAACTCATCGAACGCCACGAACGCTACACCGGCAGCCGTCGCGCCGCCCAAGTCCTCGCGCAATGGGACGCCATGGTTCCCAAATTCGTCAAAGTCATGCCGAAGGACTACAAGCGTGTCATCGCCGCCATCAAGAAAGCCCACGACGAAGGCCTGAGTGGCGACGCCGCCCTCAACGCCGCCTTCGAAGCCAACGCCCGCGACGTCGCCCGCATCGGCGGCGGATAGAACCAGCGGAACAATCTTTCAACGAAACTTTAAGCACCAACGAACAATGGGTAAGCCCACAGGATTCCTCGAATATCTCCGCGAACTGCCGCTGGACCGTCCGGCCTTGGAACGCATTAACGACTGGAACGAATTCCACAGCCACATGGACCCGAAGGACCTGCGCAATCAGGCCGCGCGGTGTATGGACTGCGGCATCCCCTTTTGTCACACCGGCAAGCTCATCAGCGGCATGGCCAGCGGCTGCCCCATCAACAACCTCATCCCCGAGTGGAACGACCTGATCTATCGCGGCCTCTGGCGCGAAGCCCTCGAACGCCTCCACAAGACCAACAACTTCCCCGAGTTCACTGGCCGCGTCTGCCCCGCCCCGTGCGAAGGCTCCTGCACCGTCGGCATCAACTGCCCGCCCGTCACGATCAAGAACATCGAGGTCTCCATCATCGACAAAGGCTGGGAGGAAGGCTGGGTCACGCCGCAAATCCCCGCAGTCCGCACCGGCAAACGTGTCGCTGTCGTCGGCTCCGGCCCTGCCGGGCTGAGCGCCGCCGCGCAGTTGAACAAAGCGGGCCACACCGTCACCGTCTTTGAGCGCGCCGACCGTCCAGGTGGCCTCCTCATGTATGGCATCCCCAACATGAAGCTCGATAAAGAGCAAGTCGTCCTGCGTCGCATCAAGCAGCTCGAAGCCGAAGGCGTCACCTTCGTCTGCAACACCGCCGTCGGCAAAGACCTGCCCGTGGAGAAGCTTACTAAAGACTTCGACGCCGTCGCTCTCTGCACCGGAGCCACCGCCTCGCGCGATCTCCCGCTGGAAGGCCGCACCCTGAAAGGCGTCCACCTGGCCATGGAATTCCTCGGAGCCAATACCAAGGCCCTCCTGGACAAAGCCCCCGCGCCCATCAACGCCGCAGGCAAACACGTCATCGTCATCGGTGGCGGCGACACCGGCACCGACTGCGTCGGCACCTCCATCCGCCACGGCGCGGTGAGCATCACGCAGGTTGAAATCCTGCCCAAGCCCCCGCTCGAACGCGCTGCCGACAACCCGTGGCCCGAGTGGCCCAAGATTTTCCGCACCGACTACGGCCTGGAAGAAGCCGCCGCCAAATTCGGCGCCGACCCGCGCATCTTCCTCACCACCGCCAAACGCTTCATCGGCGACGCCGAAGGCAACGTGAAGGAAGTCCATCTCGTCCAGATCGAGTGGAAGAAAAACGAAAAAGGCCAGTTCGTCCCGCAGGAAGTCCCCGGTTCGGACAAGATCGTCCCAGCGGAACTCGTCCTGCTCGCGCTCGGTTTCCTTGGGCCCGATCAAGCCCTGCCCGAAGCCCTCAAGCTGGAGCGCGACCCGCGCAGCAACATCAAAGCCGAATTCGAGCGCTACACCACCAATCTCCCGGGCGTCTTCGCCGCGGGCGACTGCCGCCGGGGCCAGAGCCTCGTCGTCTGGGCCTTCAACGAAGGCCGTGGCGTAGCCCGCGAGATCGACCGCTATTTGATGGGCGCGACCGATTTGCCGTAGGAATCCAGAGAAGAGAAATCCGCAGATTACGCAGATTTCACAGATTTTTATTGAGGAATTCCAAACCGTTAACGGGTAGAGGACATGAAATTCGAACTTGAACCGAATAGCCGTGCCATAACGAAGGAGCAAGTCATCGCAGATATTGCCCGTGTCGCGAAAGACCTCGATTCAAATTCTCTTACAATAAATCAGTATGAGAAGCATGGATGCTATAAGTCCAGTTTGGTTCTTCAGAGATGTGAAACATGGCTGAAAGCTGTTGCAGAGGCGGGCCTTTCGACTGAGCGCAAAAACACAAAAGCCTGCCCTGATGAATTCGTGCCAGACTTAAAGCGTGTTGCTACAGTTCTTTCCAAGTCGTCGATAACGCAGCAGGAATATAGGGATCACGGTCGTTTTGGACCAGGAGTTGTTTCACGTCACTTTGGGGGATGGCTTAATGCACTTCGCGCTGCTGATTTGGAAATGACCCGTGAGTATAGAGTGTCAAACGAGGATTATTTTAAAAATTTGGAGGCACTTTGGGTGCACCTTGGGCGGCAACCACGCTACAACGAAGTTCAGAAACCTTTATCCAAATATTCGCCAGGGGCATATGAGCATCGCTTTGGATCTTGGCGAAAGGCCCTTGAGGCTTTTGTCCAGTTTGCCGAGAATGAATCGACCAGTGAGAGGCAGCAAGAAGAAGTTCCGTCCCCTGAATTTGTTACAAACATCTCCAAGGAGGTCATTCATAAGACCAAGCGCCAGATTAGCGAGCGGCTGAAGGTCCGAGTTCTGATGCGAGATGGTAATCAGTGCAGATTGTGTGGAGCTACTGTGACTGGAAATGATATTCATTTTGACCACATAAAACCATGGTCAAAGGGTGGCGAAACGGTTTTGGAGAACATCCAAGTTCTATGTGCCAAGCACAATATAGCAAAGGGTGATTTTTACGAAGGCGTATAATGCAGTTTTCCAGAAATCACGAGGCTCGTGCATGCCCTTCTGTCTCTTTCCTAATCTGCGTAATCTGTGAAATCTGCGGATTGCCTTTTTCTCTTCTCTTCCTCAATCTTTGATGCTCCGCATCTGCGGACAACACTTTCCTATGACCAGCACCGAACTCCGCCAGTCGTTCCTCGATTTCTTCCGTGAAAAGGGGCACACCATCGTCCCCTCAGCGAGCCTCATGCCCGGCTCGCCGAACCTCCTCTTCACCAACGCCGGGATGAACCAATTCGTCCCCATCTTCCTCGGTGAAGCGGCGGCGGACGTGAACCAATGGCCCGGAGCCATCCCCGGCAGCGCGACCCGCGCCAGCGACACCCAGAAGTGCATCCGCGCGGGCGGCAAACACAACGACCTCGACGACGTCGGCCTCGACACCTACCACCACACCTTCTTCGAGATGCTCGGCAACTGGTCCTTCGGCGACTACTTCAAAAAAGAAGCCATCGACTTCGCCTGGGAACTCATCGTCAAACGCTGGAAATTCCCGCCCCAGCGCCTTTACGCCACCGTCTATAACCCCGACAAAACCAAGGGCGACCCCGCCGACTTCGACTTCGAAGCCTACGACTGCTGGGCCGCGCACTTCGAGAGCGTCGGCCTCGACCCCAAAGCCCACATCGTCAACGGCAACAAAAAAGACAACTTCTGGATGATGGGCGAGACCGGTCCGTGCGGCCCGTGCTCCGAATTGCACGTCGATCTCACCCCCGCGGGCGACACCAAGGGCGCGCTCGTCAACCAGGGCACCGCCGAGTGCATCGAAATCTGGAATTTGGTCTTCATTCAGTTCAACGCCAACCCCGACGGCACCTTCTCCGCCCTCCCCGCCAAGCATGTCGATACCGGCATGGGCTTCGAGCGCGTCGCCTCCATCATCCAGGGCACCAAGAATTTCACCGACTTCGCCAACGCGAAAATCTCCAACTACGAGACCGACATCTTCCGTCCCATCTTCGACGAGTTGGAGAAGATGAGCGGCCACCGCTACGGCTGCACGCTCCCCGCCTCCGGCAGCACCGGCGACACCGAGGAGGAAAAAATCGACGTCGCCTTCCGCGTCATCGCCGATCACATTCGCACGTTGAGCTTCGCCATCGCCGACGGCATCCAGCCCGGCAACACCGACCGCAACTACGTCCTGCGCCGCATCCTGCGCCGCGCCGTCAAATACGGCCGCACCCTCGGCTTCCAAAAACCTTTCTTCTACCAACTCGTCGACGTCCTCGCCCGCACGATGGGCGACGTCTTCCCGGAAATCCGCGCGAAACAAAAGCACGTCGAGGAGGTGTTGAAGCGGGAGGAGGAGGCGTTTAATCGGACGCTGGATACAGGGATCGAACTATTTAATGGCTACATGGATTCCGTCCGGCGAGCTCAAAAGCTCTTGTCGAGGGATTACTCCGACGCCGAAACATCCACTGCAGTTCTAGGCGACACTTTAGAGCGTTTTACTTATGTATTGTTGGCTGACGCATGGATGAGACATTCCATTGTGTCCGCTATTGAACCACATCTTCCCACACCAGCATTACAGGCTGAAGACTTGATAAATGATGCAGAAAAGTTGACAAGTATCCTCATCCCTATTCTTACGATGCCGGACGCAAATGAGCGTGCCATCAGAGAATCTCTGCTAAAACGAATATTGGTCATATCTGGGCGCATCGCGTTCACACTTTACGACACCTACGGCTTCCCGCTCGACCTCACCCAACTGCTCGCCCGCGAACGCGGCCTCACCGTGGACGTCGAAGGCTTCAACACCCTGATGGAAGCCCAGCGCAGCCGCGCCCGTGCCGCGCAGAAGCGCGAAATCATCAGCGTCTCCAACATCGACGCCGCGCCGACCCAATTTATCGGGTATGATTCCCTCACCACCCAGGCCACCGTCCTCGACGTGGTCGAAGTGAAGGGCAAAACCGCCGTCATCCTCGACCTCTCCACCTGCTACGCCGAAATGGGCGGGCAGGTCGGCGACACCGGCGAGATCGAAGGCGGCGGAAACTTCTGGACCATCGTCGCCACGCAAAAGACCGGCGCGATCTGGCTCCACTTCCTCGCCGAGAGCGACGCCCCCGCCGTCGGCGCGTCCGTCAAGCTCACCGTCGACACCGCCCGCCGCGCTGCCATCGCCCGGCACCACACCGTCACGCATTTGCTCCACTATGCGCTACATCGCGTCGTCAGCCCGAAGATCGCGCAGAAAGGCTCCTTCGTCGGCCCGGACAAACTGACCTTCGACTTCAACAGCGCCGCGCTCACCCCGGAGCAGGTGCGCAAAGTCGAGCGCCTCGTCAACGAGAAGATCGTCGCAAACGCCTCCGTCTCCTGGACCGAAGTCCCCTACGCCGACATCAGCTCCAATCCGCACATCATGCAGTTCTTCGGCGACAAATACGGCGACGTCGTCCGCGTGGTGCAGATCGGCGGCGAGCCCAACGTCCTCGACGGCTACTCCATGGAACTCTGCGGCGGCACCCACGTCCGCGCCACAGGCGAGATCGGTTTATTTAGTATTATCGGAGAATCCGCCATCGCCGCGGGCGTCCGCCGCATCGAAGCCGTCGCCGGTCTCGAAGCCTATGACATTGCGCGCGCAGCCTCGGACCGCATCGTCGGCGTCGCCGCGAAGCTCAACGCCCCCGTGGGCGAACTGGAAAAGAAACTCGACGCCCTCCTGGCCGAGCAAAAAGACCTCCAGAAACAACTCAAGGCCGTCCAGCAGCGCCAGGCTGCCGACACCGCCAGAGCCCTGCTCGACAAAGTGGAAACCCTCAACGGCACCCCGGTCATCATCGCCTACCTCGATGCGGTGGACGGCGACGCGCTCCAAGCCGTGACCGACGCCCTCAAAGGCAAATTCGCAGGCGTCGCAGTCCTTGCAGGCGCGACGGCAGGCAACGTGTCGCTTGCCGCCAGCGTTTCGCCGGAGTTTGTAAAAACCCATCAGGCTGGGAAACTCATCCAAACCCTTGCCCCCATCGTCGGTGGCAAAGGCGGCGGACGCCCCGACTTCGCGCGCGGTGCAGGCAAAGACGCCACCCAACTCGAAGCCGCCCTCGCAAAAGCCCGCGCCTTGCTCGGCAGCTAGCATGAACGCCGAATCGCCGCCGATTCCGCGCCACCTCGTTTTGTTGCTCGGAGTGTTGACCGCCTTCGGCCCGCTCTCCATCGACATGTATCTGCCGGCCTTCCCGCAGATCACGCGCGAGCTTGGTGCCCGTCCCGGCATGGTGCAATTGACCCTCGCCGCATTTCTGTTGAGCGCAGCCTTGAGCCAGGCATTCTACGGCTCGCTGGCCGACCGGCTGGGTCGCCGTCGGCCGCTATTGGCGGGTTGCGCGCTCTACGCTCTCGGCTCACTCGGATGCGCCATTGCACCCTCGATGGGAACCCTCATCGCAGCCCGCATCCTGCAAGCAATGGGCGGTGCGGCAGGCATGGTTATCTCGCGGGCAATCGTGCGTGATCTGTTTGACGAACGGAAATCCGCTCACGTCTATTCCCAACTGATGCTGGTAATGGGAGCGGCACCGATCCTGGCTCCCTGGCTGGGCGGCCAAATCCTGATGTTCGGAAGTTGGCGGTTGATTTTCTTATTGCTGGCCGTCTTCGGGTGCGGCTGTTTTCTCGCCACCGCTTGGGGATTGCCGGAAACCCATCCCGCAAGCCGTCGTTCGCGGGAAACCGTCGGGGAGGCATTGAGCACGTTCGGCGCGCTCCTTTGGGACCGCCGATTCCTCGGCTACTCGCTGGTGGCGGGTTGCACTGCGGGGATCAACTTCGCCTACATCGCCGGCTCGTCGTTCGTTTACATCGAGTTGCACGGAGTCACCGTGCAACACTTCGGCTTGTTCTTTGGCGCGAATGCCCTCGGCTTGATTGCGGCATCGCAGATCAACCGCTGGCTGCTGAGACGCCACACGCCCGAGTCGATTTTGACCTGCTCGCTGGCGGCCAACATGGTGGCGGGTCTGGCATTGGCGGGCTGTGGAGCGACCGGTTGGGGTGGGTTGCCCGCGCTGGTGGCGCTGCTCTTCCTTTCCCTATTTAACGTCGGCCTTTCCTTCCCCAACATCGCGGCGGCGGCGCTGGCTCCCTTTGGACGTAAGGCTGGAAGCGCTTCGGCGGTGCTTGGCACCGTGCAATTTGCCGTGGGCGGGATTTCGGGCGCGATGGTCGGTTTGCTGCACAACGGCACCGCCCTGCCAATGACCGCAACGCTTGCCGCCTGCGCCGTGGGCGGATACGCGGCCTTGCATACCATGGCCCGTCAGCCCAACGGCGAACAGACCATCCAAGAATCCCCCGCGTTTATCGTCCCCGAGGATTGATTGACTATTACCGGCGCGGACTCCAAGTCATGCCGCCGAGAACTCCGCGCACGCTGGGAACCGATTTGCCCTTGCCGCCCGGCGCACCGCCGCCGCGTTGGCCTCCCTCTTCGCGCCGGGGTCCGCCGCTGCGAGCCTTGTTGCTGGTTCTCGCCCCGCTCTCATCGCGCGGGCCTTGGCGTCTGCCGCCGCGCCCACCGCCGCCATGAGCTTGCCCACCGCGCCGCTCCCTTTGCTCGTCATCGCTTGCGCGAGGCGGCGCAGGTTGCTTCATATCAAAACCCTCCGCGCGTTTGCGGATAATCCCGCGCCCGATGAACCGTTCCAGCGCGCGCAGCGCCCCGTGGTCATCCGGCATCACAAAACTCACCGCATCGCCCACGCGATGAGCGCGCCCGGTGCGCCCGATCCGGTGCACGTAATCCTCCGAGTGCATCGGAAAATCGTAATTCACCACATGCGAAATCCCGTCCACGTCGATGCCGCGCGCGGCGATGTCCGTCGCCACCAACACCCGCACCACGCCCGACTTGAAATCCTTCAGCGACCGTATCCGCTGATTCTGCGAGCGGTTGGAATGCAGCGCTGCCGTCTTGATCCCCGCGTGCTCCAGCGCCCGCGCGATCCGGTCCGCGCCGTGCTTCGTCCGCGAGAAAACCAGCACCGTGTTATAGCTCGGGTCTTGCAGCAAATGCAGCAAAAGCTGCGTCTTCAAATGCTTCGGCACCTCATAGACAAACTGCGTCACCGTCTCCGCCGGGTTCGCGCGCCGCCCGATCTCCACTGTCTTGGGCGATTGCAAAAACTCGTGCGTCAGCGTCTCGATCTCCCCGGAAAGCGTCGCAGAAAAAAGCAGCGTCTGCCTCTTCTTGGGCATGGCCCGCACGATGCGCCGGATGTCCGGCAGGAACCCCATGTCCAGCATCCGGTCGGCCTCGTCGAGCACCAGGAATTGGAGCCCGGAGAAATCGCCGTGCCGCTGCTGCATCAGATCGAGCAACCGGCCCGGCGTTGCGATGATCAGGTCCACGCCCGCGCGGAGCGCCTCGATCTGCGGCCGTTCGCCCACGCCGCCGAAGACCGTCGCCATGCGCAACGGCAGATGTTTTGCGTAAGCGCGCACATTCTCCTCGATCTGCGCCGCCAACTCCCGCGTCGGTGCCAGCACCAGCGCGCGCGTGCCCTGCTTGTGCACGCCGCCAGAAGTCTCCATCAGCTTGGCCAGGATCGGCAGCACAAACGCCGCCGTCTTGCCCGTCCCCGTCTGGGCGATGCCGATCAAGTCCCGCCCCGTCAAAATGAGCGGGATGGCCGCCGCCTGAATAGGCGTGGGTTCCGTGTAGCCCGCGTCTTGGAGAGCTTTTAAAATATTTGGTCCGAGACCGAGAGAGAGAAAAGGCATAAAAAGCAACATGAGGCCGGAGCGCCCCATTCGCACGCTAATTCGGGGCAACCCCAGCGGGCGGATGGGGAAAAATCCTACCCCAAAGGCCCAATATGTGCTAAACAACCTATGCTATGGCTTACAAAATTACCGACAACTGCGCCGCTTGCGGCTCATGCAAAGACGAATGTCCCCAGGGAGCAATCTCCGAAGGCAACCCGTACAAAATCGATCCAGAACTCTGTATCGATTGCGGTGCCTGCCTGGCTGCTTGCCCCACGGAAGCCATCGTCGCCGAATAGTTCACCTTTCTCTGAAAGGAGAACCCAAAAGCCCGCCGGAACCACACGGCGGGTTTTTTTTGCGAAAGACTACTCCTTCGCCTCGGCCTTGATCCGAGGGAAAAGTGGGGTTGGTTTGCCCAAGCGATGCCCATCCGGCAGCGCAGCCTCCGGATTGAGCGCATCGGCCAACCGGGACTCAACATTCGCGTTAAGCTGCCCAGCCATCGCGCGCGCCGCGTCCGGGAGCACCGGCGCGATCAGGATCGCAAGGATGCGCAATGTTTCTGCGAGGCTGTAAAGCACAACATCGAGTTGATCCGCATATGCGGGATCCTTAGCGAGCTTCCACGGCGCTTGCACCTCGATGTATGCATTACACCTTGTCGCAAGGTCAAACGCCGTTTCGAGTGCAGCGTTTACCTGGTATTGATCCATCTTCTCGATGTATTTGTTTACGGTAGGCAAGATGCCGCCAAGCATTTCTCCTTCCATATCGCCTGCCGGACGTTTAATCACCCCCTCGCGATACCGCTGAGCCATATTAAGCGTGCGGTTGAGCAGATTGCCCAGATCATTGGCCAGATCCGTATTGTAGCGCACCGTCAGCCGATCCTCCGAAAACTCCATGTCCTGCCCAGTCACCGTTTCGCGCATTAAATAATAGCGCAGCGCACCAGCCCCGTATTTGTCCGCCAGCGCGTCCGGGTCCACAATGTTACCCAGGCTCTTGCTGATCTTGGAGCCGCCGATGTTGATATAGCCATGCACCAGCAGCGGCGGAATTTCCGCATCTGTAAACCCGGCGGCGTGCAGCATGATCGGCCAGTAAATGCCGTGTGCGGGAATGATGATGTCCTTGCCGATCACATGTAGCGCGGGCCAGCGCCCGTCAAACGCCGCATTGTGCGGCTCCGCCCCGCTCCAGTAACCGCCAAAGCTGATGTAGTTGATCAGCGCGTCGAACCAGACGTAGGTGACAAAACTCGGGTCGAACGGCAACTCGATGCCCCACTCCAGCCGCGCCTTGGGGCGCGAAATGCAGAGATCGCCGGAAATCTTCTCCACCGCATTGCGCAATTCCGCCTGGCGGAAAGCCGGGGTCACATAACCAAGGTTCGAGTCATTATCGCGATGCGTGTCAATGTATTGCAGAAGCCAGTCCCGGTGGTTGGCCAGCCGGAAGTAATAATTCTCCTCCGTAATCTCCGTTACCTCGCCCCATTCCGGGCCGAACTCCCCGTCCGAGCCGCGCTCCTTGTCGGTGAGGAACTGCTCCTGCCGCACACTGTAAAAACCGGAATGGCTCGCCTTGTAAATCTCCCCCGCGTCGAAAAGCTGCTGGAGAATCTTCCTCACCACCGCCTTGTGCAGCGGCTCCGTGGTCGCCGCCCAAGCGTCATGACTGAGCCCCAGCTTCTCCCAAAGCGCCACAAACTTCGCCGTCACCCCGCTTGCGAACGCAGCGGGCTCCAAGCCCTGCTTCTGCGCCGATTGCTGGACCTTCTGCCCATGTTGATCCACGCCCGTCAGGAAAAAAACCGGCTCCCCCTTGAGGCGATGGTAGCGCGCCAGCACATCCGCGAGAATTTTCTCGTAGGCGTGACCGATGTGCGGCGCTGCGTTGGTGTAATCGATGGCAGTGGTGATGAAAAACGTCTTGGCCATAAAGCAATCGGCAAGCATGAACCCAAGCGGCACTCAAAGGCAATGCCGATCAATTTGGTGGGTGGAATAAAAATGAAGGAAAATTTAGAAACGGCGGCGCAATGCTGGCACGCGGGACGTGCGCGCTTACCTACTTTTACTTACGCTCTGAGCAGGCGTTGGAGATTTGCTTATGCATGGCGAAGCGACGGAGTTGAACGCCCTGGCGCTCGACGAGTTCTTCCGCATCGATTTGGAATCCATGGCGCTCGAAGAAGGGCCGGGCCGCAAGACTTGCCTCGGTGAAAACGCACGGGACAGCGACGGCGCGCAATGCGGACTCCACGAGGAGGTAGAGCCGGGTGGCGATGCCGCGCCGGGCGAAGGAGGGGTGGGTGTACAGAAAGTCGAGATGGCCGTTGTGCTCGTAGGAAGCGAAGCCCGCGAGAACGCCGTCCTGCTCGGCGACGATGGTGCGGAGAGAGGCGAGCCGCTGCTGCCAGCCCGCAACATTCTGCGAGAAGGAAGCCCAGGCTGCAAGCTGCTCCGTATTGTAATAAGGCACGGCTAGGGAATGAATCGCTGCACGGAAAATCTCGATGACCTGCGACAAATCGGTTGGCGTATAGGGTCTTTCGTTCATGGGGAGCGGGTGCGCAGGCTCCCTGAGCCTAATACGGCGTCATGATTACCCGCCGCGTGGGGTCCAGCGCCGGGCTCTGCGGAGTGAAGATCGGCGCGGGCGTGGCACTGTGCAACTCGTAGCCCGTGAGTACAAACTCCGGGTAGAACCCGTTGCTCGCCGGTTCATAAATCGTCTCCCCGGAGAAAGCCCCGAAGAGCTTGTATTCGTAGCCGTTATCCACCCCCAGCGTCCCCCCCTCACGGTCGGGAGCGAGGTGTTTGTTCTCATTGAGCATCACCAGTTTGGCCGAAGTCCAAGGCTGTCCGGGGCTGCGGACGAAGCCCCAGAACTTGTAGTCGATTTTGTAATACCGCCGGGCAATGAAGTAATTCCCCGGCTTCTCAGCCTGGATTTCAGCAGCCATCGTCACCCGCGCGGCGGTGACAGACCGGCTTTCAGAAAGATTGGCGCAACCGGAGAAAGCGGCCACGGCAGCGAGGATGAATAGAGAGCGGGCGGCGTTTTTCATAACGAATTACACCCCCAATTTGGTCAGGATCGGCGCGATCCACGCCCCGAGATCCTGCTCATGGAGCGAAGGCGGTTGCGGTGCGTCGCCTAGCAGATACCATTTCTCCGTGTGCTCCACCGCCTCGCCTGGCTGCAGCTTGCGCAGCGGACTCAACGTCTCGACCTCCAGCATATCCATGTTGGAGAACGTCTCGAAATTGCAGCCGAAATCCGTATAAGCAGCCCCTTCGACATAATCGAACGTCTTCACAAAAAGCGTCTCGCCGTTGAGATAAGCCACCCATTTTGCCTTGTGCGCGAGCCCCAGCTTCGTCGGCCCGCCATCGTGCGTCTGCCGCAGCGTGATGAACTCGCTGCCGAAACGCCAGCGCGGGTCCGTCATATCCGTGTAAGACCACGGCACGATCAGCCGGTTCGGCAGCAGATCGCGCGGATGCTCACCCAACTCCGGCAGCGGAATAATCTCCAAACCGCCTGGAGCCATCACACTCAATCCCCAAGAAGAAATCTCCACCGGCTTGCCGCTTTCATTCACCACGCGATGATGCACCGTCACCTCCGAGGAATCCTCCGCCAGCGTCACCGTCAGAAACTTGCGCAATCCCCACGGTGCCACGGGCACGTTTTCCAAGCGGATACCGTTGGGGAGAATCTCGTGGATGACAGGCGAATTATCCGGCGCATAACTCACATCCCCTTCCGGCGCGATCCAGAGCCGGTGACCGCCGCGGTTCAACCACTCACCCTCTCCGTTGGTGCCCATTTGCGAGGCGTAATTTTTGAAAACATTATGGCCGCGCGGAGTCCGGTAGGCGATGACGCGCGGGCCGACGTCGAGCGTGACGATCAGCTCCACATGCTGATTGCTTAAAAGGGCGTTGTTCGCCCAACCTTCGTAAGAGACTTTCTGGATTTGCATGGCTGGTTGTGATTCGAGGAACGTCGCGTTCCGGTTTGGTTAAAATGAGGGCGTGTCGAGGTCCGCCTTCACCCGTTTGAGCAGGGCGGGCTGCTTTTGGAGCTGCGCCGTGAGAGCTTCGATGGCGCGCAACGTCGGGGCGCTGATGTGGTGCTCCATCCCCTCCACATCGTGAAAAATCACCGCGTCATCCAGCCCGAAAAGCTTCAGGAAATCCGTCAAAAGCTGATGCCGGTGGGTAATGTTGCGGGCGAGCACCTCCCCGGTGGGAGTCAGCGCGAGCCCCCGGTATTTCTCATAAACCAAGAGCCCCTCCGCGTCGAGCCGCTGCACCATGTTCGTCACGCTCGCCTGCGAAATGCCCAGCGCCGAAGCAATATCCACCACCCGCGCATACCCTTTCGTATTGATGAGCGCGAGGATGCGCTCAAGGTAATCCTCGACGGCGGCGGAGGAACGGACTGGAGGTTGGGGAGTCATGCCCCCCAATAGATGCCTTAATCAGGGGGCGGATGAAAAGAAAAATGGGCGATCTTGCAATCGGCAAAAAAATCCAGCTACTGTCCCATTCCTATGAGCACGACTCCGTAGGCGTCATTCAGAATCTTCTTCCATGCCTCATTCTGCAAAAACCCGCTGGCTCTGGCGGTTCCTGGGAGCCGCCCTCGCGCTCGTCGCTGCCTTGACCGCATATTGGGCGTGTCCGCGCAGCCCGCTCCCCTCACAGGGCGGCCTCTATTGGCCCTGTCGGCAGGAACTCCCCGTCCCCTCCTTCGCGCAGGGCGATCCCCGTTGGGCCACCGACCTCCTCGGCTCCACCCCCGGCACCCTCCACGACGAAGGCTGCGCCGTCACTTCCGCCGCCATGGTTCTTGCCAGCTACGGCATCGATACCGACCCCGGTCGCCTCAACCGCTTCCTCACCCGCCACGGCGGCTACACTCCCGAAGGCTGGCTTTTCTGGGAAAAAGCCGCCGAGATCGTTCCCGGTCGGTGCGAAAAAGCCTACGAGGACAACCCCTCCTACGCCCGAATCGACGCCAACCTCCTGTGCGGCAACCCCGTCATCATCCGCATCCGCTTCCCGAGCGGCATCACCCACTTCGTCGTCATCGCAGGCAAGCAAGGCTGGGACTACCTCATCCGCGACCCCGGCGCGGGAGCCGCGCGAGGATTCTACCCGTTGAGCGAGCTCGCCCCCCGCATCGAAGCCCTGCGGTATTACCGGAAAAAAGAGAATAGACGATAGAAGTCACCTCACAAAGAGACTATCCTCTCCCCCATGAAAGACCGTTACATGGACGCCTTCCTGAAGGCTATCGACGCCGAGCGCAACCTCGCTCCAAGCACCGTTGCCAACTACCGGCATTCCCTGGCAGCCTTCCGCGCGCACACCCCCGCCCCGCCCTGGCGCGAATGCGCGCCGGAACACTTCCGCGCCTACCTCTTTCACCTCATGAAAAACGGTGCCTCGCGGGCTACTGTCCGGCTCCACTTCGCCGCCTTGCGCACCTTCTACAAATTCCTCGCCGAACGCCACGGCCTCAAGGACAATCCCCTCAAGGAAGTCCAGCTCCCCAAATCCGAACGCAAACTCCCCGTCGTCCTCACCCCCCGGCAAATTGACGACCTCCTTAACGCTCCCCTCCTGGCCAAGCCCACCCCCAAAGCCCCCAAATGGCTCCCCGTTCGCGACGCCGCCATCCTGGAACTCTTCTACTCCTCCGGGCTGCGCCTCGCCGAACTTGCCGGGCTCAACGTTGCCGATCTCGACCCCTATTCCGAAAGCGTTCGCGTCTTCGGCAAAGGTCGCAAGGAACGCCTCTGCCCCGTCGGACTCCCCGCGCTCAAAGCCATCCAGCGCTACCGCCAGGAAGCCCAAGTCCAGAGCGGCCCCCTCTTCCTCTCCAAACTCCGCAAGCGACTCTCCACGCGCAACATCGCCGTCATGCTGGAGAAATACGTCCTCCTGGCGGGCCTGCCCCGGGGGATTACCCCCCACAAACTCCGCCATACCTTCGCCACCCACCTGCTCGATCACGGAGCCGACCTCCGCAGCGTCCAAAGCCTCCTCGGCCACGCCAGCCTCTCTACCACGCAAATCTATACCCACGTCTCCGTGGAACGGATGAAGAAAGTCTATGACGAATCCCACCCTCGGGCGTAATCGAACGACGTGCGGATGCAGAATGCCGGGTAGCAGAGCGATTTTCCAAAACCTTGGTTGACCTTGCGAAAGGTGGCGGCTAATCAAAAAGCTAATGCGCCGAATATTCGCCCTTATTGTCCTTTTCCTCGGAGCCACCCCGTGGGTGCGCGGAGCGGATGCACCACCCCCTCGGGACATTCGCCTGGAGGAAAAAAAGTTTGAGCAACTTTCCAATCAGGACGCCGATCCCATGGCTGCCACCGCACTCGCCATTGATCCCACCAAATGGAAACACGCGGAAACTGACCATTTCATCCTCCATTACCGCCACGCCACGGAAGCCCAGAAAGTCGTGCGAGAGATCGAATACGACCTCTGGTTTGTCGCCCAATTTTTGGGAGCCTCCAAAGAGCGCTACGCAAATAAATCCCACGTTTACATCTTTAAGGACGAGCCAGAATGGAAGAAATTCCTTTCCAAGACCGATTGCCCCACTTGGTTCTCCAGCTTCGCGCACGGCGACAAACTCTTTTTGCACGTCGGCGGAATCGGCGAGGGCTTCGATTCTCAGACCCTTGCCCACGAGACAACCCACGCCGTCGTGGCTCGGCTCTATCCGAACCGACAGTGGCCGCATTGGTTGAACGAAGGCTTTGCCGAATACATGAGCGGTGCCAGTGTGGCGGCACGCAAGGTTTTGTGGGCCAAAGGCTTGCAAAAAGACCTTAGCAAAGGAACTCTCCCCTTGGAGCAACTTACCACCACCAAGAATTATCCCTCCGACCCGGAAGCCGTGCACCAATTTTACCAGAGTTCGGAAAAACTGGTTCGCTACTTGATAGACAACTTCCCCAAGGATCGCTTCCCGCAATTCATTGATGCCATCTTGGGCGGTGCCAAATTTCAGGATGCCCTCCTCCAAATCTACGGAGACAAAATCAAAGATTACCTCACCTTCAGCAGGCGATACGAACGCTTCACCAAGTAGCTTGATTGTCGCGGCACTTTTGTCGAACATCCCCCCATGCCCGCCGTCGCCAAACGCCCCACCGCTCCCAGCCGGGCCTTTCGCGCTGTCCTCGGCTCCGACGAATCGGAAATCAAGCGCATCGCCCTCCAGCGCGCCAGCGAAATGGCCCCCGCCGAATCCGGCGACATGGGTTGCGAAATCATTGATGGCATGGCCGATTCCGTGGATCAGGCCGAAACCCGCATCCACCAGACCATCGAGGCGATTTTAACCCTCCCCTTTTTCGGCGGCGACAAACTCGTCTGGCTCAAAAATGCCAACTTCCTGGGCGATACTGTCACGGGTCGTTCCGCCAGTGTCCTCGACGCCCTCGCAAAACTTGCCGAAATCCTCGAAGTCGGGCTGCCCAACGGCGTCCGCTTTCTCCTCAGCGCCACCGAAATCGACAAACGCCGCGCCTTTTACAAAACCCTCGGCAAACTCGGCGAAATCGAACTCTTCGAAAAACTCGACACCAGCCGCTCCGGCTGGGAAGAAGAAGCCGCCTCGCACGTCCGCAGCCGCGCCGAAGCCCTCGGCCTGCGCTTGCGTGGCGAAGCCCTGGAACTCTTCGTCCTCCAGACCGGCGGCGACACCCGCCAGATCGACAACGAACTCGAAAAACTCGACCTCTACCTCGGCCAGACTCGCCGCGAAGTCCCCCTCGAAGCCGTCCGCCTTATGGTCCCCGCCTCCCGTGCGGGAGTCGTCTTTGAACTCGGCAACGCTCTCGCCGCGCGCGACCTCCGCACTGCCCTCGCCCTCGTCGAATCCCTGCTCTTCCAAGGGGAAACTGCCATCGCCATTCTCCTCGTAGCCGTCATCCCCACCGTTCGCAACCTGCTTTTGGCCAAAGACCTCATGCAGCGCCATCGCCTCAGCAAGCCCGCTGCCCCCTTCCATTTTACAGGCACGCTCAACCGGCTCCACGCCGAAGCCACAGACCACCTTCCGCGCAAAAAAGACGGCGGCATCAACACCTACGCCCTCGGCATCGCCGCCATGCACGCCCACCGCTACCGCCTGCCCGAATTGCGGGCCGCCCTCAGTGCCTGCCTGGAGGCAAACGTGGCCCTCGTCACCAGCGGCCTCGAAGCCCGCACCGTCCTCACGGAAATCGTGGTGAAAATCGCTGCGCCCCAAGACTAGCCCACCGCCGAATTCAATTTACTTCCCAACTCACGCAATCCGCGAAAATATATCTCCGTTACAAAAAACATATCTCAAATTTTATGAGCACCGCATCATCCCCAAAAACCTCCCTCGTTACCGGCGGAGCCGGATTCCTCGCCTCTCACCTCACCGACCGCCTCCTCGCCGAAGGCCATCGCGTCATCGGGATCGACAACTTCATCACCGGCAGCCCGGCCAACATCGAGCACCTCGCCGGGAACGAAAACTACCGTTTCATCAAACAGGACGTCACCCAATACCTCTTCGTGGACGAGCCGATCGACTTCGTCTTCCACCTCGCCTCCCCGGCGAGCCCCATCGACTACCTCGAGCACCCTATCCCCACCCTCAAAGTCGGTGCACTGGGCACCCACAACGCCCTCGGCCTCGCCAAAGCCAAAAAAGCCCGCTTCCTCCTCGCCTCCACCAGCGAATGCTACGGCGACCCCCTTGTCCATCCGCAGACTGAGGATTACTGGGGAAACGTAAATCCTATCGGACCCCGTGGCGTCTATGACGAAGCCAAACGCTACGCGGAAGCCATCACCATGGCCTATCACCGCTTCCACCACGTTGACACCAAGATCGTCCGCATCTTCAACACCTACGGCCCCCGTATGCGTCTGCGCGATGGTCGCGTCGTCCCCGCCTTCATCGGCGAAGCCTTGACCGGCCAGCCCATCACCATCTTCGGTGATGGCTCCCAGACCCGCTCCTTCTGCTACGTCAGCGACCTCATTGACGGCATCTATCGCCTCGCCCTCTCCGACTTCCACGAACCCGTCAACATCGGCAATCCGCGGGAAATGACCATCCGGCAATTCGCCGAAGAAATCCTCAAAATCACCGGCAGCCACTCCATCATCGAAATGCACCCCCTGCCAGTGGACGATCCCAAAGTGCGCCAGCCTGACATCACCCGGGCGCGCAAAGTCCTCGGATGGGAACCCAAAGTCTCCTTCGAGCAAGGAATCTCCACCACCATCGAATATTTCCGCAACCGAGTCTAAAAAACGTTGTTTATAAAAATCTGACTTTTTCTTTTGCCAAGCGGGGGGGATCAATCATAAGTTAGACACGCCTTTCTTTCCCCCTAACCATGAAAAAGCTTACGCTCTTCGCGCTGTTGTTGCTGGCTTGCGCACTTCCGTGCTTAGCCGCGCCGGGTGGCGAATTTGCCATCAAAAAAGTGGCCTTGGACTATCCCACTTCGCCAGACATCCCCGGAGGAACCATCCAGTGGAAACCCCAACAGTGGGTGAAAATAGAAGTCACCTTCGACGCAATACCCGATTTCACCGAGGAATTGACCTTCAACTACTACGTCCTCTATTCCGACCGCCCGGCACCTGAGCGCCTCCTCGTCGGGCACGTCAACCACGTAGACATCGTCAAGGGAGTGGGACTTCATTCCGCGATGTATCTCTCCCCGAAGACCATCCAGCGAATTACGCCGCGCGGCAACAGGGTCTTTGTCCCAAGCACCTTCCCCATCACCCAGGTCACGGTCACTATTACCAAGCCGGGCGTCTCCGCCCCCATCGCCATTGGCAGCTACAAACCCGGATCGCAGGGAGACTGGTGGTCCACCCTCAAACAGGAAGAAGGCTTTCTCGTGAACAAGAATGAAACCCCTTTCGCCTCCCTCTACTGGGATTACTACGAAGCCCTCAAACCTGCCTCGGCGCACTAAACAAGAACGCTAAGACATGGGTGCGCCGAATCGAATCTTCTGTTTAAGTCTGGGCTCCCAGACTGTCAGGCTCGCGGAATTCACAATGGATGGCCGTGGTGGCCTCGTGCTTTGCAGCTACCGCACGTCAGAACTGCTGGCCGACCCCGCCATGGACGCCACCCGCGTCGCCCAGACATCCCTTCTCCTTAAGGAAATGGCGGCCGACGCCAAAGCCTCCGGAGTCGGTGCCAACTACTCCATCCCTGCCCAGTCCGTCTTCACCCGGTTTGTCAAACTCCCCTCCGTTGCCGAAGAACAGGTCGAGCAAATCGTCGCCTTTGAAGCGCAGCAGAACGTTCCCTTCCCCATCGACGAAGTCGTATGGGACTACCAACTCGTCACCTCCCCCGAGCCGGGCAAACTCGAAGTCGTCCTCGTCGCCATCAAGGCAGACCTTCTCGAAGAACTCAACACCGCCGTCGAAGACGCTGGATTCTGCACCGAAGTCGTTGATGTCGCACCGATGGCCCTCTACAACGCCTTCCGCTATAACTACAGCGACCTCACCGGTTGCTCGCTGCTCATCGACATCGGCGCGCGCACCACCAACCTCCTCTTCGTCGAAGCCAAAAAAGTCTTCTCCCGCTCCATCCCCATCGGCGGCAACACCATCACCGCCGCGATCGTCAAAGACTTTAACGAACCCTTCACCGCCGCCGAAGAACGCAAAAAACGGCAGGGCTTCGTCAGCTTGGGCGGCACCTACGCCGAGCCCCAGGACCCGGAAATCGCCCGCGTCTCCAAGCTTGTCCGCAACACCATGACTCGGCTCCATGCCGAGATCACCCGGTCCATCTCCTTCTACCGCTCCCAGCAGGGCGGCAGCCAGCCCGAGCGCGTCTTCCTCTGCGGCGGTGCCGTCGCCATGCCCTACATGCGCGAATTTTTCAGCGAGAAACTCGCCCTCCCCATCGAATTCATCAACCCCCTGCGCAACGTTGCCGTCGGCAAAGGCATCGACGTCAGCGAAATCGTCCGCGATTCCCACCTCTTGGGCGAACTCGTCGGCCTCGGTCTCCGGCGGGGATCGGATTGCCCGATGGAACTCAACCTGCGGCCCGAAAGCGTCGTCCGCGCCCGCGCCATGTCGGCGCGCATCCCCTCCCTCGTCCTTGCGGGACTCTGCTTCTTCGCCCTCCTTATCGGCTGGTGGAGCTTCTTCTCACAAGCCGCCAAAGTGCAGATCGCCGTCTCGGATAAGTTGCAAACGAAAATCGACGCCCTTCAAAAGGTTGAGAACCAATTCGAGGCCATCAAAGCCTCCATCAAAGAAAAACAAAAAACCTTTGCTCCCGTCGTCCTGGCTGTCGAAGACCGCGAATACTGGGTTCGCTTGACTGAGGACATCAACTCCCGCCTGCCGGACCGCGCCATCTGGGTCACCTCCATGGAAATCAACACCAAGGAAGACCCAACCCAAAAAGGCAAATCCGCTGAAATGCCGGAACTGATCCTCAAAGGGCTCTACATGGACAACCCCCGGGGCCGGAACATCATCGACGACTTCTCCGAAGCCTTGGCGCAATCCCCTCTTTACTCCGTCAAGCCTGACAGGGAACGCCCCACCATCCCCCCCACCGACTGGGCTGCGGAATACACCATTCGCCTCATATTGAAAAAGCCTCTCACGCCATGAACCTGGGTCAGAACAAATTTTTCATCGGATTCGGAGCTGTCCTGCTGCTCGGCGGTATCATTCTCGGCATTCTCCTCATCCAAGCCGTCAGCGCCTATAATGATGCCGACACCAAATACACCGACCAAGTCGCTCAACTCCAGCGGCTCCAAAACCTTCCTCTCTATCCCGAACCGGCAAACCTGAAAATCGTCGAGGAACAGAAGCAAACGGCCCATGAAATGGCCATCGCCCTCTATCAACAACTCGTTCCCATGGCCTTTCCCTTGGAGCCCATGACCCCGGAACAGTTCCAGGACAAACTCAATGCCTCTGTAAAGAACTTGGTGGAAAAAGCGGACAGAATGGGAGTCAAACTTGCCGACAAATTCTACCTTGGCTTTGGCGAATACCGGAGCGCCACCCCTCGGCCTGAAGCGGCAGCAGTCCTGGGTCGGCAATTGAAATGCATCGAACTTGCCGTTGACACCCTCATTGAGAAAAAAGTCTCCTCCATCGGCGAAATTACCCGCCCGCACCTCGCCGAAGAGTTTGATCCCCGGTTCAGCCTCGAAACGCCCCTCCCCAAGCCTGCTTTGGGAAAAGGAGCCACGCCCGAGCTGGTTTCCAAATATCCCTTTGAAATCCAGATCATCGCGGAACAAAAATCCTTCCAAGCCGTCTTGAACGAACTTTCAAAAAACGAAAAACAATTCCTCATCGTTCGCCCCCTGACGATTCATAACCAGAGCGAAAAAGCGCCCAAGAAAAACGACCCCAATGCTGACCGGACCAACGAAATCGCATCCAGCGCAGGCGCGGCAGGCAAACAGGAAAAAATGCGCTACATCCTCGGAGCGGAAAAACTCAATGTGACCCTGCATTTCGACTCCGTCGTATTTGCCGGAAATTTGCCGAAATAGATATGGACTGGATCAAGAAAAACTACGACCAATTCGCCCTGTTGCTCCTGGCGCTCGCGCTGTTGGCCTGCTCCATCGGCATTGTCGGCATGGTCAATGGATTTTCAGATCGGTTCGGACCGGTACAGCAGACGGTCCAACACGGCACAAAAGTCACCTCTCTGGAAACCGAAGCCTTGAAGCACGCCATGCAATCGCTGGCAAAACCGCCCGTCTGGAACACTCACCCCGGCTCCCTCTTCGTTTCCCGCAAATACGTCTCCCGGCGCGACGCCACCGGCCAGGACATCCTGATCGACCCCTTCGACCCCGATAGCGCCCCCCTCCATCCCCCCATCCCCAACAGATGGTTTCTCGATAACGGCTTGGAAGATCGCATCCTCGACGTTGACGTCGCCGATCAGGATCCCGACAAGGACGGATTCACCAACCTTGACGAATATCTGGGCAAAACCAACCCCCTCGACCCCGCATCCCACCCGCCTTACCTCACAAAACTTCGCCTCAAGCGCTTCATCAAAGTCGCCTTCCGGCTGAAATTTGAAGCCGAAGACGACGGCAACTTCCAGATCAACACCGTGGACGTGAAACAACCCACGCAATTCGTTAAATTGGGCGAACTCATCGCCGGTACCAAATACAAAGCCGTCAATTTTGAACACAAGACCAAACCCAACCCCAGCACCGGAGTGGACAAGGATGTCTCTGAGCTTACCGTCGAGCACAGCGAATCAGGGCTCAAGGTTGTGCTGGTGCTTGGCACCGTGGTGGATTCACCCGATCAATACGCCCGCTTCGCTTACCTGTGGGACCACACCGAATTAACCGTCAAAAAAGGCCAGACCTTCCGCCTCAAGCCGGAAGATGCCGTAGAATATAAACTGATTGACATTCGAGAGAATGAAGCCCAAATAATCAACGTCAATACTGAAAGCGATCTGATCAAAATTCCCCGCTTGGAGGAGGGAGCCCGGTAATCCGGCTCTAGACTCTCCCATGAACTCCTCCGTGGCGGGTTTTCGTTTGATCACTTTCAGCGTCCAGGTCGTCCCCGGCTTTGGGCCTTGTTTTAACCCCCATATTTCCCCTTTCACATCCCCTCCTAAGAATAGCCTCGTATATGATTAAACCCCCACTGCTCACGTTCTGCTTCGTCTTCGCCCTCTTCTCTGCCGTTCCGATTCATGCAGGACAAGTAGCCTCCACCAGTGTTCCCAACTCCGTGCAAGGGATTGCAGAACGCGAAGTCATTCGCCGCAATGAGCAAGTGAGCCGCGCGCAACAAGCCATTGCGGAAGGCGACAAAGCCATGGCGGTTAAGGACTACGAGGTGGCTGTGCAGCAATACAAAGCCGCCGCCGACATTCTTCCCGAAAGCCCAGTCACTCACAAACTGAGGAGCGCTGCCGTGGACCGTTATTGCGACGCCAGCATCAAACTGGCCGAACAGCAAATCGCCGAAGGCAACTTTGCCCAAGCCGAAGTCACCGCCAAGGCAGTTCTCGCTCCCGGCTATGATCCCGATTGCAGCGGCGCAAAGAGCCTTCTTGCCCATCTGGAGGAACCCGGCTACTACAACAAAACCATCACGCCGAAATTCCATGCGAAAGTCGAGCAGGTGAAAGCTTGGATGGTGGATGCTCGGGGATACTACGAATCCGGCCAGTATGAAAAAGCCATGATGCGCTACGACCAGATTTTGGGCATCGATCCAACCAACGTCGCCGCGCGCCAGGGGCAGATCGAAGTGGACCAGGCCCGCACGCAATACGCCGACAAAGCCTACGCAGAAACCCGCGCTCGCGCTCTGTGGAAAGTCGCCAACGCTTGGGGACAACCGATCCGCAAATATAACGCCAAAAACGGCACCATCATTGGTAACCCGCAGCCCGCCAGCAGCACCGCTGCCATCCAGAACAAGCTCAACACCATCATCGTGCCAAAAGTGGAATTCAAAGACGCCACCGTCCGCGAAGCCATTGATTTCCTGAAGCTGAAATCCCGTGAACTGGACGTCCGGGAAGCAGATCCGTCCCGTCGCGGCGTCAACATCGTCTTGCAGCTCGACAACCCGATGGCCGCTCCCGTCGCTCCCGCATCTGGAGTTCCTGCGGACGCTGCTGGTGCCGCCCCTGCGATTCCCAGCCTTGATACCGCTGCTACTCCCGCCATTCCCGGTGCCCTGCCTGCCGCCGGTGCCGCCGCTACGGCCCCTGCCATCAATCCCGCCGATGCGCGCATTACCCTCTCTCTCAACAATGTCCCCTTGGCGGAAGTGCTCCGTTACATTACCACGTTGGCTGGCTTGAAAATCAAGATCGACCCTTACGCCGTTGCAGTCGTTCCGCTCACTGTGGTGGTGGAAACCCTCATCACCAAGGAATACAAAGTGCCGCCGGGCACCTTTACCAACGCTTCAGGTGCCGCCGCCGCCGGTGCCGCAGCTCCGGTGGCCGTCGCTGCAGCAGGCGGACCGACCAGCACCCCACTTGCTGGACATGTTCCTGCCAAGGAATACTTCACCAACCTTGGCGTCCAATTCCCTCTTGGATCTTCCGCCACCTTCATCTCAACCAGCAGCCGCCTGATCGTCAAGAACACCCAGGAACAACTTGATCTCATCGACACTTTGGTTGAAGCCCTCAACGGGGCCGTCCCGTCTCAAGTGGACATCGAAGCCAAGTTCGTCGAAATCACCCAGAACAACCTGAAAGAACTCAGCTTCGACTGGACCCTTGGCCAGTTCAGCATCCCTGGCAGCAACAAAATATTCGGCGGTGGCGGCACCATGGGCAACACCAGCACGAAGAATGCCAGCGATTTCGGTTTTGTCGATCCCACGACGGGCACCCCCGTGGGCACCTCAAATAGCGGTAGTGGATTGATAACCTCAGCCAATCGCACTGGCATCGGTGCCCTCAGTGCCAACGCCATTGACTCCCTCCTCTTTCCCGCCGCAAACACGACCACCTCTGCAGCTCCCGCCATCTTCTCCATTGCTGGCGTCTTTAGCGATCCGCAGTTCCAAGTCGCCATTCGGGCCTTGAACCAGAAAAAAGGTGTGGACCTCCTTTCCTCGCCCCGCGTCACTTGCAAAAGCGGCCAGGAAGCGGAAATCGAAATCATCCGCGACTTCATCTACCCGTCCACCTTCACCCCGCCCGCACTAACCTCTGGTTCCGGCGGCGTAGGGGCTACGCCTGCGACTCCTCAGGACTGGAAAACGGAAAAAGTCGGCGTTCTTCTGCACGTGCAGCCCACGGTGAGCGCCGATGGTACCACGATCGACCTGCAGTTGGAGCCCAAAGTTGAGGATTTCGATGGATTCATCAACTATGGCACCCCGATGTATGGCCCCGGCGGCACGCTACTCACCGCCAACGTCATCAACCAACCCATCTTCAGCAGCCGCAGAGTGCGCACCAGCGTCAGCATCTGGGATGGCCAGACCGTCATGCTCGGTGGCTTGATGCGCGAGGACGTGCAGAAAGTCGAAGACAAAGTTCCCTTCTTGGGCGACGTGCCTCTCTTGGGTCGCCTCTTCCGCTCCTCCGTTGATCAGCATACAAAGCGCAACCTCGTGATCTTTGTCACCGCTCGGTTGATCAACCCTGCGGGCGATGCGATTAACGTCAGCGACGATGAAAAGGACGACACCGTGGAACCGCCACCAGCCGCCCTGCCTGGCGCTGCGGATGCCACGGCACCCCTGCTGCTCGCCCCGCTGCCCACAAAGTAGCCTTGTGATCCATCAACAGCCGGTTCAACTCGGAGGATGACTTGTGCCAGTGATCGGCATCACAGGCGGGGTCGCATCGGGAAAGACTAGCTTTACCCGGCTGCTTTCTCTGCGGTTGACAGCCAAGACAGCCGGAACCGTCACCGTATTTGACGCCGATGTCGCCGCCCGGCGGTTGGTGGAGAACGATCCCGACGCCAAGCGCCGCATCGCCGCCCGATTCGGCTCCCTGGTCGTGGTGGGGGAGGGGAACCAAATCGATCGCGCCCGACTGCGGGAAATCGTCTTTGGCGACCCCGCCCAACGGCAGGCGCTGGAGGAAATCCTCCACCCGCTCATCCGCGCCGAGTGGACCGCCCTCGCGGCGGACATCCGGGGCACAGGTGACTGGCTCCTTGCCGACATCCCCTTGCTCTTTGAAACTGGCAGCGAAACCGAGTGCGACCTCGTCGTCGTCGTCGCGTGCGACCCCGCCGCGCAGATTGCTCGCATCGTTGCCCAGCGCGGTCTCAGCGAAGAGATGGCCCGGAAAATCATCGCCACGCAAACGAGCCTTGCTTCCAAGGTCGTCCGCGCCGATGATGTTCTCTGGAACGATGCCCCCCCTGAGCGATTGGAAGAACAGACAGAAATTTTTGCGGGATACCTTGTAAAACGCTATGGATGATAACCTTGTAATATCTGGAACGGCAGCCCCCGCGCCTGAGCCAGTCCAACGGCCCGGACGCTTGCACCTCGACGAGCTGCATGCCATGACCCACGCCGCCCTCCTTGAGCGGGCCGAAAACCTGCGCATGCGAGTCACCCCCGACCGCTCCCGCCACCATCTCATCCTCGACCTGATGAAGTATCACGCCAGCCGTGGCGGCGAACTCCAGGCCGAAGGCGTATTGGAGATGACCTCCGACCACCAGGCCTTCCTCCGCTGGCCCCGTTACAGCTTCAAACCCTTCCCCGAAGACGTCGCCGTCCCCCGCCACATCCTCCAGCGCCTCGGCCTCCAAGTCGGCCACCTCATCCACGCCCGCATCCGTATGCCCCAGGGCAAAGAACGCTGGATGACCGTGGACCAAGTCATCGCCATCGAAGGCATCCCCGTGGACCGCTGGGTCGAGCCCAAACCCTTCGACAACCTCACGCCTCTTTTCCCCAACCAGCGCATCGTCCTCGAAAACAACATCACCCGCACCCTAACCGGGCGCGCCGTGGATTTGATCACCCCGCTCGGACGCGGCCAGCGCGCCCTCATCGTCGCCCCGCCCCGCGGCGGCAAAACGATGATCATGAAAGACATCGCCAAAGCCATCCGCGCCAGCTCGCCCGAGACCGCCGTCATCCTCCTCCTTGTGGACGAACGCCCCGAGGAAGTCACCGACCTCAAACGCGAAGTTGATGCCGACATCTATTCCTCCACCTTCGACGAAAGCGCCCCCCGCCACGTCCAGGTCGCTGAACTCGTCCTCGAACGCGCCAAACGCCTCGTCGAGTTGGGTCGCCACGTCGTCGTCATGCTCGACAGCATCACCCGCCTCGCTCGAGGCTATAACAACCTCATGCCCAACAAAGGCCGCATCATGAGCGGCGGCGTGGACGCCAAAGCCCTCCTCGCCCCCAAAAAATTCTTCGGCGCAGCCCGCAACGTTGAAGAAGGCGGCAGCCTCACCATCGTTGCCACCGCCCTTGTGGACACCAACAGCCGCATGGACGAAGTCATCTTCGAGGAATTCAAAGGCACCGGCAACATGGAGCTCCACCTCGCCCGCGAACTCGTCGAAAAACGCATCTTCCCCGCCATCCACATCCTCAACTCCGGCACCCGGCGCGAAGACCTCCTCTACCACCCCGAAGAATTTGCCCGCATCAACGTCCTCCGCAAACAGCTCGCCCAGCTTCCCCCCATGGAAGCCATGGAAATCCTCGTCCAGCAGCTCAAAGCCACTAAAACCAACGCCGAACTCCTCCTGCGCGGCATCCGCTCCTAGTCCCTGTGATTGCCACGCCCGAAGCCCTAGCAGCATTCCTCGAACCCCTTAGCCAGGCCGGACGCATCGGCCTCGATACCGAAGCCGACAGCCTCCACTGCTACTTCGAGAAACTCTGCCTCATCCAGATCAGCATCCCCGGCCACGACGTCCTCATCGACCCTCTCGCCAGCCTCCCGCTGGAGCCGCTCTTTGAAGAACTCACCCGGCACGAACTCATCATCCAAGGCCTCGACTACGACCTCCGCCTTCTCCGCCGCGTCGGTCTCAGCGAAGTGAGCGGCGTCTTCGACACCATGATCGCCGCCCGTCTCATTGGCAGCACCGAATTCAGCCTCGCCGCCCTCCTCAAAAACCACTTCGGCGTCATTCTCGCCAAAGGCTCCCAAAAAGCCAACTGGGCCCGTCGCCCCCTCTCCCCGCAGATGGAAGAGTATGCCCGCAACGACACCCGGTATCTCGAAGCTCTCGCCGCCAAACTCCAGGGCGAACTCTGCCACCTCGGACGCTGGGAGTGGTTTCGGCAATCCTGCGAAAAAGCCATCGAAGCCACCCGCATCATCCGCGAGCGCGATGTGGACACCCTCTGGCGCATCACCGGCAGCGGCGAACTCTGCGGCCGCGCCGCCGCCCTCCTCCGCGCTCTCTGGACCTGGCGTGATGAAGAAGCCCGCGCCGTGGACCGCCCCGCCTTCCACATCGCCCACAACGAACTCCTCATCGATGCCGCCCGCCGCTTTGACAACGGCGACCCCGTCCAAATCTCCCACCTCAGCGGAGGCCGCCGCCACCGCTTCTACGAAGCCGCCGAAAAAGCCCTCGCCCTCCCCGAGAGCGAATGGCCGCAAATCATCCGCATCCGGCGCGCCCGGCCCACCCCCGAAATGGATCGCCGCTTCAACGAATTCAAAACCCGGCGCGACCACGCCGCCGCCGCCCACCGCATAGATCCCTCCCTCATCGCCTCCAAGGTCGTCCTCGAAACCCTCGCCGCCGAAACCGAAGCCACCCTCGCCAAACTCCTCCCCTGGCAGCGCCTGCTCCTAGGCTTCGAAGAATAAGCGTACAAAGCTCCTCTACGTTCTCTTGTGCCCAAACTCCATTTGGGCATGCACTTGTCTTGGCAACTCCATTGCCACCCCCGCGCGTCACAGTTGACTCCTTCTTCCGTAAAAGGCTATACTACGCCACACCCCATGGACGCCGACCTTCGCCAGAAAATCTACGATTACATCGAAAGAAAAGGCCTGCGCAAAACCGTCCAGCGCGAAGCCATCATCCAGGCCGCCTTCAGCACCGCCGAGCACTACACCGCCGACGAGCTCATCGAAATGGCCCGCCGCATCGAGCCCACCGTCTCCCGCGCTACCGTCTATCGCACCCTCCCTCTCCTCGTCGAAAGCGGGCAACTCAAAGAAATCGACCTCGGCAAAGACCACAAAACCTACGACCCCAACTTCGTCAACCGGCCCCACCACAACCACCTCATCTGCGTCGATTGCCAGAAAGTCGTCGAATTCGAAGACCACTACATGGAAACCCTGGAGGACTGCATCTCCAAGCGCCTCGGCTACACCCCCGCCACCAAAAGCGTCCGCATCGAAGCCACCTGCGACAAACTCAAAAAATTCGGCACCTGCCAGAATAAGGCGGAGTAGGGGGAAAGGAATCGCGGATTATTTCAGCCCCTTAATGCGACCCATCTGTCGCCCCGGTAGCTACAAAAATACACCATGAAATACGATGACGCTTCTTGGCATTACGGCGGAGACTTCCCTGCTGATCTTCCACCTGAAGCGGGAGCAACACATTCTGGGATGTTTCTTGCATGGGCAATCCTCTCTGGTCTCGGCGGCGAGATCCATACGCAAGAATGTCCCGAAGACTTCGCACGACTACAAACACGCTCTATAACTCCGGGCCAGTTCCTGATGAGAGTCTGTGACGAGAAATTTATTGACGAAGACTTGAGCGAAGAAGGGAACGAGTTTGCTGCTGTCTACTTTGATTTCAAGAAGGGCGACTATCTTTCGGATTATGAGGCAATTCTTGGAGAAGATGGGGTTGAGCTTTACCACGTGAAAGACACATGGGCGAACTTTGATCGTTTGAAGCCGGTGCTTGATAAGCGATTTTCGGAATGGAGAGCGCAGCATGGCTGAAGGTTTTTTCCCTCGTTACCAGCTCCAGCTTGGTAACGCCCATGTCCCCGAGGCTCTGCCTCGAAAGCGTGGTCGCGCCCCAAGCTCCCACCAGCACCTCCCGCAACGATTAAGGTGTTTAAGCGGAATTCCTTCTGTAAAACCTCTAGCTGGAAAATAATGCATTGACGCGCTGCGATTGAGACTTAATCTCAATAGCATGTTCAGCGTTGCTCATTCTCCCATCTCTCCGTCCGCCACCAGCGCCTCCCGCAGACCTTGGTCAACGGGGGCAATCGTGACTTTTGCCTTGGCGACTTTGCTCGTTATCGCAATCCTTGTCTGGCAGGGAGTCACCGCTCAGGGCGTTCCCGATCCCACCAAGGAACACACCACCTTCGCATCCGCCTTTCTCGACATCGCCGTCCTTGTCTTTCGCGAAGGCTTGGAGTGCATCCTGGTCCTTGCCGCCATCACAGCCAGCATGACCGGCCCTCAAGAAATCCACCGGCGTCCCGTCGCCATCGGGGCAGGCTTCGGTTTTATCGCAACCGTGATCACCTGGTTCATCGCCATCGGGGTTCTCAACAGCCTGACGGATAATGTATCCGCCTTGAACCTGCAGGCAGCCACAGGTCTTTTGGCGGTTGTTGTCCTGCTCGTGGTCATGAACTGGTTCTTTCACAAAATGTATTGGAGCGGCTGGATTTGCATGCACAACCGGAAGAAGAAGGAACTGCTCAAGAATGCCGGAGATAATCCAATCCCCAACAATCGGGTGTTGCTGGGGTTGGCCCTTCTCGGATTCAGTTCGTTCTACCGCGAAGGGTTTGAAGTGGTTCTGTTCCTTCAGAGCTATCGCCTAAAACTCGGCCAAAATGTCGTCCTGCTCGGCACGCTTTTCGGTGCAATACTTACCTGCATCGTCGCCGTTCTGACATTCGTGGCGCACCGTCGGTTGCCCTATCGCAAAATGCTCATCCTCACGGGAGGGATGTTGGGCGTGGTGCTTCTGGTCATGGTCGGCGAGCAAGCGCAGGAAATGCAGCAGGCCCACTGGATTTCCACCACGAACATCGGCTGGCTTTCCCGGTTCACTCCCGACTGGATGGGTCTATGGTTCGGCGTTTCCCCGACCGTCGAAACGATGGTTGCCCAAGCGGTGGCCGTAATGCTCGTTGTCGGCTCCTATTTCGCCGCCAGCCGCCGCTCCACTCCGCTCTCGGAAGCCAACACCGAAACAGACTCTACCGAAAGCAGCGAGTGACAAAGCCTGAGCCGATTTTTCAGCCATCCAAAAATCTCCTTTGCGCCTTTGCGCCTTTGCGTGAGACATTCCCCGCATGACCGCCAAACTCGACGCCCTCACCGCGATCCTGCGCGCCCACGCCCCGCTGCTCATCGCCTACTCGGGCGGCGTCGATAGCACCTGCCTCCTCGCCTACGCCCACCGCACCTTGGGCGAGCAGATGCTCGGCGTCATCGCCGACAGCCCCAGCCTCCCGCGCCAATCCCTCGCCGACGCCCTCGCCCTCGCCCGCCAGCTTGGCACCCCCGTCGAAGTCATCCATACCCGGGAAATGGAAAACCCGGACTACGCCAGCAATCCCCTCAACCGTTGCTACTTCTGCAAAGCCGACCTCTTCACCAGCATGGACACCCTCGCCCGCGAACGCCACTTCGCCGCCATCGCCTACGGCGAAAACGCCGACGACCCCCCTCACGACCGCCCCGGTTCTCTCGCAGCCAAGGAATTCGCCGTCCTCGCCCCGCTCCGCGAAGCAGGCCTCACCAAAGCCGAAATCCGCACCCTCTCCCATACCCTCGGCCTCCCCACTGCCGACGCTCCCTCCCAACCCTGCCTCAGTTCCCGCATTCCCCACGGCACCCCCGTCACGCGCGAAGCCTTGGCCATGGTCGAAGCCGGGGAAGCCCACATCCGCAGCCTCGGTTTCCGCGTCCTGCGCGTCCGGCACCTCGTCGAGCAGGGCAGGGGACCCCGCGCCAAAGTCCAGATTGCCCCCGAAGAAATGCCCCGCCTCGCCTCCCTTCAGTCCCAACTCGAAGCCGGACTCCTCGCCATCGGCTACAGCGCCGTTGAAATCGACCCCCAAGGCTACCGTCCCGTTGCGTGAACATTTTCCGCGCTGAAAGCGCAGAGGAAACCAGCCTAGGGCAACGCTCAGGTCACAGTAAAAAAGCGTCGTGCCCTGCAAGGGCACTGGGAAACATCGCGTGCAATGGGAGAGCCAACTTCACCCCCTCTCTTTTCCTGACTTCCTGATGCGCCCTTACCTTTCCTCAAATAAGCGTTCCTTCACCCAAACAGGAAACGGCTTGACGGAGGGGACGAAAAGGGCATGATCTTTTCCTTCCTGACGGCAAAGCCGTAAGGAAGAATATTATTTGATCTATGCACGGAGACTCCGGCACGGTTTTTTTGGCAATATCCTATCTGTTGGTCGTTGGAGTTTTGGCGCTGTACGGTTTCCACCGCTACTGCATCCTCTACCTCTACTTCAGACACCGCAGAGACACGCCCGTGCCCGCCGGACGCTTTGAAACCCTCCCCAAAGTCACCGTTCAGCTCCCCATCTACAACGAACTCTACGTCGTCGAACGCCTCCTGAAATCCGTCTCGGAGCTCGATTACCCGCGCGACCTCCTCCAAATCCAGGTCCTCGACGACTCCACCGACGAAACCGCTGCTCTCGCCGAAACCGGAGTAAAAACCCTCCGCGAACAAGGTTTCAACGTCGAATACATCCACCGCACCGACCGCACCGGCTACAAAGCGGGTGCCCTCGAAAACGGCATGCGCACCTGCCAGGGCGAATTCATCCTCATCCTCGACGCCGACTTCGTCCCGAAACCGAACCTCCTTCTCGAAACCATTCACCACTTCACCAACCCGAAAGTTGGCATGGTGCAAAGCCGCTGGGGCCACATCAACCGCGACTACTCCCCCCTCACGCGCATTCAGGCCATGTTCCTCGACGGCCATCTCGTCCTCGAGCAAACCGCCCGCAGCCGCGCCGGACGCTTCATCAACTTCAACGGCACCGGCGGCCTCTGGCGGCGCACTTGCATCCAAGAAGCAGGCGGCTGGCAGCACGACACCCTCACCGAAGACCTCGACCTCAGCTACCGCGCCCAACTCGCCGGGTGGAAATTTCTCTTCCTCAAAGACCTCATCACCCCCGCCGAGTTGCCGGTGGACATGAACGGCTTCCGCTCCCAGCAACACCGCTGGACCAAAGGCTCCATCCAGACCTGCAAAAAAATCCTCGGCACCGTCTGGCGCAGCCGCCTTCCCCTCGTCGTCAAAGTCGAAGCCACCGTCCACCTCACCTCCAACTTCGCCTACCTCCTCCTCGTCTTCCTCTGCGTCCTCCTGCACGAATCTCCCCAAAGCAGCCAGCTCCTCGATGGCCCGTGGCGCGCCTTCCTCTTCGACATCCCCGTCTTCCTCCTCGCCTCCCTCTCCGCCGCCATCTTCTACGCCGTCGCCCAGCGCGAAAACAATCCGCGCGGCTGGCTCAAAGAAATCGTCTATTTACCGCTGCTGCTCGCCCTCGGCATCGGCATGTCCGTCAGCAACGCCCGCGCCGTCCTCGAAGCCGTCTTCAACCACCAGAGCGAATTCACCCGGACTCCCAAATACGGCATCGAGCACAAAAAACAGCGCTGGACCGGTGCAAAATACAGTTCCCTCAAGAGCCTCCTCCCGCTCGTCGAACTCGCCTTCGCGATCTACTTCACCTGCTATATGGTGGACGCGGCGCTGGAAGGCCAATGGTTTTCACTCCCCTTCCTGGCCCTCTTCCAAGGCGGCTTCGCCTTCGTCGCCTGGACCTCCATTTCCCAATGGATTCCCCGCTGGGAATCCCGTTCCGGGGAAGCTACCGTCCCCGCCATCGCGGAATAGACTCCAACGTCCCGCATGCTGGTTGAGGCCGCTCGCCTCAACGAACTTCCCAGTGAAGCAGATGGATCGTTGCGCGCTGCTTTTCATTATCGCCCACTTGGATTCGTTCTGCTAAAATTCCGGTTGAACTCCAAGGCATTTCCCCCCATTCTCCCCCTTCCCCGATTTTCGGGGGCGCGTTAAGGATGGGTGGCAGAGTGGTCGATCGCGCACGCCTGGAAAGCGTGTTTACCGCAAGGTAACGAGGGTTCGAATCCCTCCCCATCCGCCACTCCTTCAACAAGCTGTTTTCGCGGAATCACTGCCTGCCGACACCTTCTACGATTTCAATGGATCGGCGAGGATGCCCCGCTCCAATACCCTCCCCAATCAAAGAACAAAAAGCATGGACACTCATTTCTCAATCCCCAAGAGCACTTTCATCAAAGGACTCGAATGGATCGGCGAGCGCATTCCGTATTCCGAGCCAGACATCAAAGGCGATACCTACCCGATGACATGGGCCGATGATGGCGAGATTTACACTTCAGCCGGAGACCCCCAGTGGGGCGATACGAAAGATGGACTTGATGTTGAGAAGTTCAGCGGCGGCCCAACCGACTACAAGATCACCAAGGTCAACCCGATGAATGACTATCGCGGATGGGGAGGCAACGGCCCCAAACCGAGCGGCATGATCTGCGTCAATGGCATCCTGTATCTTGCTTTCCAGAACTTGCGCCGCATGCAGCAACCGCCCTTCAGCCTGACATCACAGCACGGAAGCGATGCGCAGATCGTCTATGCTGACCGCAATGTTTCCGGGTGCTATGGCGTCGGCCAATGGGTTCCGGCGATTGGAAACATCGCTGAGCCTATGTTCCCCGGACATAAGTTTGGTGGACCTGCATTCGTGAATTTCGGACAGAACAACGCCAATGCCCAGGACGAATATGTTTACGCTGTTTCATCCGACCAGTGGGATAACGGCAGCAATCTTCGGTTGGGCCGCGTTCCGGCCGACAGCATCATGCGACGCGAAGCGTGGCAGTGGGTCTGCTCCTTTGCACCCTCAGGGGAAGCGGCTTGGAGTCATGACCTCAACGAGTCCATCCCTGTCCTAAGTCTCCACCGCTGGCTCGGCGCTCCCGAGATGGTTTATCTGGCCGGCATCCGGCGCTACTTGCTCTTGACCTGGCGACTGCACAAGGATTTTTCTCCGCTCGATGGCACAGATCTGATCGTAATGGAGGCTCCAGAGCCGTGGGGACCCTTTTCCCTGGTTCACTTCGAGGAATACTGGGAAGGCAAGGAGTTCAATCCCTACTGTCCACGAGTGCCATTGAAATGGATGGATGCGGACGGGACAACCGGTTGGCTGCAATTTTCCGGAAGTTGGGGACCAGAGGGTCAGAAAGCTTTCTATAGGTCGAACCTACGCAAATTTCGCCTGAAAATGGCTTGAGGATGGAAACGGGGTGCCTCTGTGTCTCAGAGGGACGGCTGAAACCTCTGAATGTCACTGCATCCCGCGCAAAGTCGGATAAAGCCCCTGATAAGCCGCATACCGTTCCTGGTAATACTCCGCATGATCCGGGATCGGCTCCACCGTCTCGCCCATCTTCACCCAGCGTCCCACCAGCGAAGTCAGCGCCTCTCCTGTTTGCGCCGCGCACGCCAGCATCGCTGCCCCCAAGCACCCCGCCTCCGTCACAGCAGCCTGCCGGATCGGCTTGCCCAGCACATCTGCCTTGAGCTGCGTCCAGCGCGGATTTCGCGCTCCGCCTCCCACCGCCACGAGATCGCGGATGCCGATCCCCGAGCGCTCCATCAAATCCAAGTTGAGCCGCATCTCAAAAGCCACCCCCTCCAGCAAAGCCCGCAGCACCTCGGCGCGTGTCGTCCCCAGCGTCAGCCCGAGAATCGCCCCCATCGGCGACGGCTCGAAATACGGCGTCCCGCTCGGTGTAAAATACGGCAGCACCAGCAGCGAAGAAGGCTCCGCAGGCAACTGCGCCAGAATCAGATCATAAGCATTGGCCCCCGTCGCCTGCGCCTCGCGCACCTCGCTGCGCGACCACTGGTCGCGGAACCACTTTAGCAAATTCCCGCCGGTGAGACTGAACGCCACCGTTGCATAAAGCCCCGGCACCACATGATCGTAAGTGCAAAGATTCCCCTGAAAAAGCGCCTCCGTAAAAACCGGTCGCTCGAAAGCTGGCGTGATGCACTCCACCGTTCCCGTTGCATACATCGCACTTCCCGGCGCAATCGCCCCCGCGCCCAACCCCGCGCACGGCTGGTCATGCCCGCCAGGAACTACCGCCACCCGCTCGGATAAACCCAACTCCCGCGCAATGGCAGGAGCGACAAATCCCGCAATCTCCCCCGAAGCCACAGGCCGCGCCAACTGCTCCGAAGAAAGCCCCAGCTCATCGAGAATCTCCCCGCTCCATGCATGCTTCGTCACATCGAATAGCATCGTGCGACCCGCCAGTGCCCAGCTGATCCCCGGAGGCTCAACCCCCAGCCGCTGCTGCAAAAAATCCTCGAAGCAAAAAAACTTCCGCGCGCTCCGCCACACCTCCGGCGCGTTCTCGCGCAGCCAGGCCAGCTTGAAGAGCGAAAAAAACGCATGCGGCGTATGCCCCGTAATCCGGTAAAGTCGCTCCCGCCCAAAACGCTCACTCCAGGAGCGCGCCAACCCCGCAGCGCGGGCATCCGAAGAAACCATCGCATTCGCCAACATCCGGCCTTCGCCATCCAGCGGCATAAACGCTTCTCCCTGGCTGGAAATCGCCAGCGCCGTCACCGCATCCCCCGCGCACTGCCCCGCCGCCTCCTTGATTACCGCAAAGCAAGCCCCAGCCACCTGCTCCGGGTCCAACTCCGCCCAACCGGGTCGCGGCGAGAGCGTCGGATATTCCCGGTAAGCCAGCGCAAGCATCCGCCCCTCGCCGTCAAAAACAGCGGCCTTGCAGCCCGAGGTGCCTATATCAAGCCCCAGAAAACTCATACTCGATACCACGCCTCCAGCCAACCGACGACCTTGCTCTTCATCACCTCAAACACAAGCTGCTGGCGCGCCCGCGTCGTGCAAAATTCCAGCGACGATCCACTCTCGCAATCCGCGTTCGGCCCCAGCAAACCCTCTGCTCTCAAAGTCTTGGCCCGATCTGCCCCCACCGTCTTCGCGGCATGACGCACCAAGTGCTCCAGCAGCGGCGGCGAACTATCGCGTTCCAGCGCCGTCCACAAATTCACCTTGCAAATTCCATCCTCAAAAAGCTGACCCAACTGATCAAACGCAACCGACGAAGTCCCGTGCAAACAAATCTTCGGCCCGATCCGTTCCCGGATTTCCCGCGCCACCTCCCCCCGGTAGCGCAACGCACTCGCCCCCGCGCGGTGCTCCGTCCCCAAGTTCGCCACCACAATATCCACCCCCGTCTCCCGCGCATAACGTTCCGCCAACTCCGGCGCCGTACACTGCGAACCGTCATCGTCTCCCGCTTCTGTAATCTCATCGCAAGCCCCCTCGATCAGCGCATCGTGGCGGCGCGCCTGCACATACGCCTGCGTCGCCACAATATTCTCCGCAATCGGAAGCCGCGAAGCATCGAACATCACCGACGACCAATCCGATAAATCCTCATCCAACACCGCGCGATCCGTATCAAACTGACCGTGATCCAAATGCGTCATCACCCGCAACCCCGCGAAGGGCGAACCCTCCGCCGTCAACGTCTTCACATCCGCCAAAAAAAGCCGCAACCCCAGCGCGGCATCCCCGCTGTGCGTGTAATTCGAACTCTGCGAGCGCCCCGAATACGTGTTTGTGATCGCCACCGTCACCGGCAAATCCGCGCGCCCTATCCGGCGTCCATACTCCAGCGTCCCCGCCAGAATCGCCTCCGTCGTCGTCAAATTCTCCGTGCCAAACGCCGGGATCACCCAGCCCAACCGGGCCGCCTCCTCATAAAGCCCCAGCACCTCAGAGCGTGTAGTAACGAGCGGCATTTAGCAAAAACGGTAATGCGCTGCGTAATCCATCGTCAGCAAATACAACGGTTCCACATCTTCCTCAATCGCCGGGAACCGTCCCACCTTCTCGTAAAAACGATTATCCGTCCGGTCATCATTCACCCGGCTCACCTCTCCCACCAGCGTGATCCCATTCTCCCCCCAGAACTTGTGGTAAAGCCGCTGCGGCAGACACACCGAATCCCCAGGCGTCAGCGTAATCGTCCCCCCGGCAGGCACCGTCACCCGCACTCCGTCGCAACTTACCGTCACATCCGTATCCGCAAGCCCCTCCTCCGGCGTCGAATTCCAAAGCTGGATGACCAGATTCCCCCCGGCCCGGTTGATAATGTCCTCCATCTTCTGAAAATGAAAATGCTGCGGCGTGATCTGCCCCTGCTGCACAATCAGCAGCTTCTCCCCGTAAATCTTCCCCAGCGGATTCGCTAGCTCTGCCAAAGTCCCATTGCGTACCGTAAAAAGCAGCAGCCCCACCCGCCCAAAATCCCCGCTGCCGAAATCCGTAATATCCCAGCCGAGCTGCTGCTCCACAATCTCCCGTGCCTCCGGGCCTTTCGCTCGCCAATCCTGCGGCGACCAATAACCAAACGGCGGCAGCTTCACCTTCATCTCGCGCAGGAACGCCAGGCTCTCGCGCATAATCTGATTGATCTCGGATCGTTTCATAAGGGGAGGGGAGTAAGAGAGGGCACCACGCAGGCACCATTTGCCTGAGAATTTTAAATTCTCTAGTGTTTGTCAATCCATGAATCCCGGTTCGACCCCTTCAGAGTAAATAAACAACCTCGCATCCTTTTGGCTTGAGACCGCCCCCCACAACCCTCATTTTTTGCCGCATGAAACTGCGCATCCTCCTAGTTACCCTAATGGCAATCGGTTCCGCCTTTGCCCAAGACAAACCCTGGCCCATGCCCTCTCCGCTTCCCGTTCCCCCGCCAGAGGGAGCCAACACCGCAATCTATCCCATGCCCAAAATGGAATGGATCCTGAACGTCCATGCCAACACCGAAAAAGCCCACGCGCCAGGACAGCCCGTAGAAATCATCTTCGACGGCGACTCCATCACCGCCGGTTGGCAAAGCTCCGGCCGGAGTCTATGGAACGAGCGCTATGCCAAATACAACGCAGTCAACTTCGGCATCCCTGGCGACGGCACCCAACACCTCCTCTGGCGCCTCATCGAAGGAAAACAAGCCGACGGACTCCACCCCAAGCTCATCGTCCTCATGATCGGCACCACCAACCTCAGCAATACCGCCGATCAAGTTGCCGACGCCATCAAACTCATCGTTGCCGAATACCAAAAACGCTGCCCGCAAGCCGTCATCCTCCTCCAAGCCATCCTTCCGCGCGGCGAACAACCCGCCAACAACCCCCATCGCGATAAGAACAAAGTCATCAATCAGACTCTCTCCAAATTCGCCGACGGCAAAAAAGTCATCTACCTCGACTTCGGCGACAAATTCCTCAACTCCGACGGCACCATCATCGCAGACCTCATGCCCGGCTTCCTCCTCCACCAAAGGCTACCAGATATGGGCTGACGCCATCCAACCCATCATCAACCAGTATTTCCCCGCCACCTCCGCGTCGAAGCCCTAAAAAACGTCCTCGATCCTTTCGACATCCCTCATTTTCCGCACCATGAAACTGCACTACCTCCTCATCACCCTTCTGGCAGTCACTTCCGCCTTCGCCCAAGAGAAGCCGCAACCGCAGCCCACCCCGTTTCCCGGCATTCCGGCGGGTACCAACACTGCCACCTATCCCATCTTTCGGAGCGACTGGATCACCCGCGTCCTGGCCACCAATGCAAAAGCCCACGCGGCCGACTGCACCGTTGACCTCATTTTCGACGGCGACTCCATCACCGACTTCTGGCAACGCACCGGCGCCACTGTTTGGGCCGAGCGCTACGGCAACCGCAACGCCTTCGACTTCGGCATCTCCGGCGACCGTACCGAGAACGTCCTCTGGCGGCTCTCCCAGGGACAAGTGGACGGCCTCCACCCCAAGCTCATCGCCCTCATGATCGGCACCAATAATCTGGGCAAAAATAACGAAAAACAAATAGCTGACGGGATAAAAGCCGTCGTCGCCGAATACCAAAAACGCTGCCCACAAGCCGTCATCCTCCTTCAAGCCATCTTCCCCCGTAGCGAGAAATCGGATGGACCCTTCCGCAGTAGCATCAAAATCATCAACGAGAGCCTCTCGAAACTGGGCGATGGCAAAAAAGTCATCTACCTCGACTTCGGCGACAAATTCCTCACCCCCGACGGTACGATGAGCAAAGAAGTCATGCACGACTTCCTCCACCCCTCCGCCGCAGGCTACCAGATTTGGGCCGACGCCATCCAACCCATTATCGACAAGTATGTTCCGGCGGCTCCCGTCGCCCCCACGGCAAAACCCTAAAAAGCGTTCTGGTCAAACCGCAGAAAATCACCCAATATAAGCAATACGTGGTGAGAAGATGACAAAAGGCACACAGCCTTAGCTCCTTCCTTAACCAAATCCACTTACCCAAAGAAAAAGAATAACCATGTCAAAAATCGGCACTACCCAGCCCACCAACCAAGCCGTCCTCGATTTCGTCCGCACTACGGCGGAACTCACCCAGCCCGACCAAATCTTCTGGATCGACGGCTCCGAGGCGGAAAAAAATTATCTCTACGACCTCGCCGTTAAGGAAGGTATCCTCATGAAGCTCAACCAGGAAAAACTCCCTGGCTGCTACTACGGACGCTCCAACCCCAACGACGTCGCTCGCGTCGAGCAACTCACCTTTATCTGTACCCCGCGCAAGGACGAAGTCGGCCCCACCAACAACTGGGCCGCGCCTGAGGAAATGTATGCCAAGCTCAACGGCCTCCTCAAAGGCTGCATGAAGGGCCGCACCCTCTACGTTATCCCCTACCTCATGGGCCCCGCAGGCTCCCCGCTCACCAAAGTCGGCATTGAAGTCACCGACTCCATCATGGTCGTCCTCAACATGCGCATCATGGCCCGCATCGGCGCCGTCGCCTACGGCCACCTCGGCGTAAGCAACGACTTCAACCGCGGCACCCACTCCATGCTCGACATCAACCCCGAGCGCCGCTACATCGCCCACTTCCCGCACGACAACGCCATCATCTCCGTCGGCTCCAACTACGGCGGCAACGTCCTCCTCGGCAAGAAATGCCTCGCCCTCCGCATCGGCTCCTTCCTCGGTCGCAACGAAGGCTGGATGGCCGAGCACATGCTCCTCCTCTGCGTGGAATCCCCCGAAGGCAAAAAGAACTACGTCGCGGCAGCGTTCCCGAGCGCTTGCGGCAAAACCAACTTCGCCATGTTGATCCCGCCCGCCAAATACGCGGAAAAAGGCTGGAAGATCACCACCATCGGCGACGACATCGCCTGGATGCGCCCCGGCCCCGACGGCCGCCTCTACGCTATCAACCCCGAAGCCGGCTACTTCGGCGTCGCCCCCGGCACCAACATGAAGTCCAACCCCAACGCGATGATCTCCGCGTCCAAGGACACCATCTACACCAACGTCGCCCTCACCGAAGACCTCGACGTCTGGTGGGAAGGCAAAGACGGCGCAGTTCCAGCCAAACTCACCGACTGGAAAGGCAACCCGTGGACGCCTGATTCGAAAGAAAAAGCCGCCCACCCCAACAGCCGCTTCACCGCGCCCATGGCCAACAACCCCGTGCTCGCCCCCGAAGCCGACCTCGCCACCGGCGTGCCGATCAGCGCCATCATCTTCGGCGGCCGCCGCGCCACCACCATGCCGCTCGTCATGGAAGCCTTCAACTGGAGCCACGGTGTCTACATCGGCGCCAGCATGGGCTCCGAAATGACCGCCGCCGCCGTCGGAGGCCTCGGCCAGGTCCGCCGCGACCCCATGGCCATGCTCCCCTTCGCGGGCTACGACATGGGCGAATACTTCGGCCACTGGCTCGAAATGGGCAAATCCATCGCCAACCCGCCGCAAATCTTCAACGTCAACTGGTTCCGCAAAGACAAAGACGGCAACTTCATGTGGCCCGGCTTCGGCGACAACATGCGCGTCCTCAAATGGATCGTTGACCGCTGCAACGGCCAGGCAAAAGCCGTCGAAACCGCTGTCGGACGCATGCCCGTCCCCACCGAATTCGACATCGAAGGCCTCAAAGACTTCACCGCCGAAACCTTCGCCGAATGCCAGAAGATCGACAAGGAAGAGTGGAAGAACGAACTCCTGCTCCAAAACGAAATGTTCCTGAAGCTCTACAAAACGCTTCCCAAGGAACTCATCTTCGAGCGCGAACTCCTCGCCTCCCGCCTCTCCTAAACGGCAACAAAGCTAAATAGCAAATCACCCACAGGCCGGATCGCCCAAAGCGACCCGGCCTGTGTTGTTTTCAAGCGTCATCAAACAGCGAAGCCGGTGGATCGCGACCTCCCGGCGCGATTTCCAACCCTCACCGAGCGCAGCGAGCAAATGTTTTCCCCTCGTTACCCTCGTCCCAATTGACAAACCCTACTGAATATGCGCAATAAAAATGGTGTTCCGACGCACCGTTGTGATGCGTAAGCGCACGTTTTCCTTGTGAGAAAGAGGCTGCCCTGTTACATGGCTGGTCATCATGGCGCAAGCCACAGATTACCTCCAAACACTTGGAAACGGAATCAGTCCTTCCGGGTGGCCTTTACAGAAGGCAAAGTGGCTACTTCCGCTGCTGATGTTTTTGACACTTTCTTGCGCTGCGCATGCCCAGACCAGGGGAACGACCGGCAGCGATTTCATCTGGTCGGCCACGAACAGCCAGATCATGATCACGGGATATAGCGGCACGGGCGATGCGGTGAGCATCCCATCCATGATTAATGGCATGCGGGTTACAGGTATCGGTTACAAAGCCTTCAGTAAAGATACTCACCTGACCAGTGTGACGATTCCCGACAGCATCTTCTTTATCGACAATTCGGCGTTTGCTGGCTGCTCTCTGACGAGCGTGACGATCCCCAGTAGTGTCCACCGTATAGGACGCATAGTTTGGGAGAGTGGCGAGGTATTCCGGGGTTGCGCCGAACTGGCATCGATCACGGTGGATTCCTCCAATCCCTCCTTTAGCAGCGCGGATGGGGTTTTGTTCGACAAGAATCAGACCACACTCATTAAATATCCGAGCTGCAAAACCGGCTCTTACATCATCCCCAACAGCGTCACCATTATCGGAGACGGTGCATTCGAAGGCTGTTCAGAGCTGACCGGCGTAACCATCCCCGACAGTGTTACCTACATCGGAAAATCTGCGTTTTATAGGTGCCAGAGGCTGGACAGCGTAACGATTCCATGCGGAGTCACCAGCATCATGGATCGTACATTCACAGGGTGTCGCAATCTGGCCAACGTGACGATTCCCCAAAGCGTAACCAGCATCGGAGCTGGCGCGTTTTCGCTCTGTTGGAGTCTGACCAATATAACGATCCCCCAAAGTGTCATCAATATCGAAGCAGGTGCATTCTCTTGCAGCAGCCTGACCAGCGTGATGATCCCCAACAGTGTCACCAGCATCGGAGTTGGTGCATTTACTGAATGCTTGAAATTGAAGGACGTGGCTTTTATGGGCAACGACCCAACTAACGGCCTGGGTATTTTTGAAGGAAATCCTCCCGGTTTCACGGTTTATTACTTCAATGGTGCGAGGGGGTTTACCTCGCCGTCTTGGCGTGGCTATCCAGCTGTCAATATGGGACTCCCAACACAGACGGGTTCTTTGCACCTTTCGATCAGCCCGGCTGGAGCATTGAACGCCGGTGCGCAGTGGCAACTCGATGGCAACGGAACTTGGCTGGGAAGCGGAGTATTGGTATCAAACCTGCCAACAGGGTTGCACACCCTCTCATTCAAAACCGTGAGTGGTTGGGTTTCACCCAACAACCTGATCGTCCCGATTATTGCCGGTAAGATGACGCAGGCAAGTGGAACTTATACGCCCCTTTTCCATTACACGAACGCTTTCGGCCGGATCACCATCACTGGATGCAGCGAAACGGTCGGCGCAGTGTGCATCCCCAGCACGATTCCGGGTGTTTCTGGAACGGTCACCAGCATTGGAATCGGCGCGTTCCATGCACCTTATGCACGCAACATAACCAGCATCACAATTCCCGCCAGCGTCACTAGCATCGGATTTGAGGCGTTCACACACTGCACCAACCTGACGGTAATCACGGTGGATGCAAACAATCCCGCCTTTAGCAGTGTGGACGGGGTATTGTTCGATAAGAATCAGACTACGCTCATTAAATATCCGGCGAAAAGATATGACAATAGCTACAAGATTCCTGACACCGTCACCAGCATTGCAGACTCTGCGTTTAATGGATGTCACAGCCTGAACAGTGTGACGATCCCCAGCGGTGTTACCAGCATCAAACAATATACGTTCCATGGCTGTGGAAACCTGACCAGCGTTACGTTTCCTACCAACCTTACCAGCATTGGTGAATGGGCGTTCTCTGGCTGTACCAACCTGACCAGTGTGACGATCCCCGAAAGCGTCATCAGCATCGAATCCCAAGCATTCAGTGGCTGCGGGCTGACAAGTATCACGATTTCCAACAGCATCACCCGCATCGGAAGCTATGCATTCAACAACTGCAAGCATCTGACAAGCGTGACGATCCCCAGCAGCGTTACCCGTATTAACAAAGAGGCATTCTCTAACTGCACCAACCTGACCAGCGCCACTTTCATGGGGGATGCTCCAACGATGGACAAGTTGCGCGGTGGCGTATTTGATAATACCGCCAGCGGGTTCACGGTATATTACAATAATGGCGCAAAAGGGTTTTCCTCGCCCACATGGAAAGGTTATCCCTCTGCTAAAATAACTGCTTCCAAGAGTGTGCCTAGCATGCCATGAGCCGCTAGAGTACGAACGCCAGCAACTTCTGCACAGCTTCCTATGCCCAGTAGTTGTTTGCTGACCCTGTGATGATAACCGTAGGTTGGGGAAGGCTCCCCACCCCCTTCTTCCCCCTTGCCCGTCCTCCAAAACTGCGGCAACCTATCCGCTCTTCCTTTCTCACAGCCGCCATGCGCACCGCCACCAAAACAGCGCTCCTCCTCGCCACAGCCCTCTTCCTCACAACCCTCGCCCCCTTCACCCAAGGCGGCGAACCCGCCGCCTCCCCCGCGCTGGAACCCAAAGCCCTCACCTTCCCCATCTCCTACACCGGCGAAGTCCTCGCCAACCCCATCGGCGGCGCCAGACAAGGCGTCATCACCGAAGGCCTTCTCAACCTCGGCGTCCAGGGCGACCTCGAAAAACTTCTCGGCTGGCAGGGCGGCAGCTTCCTCGTCAGCGGCATCTACCCCCACGGCTCCAGCCTCAGCGCCGATTACGTCCACGACTTCAACGCCGTCAGCAGCATCGACGCCTACGACACCCCCCGCCTCTACGAAGCCTGGCTGCAGCAGGAACTCTGCGACAAAACCCTCAACCTCCGCCTCGGCCAGCTCCTCGCCGACACCGAATTCTTCCTCTCCGACAACGCCGCCCTCTTCCTCAACAGCGCCTTCGGAGCCATCCCCCTCGTCAGCCAGAACTTCCGCGCCCCCGTGTATCCCATCGCCGCTCCCGGCGCGCGCCTCCGCTGGACCCCCAGCGAAGCCTTCTCCGTCCAGGCCGGAATCTACGACGGCGGCACCGGCACTGAGCCAGCCGAAAACCCGCAAGGCCGCGACTGGAACCTGAGCGGACACGGCGGCGCGCTCGCCCTCACCGAAGCCGCCTACAAAAGCCCCAATGGAACCTACAAGGCAGGCATATTCTATCATACACCAGAATCCAACGACGACCTCCCCCATCCCGCCTGCCGCCCCGACGCAGGCGGCTACCTCATCGCCGACCAGCAACTCTGGCATCCCATCGACGCAAAAGACCAGGGCCTGAGCGGTTTCGCTCGCATCGGCGCCGCCCCCGACGACCGCAACACCGTCCCCTTCTACTTCGACACCGGCTTCAACTACAAAGGCCTCCTCCCCGGACGCGAAAAAGACATCGCAGGCCTCGGCCTCAGCTACACCAAACTCAGCAAAAACCTCCGCGACGAAACCGGCGAGCCGGTGGAAACCCACCACGAAACCATCCTCGAAGCCACCTACAAAATCCAAATCAAAGACTGGCTCACCCTCCAGCCCGACTGCCAATACCTCTTCAACCCCAGCGCCAGCCAGAAAACCGCCAACGCTCTCATCGTCGGCCTCCGTCTGAACCTCACCTTCCCCTAGTCATTTCAACCGCTACCACGCCCACCACCATGCCTGTCATCCCGAGCAGAGCGAGGGACCTCGCAAACGTCACAAAGCCTCAGCGTCCATCTGGCGCGGTAGCGCCCCCCAATCAGCAATTACCCCTTAGCAATTAGCAACCATGCACATCCCCGACGGCTATCTCAGCCCTACTACCTGCGCCACGCTCTACGCGGCATCAACTCCGTTTTGGTATGTCGCCCTTAAGCGCGTAAAAGAAAAACTGAGTACACAGTTGGTGCCGTTGCTTTCGGTTTGTGCGGCATTTTCTTTCGTCATCATGATGTTTAACGTCCCCCTGCCAGGCGGCACCACGGGGCACGCAGTCGGTATGGCAGTGACGACCATCGTGCTTGGTCCGTGGGCGTCCATGCTGGCAATCTCCGTGGCGCTCTTGATCCAGGCAATCTTTTTTGGCGATGGCGGAATCACGACCTTTGGAGCCAATTGCTTCAACATGGCCATCGTGGGCTCACTCGTCTCCTATTTTATCTACACCACTATTTCCGGACGTTCGGCAGTCACCTCGCCGCGCCGGGTAGTCGCGGCGGCGGTTGCCGGATACCTCGCCATCAATGTAGCCGCGCTTTGTGCCGGGATTGAATTTGGCCTCCAGCCCATGTTTTTCCACGATGCCGCTGGCGCTCCTCTCTATGCGCCCTATTCGCTTGGAATCGCGGTCCCGGCAATGATGCTCGGCCACCTCACCTTTGCTGGCTTGGCGGAATTCATCATCGCCGGGGGCGTCGTCGCCTGGTTACAGCATAGTAATGTCGCGCTTCTGAAGGCAACGATGCCGACTGACGATCTGGCGCTTGGCGGAGGGTGGAGATTAACGCGCCCGTTCTGGATTGGGCTGGCCGCGTTGATGATCGCAACCCCGCTGGGATTGCTGGCCGCAGGCACCGCTTGGGGCGAGTGGGGGCCTGAAAACTTTGAGAAATCCGAAGCGCGCCAAGAGATGGCAGCCGCTTCGCATAACGTCGCGCCGCCGGAGAAAGCGCCCAGCGGGATGGAACGTCTAGCCAGCATCTGGACGGCACCCATTCCAGATTATGCACCGTCATTTTTAAAGAGTGCCCAGCTTGGATACATTCTCTCCGCAATGATCGGCAGCGGGCTGGTTATCACGGTCAGTCTGCTCGGCGAGTGGATTATTCGCTTGAGCAAACCGGAGGGTAAACCAAGGGTTAAGGCAAACATGGTATCCTAATGTTCTGCCCAAAATGTTCCAGTTCCACAGGCCGACGGGGGGATTTCGTTGAACGCACCCTACATCGACTTGCCGAAACTATGGAATATGCTGCCTATGCGGACGATTCCGCCACGCGCTCGGGACTTCTTCAGCAAGTCGATCCGCGCGTAAAACTCAGCGGCCTGCTGTTGCTCATTCTGGCAGCCGTAACGACGCAGCATGTCGCCGTGATCATCGGGATTTTTGTAGCGGGTCTTTTCCTGGCCTTTCTGTCTGGTGTCGTGCGCACTCTCGCAAAACTGTGGGGCGGCATTCTCGTTTTCACGGGAGTCATCGTCCTCCCCGCGCTTTTCACTACTCCGGGGTTGGCTCTTTGGCATCTGCCGTGGGTTGGCTGGCCCGTGACAGCACCAGGACTTCATAGCGCGATCATGCTGATAGCCCGTTCCGAGATTTCTGCCACGCTGGCAACCCTCATGGTGCTCACCTCGCGGTGGGCACATTTGTTAAAGGCTTTGCGCATCTTTCGGGTGCCGGTAGTCTTTGTGGTAATCCTTGGCATGACGCATCGCTATATCTTTTTGCTGCTCAAGCTCGCGCAAGATTTCTTTGAAGCGCACCGTGCGCGGCGGGTTGGGCGACTTAACCCCGCACAGCGCCGCCATATGGTTATATCAAGTACCGCCGTGCTTCTGAGCAAGAGCATGCAGCTTAGTTCGGAAGTCTATGAAGCCATGCAAGCCCGCGGATTTCGCGGCGAAGCCGTCACCCTCGACACCTTCCGCATGAAACCGCTCGACTGGACCCTCCTCGCCGCGTTCTTATTTCTCGCAATCATCGCCTTTGTCCTCGGAACGCGCTAAAAACACATCATAACGTGCAAATAAAGTGCAAAAAGTGCGCTAAAAGGGCTGAAAAAGCCCCATTTTATGTCAATTTCTGCGAAGTCCACCCCTGCCTTTGAGCTCGAAAACGTCACCTTCCGCTACCCGGAATCGACCGCCCTCGACGCCCTCACCCTGAGCATTTCCCCCGGCGAATGCCACGCCATCTTGGGAGCCAACGGCTCCGGAAAATCCACCCTCCTGCGTCTCCTCGCCGGGCTCTGTTTCCCCGAGAGCGGCACCGTGAAATTCTTCGGCCAACCCCTGACGGAAGCCACTCTAAATCAAGAACTTAACGGCATAGAATTTCGCCGTAGAGTCGGCGTTATTTTCCAAAATCCCGACGTCCAACTCTTCAACGCAACCGTCTTCGACGAAGTCGCCTTCGGTCCTCTGCAAATGGGCTGGCCAAAACCCGAAATCCTTGACCGCGTGCATCTTGCAATGCAAGAGCAAGGCATCGCCCTCCTCAAAGACCGCCCCCCTCACCGCCTCTCCGGCGGTGAAAAAAAGAGAGTCGCCCTAGCCTCCGTCCTAGTCCTCGATCCCGACGTGTTGCTTCTGGACGAGCCCACCGCCGCCCTCGACCCCCAAAGCCAAGGCCACATCATCGACTTCCTCTTCGGCTGCGCAGGCCGCAAAACCGTCATTACAACCACCCACAGCCTGGAGGTTGCCCAAGAGATCGCCGACCGCTGTATCGTGTTGGAAAACGGCCATCTCGCCGGAAGCGGCCCCGCAGCCAATATCCTGCAAGACAACGCCTTACTGGAGCGGACGCACCTGTTGCACGTCCACCGTCACCGCCATCCATCCGGCGCAGTTCACACCCATCCCCACCGTCATTTTTAAGAGGGCGAGCGGAAAATAAGCCGCACGGAATCCAGCCGCAGCCGGGCATCTGCGAGATGGTCGCGTAGATCGTAATATCGAGTCTGCGCAGCCTCGATTTCCTTCTCGCTCACGTTCGGATTGACGGCCTGCAAATCGCGCAACCGCGCGACTTCACCACCCACCGTCTCCTCCATGGCACCGAGGCTCGCGGCGACGATCTGCATCGCCTGCTGCTGGGCGAGGGTCGTGGCGAACTCGACCATCTTCGGCATCAGCTTGTAGCAAAGCTCCGTCCTGCCTAAAATCTTGTTGAGCGGCGCGTCGAGGAGCGGCCCGAGCGGCAGCCTCAACTCCGAGAGATGGTTGTCCACCACCACGCGCACTGGGGTGGCGGGCAGGAACCGCTCCACATGCAGATTACCGGGCGCGACAACTTCCAAAATGTGAATCGCCTCAACCAGCACAGCGTCCGGGCCAGGAATTTCCGTCGTGGCAATGGAAGCGTTCCCCTTGATGCCGCCTAGAATCAACTCCAAGGCGCCACGCACTGCCGGGTGATCCCAAGTCAGGAACGAAACATCTTCGCGGCTCAAGGCGCGCTGGCGGTCGGCTGTCAGCGTGATCCCATCCTTCGGAATGCCGGAGAGCCCATCGCCCAGTTCCGCGCCGGGCGTGACGATCCATGTGCGCGGCGCAATATCCTCCACGTTTGCACCAAAGCGGTCGAACGCGGTGAGCATGAACTCGTCGAGCGTCGTATCTGCGTCCGCAGCGCGGATGGCCTCGGCAATGGCGTCGGCTTCCGCAGTGCGGCGATTGTGGAGTTGCAAGAGTCGGTCTTCCCCGGCGGCGAGCCGGGCGCGCACTTCTTCGCGGACGGCCTGCGTCTCGGCGATCAGCGCGTCGATGGCTTCCGATGCAGCGGGCGCTTTCGCGGCGGTGGCCTTCCCGCGCTTCTTCGGAGCGGGCGCGGCGGCTTCTCCCAAGGCGAGCGCCTGCAACGGAGCGCAGAATCGCTCAAACAGTTCCGCGCCGCCATGGAGGCTTTCCTCAAAGGCGTTGAGCCCTTCGTGGAACCAGCGAGCCAGCAGCGCGTAAGGCCCGTCCTCGATGTAGGGGACGTGAATCTGGATGTTGGCGCTCTGGCCAATGCGGTCAAGTCGTCCAATGCGTTGTTCGAGCAATTCGGGATTTTCCGGCAGATCGAATAGCACTAGGTGATGGGCGAATTGGAAGTTGCGCCCTTCGCTGCCGATCTCCGAGCAAATCAAGAGTTGCGCCCCGTCTTCCTCGGCGAAATACGCGGCGTTGCGGTCGCGTTGCAGGAGGGTGAGCCCTTCGTGGAAGAGGGCGGTGGGGAGGTTGACCTTCTCGCGCAGCGCGGCTTCCACTGCCTCCGCCTTTTCGCGGGTGCGGCAGATGAGGAGCGCCTTGGCGGCTTTGAGTTTTTTCAGGAACGTGAGGAGCCACGCCACGCGCGGATCGTCCTTGAGATCGACGCAGCCGGTCCGGAACTCGGCCAGCGCGGCGGCGGGATCGCCCGCAAGCGGGACGAGCTTCGCGGTGCGCTTGGGGAACCCGGTGAGTTCGGATCGAGTATTACGGAAGATGACGCGCCCTGTGCCATGCTGATCCAGGAGTTCTTCCAGAAGCCGTTCGCGGGCATCCTCCTCTCCGTCCTGCAGAGCTTTGGCGTGCTGGCTGATCCGGCCTGGCATGGCGGCGAGCTTCGCTGTTTCCTTGGCGGTGAGCTTCTTTTTGTCAGCGAGCTTCCCGGCGATCTGAGCGATGGGAGCGTATTCCTTGGCCTCGGTTTGGAAGGCTTCCAAGCTGGAGAAGCGGTCCGGGTCGAGCAGGCGCAGCCGGGCGAAGTGCCCTTCCACGCCAAGTTGTTGTGGCGTGGCGGTGAGCAACAGGAGGCCGGGCGTGGCCTGCCCGAGCGCCTCCACCAGCGAGTATTCCGGGCTGGGAAGATCGGGATGCCAGGCGAGGTGGTGCGCCTCATCCACTACAAGGAGGTTCCACCCAGCGGCCACAGCTTGCGCGCGGCGCGTCTCCGAGTGGGCGAGCCAGTTCAACGGAGCCAGGATGAGCTGGTCGTCCAAGAACGGGTTTGTTCCGGGATTATTTTCTTCGATGGCAGCGCAGCGGGTCTCCTCAAAGATGGCGAAGCGGAGATTGAAGCGGCGGAAAAGTTCCACAAACCATTGGTGGACCAGCGCCTCGGGAACGAGGATCAGGATACGCTCGGCTTTCCCGGTGAGATGGAGCCGGTGCAAGATGAGACACGCCTCGATGGTTTTGCCCAAGCCCACTTCGTCGGCCAAAAGAACGCGGGGGTTCTGGTGATCAGTTACTTCCCGCGCGATGGCAAGCTGGTGCGGAATCAGGTCGATCCGCGCGCCAGTGAACCCGTGGACGGGCGATTGGAGAATGCGATGTTGGGTGTCGAGGGCTTCCCGACGGAGACCAAAGGATTCGTTATCATCGATCTGGCCTCCAGCGATGCGGTCGCCCGGCTTGTCCCAGGTGAGGGTGTCGCTCAACTGCGTTTCCACGACGCGCTCCCCCTTCGGGCCGCCGTAAGTCACCACCCCGGTGGAGCGTTCGCTGACCACGGCGACGACAAAGCTTTCCCCTTCGTGGGAGTTGACGGTATCGCCCACCTTAAAGCGCACCCGACGCAGCGGCGCGGCGGCCTCCGCGTAGAGGCGCATGGCGTTGCTCGCCGGGAAAAACATTTTGACCCTCCCCGGTTCCACATCGAGCACAATGCCCAATCCGAGTTCCGGTTCCGGTTCGCTAATCCAACGCTGACCTGCTGCAAAACGCATGATAAAGAGGGTTCGAGACGAAGATGGAGCAGAGAATCGGTCGCCCAATTCCCCGACGTGTCAAGAGAGTGATATGGTTTATTTGTTTCCGGCCTCAGCGAGGGCGTCGGCGGCGAGCGGGGTGGAGAGATAACGTTCTCCCGTGGAACAGGCCACGGTGACGATGAGTTTGCCCTTATTTTCAGGGCGTTTGGCCAATTCCATGGCTGCCCAGACATTCGCGCCGGAGCTGATTCCGGCGAGAATGCCTTCTTCCTTTGCGAGACGGCGAGCTGTCTCGAAAGAATCTTCATTGGAGACGGTGATAACCTCGTCCACGATGGCGAGGTGGAGATTGGCGGGGATAAACCCTGCTCCCGCCCCTTGGATTTTGTGGGGACCGGGCTTGAGGGGTTCCCCCTTCAAAACCTGCGTGATCACGGCCGAATCTTTCGGCTCCACAGCCACGGCTTTGAATCCCGGCTTGCGCGCCTTGATCGCCTCCGCTACGCCGGTGAGCGTGCCGCCCGTGCCGACGGCAGCGACGAAAATATCCACCTCGCCGCCCGTCTGCTCCCAGATTTCCGGGCCTGTGGTGAGGCGGTGAATCTCAGGATTGGCCGGATTGTCGAACTGGCTGGGCATCCAGGCTCCCGGGGTGTTTTTGACCATTTCTGTCGCGCGAGTGATAGCGCCTTTCATCCCTTCGATGCCGGGGGTGAGAACCACGCGTGCGCCGAGCATGGCGAGCAGTGTGCGACGTTCCACGGACATGGTTTCCGGCATGGTCAGCACGAGCCGGTAGCCGCGTGCGGCGGCGACAAAAGCCAGGGCGATGCCAGTGTTGCCGCTGGTAGGTTCGACGATGAGTGTGTCGGGGGTTATCCGGCCTTCGCGCTCCGCCGTCTCGATCATGGCGCGTCCGATCCGGTCCTTGACGCTGCCGAGAGGGTTAAAGTATTCGCATTTGATGGCGATGGTGGCTTGGAGGCCCGCGCTCAGGCGGTTGAGCCGCACCAAGGGCGTTCCACCGACGGTTTCAACGATGCTGCTTTGGAGGCTTCGCATGGGTAGTGCGATGCTTTTACACCCACGCGCCGCGCCATTCAAGGGTGATGTCACCTGTACAATGCGCCGCGCCAAGGATTACTCCTCGGCGGCCAGCGCGTGCCAGAGTTCCTTTTGCCGGGGAGTCAGCGTCTTGGGCAACTCCACCACAAGAGCGGCGTAAAGGTCGCCCCGACCTCCGCCAGTCTTGGGCATGCCCCGGCCTTTGAGCCGGAACCGCTGTCCAGGCTGGCTGCCGGGCGGGATTTTCAGCTTTGCGCTTCCTTCCAGGGTCGGCACGGTGATTTCCCCGCCCAAGACGGCTTTCCACGCAGGCGCTTCCAGTTCGTAGTTCAGGTCCGCCCCTTCCACCTGGAAGTCGGGATGCGGCGCAAGCCGGACGTTCAAATAGAGATCGCCCGCTGGACCGCCATGCAATCCCGCTTCTCCCTGACCGCCGAGCCGGATGCGCTGCCCCTCGCGGACACCCGCCGGGATGGTGACTTCATACGTCTGCGGTTTGCCTCCCTCGCGCTGGAACGTGATTTTGCGGCGTGCGCCGTGCAGCGCTTCTTCGAGCGGGACCATCAAGTCCGCCTCCACGTCCTCTCCCCTGCTTGTGGCAGCGGTTTGGCGACCGCCTGCGAATGGATTACCCTGCTGACGTCCGCCAGAGCCAAAGAACGCCTCGAAAAAGTCACTGAAGCCGGTACCGCCAAAGTTAAACTCCGCTCCGCCCGGCGCACCGCCCATGCCGGGGTGGCGTCCGCGCCCGCGTTGCTGCCATCCGGGAGGCGTTTGCGCTCCACCGCGTTCCCAGTCCATGCCGAGGGTGTCGTATTGACGGCGTTTTTCCGGGTCGCCAAGCACTTCGTAGGCTTCGTTGATTTCCTTAAAGCGTTCCGAGGCGGCGGCCCTCTCTTTCGGCTTCACCATGTCGGGGTGATGAGTGCGGGCGAGCTTGCGAAAGGCGCTCTTGATCTCATCTTGCGAGGCTGTTTTCGCCACGCCCAAGATCTGGTAGTAATCCTTGAACTGCATGTAAGGGAGCATAGCGACAGGCTGGGCGCTCCGCCAATAGAGAACTTTTGAGAAATATTCGGCAGTCCATTAGACTTTCCCTGATCTTCTCCTGATCCAAGCTGGCGCTTGACTTCAATCCACAGCCCCTTACCGTGAGGGCAAACTCCTCTTTTACCATGCAATTCCGCTCGCTGGCTCCCATTGTTTTCGCCGTTTCCATCGCTCTCTCCGCTTTTGCGGAGGAACAGGTTCTTGATGGCGTCGCCGCCGTGGTCAATGGGGAGGTCATTACATTCTCCCAAGTCCGCGAACTCGTCGTCAACCGCGAAATGGCGCTGCGCGAGGCGCTACGGGGACAGGCCCTCGAAGATAAGATCAAGGAGACCCGGCTCGCGGCCATCAACGACCTCATTGACCGGGAACTCGTTCTTCAGGATTTCAAAAAGAACAAATTCAACATCCCGGACTACGCCGTGGATGACCATGTGAACACCATTATCCGCGAGCAGTTCAAGGGTGACCGCCTCGCTTTCATTCGCACGTTGCAAGCCCAGGGCTACACGCTCCAGCGGTTCCGCAAGGTGGAAACGGACAAGATGATCGTCCAAGCCATGCGCCAGCGGGCCGTGAAGGCGGACCCGATTCTCTCGCCCTCCAAGGTGGAGAATTTTTACGCAGCGCACATCGCCGCATATTCCACGCCGGAGCAGGTGAAGCTCCGCATGATCGTGCTGCACAAGGCCACCACCGACGCTAAAAATGTCGCCGAGGAAATTCGGACGAAAGTGGCTGGTGGCGCGGATTTCGCTAAAATGGCGCAGATGTATTCGGAGGATTCCTCGAAGGAGAATGGGGGTGACTGGGGCTGGATCGAGCGGTCCACCTTGAACGAAGGTCTCTCCGCGCCCGCTTTTGCGCTCAAGTCGGGCCAGGTGAGCAATGTGCTGGGGTTGGGCGACAATTATTACCTGCTCTACGTCGAGGCCCGCAAGAAGGCCGAGACCAAGCCGCTCGATGCTGTCCGGGACGACGTCGAAAAGAAGGTGCTCCAGGATGAGCGTCAGGCCGCGCAAGAAAAATGGATCAAGGGCCTGCGAGACAAGGCTTACGTCCGCATTTTCTAAAGGATCAAGCCACCGTGGATATTCTGGGGACGATTGGCATCACACTGGGCGATCCCGCCGGAATCGGTCCTGAGGTGATCCGCGCCGCGCTCGATTCCGACCAGCTTGATCCGCGTTTTCATTACCGACTCATCGGCAGTGCCGAGGGTGCCGTGCCCGGTCAGCCCACGCCTGATACCGCCCGTGCCGCCGTGGCGGCATTGGAAGAGGCCGCCCGGCTTGCCATGGCGGGGGAGATTGATGCCGTGGTGACGGGGCCGATCCACAAAGCTCATTCGCAGTCCGTTGGGTTCGATTTCCCAGGGCAGACGGAATTCTTCGCCGCCCGCGCAGGAGTGAAAAACTTCGCCATGCTGTTGACGGGCGGCGCGCTCACGGTGGCGCTCGTCACCGTGCATGTTGCGTTGTCGGAGGTGCCACGGCTCGTCACGGGGTCGGAGATTGAGCGAGTCGGCGCGCTGTTGGCGGAATATCTTCTCACGCGGTTGGGGAGCGCAAAGCCGGTGCGCATTGCCGTGGCAGCGCTCAACCCACACGCGGGGGAATCCGGCGCAATGGGCCGGGAGGAAATCGACGTGATCGCCCCGGCTGTTGCTCGACTGGCTCAAAAATGGAGCGGGAGGGCGGTGTTTTCCGGGCCGATCTCGCCGGACACGCTTTTTTTCCGGGCCGCCGCCGGGGAGTTCGACGGCGTGCTCTGCATGTATCACGACCAGGGGCTTATCCCGCTCAAGCTCCACGCGTTCGACCAAGGAGTGAACGTTACGCTGGGGCTGCCGTTCGTGCGCACCAGCCCGGACCACGGCACGGCGTTCGAGATCGCGGGGAGGGGGATCGCCCGACCAGACAGCATGCTGGTTGCGCTCCGGCTTGCGGCCGAGTTGGTGGAGCGGCGGAAGCAGGCACTATGTTGAGCAAATTTTCCAGAGCCGTCGCCACCCAACTTATCGGACTGAGCCTGTTGGGAGTGGCGATCATCGGGATCACGCGGCTGCTGCCGGTGGTGGAGTGGATCGGCATTTTGCAGCAGCGCATTGTGGCCATGCAGATTTGGGGAGCCGCGTTTTACCCGCTGCTTTTTGCGGCGTGCAACATCCTCCTGCTGCCGGGAGGGGTGATTGCCATGGGCAGCGGTCTCTTTTTTGGGCTTTGGTGGGGGACGTTCCTCGTGTTGATGGGCAATCTTATTGCCGCTGCCGTGGCGTTTGGCATCAGCCGCCACCTGGGCAGGAGCTGGCTGGAGCGCAAATTCAGCAACAGCCGCCGTTGGCGTGCGCTGGACAAGGCGATCCGGCGACAAGGCTGGAAGATTATTTTTTTGAGCCAGGTCCACCCACTCTTCCCCACCAGCCTTCTCAATTACCTCTACGGCGTGACGAGCATTCGCTTCTGGCCGTGCATGTTCTGGGTGGCAATGGGACAGCTTCCCGGTCTGTTTCTCTATGCCTATTTGGGGACGCTGGCGCAGCTTGGTATCAAGCTCGTCGAAGGCAAAACCCACCCCCTGGCGCACGAATACGGGATTTGGTTTGGGGGGCTGCTCCTGACGGTCGTTGTGACGACGGCTTTGGGGCGGCTGGCCCTGCGTCTTTTGAAGGAGATCGAAGCCGATTCCCCGCAAGCGGAATCGCCGATTATTTCTGATTAAAAGATAGGCTCGTCACTTTGACACCTTTGGGTTCAGTGGTATTCTAAGCCAAGCCGGTATGGGTAAAATGCCAACCCAGCCTGCGCCACTTCTTCCGCTCATGCCTGCAACGCATCATCGCATCCGACCGTCCATTTTTTTGGACTACGGCGCGGATGCCGTGGATGGAGAGGACGCGGCCTGCGAAATCTGCGAACGCGGGATGCGCTTCAAGGCTCCGTGGCAGTTCCAGATCGGTGCCGTGCTCCATATCGCTTTTGCGTTTGATGACTCTCCGCGCCGAATCGAGGCCGAGGGTTTGGTGGTGGAATGCTTGGAGACAGGGGCAAGAGAGCATCAAACCACCCTGGCTTTTGTGGATGCGCCTCAGGAACTTCGCGCTTCGCTCGGGAAAGTCTCCACCCGCTTGGAATTCCGGCGATGCGATTCAGGGGCGCGCCCGCTCCAGCGTTGATACGCTAATCCGCCTCCCGGCAGACATGTTCGAGAATGACGGAGGCCATGAGCCCAGCGCAGGCCGAGACGCGTGGAGCGCAGGGGGGATTTTCGGGACCTACCGGAGTGACGCTATCTCCGACCAGATGGAGGTTTTCCTTGAGCTTCCGGATGGAAATGGGTGTTTGATTGCTGATTCCCGCCATGCCGCTGCCCATCACTAGGAATTTCTTTGAGGCCAGGAAGGCTTCCAGAAACATCTGCTTCGCTTCGGAGCGGTCGAAGGCTTCGCACAGGCAGTCAGCCGATTCAAAATGGAGCGTGATGTTTGATGAGGTCAGTCGCGTTGGGTGCGTTACAATCTCTACTGCGGGATTGATCGCGCTCAGCCGTTTGGCCAGCGTTTCCACCTTGAGACGACCGATTTCCTCCAGAAAATAAAACTGGCGGTTGAGGTTTTTGGCTTCGATCACGTCGAAGTCGGCGATTTCCAGATGCTTGAATCCGCTGCGGACCAAGGCGACGGCGATGTTGGAGCCGAGGCCTCCTGCACCGGCGATGCCGATCCGGGTTTGCTGGATGCGCTGCCACTGCGGGGGAGTGTAATAGAGACTGACGGCGGCTTCAAAGGCGTTCATTGGTTGATTATATCCTGCGCCAATCGGTGAGGACGGGATCGTATTGTTTGCTAGCCAGCATGGCTTTGACTTCAGCCAGCGAGCGCTCGTCGCTGATGGGAAACTGGGCATCGTGTCCCTGCAAAGCTTCTGCATAGCCGCCGACGATGGTGGAGGAACCCGCAGACATCCGGGTCACGCCAAGGGGAAAGAGGTGGTCGCGCAAATGGGCCGGTTCGCGGGTGGAGAGATTGATGCCCACACGCGGGAACAGGATGCGGGCGACGCAGATGATGCGGACCATATCGGCATCGCTGACAATGCTGGGTTGCATCGCGCCCTCGACCGGCAGCATCCGGGGAAAAGACAAGCTGAAATCCACGCCGGGATACTCCTTTTCGAGGGAACTCAGGTGCTCGAACAAGGCTTCCACGTCGGGTTGCCAGTCGCCCAATCCAAGGAGGGCTCCCAAGGATATTTGGCGTATCCCGGCTTGCGCCGCACGGGCGGGGGTTTCCAGCCGGTATTGGTAATTGCGCTTCCGCCCGGCGGGATGGAGCCGGGCGTAGAGAACCGGATCGTAGGTTTCCTGATAAACCGCCAATCCATCGACTCCCGCTTCCGCAAGTGCCCGGTATTCCTCCATGTCCATGGGTTGAACCTCGATGGAAATACTGGGAAAATACTTTTTGGCGATTTCCACTGCCCCCAGCAAATAGCTTACCGGGGTGTGGCGATGGGATTCTCCGGTCAGGAGGAGAATATTTTGGATGCCCGTTCCAGCCAGGGCAGCGCATTCGGTTTCGATTTGTCCGGGATCGAGTTTTTCGCGCTGGATGCGCAGGTTGGCGCTAAATCCGCAGTAGAGGCACTGGTTTTCGCAGTAATTGGCGAGGTAAAGCGGTGCGTACAGGCTGATGGTTCGCCCAAAGTATTGCCGCGTAATCCGTTGGGCTTCTTGGGCGAGCGTCTCCAGATCGAGGGCGAAGAGTTCTGTGGTGCGAAGTCTAGCCATGGAGAAAACCCGTTAATGGGGATGAGGCGCGCGCGAGGGGAGATTCGTTGCCGGTTCCTGAAAGCCAGGCTAGGCGTCCGGCCTCCACCGCTTTGGCAAAGGCTTCCGCCATTTGGGGGGGATCGCCTGCCGTAGCCAGGGCGGTGTTGATGAGCACGGCGGCCGCGCCCATCTCCATCGCCTCGGCGGCATGAGAGGGGCGGCCAATTCCGGCATCGACAATGATCGGCACTTCGGTGATTTCGGCAATGAGCACCTCGATCATGGTCTTCATGCGCAGGCCTTGATTACTCCCGATCAGAGAGCCGAGCGGCATGACGGCGGCGGCTCCGGCCTTCACCAAGGCGCGGGCGGCATACAGATCGGGATTCATGTAGGGCAGAACCACGAAACCCTCCGCAGCCAGAATTTCCGTGGCTTTGAGGGTTTCCGCGTTATCCGGCAGGAGGTATTTGCTGTCGTTGATGACTTCGATCTTCACCCAGTTGCCGTGCCCCGAGGCGCGTCCCAGCCGGGCTAGGCGCACCGCTTCATTGGCGTCGCGCGCTCCGGAGGTGTTGGTGAGGAGGATGATATTTTCGGGGAGGTAGGAGAGGATGTTATCCGCGTTTTTGTCCAGGTCGATCCGGCGCAAAGCCACAGTGACGATCTCGGCGCCCGAACGGCGGATGACCTCTTGCAGTTCCTGTTTGCTCCCGAATTTTCCCGTGCCGAGCAGGAATCGACTGGAGAGTTTGCGGCCGCCGATGATGAGTTCGTCCATAGCGGCTAGCCTCCCCCCACGAAGGTGACGATTTCGACTTGGTCGCCAGCATTGAGCGGTGTCGCCCCCCACGCTTCTTTTGGGGCTATAGCGCCGTTGAGTTCGATGACAATGGCCTCGGGGTTGAGTTGGTGGCCGGAGACCAACTGGCCAAGGGTGGCGGCCTCGATTTCGCGGGGTTCGCCGTTGAGCTTTATTTGCATGGAATGGGATTTCTTACTTTGTTCAAAAAAACGGGGGTAAGCGCTGCGGCTCGGACAATTCCGACGGTTCGGGCTCCCGCTTGGAGGACGGCGTCGATGTTGGTTTCATCGATTCCGCCAATGGCAACAAAAGGGGTGGAGAGGTTTTCGGCCACCGCGCGCACGTATTCCAACCCGACGGCGGGGCGTCCGGGTTTGGTTGGCGTGGGATAGACCGGTCCCGCCGAAATGTAGTCCATGCCGTCCCGTTCCGCTTGGTGCGCCTGATCCAGATTGTGGGTGGTCTTGCCGATAAGGAATGCATCGCCCACGATGGCCCGGGTCTGCACCGAATCGGTATCCTGGCCGATGTGGACGCCGTCGGCATCGATTTCCAACGCCAGCGCCGGATGATCGTTTAGGATAAAGAGGAAATCGTTGCGCCTGGGGTGCTTAAGGAGAGCACTTGCACTGGTCCTGATCCGCGCTTCGTCTTCGGACTTGTCACGCAACTGGACGATCGCTGCGCCGTCGTCGATGGCACGGTGGAGGACATCCGGGTTATCGGATATTACATAAACCGCCCCGTCAAAAAGCGCGTGCAGACCGCCTTTGGAGGCGGCGCGGCGCGGCGGAGTAGGATTGTCCATCGGGAAACTGTAGTATTCCCAATAGGCGGGAGCAAGCCTCGATTGGCGGGTAGATGCTGGTCAGGCCTTTTTCACAAAGCAGGCCTTCAGGCCGATGGCGCTCCCGTCGATCTTGCAGGAAATCTCGTGGTCTCCATCCACCAACCGGATGCCTTTCGCCTTCGTTCCCCCTTTGAGAACCCCAGAGCCGCCCTTTAGCTTCAAATCTTTGATCAAGGTAACCGAATCGCCGTCTGCGAGCACCGTGCCGAAGGCATCCTTGACGATACGTGCTTCGGCCTGCTGGGGCTCGCATTTCCACTCGTGACCGCAGGTAACACATTCCCAGCGATCAGGGTGATCCAAAACATCGGTCATCTCGCACATCGGACAGGCAGGCTTGCTCATAAGGGAAATACCATAGCTTTACCTCGCGTCGGGAATCAACCGCACTTTGAACCGGCGAGGCATAGCGAGGTCGTTTGACGGTCTAATATTGACAGAAACCTATCAACTGTCACTTTCCGCTCATTTTTAAAGAGACATGATTTCAGCGGGGGCGCGATGCTGCCGGGCGAGTTCTGCCATCGTGCGCATCGCGGGATCGACATGTTTGAAAAAGCGCTTGTATCCCTCGCAGAGGTAATTCAAGCCGGTTTCGCCAGAAGGTGTTGAGAGGAAACGCCGTTTAGGGCACTCGCCGTTGCAGGCAAAGCGTACGTCGCATTCGAGGCAATACTTTGGCAAAGTGACGAGCTTATCCTGTCCAAATTGCCGTTGAGCATCGGAGTGGACCATGTCGCCCAGTGTCTGGTTGAGCAGATTTCCCAAGCGATACTGCGGATAGACATAGTGATCGCAGGAATAGACATCGCCATTGTGTTCCAGGGCCATTGCGGTGCCGCAAGTCGGGCTGAACAGGCACAGGCTTGGAGGCATTCCCATCCAATTGCCCAACGCCACATCGAAGAGCTGAACAAACACGCATCCCACATCATGCCGGACCCACTCGTCGAAGCTCGCCACGAGAAATTCCCCGTATTGTTTGGATTCCACGCTCCAATCGGTAACGGGCAACCGTGCTGCTCCTTCTTGATCGACTTGTGGCGGTGTCGCCAGATCGAGCCCTAGATTTCTTGCCTCATTGTCCGGCAACCGTTCCACCAAGGGAATAAACTGGATAAACCCGGAACCGATTTGTTTGAGGAACCGGTAGACTTCCAGTGGCTTTTTGGAGTTGGCGCGGTTCACCACGGTCAGCGTGTTGAATTCCACGCCCTGCTTTTTGAGAAACTTGATGCCGTGGGCGACTTTTTCGTATGTGGCGCCGCCCTTTTTATCCACGCGATAGGTGTCATGCAGCTTTGGAGGGCCATCGATGCTCACGCCAACCAAAAAATGGTTCTCCGCCAGGAATGATCCCCACTCATCATTGAGTAGCGTGCCATTGGTCTGAAATGCGTTTGTGACGCGTTTGCCGTTGGCGTATTTTTTTTGTAGTCCGACGGCTTTGCGAAAGAAATCCACCCCCAAAAGCGTTGGCTCTCCGCCCTGCCATGCAAAAGTAACCTCGGGAACGTTTTGCTGTTCGATGTATTGCCGGATATATGCTTCCAGCACTTCATCGCTCATTTTATAGTTTTCATTGCTTGGGAAAAGCTTCTCCTTTTCGAGATAGAAACAGTATTTGCAATCGAGATTGCACAAAGGGCCGATGGGCTTTGCCATGACATGGAAAGCAGTTCTGCCCATGTTTCTCACTGCTTCGGATTGCGTAGGATGCATGCCCTTACTCTGACAACTATCAGGCACATTTCAACTTCAGCATTTGCGCCTTTTGAGCGTGTTGAGAACCATATTTTTCTTGTTTTTAAATCCGTTGGCGGTTGAGTTCGTCGGTATGCGCGCAGTAATGGTCATGTTTGACAGTTTGAACCGGCACATGCTTGAGACCTACGGGTGTTCTTGGACTCACACCCCGAATTTCATGCGTTTGGCATCTAAGACAGCCACATTCGACAACAGCTATGTTTGTTCCATGCCCTGCATGCCGGCGCGGCGGGATTTACATACAGGTCGCCCGAACTTTTTGCATCGGGCTTGGGGGCCGCTGGAGCCATTTGACGATTCTTTCGCGGAAATGCTCAAGAAGGCGGGCGTTCACACGCATTTGGCGACAGATCACTACCACTATTTTGAAGATGGAGGCGCCACCTATCACAACCGCTATAACACATGGGACTTTGCCAGGGGCCAGGAAGGCGATCCATGGATAGGTCAGGTTGCCGATCCAAAACCCTTGGAGAGTGAATTTCCAGAAGCAACAAGACTTACCGGCCTGTGGCGGCAGGATGCCATCAATCGGCAAACAACCGGGTGTGAAGAACAGTTCCCTATGAATCTTACATTCCGAAATGGAATTGATTTTATCCGCCGTAACCAAGGGTCAGACCGTTGGATGTTGCAGATAGAAACGTTCAATCCGCATGAGCCGTTTACGACATTAGAGTCGCATCGGGTGCCTTATTCGGAGCATTTTGCAAGTTACCAAGGGAGGTCCGCAGAGTGGCCCCCTTATCGCCCGGTCAAGGAATCGAAGGATGTAGTGGAGCATGCCCGCTATGAATATGCCGCCTTGGCAAGCGCCTGTGATGCCAAGCTTGGAGAGGTATTGGATGTGTTTGATGAGTTGGATCTCTGGAAGGACACCATGCTGATCGTGTGGACCGACCATGGATTTTTATTGGGGGAACACGATTGTTGGGCCAAATGCTGGATGCCTTTTTACCAGGAAATCGCGCATACACCGTTTTTCATATGGGACCCTCGCAGTCCTGCAGCGGCTGGGCAGCGCAGGCAGGCTTTAGTTCAGCCATCCATTGATCTCGGTCCAACGCTTCTGAATTTTTTTGGATTGGAGCCAACCCAAGACATGACGGGGCGGGATTTGGCGTTAGCGGTGGCCGAAGACAAACCTGTGCGGGATTATGCGATCTATGGCCTCTTTGGCGGCCATGTGAACATAACGGACGGGCGTTATACCTATATGCGAGGGCCTGTGGCAGAGGGAAATCAGCCGTTGTTTGAATACACGCTTATGCCGACCCGGATGCGAGGCCTATTTTCGCCAGAGGAGCTAGGCAGGGTTACTGAATTGGCCGAACCGTTCCCATTCAGCAAAGGGTGCCGAACACTTAAAGTGCCGATTCCGGTCGCGACAGCTTATACGGCGAGCGCCACGGTCCGCTTCCCAACGCGGTTGTATGATTTGAAAGCCGACCCGCAACAAACGCAGCCAACGATTCAATCGGATCAGGAAAAGCGTCTGTGCGAGGCATTGGTGAAAGAACTACGCGCTATTCATGCGCCTGCTGAGCAGTTTCAACGCTTGGGTTTTTGATACTCTTAACACTCCATTCGATCACTTTCGGAGATCTCATGAAAAGTAAAAACATCGTTGTCATTATGACCGATGAGCAGCGCCATGACTCGCTCTCTTGCACGGGGCACCCTGTTCTTCAGACGCCCCATATGGATGCCATCGCGGAAGAGGGCTGCCTCTTTGAAAATGCCTTTTGCGCCTCGCCCCTTTGCCTGCCTTCCCGCGCCAGTTTTTTCACCGGACAATACGTTCACCGGAATCTGGCAACGTCCAACGGGCCAAAGGCGCACATCAAGCCCCAGCAGTTTTCCTTGGTCGAATTGCTCAAGAAAAATGGCTACACCACGGGTTTAGCTGGGAAAAACCACACCTTCGATGATGCCTATATGGATCAGTGGTTCGACTACCGGGAGGAATACTTCCATTTCGGAAAGACCCACGGAACGCTGACTGATTCCGACCGGGCCGTTGTCGATTACTACAGTGACAAAAAGAGAGAAGGTTTAATCGATGGTCCCGCGCCTTTCCCCGAAGACCAATGGGTCAACCAGCGCATTGCCGACGATGGGGTGCGTTTTGTCGAAACCCATAAAGCCAGGCCCTTCTTCCTGTATTATTCCTTCCCGGACCCGCATTGGCCGAATGTCGCTTGCGAGCCATATTACTCAATGTATCAAAATGCCGGGCCGGAAAATCTCGAAGCCTTGGACATCGATTGGAATGGCCATCCGTTCAAACACGTTGTCCAATCCCAATCCAGCGGCTATGGCGGCTACACTCTGGAAGAGCGGGTGCGCATCCTCGCCACCTACTATGGGCAGATTTCTTCCGTTGATGCCGCCATCGGGCGGTTGATGGAAAAGCTCAAGCAACTTTTGCTGTTGGACGACACCATCATCGTCTTCGCCTCCGACCACGGCAATTTCGCCGGGCGCTATGGCTTGGTGGGGAAAACGGGAGGCTTCTTCGACGCATTGGTGCGCATCCCCTTGGTTCTTCGCATTCCCGGTTGTCCTACCGGCAAACGCAGCCGGGCCGAGGTGAACAATATTGACGTCATGCCGACACTGCTGGATTGCCTCGGCCTCGAAATCCCCCGTGAAGTTCAGGGTGTCTCCTTCCTCCCTGTTATCCGTGGGGAGGCGGACACGCACCGCTCGGAGATCTATGCTGAAGTGGGCGCGCCTGAGCCTCCGCCTGAACCGCTTCCTCCCGGCGACTTCCAGGAACTCAATGCCAGGATGATCAGGGAGCGAGGCCCGCAGTGGTTTTGTGATTATACCTGCAATGGCCGCGCCGCGATGCTACGCAAAGATGGTTGGAAATACTGCCATTACGTCGACGATAGGGAGGAATTTTACAACATCAATGCCGACCCCATGGAGAAAATCAATCTCGCCACCGATTCCTGGTATGGCGAGCAGAAAGAAGCTCTTAAAAATCGACTGTTCGACTGGCTGCTCACGGTGCCGATGCTAAACAACGAGACGTTCACTTCTGAACGTGTAGAACGATTATTTTTTTAAGCCAGCCACTTTCAGAGGAATTTCTGAGTGGCAGCGCGTACGGGATTTGAACCCGTGCACCAGCCTTGAGAGGGCTGTGTCCTAACCCCTAGACGAACGCGCCGTTTGGGAAGAGGGAGAGTAGCGGCGAAAAAACCCTCTGGCAACGGGAAAGTCAAAGCCCTGCGCCAGATTAAAGAATGGATGAATAAAGCGCTTTCGTCCGCGCTTCCTTAATGGCTCAAGGATTTTATTTTGAGTTCTTTATTCTTCGATGCGTCCGGGTTTCCCGCAAGGGCGGCGTGGTCTTCGGCGCGGCTGCCAGGCCGGGGGGTGATTGGTTCGGTCAATACGGAAGGGCGCACGTTGTGCTGCTCGTAGCTGATGAGCAGGTCGTGGAGTTGCCCTTCGAGCACCGGGAAGAGGGCGGGGTCCGGGGCGAGTTTCTCCATTTTGGTGTAAAGGAGGGTGTAGTAATTGCGCATGGCGATGCGGCGACCTTCCTCGGTTTTGGCGCTGGCAGCGGTTGCTTTCCACGCCTGGACTTCCGCATCTTCCAAGAGGGCGGTTTTCAATTCGCGAATCTGGATGGCTTGGCGAAGCTGTTCTGCGGTCCCATTTTTTAATGCCTCCGGCGATTTGGCGGGGGAGGCGGGTTTTACCGGAGCTTCTGTAGCGGGATCGGCAGGGGGCGGTGTGACTGGGGTTCCTGCCGGGGGAAGGGGGATAAACAAGTCCGGGGTTTGTAGCGGCTCAAGGGGCGCTTGGGCTTGGGGACCTTCGGCGCGCGCCAGCACGGAAGCGGCAATCAGAGCGGCGGCAAAGAGGGCGGTGTGGGTTTTCATCGGGCGTCGGTGGATGACAGCCTAGGCAACCAGAAATCGGGGGGTTTGAAAAGAAGTCTTCCAGGGAGTGCCTTCCGGATTGTTTTTTTCTGAAATGAAGTGAATGTTTTCCGATGGTTCATGTCTGATAAGTTAGCGATTATCCTTTCGATGAAAATCAAACCTCTTCTCCTCACGTTCCTTCTGGCTGTTTTGTTTGGCGCGGTAATGCCCCGGCAAGCCGAGGCGCGCGTCACGTTCTCTTATTTCTACGATAGTCTGCTGTCCTACGGGGAGTGGGTGGACGTGGAAAATTACGGCTACTGCTGGCAACCGCGCGGGGTGGATGCGGATTGGCGGCCCTACACCGATGGGTATTGGAGCTACACGGACGCCGGTTGGACGTGGGTTTCTTATGAGGACTTCGGGTCGATCACCTATCACTACGGACGCTGGATTCGCCTGGAGGATTCCGGCTGGGTGTGGCATCCCGGCTATGAATGGGGACCAGCCTGGGTCTCCTGGCGTCAGAGCGATGATTATATCGGCTGGGCGCCGCTTCCCCCGGAGGCCACTTTCGACCCGGAATCCGGTATCGGCGTTTGGGTGGACCGAGATTACGACATCGGTCCCTCCTCCTACATTTTTTGCGAATACCGCCATTTCGGTGCGCCGGTCATCCGCAATTACATTCTCCCGTGGCGGCGGAACACGGCGATCATCCATTCGACTGTGAATATTACCAACATCACCGTGGTTAGCGGCGACGGCGGCGCGCAGGTTGTTTTCAACGGTGGGCTGGATTATCTGGTGATTTCCGGGCGATCCGAACGGCCCATCGAAAGGCTGCATCTCATGCGCCAGGGGGACGGCGACTGGGCGCGGAATCACCGCTCGGAGATTTCCCGCAAAGTCGGCAATCAGCTCTTCATCAACGCGCCGGAAGTCGTAGCGCCGAAGACGCGGTTTGTTCCGCCCACGGCTACGGCTATCCGGGCGATCCATGCGCCAAAAATTGACAAGGGTTGGAGCGGGGTGGCAGATCCCGCCGAACGCGCGCGGATCAAGCAACGGTTTAACGATCAAACTCAGGGGCTTACCCGGACAACTGCTCCAGCTCAACCGGTGGATGCGGTGCAGGTGCAAATGACGATCAATGAGCCGCACGTTCATCAGAATATAAAACCGCAGGAGTCCGTGGTGGCTCCGACACTGCAGGTGCAGCAACAGCAAATCGAGCCGCAGCGTCCGCATGGCAAGCCGCAAGAGATCCCGGTGGCACCGATACAGCCACAGCCCACTCCAAAGCAGCATCAGAATGTTATTAAACCGCAGGAACCCGTGGTGGTTCCAGTCCCGCAGGAGCAGCAGGCTCAGGCACAGGCTCAGAAGATTCAGCAGGCGCAGCAACAAGCTGAACAACAGCGGCAGGCGGCTGAGACGCGGGCACAGGCTCAGGCTCAGAAAATTAAGCAGGCTCAGAAGCCGCAGGAGGCGATCCAGCATCAAGCGCTGCCGCAACCGCAAGTGCCCCAAGGACAGAAATCTCCAACGCCGGATAGCGAGGATCACAAGAAGAAGCACAAAGATCCGGACAACAACTAGGATCCTGATTGGTGGGTTCGTGGCAGGCTTGTGACTCAAAAAGGCAGGCCTTCCTTGACTGTTTTCCTGAAAGGAGATTTCCTGCAGGCTGCTTATGAAATCCTCCCTTCAGAATCTCTTCAAAAAAGGGGCCGCCTTTGCCGGGTTGTGCCTGTTCCTTACCTCGCTCCCCGCTTCCGCAGCGGTCAAATTGCCCGCGCTTTTCACGGACAACATGGTGCTGCAACGCGATCAGCCGATTGCGGTGTGGGGCTGGGCCGACCCGAATGAAGCGGTCTCGGTGACGCTGGGCGCGGCGACGTCCAAGGTGAAAGCCGATGCGCAGGGCGAATGGAAGACGAAATTACCCGCGCTTAAACAGGGGGAAAACCTGGAGCTGACGGTGGCGGGCACGAACAGCATCACGCTCAAGAATATCGTGATGGGGGATGTCTGGATTTGCTCGGGCCAGTCGAACATGGAGTTCGGCGCTGGCGGCAGCAATACACCGGAAGACATCAACACCGCTGATTTCCCGAATATTCGCGCGATCAAAGTTTCCCACAATTCCACGGCGGATCCGAAGAATGACGCTCCGATGAGCGGCTGGCGGGTTTGCACGCCAGGGAACGTCAGGGGCTTCACCGCCGTCGGCTTCTTTTTTGGCCGGGAAATTCACCGGCAGGCGGGCGTGCCGATCGGTCTGATTGACGTCAACTGGGGCGGAACCCAAATCGAACCTTGGATTGCTCCCGTGGGGTTTGGGTCGGTGCCGGAGTTGGCCGAGACCAAGACGTCCATGGAGCAGGCTTTCGCGGCGGCGCTGGTGGATTATCGCAAACAGCTTTCGTCGCAACTCGATCCGCTTGAAGCGTGGATTAAAGACGCGCGTCAGGCGATTGCCAACAACACGCGAGTTCCCTCTCGTCCGAATCTTTTGCCGGAGCCGACCTCTTTCCCCAGAATTTATACCCTCTTCAACGGCATGATCCACCCGCTCCTCCCGTTCCCGATCAAAGGAGCGATTTGGTATCAGGGTGAAAGTAACGGCGCGGAGGGCGACTCTTATTTCCTCAAGATGCGGGCGTTGATCGGCGGCTGGCGTTCGCTCTGGAACGTGGGGGATTTCCCTTTCTATTACGTGCAGTTGGCCAATTTCCAGCCAGCCACCAACCTCCCGGCGGGCGGCGATGGATGGGCAAAGGTGCGTTGTGCGCAGATGAAGGCGCTCACGATTCCCAATACGGGGATGGCTTCGGCGGTGGATATTGGTGATGCAATGAATATTCACCCGCAGAACAAGCGAGACGTGGGTGTCCGCCTTGCGCTTTGGGCGTTGAGCCGTGACTACGGTAAGAAGGAGATCGTCCCCAGCGGCCCGCTCTTTCAATCAGCCAAGGTGGAGGGGAGCAAAATCCGTCTCGCGTTCGACTATGTTGGTAGCGGCCTGATCGTCGGCAAGAAAGACGGGGTGAAGCCGACGGAGGAAGACAAGGCGGGCAAGCTGGCCCGGTTTGCCATTGCAGGCGAGGACAAGAACTGGGTCTGGGCTGACGCGGTGATCGACGGCGCCACGGTGGTGGTTTCCAGCAAGGAAGTTCCCAATCCTGTGGCGGTGCGTTACGCTTTCTCCCAGAATCCGGATGGCGCGAATCTCTATAATAAGGAAGGGTTGCCCGCATCGCCGTTCCGCACGGACGACTGGCCTTAAGAGCTTTTGAAGAAACGTGGAGAGGTAAAGGAGGAAGAGGAGAACATTCGCGGTATTCTGCTTGCCGTTCCGCCACAGGAGGGCATAGTAACCCCGCGTTCAGTCTGTTCGGCTGAATTTGCAACAGTTCGGGGTGTAGCTTAGCTTGGTAGAGCGCCTGGTTTGGGACCAGGAGGTCGGAGGTTCAAATCCTCTCGCCCCGATTTTTCTTTCCTCAAAATTTGCGCAGCAGCGCGAGCATTTCGCGCAGGCGCTCGGCGGGGGCTGCGGAGGCAAGGCGCGGGAATTTCCCGCCGATAAGGAGGTAGTCGCCGCCTCGCGTGAGCATCAGTTTGCGCTCGCGCACTTCGATGCGCGTGATTTTTCGCGCTGCTGCCACGAGTCGCGCGGCCGTGAGGACGAGCAGGTTTTCGACGGCTTCGGGGAGTCGTCCAAAGCGGTCGCGCCAGACGCCGCGCAACCGGTCGAGCTGTTCCTGAGTGGTGGCTTCCGCAAGGGCGCGGTAGGCTTGGATGCGCGTTTGCGGCTCGGCGATATAGCCGGTGGGCAGGAAGGCGGGGGTCAGGGTTTCGGGGGCTTTGAACCACTCGGCTTCATTGGTGGCGGCGAAGTCGAGGCTGACGGGGAGTTCGACGCGCGGCTGGACTTTCTCGCCCTTGAGTTTTGCCACGGCTTGCTTGAGCAACTGGCAGTAGAGGTCGAACCCAATGGCGACGATGTGGCCGCTTTGCTGGGTGCCGAGGATGTTGCCCGCGCCACGGATTTCCAGGTCGCGCATGGCGATTTTGAATCCGGCCCCGAGTGAGGAATATTGCTTGATGGCGTTGATGCGTTTGCGGGCCTCGGTGCGCATGAGATCGCGCGGGATCATGAGGTAGGCGTAGGCTTTGTGCTGGGCGCGGCCCACGCGGCCCCGGAGTTGGTAGAGATCGGCGAGGCCGAAGCGGTCGGCGCGGTCGATGATGATGGTGTTGGCGTTGGGGATGTCGAGGCCGCTCTCGATGATGGTGGTGGAGAGCAGGACGTCGGCTTTGGCCTCGACGAATTGCCGCATCACGTCTTCCAATTCGTGCTCGGGCATCTGGCCGTGGCCGATGAGGATGCGCGCTTTGGGGATCAGCTTCTTAAGCTTCGCGGCCATGCCCTCGATGGTGCCGATGCGGTTGTGCAGGAAGAATACCTGCCCCTGGCGGGACATCTCGCGCACGATGGCGTCGCGGATGATCCGCTCGTCGTAGCCGCAGATGACGGTTTCCGTAGGGATGCGGTTCTGGGGCGGGGTTTCCAGAATCGACATGTCCTTGGCTCCCATGAGCGAGAGGTAGAGCGTGCGCGGGATGGGCGTGGCGGAGAGGGTGAGCACATCCACGAGCTTGAAAAGCTCCTTGAATTTCTCCTTGTGCAGGACGCCGAAGCGCTGTTCTTCATCAATGACGGCGAGGCCGAGTTCCTTGAACTGCACGTCGCGGGAGATGAGTCGGTGCGTGCCGATGACGATGTCCACGGAGCCTTCGCGGAGCCCTTCGAGCGTCTTGCGTTGCTCGGCGGCGGTGCGGAAGCGGCTGAGGCATTCGACGCGGATCGGGTAATCGGACATGCGCTCGCGGAAGGTCTGGTAATGCTGCTGGGCGAGGACGGTGGTGGGGGCGAGCAGCGCGACTTGCTTGCCGCCCATAACGGCTTTGAATGCGGCCCGGATGGCGACCTCGGTTTTGCCGAAGCCGACGTCGCCGCAGATGAGGCGGTCCATTGGCTGCTCGCCTTCCATGTCGGCCTTGGTCTCGGCGATGGCGGTGATTTGGTCCGGGGTTTCCTTGTAAACAAAGGAACGCTCGAACTCGTTCTGCCATTTATTGTCCTGCGGGAAGGCGAACCCAACGGCTGTCTCGCGCTCGGCGTGGAGGGCGAGAAGCCGACCCGCGTAATCGAAGACGGCACGTTGCGCCTGGGATTTGGCCTTGGCCCACTTGGGATTGCCGAGTTCGCTAAGCTGCGGGTTACGTTTACTAACGCCGACGTAGCGCGAGACAAGGTAGGATTGTTCCAGCGGCGCGTAGAGCTTGGCCCCGTTGGCGAATTCCAGCACCAGCACTTCCTCCTCCGCGCCGTCGGCCTTGGCGAATTTCTCCAGGCCGCAGAAGAGAGCGATGCCGTGTTCGAGATGTACCACGTAGTCGCCTTCGTTGAGTTCGGAAAAGTCGATCTGCGCGCGGTGGGACTGTTCGCGGGCGCGGCGCAGCGCGAGGCGGCGGGCGCGGGTGTTGCGGTAGCGCCCGAAGAGTTCGGCGTCGGAGAGGACTGCGAGCTTGGCCGTGGGAAAGGTGAACCCGCTGGCGACCGCGCCGATGGCCAGTGCTAGCCCGGCGTGCGTCAACACGGTCTCGGGCAGGAGGTCGCGGAAGCGTTCCACCTCGCCCTCATTGTTGCAATAGATGGTGACGCGCCAGCCTTGGGCGAGCCATTCGTCCAGTTGCCTCAGGAAGTGTTCGCGCTTCCCGGCTTCGACCACGAGGTCCCCGGCCTCGAATTCGCCCAGACCGTGGCCGAAGAACGCGCACGAGTAATCCTCGATCTCTGCGTCGGGAGCGGCTTCCGCTGTGAGGGAGACGTCGGCTGAATCGAGTCCGGCTTGCACGTCCACGAGGAGGTCGCCCGCCTTGAGATAGTCGCGCACGGTGCATTGGCGCGCGTCCCCGGCTTCGCCGAGGAGGATGCTGACGGATTCGAGCAGATGCACGGAGGTTTGCGCATCGAGGTCGAAGAAACGCAGGGAGTCGATTTCGTCACCGAAGAATTCCACACGCACGGGGAGCGTGTGTTGCCAGGAGAAGATGTCCACGATGCCCCCGCGCACGGCGAACTGCCCGCGCAACGCCACTTGCGGGACGCGCTCATATCCGGCCTTGGCGAGCTTGGCGATGAGGGCTTCCAGCGTCAGCGACTGGCCACGCAGGAGTTCCAGCGTGAGGCGGCGCAGGCCCTCCGGCGACGGAGCCACGTCGTTGAGCGACCCGGCGGTGAGGACGATGACGGCGGATTTCGCCTCGCGGATTTGTTCCAACGCCTGGAGGCGGTCGGCGGCGGTTTCGGGATCGGGCAGCGCGTTTTCAGCGAGGGCGATCTCGACTTCCGGCAGGAAAATCACGTCGCCGAGCCAGTTGGAGAGTTCGTTGTGGAGCTGTTCTTGGCTGCGGGGAGTGGCAGCGACGATCCAGATGCGGCGCGCTTTTTTTGCTGTTGCGTGGGCCGCTACAAGCCCGGCCACAAAGGCGTGCGCGGCTTCGTCCACATGATCGAAGACAACACGCTCCCGGCCGAGCGCGCGCAGTTTGGCGGCGACCGGCTTCGTCTGGGCCACAAGATCGAAAAGGTTCTCTGCCACGAATTTCCTTGCAGCGTATCACGAAAAATCGAGAAGAGACGGGAAAAATATCGCGCAAAGAACGCGAAAAACGCAAAGGGAATTAGACTACGACACGTTTCCCAGACATTCCGCCGCGAGCAGAATGCCTGCAGCTTTGTCGAGGGTCTCCTGCCATTCCATTTCCGGTTTCGAGTCGGCGACGATTCCGGCTCCGGCGTGGAAGTGAGCGACGCCGTTTTCGATGACGACGGTGCGGATGGCGATGTTGAATTGGCTCGCGCCGTTGAACCCGAAGTAGCCGATGGCTCCGGTGTAGAGGCCGCGTGGCTCGGGTTCGAGTTCGGCGATGATTTCCATGGCCCGCTTTTTGGGCGCGCCGGTGATGGAGCCGCCGGGGAAGCAGGCGCGCAGGGCTGTGACGGGATCGGCGTCCGGGCGCAGGCGGCCCTCGACGGTGGAGACGAGGTGAAAAACTTGTTCGAAGGCTTCCAGTTTGAGGAGTTCACTCGCCGTGACGGACCCGAATTCGCAGACACGCCCGAGGTCGTTGCGCTCCAGATCGGTGATCATGATGAGTTCGGCCCGCTCTTTGGGGGAGTCGATCAAATCCTTGGCGCTGCGGGCGTCTGTGCTTGGATCGGCGTGGCGCGGGCGCGTGCCTTTGATGGGCCGGGTGCGGATGTTGTGGCCTTGGATTTCCAAAAATAACTCGGGGGAGGAGGAGAGGATGGCGCGTCCGTTGAGCGAGAGATAGGCGGCGTGCGGTGCGGGCGAGCAACGGCGCAGGGATTGGTAGAAGGCCCACGGATCGCCACCGGGCCATGGGGCGGTGAAGCGGTGGGAGAGGTTGACCTGGTAGATGTCTCCGGCGGCGATGTATTCCTGGGCGCGTTCGACGATGCGGAGGAAATCGGCACGCGGCATGGAGGGGGTGAAGTGGAGAGGGGTTGCTGTTTCCCTCGTTCCCAATCTCCCGATTGGGAACGCGCTTGTCTGCGAAACTCCCGTTTCGTCTTCCGCCGACAGCAACGCGGCCCATACTTCGCCCGCGCCGCCCACCGAAAACCACGCGGCATCCGCGTGGCGATAAGCCAGAAGTTTGTCGTAGATGCCGAAACAAAATGCGCCATCGTAATCTACCCAACCTGCTGCGAAGCCGGGTGGGATGTTTAAGGTGTCCGGGGTTTGTCGCATCGCTATTTCCTGGCGGAGGGCGGTCCAGTCCGCCTCAGTGTGACCGGTCAGGATTTGGGAGGGTTGCGCGGCGAGCAGGGACATTGCGCCGGGGGCATCGAGCGCGGTGTCGAAGAAGACCAGGCCGGGCAAAGCGCGGCAGCGGGCGGCGGCTTCGGCAGGGGTGAGCTTTAGCCAGGGAATGGCGGTGGGCAGCGGCATCATGGTTAGGGATGCTGCTTGTGAGGACCAGATGAAGAAATTTCACACGAAGGCACGAAGACACGAAGGCACGAAGACACGAAGGGATTCATCGCGTTGCGCTTCATGGCTTCATGATTTTTTGTGATAACAAAATATTTCATTATTTTCTGGTGAAAAATTCTGTGCGCAGGGTTTCGGCGAAGCTGGTGGGAAGCGGGCGGCCGTCGAGCATTGCCACGGGGGTCACGCCGGACCAGCAGTTGGTGAGGAAACAGGCGCTGGCGTGGTGAAGGTCTTCGCGGGAGAGCGTGCGCTCCGCGATTTCGCGGCGCTGCATCACCCACTCGCGGACGACTCCGGCCCGTGCGCCGCTGGCAAGAGGCGGCGTGATCCATTGGCCCTCCATCTCCACAAAGACGTTGGCCATGCAGGCGGAGATCAATTCGCCGTGCGAATTGAAGAGCAGCGCTTCGTCGCAACCGGCGGCGAGCGCGCTTTGCAGCGCGAGGATATTCGCCCAGTAGTTGGCGGTTTTCAGGCCACCGAGGAGCGGCGCGAAGGGTTCGGGATGGATGGCGACGCGGATCGGTTCCTCCGTTGGCGCGGTGCGCGGCTCGGCGAAGAGGAGGATACGCGGGCTTGTTACGGGGGCCGTGGGACCGCCCGGCCCCGCCGTCACGTAAATCCGCGCGAAGGACGGGCCGGAGATTTGGCTGAATCCTTCCCCGGCTTGGGAGAGCGCGATGGGATCGACGGTCCACCCGCAGCGGCGGCAGGCGGCTTCGAGCCGGATGAGATGGGCTTCCAGGAACTCGACGCGACCGCCCCGGACGGCCAGGCTTTCAAAGAGCGCCATGCCGTAGCGGAACCCGCGGTCCGATGCCGGGATGCCGCCGCACGGAACGAACGCATCGCCGTTCCATATCCACGATTGAGAAGCATTCATGATCCCTTTATACCATTTCTGGCTTGTGGAGCTCGTTTTTATTAGGCAGGGTCGTGATATGGATTCCGATGACCTCAAGCTGCAACGGCATCCGCTATATTGGTTTATCCGCTTCTCTTTAGGCCACTATACATTTGTATGAACCTCGTCGCTGTCATCGCAATATCCCTGAGCGTTCTTGCGTTCTCTATAACCTGCCATCATCTTCGCCTCCGCCCCATGGGGGTTCGTTTTGCTTTCTTCGGAGTTTTTACTCTTCTCGCAATTCCATCTCTACTGTTTGTTGTCTACTACCTCCACCTCCTGTCAGAGCGAGCCTGGTTTTACACACTCCGTTCGTGGCACGGCACGGAGTTCCTGGTCGTTTTCCTCGGCTGTGCAGGCGGCGCTGCCGCGTCCTTGTTTCATCGGTTACTTGTTGGATTTCCACTGTTCGCGTTACTGGTAATTGCAGTGGCTCCGTACATCAAGCCTGCTTTAGCACCGCTTCCAGACTGTCTGTTTCATGAGCATTGGCAGGGAGACATTTGTATTCAGAGCACATTGGCTACCTGCGGGCCTGCTAGCGTCAGCACTATTCTGCGGCGACTTGGTGCTGAATCTGCTTCCGAGCGGGAGGCTGCGCGTGCGTCTTATTCTTATGCTGGAGGCACCGAGGCTTGGTATTTGGCGCGCTACGTGCGCAGCAAGGGTTTTGTTCCACGATTCGACTTCCGGCGTACGTTTTCTCCAGCAGTTGGGTTGCCTGCCGTTGTGGGAGTCCGCGTCGGTGGTGTTGGTCATTTCATTGCTGTCCTTGATATGAGCAATGACCAAGTTACATTCGCAGATCCACTTTGCGGAGAGGAACACCTTTCACTTTCCGAGTTCTACCGTCGTTACAGTTTCACGGGCTTTCATATGGTCATTGCCAAGCCCTAACTAGCACGTGTGTCGCTGATATTGGGAACAAGAAGAGAGAAAATCTGCGTCCATCTGCGGACAATCTTCTCTTTGCGTCCTTTGCGGCTTTGCGTGAGACTCTTCCGGGCTTCGTTCCTACGAAATACTCAACTCTTTGGTAATCCCGAAGATCTCGATTCGTTTGCGGAGAGTGGCGCGGGTAATACCAAGTAATTTTGCGGCGCGGACTTGATTGCCGCGCGTGACTTTCATGGCGTGGAGCGTGAATTCGCGCTCGAGCCAGGGCAAAAGCTGGACTTGCGGGTCGGACTGGGCGGTCTGGAGCAGGAATTCGATGGCGCTTTCCTTGGTCAGTTCGAGCGAGTTGGCGACACTTACGAGGTCAGCTTCGAGCGGGATGCTGTCGCTGCCGAGCGGGAGGTCCTTGGGCAGGATGAGGTCGGAGGTGGCGAGGACGGTGGCGCGCTGGATGGTGTTTTCCAGTTCGCGGACGTTGCCGGGCCACGGATAGACTTCCATGAGCCGGATGGCTTCTTCGCTCAGGCGCAGGCGGGGCTGATGTTTCTTGGCGGCGACTTTCTGGAGGAAGTATTCGGCCAGGAGTCGGATGTCTTCCACGCGCGCGCGCAGCGGCGGGAGTTGGACGCGGACGACGTTGAGCCGGTAAAAGAGGTCTTCGCGGAAGGCTTTGCGGCTGACTTCCCCTTCGAGGTTTTTGTTGGTGGCGGCGACGATGCGCACATCAGTGCGGAGGGTTTCGTTGCCGCCGACGCGCGAGAATTCGCCTTCCTGGAGGACGCGCAGGATTTTGCTCTGGATGGGGAGCGGCATGTCGCCGATCTCGTCCAGAAAGAGCGTGCCGCCGTTGCATTGCTCGAAGCGTCCGGCGCGCTGGGCAACGGCTCCGGTGAAGGCGCCTTTTTCGTGGCCGAAGAGTTCGCTTTCCAGAAGTTGCTCCGGGATGGCGGCGCAGTTAATAGCGATGAAGTCCTTGTTGGCGCGTTGGCTGTAGGCATGGATGGCGCGGGCAACGAGTTCTTTGCCGCTGCCGCTCTCGCCGGTGATCATGACGGGGGCGTCGGAGTGGGAAACGCGGCCCACCATTTTGAAGACCTGCTGCATGGCCGCAGACTGGCCGACGATGCTGTCCTGGTGTTGCTCGACGGTGAGCTGGGGCTTGAAGGTGACGGCGGAGCGCATTTGCTCTTGCTCGGTGAGCGCGGCGTTGACGACGTGCTTGAGGTTGAAGGGGAGACCTTCTTTGCGGATGAAGTCGAACGCGCCAAGCTTCATCGACTCGATGACGGTTTGCGTGGTGCCGAATCCGCTGGTGAGGATGACCATGGCGTTCGAGTCACGCTGGCGGGCTTTGACGAGAAGGTCCAGGCCGCTGAAGGGCTGCAAGTGGGTCTCGGTGATCAGCAGGTCGGGCGATTCCTGGCAGTAAATCCGATAGGCTTCGTCGGAGGCGGTCGCGGTGAAAACCTGGATTTGCGGGGTCTCAAGCTGTTTGCGAACCCAGTCGAGGAAATCGGTATCCGGATCAACGACGAGAATGGTCTGGGACTTTTCGGACATTGATGCTCAAACAAGTGCGCAATTACCCCGCTCGTTTGTCCTGATTCGGATCACCTCTTCGACAGCGGTAATGAAGATTTTTCCATCACCTATTTTTCGGGTCTTTGCCGCCTGAACGATTGCTTTAGCTGCCTGCTCGGCAGCGCTATCGGGCAGCACAATCTCCACTTTGAGTTTCGGCAAAAAATCGATTTTGTACTCACTTCCACGAAAGATTTCGGTGTGACCTTTCTGGCGACCAAAGCCGCTAACCTCGCTCACTGTCATTCCGTGGATCCCTAGATCGGCAAGAGCTTCTTTGACGTCTTCCAACTTAAACGGCTTGATAATCGCTTCGATTTTTTTCATGGTTCGAAACTAATTTCCCGGCCCGGCCGACCGAACCACCAGCGACCGAGCCGGGATTTTGGTGAACAATTTACAGAAGGCGAATTGCTTCGCCCTCTCCCGTTGGAAGCCTATGGAAAGAACCTCATGCACCGCCACCACGGCAGTGGCTCTGCAAAGTCTATGAATGAATGTTCCCGGTGGTGACATGACTTAAGCTCTCGATATCCGGGCTGCATGCCCATCCGACAACTCACGACCTACCATTAGCATCTGTTGTGCCAGACATGATGCATTCTGAGTTTCACAGAGCAACTTGGCTATTCCACCTCAAATTTAGAGGGAAGCGAACCAGTTTTACATGGTGACTTTTATGCACAGTGTTTAGGACGCTTCACTTAAATGTACATCTATACATTTTGTCTCCCAACCAACCTCCCTTTTCCCCATACAGGTTACTGCTAACGAGCGTGACCGAATTGAATAATCAGGCCACCAATAGCGATGGGGATCAATCCAATCCAAGTCGAAAGAGGCACCTCCTCCTTGAGAATCCATTTACCCCATCCCACGCTAACGACTGCAAAAACGGCCACGTAAACCCCCAAAAGCTTGGAGAAGTCCCACTTCACCATATTGACCACGAGTCCGTAGCAGCCCAAGATAAGGAAGCCCAGCGCGATGACGTGGATGCGGTCGGCGCGCAGACCTGAACGGACGATGGAATCCCCGCTGACCTCCAAAAGTGCGGCGGCGATGAAAATAATCCCTGGAAGCAAATTCATGCGTTTAGTGACCTACAAGGTGACACTTCACAAGCAGCAGCGCGGTGAGAAAAACGAGGATGGGAAAGAGCGCCGATAAAATGACCACCCGGCTGCCCTGCCAGTGAGCTTTCCAAGCTTTGGGCTTTTGCAGTCGTTCTGACCGCCCTGTCATTATCACAGACCCCGGGTTCTCCAAGTCCGCCTTCATTTCCAGGGCAGTCGCAAACCGGAAATAGGGGTCCCTCTCCATCGCATGCAATATGATCTCCTCAAGCTCCGGAGAAATCGCCGGGTTTAATCGGCGCGGTGCCACAGGATCGCCACTCACGCGGGAATTCATCACCATGAACGGATTGGGGCCATCGAACGGCACGGCGCCTGTAGTCATCTCGTAGAGGATGGCGCCGAGGCTATAGATGTCCGTGCGGCTGTCGCCCCGCCGACCTTTGACTTGCTCGGGAGCCATATAGTCGGGCGTGCCCATCGTAGTGCTGAAGCCGACAAAAGTAAGCCGCCGGGATTCCATAGACTTGGCAATGCCGAAATCCATGATCCGCAGGGTTCCATCGTTGCAAAGCATAATGTTCGCCGGTTTCAGATCGCGGTGCACGACATTATTTTCATGCATATGCGCCAGAGCATCGCAGATGCGGCTGGTGATCTGGATGGCGTCTTCAATTGGGAATGGTCGCGTTTCGTTGAGCAAGTCGCCCAGCGTTTTGCCTTCCAGATACTCCATCACGATGTAAGGCCGACTTTGTTCGGGCACCGCGAAAAAGCGAAGAATGTTTGGGTGATTGAGCTTGAGTCCGATTTCCTGCTCGCGTTGGAACCGGGAGAAAAACCCAGGGTCAGACTCGAACTGCATGTGAGGAACTTTGATGGCAACGATCTGTCCGGTCTGGTTGTCCTTCCCTCTGAAGATGCTCGCCATGCCGCTGCGATTGACGACCTTTTCGATTTCAAATCGGCTATCGAGGACCTGTCCGGGTTGCAGTTCGTTAATCACAGATTCAGAGTGCGGAAGGGTTTGTGCGAGAATGGAGAGGGGACGGTAATACTTTGCTTCCTCTAACTGGTCAACGTGAATTACTTGCACGGAAAGATTGTCATCCGTGCCGCGCCTCTCCGCCAGGGCCACCAGATAGGGGCAACTTTCATGCAAGGGCAACCTATCAACCCCCTCCGACAATTCGCCGTCCCCCATGAAACAGTAGAGGCCGTCGGTGGCTTGCACGACGCGATCATGCTTCCGCATTTCGATTTCATTGATGTCACAGCTTACGATGGGCCGGAACCCAAGACTACGCGTGAGCGAAGAGCGCATGGTGCTCCCCTTCGCCTGGCTTTCGGTCATCAGGCGCAGCCGCACCTGCAAGCCAGTCTGGGAATGGTCGTTGGTGAGGCGCTCGATGGTCTCATTTCTCACCAGGTAAACGCGGGTGTCCCCCACGTGACCAATCGTCAATTGCTTATCCCGAAAAATGCAAACGCTCAACGTCGTCGCCATCCCCTGCAGATTGGGATTGTTCAGCCCACATTCATAAAGCGCGAGGTTGGCTGCGTTGAAAACCTCTTTAAGGAACTTCTTTGGCGGCAAGCTGATTTCCGCTTCCCGGAACTTCTGGACGACCAATTCGCCAGCCATCCGGCTTGCCACTTCGCCATTGCCGTGACCGCCCACGCCGTCCGCCACCACGGCGATGGTGCCCCGCAGCCGCCGCTCTTCCTCATCTTCCGGCTGCCAGCAAGTCACGAAATCCTCATTCTTTTCCCTTACGGGGCCTGGAGAGGAAAGCGAGGTGACAATGACTTTCATGGGAATCTTGCGGGCGAGTGGTTCGGTATTTGAGAGCAAAAGGGCGGCTACATCTTGCGGGATGCAGCCGCCCTTGGATCATGGATAGGCCGGATTAAACTTCAATTCTGTCATTAGGCTCCTGCTGGCGACTTGAGGAGTATCTCCTTGTTCCCCACCTTGCTGGAACGCAAGAAGTAGATCACCCCGTAGATGCCCCACGCCGCAGCGACTCCGAGCGCGATGAAAGGCTCCTTCCAGCTCATGCCAGCTACCGTGAACGGGCCGATCAAGTAGAACAACATGCAAGCCAGGTTCGCCACCAGTCCGAAGACGGGGATCGCCACATGCTTGAAGCCGTGGAAGGAATCATGCTCACGGAACGCCACAATCGTGATGGCGCAGGTGATCATATACAGCAGGAAGGTTCCGAAGTTGCTGACCAAGGTTACGATAACCAAGGTGTTCGGCAGCTTGGCATACAACTCGGGAGAGAAGATGCCGAAACTGTACCAGATATTGTGATACTTCGGATCCAGCGCGGTTGCAGTGGTGCCGCCCAGGTAAATAGCGGTCGAAATGATGCCGATGATGGACGATATGATCGCCAGGGTCCAGATCGCGCGGTGGGGCGACATGGTTTTGCCATGCAGCACACCAAAGTGCGAACCGAGTTCCTTATCGCGTCCCATCGCATACGTCACCCGTGCGCCGGTACTCAAGCAGGAGAGGGTGGTTCCAATCAAAGCGAGGAACACCGTGAATGCCTGGACGAGCATGAAGGCGCGACCGAGGGAATAGCTGCCGAACAACCAACTGCCAACGATGACCATCATGTCACCAACCGGCGCGCCGGAAGCCCCAGCCATCGGCAGAGTGTAGCCGTTGTGCAGGAAGTAGTTGGCTGCGAAGTATTCCAGGAAGTAGCAGAAGCACCCTTGGACAACAAGGGAGAGCAACACGGCGCGCGGAACATCGCGCTTGGCATTCCTCGCTTCTTCACCCATCGCGGTGACCGATTCAAACCCTACGAGGATCAGAATGGCGATACACGCTTGGATGAACATAAAGTTGAAGCTGTGCGGCGAGACAACCGAAATGGCGTCTTGGTGGAAGTTGAACGTTTGCGGGTCCTTGGCATCACCAGCTTTTCCGCTGATGGCTTCTTCCGGCTTGTAGCTGACCGTGAACGGAACCGCCACGGCATGGCCATCCGCGAGGACCAGTTTGCCCGCTGCATCTTTCTGTAATAAGGGATACGGATCCCCTTCGGCGATGCCGACTGGGAGCGGGATGTCCTTGTTTGCCAGGTCATCCTTAGTCACAGCGCGATCTGCTGTCTTGAAGACGGGAGCCCCTTTATCATCCAGCTTGGGCGAATTGTCAGCCCAGGCGTCCGGCACGGGTTTGCCGTCAGGATCGAGCGCGGGAACCGTATCGACTTGGTAGGTCACGGCAATGCTGTTGGAAAGGTGCCATCCCGTAGAGTCTTGTTTATGTTGGAGGCGATATGCGATGGCGATCACCGTGAAAATCAACAGCGCGCTGATCTGAATCACGTTGATGGCAGTGTTGACACCCGTGGTGCCGGACACGCCGCGGTAGGCGATGTAAGCCACACCGAACGCGAACACCACGCAAAAAACCCACATGAAGAGCGGGCTATTGTAGTTTCCCGCGAAGGAATCGGGGAAAAACTGGTTCAACAGATACCCGCCGAGGATGGCCGTAACACCCACCATACAACCGGGATAGACCCAGTAATACAGGTGGCTGGCCCAACCCGTGAAGAATTTGGCGATGCGGGCGAATTTATACGCCTTCGTCTTTGAAAGGAAGGCTTGCTCCGCATACAGATAGGACGATCCCGCTCCTGGATAAATCTTGGAGAGTTCCGCATAGCTATACGCGGTCGCCAAGCAGAGCAGGAGCGCGGTGAGAATGCCAAACCACATGGAGGTGCCAGCGAGTGGCGCGCCATAGAGTGATTGCATTTGAAAGGTTAGCCAGAGGAACGCTCCCGGCGCGATGAGCGCCATGGCATTCATGGTTAGTCCTGTCAGGCCGAGTGTTCCCCTCGTTGGTGGGGGTTGAGCATTATTTGACATGTTATCTCCAGTTGATTGTTTGTTGTTGGCTTACACCGCTTGCGGCCTCAAGCACCAACCATGCCAACCCCCTAAAATAACAAAATTTACTCTATAAAACCAAATAAGCCTGACCGAGCGGTAGTGCAAAACAACAACCATGTTTCCGCTATCTGTATAAATATCGCCACCAATACACAGGCAGAATGAAGTCCAGTCACTTGGCGGATAATGTTGCCGCGAATATACTGGAACGTTCGGATGGTGAGCAAAAGCGATCCTGCATTCGCTGCGAGCCGTGAGGTAGCGAGAAGCTGTTCCGGTGCCGTTTTTAAACGGGGCTACTTTTTGGGCTTCCCTCTAGGGCAACGCAAACCAGAAGGTGCTGCCTTGGCCTACTTCGCTTTCAACCCCAATTTTACCGCCGTGGGCTTCGATGGCCATTTTGCAAAAGGTTAACCCCAGCCCAGTGCCCAGACGATTATTGCGATTTTCTACCTGTCCGAATTTCGCGAAAATTCGTTCGTGATATTCGGGCGCGATGCCGGGGCCGGTATCGGTGACTGCGACACGGATTTCGTTGTCGGAGGGTGTGACGACGATGTGGACGTCGCCACTGGATGGGGTGAAGTTGAGGGCGTTACTGAGAAGGTTCTGGAGCACCCGGCGAATCAAACCGACGTCAGCCGTAACGGTGTGGGGCGGTTTCCACGCATCGAGCGTCACGGTGCGGTTGCCGGGAAAGGGCTGGTTTGTGGCTACTACGGCTTGGATGAGGGTATCCAGGTCAAACGAGTCGCGTTGAAGTTTTAGCTCGCCCGCTCCCATTTTGCTGACGTCGAGGATTGAGCCGATCATGTTGAGCAGTTCCTCTGCGCTGTGGCGCGCAAGTGGGACGAGGTTCTGGGTGCTGGCAGAGAGTTGTTGTGTCTTATCGGACTCCAGGAAATCCAAAAAACCAAGGATGGCTGTCAGCGGGTTGCGTAGATCGTGGACGACCATGTGGGTAAGGTCGTCGCGAAGCTTTTCCAGCCGCCGCAATTGCAGATGGGTTCGGACACGGGCATGGACTTCTTCGAGTTGGAACGGCTTTGTTACATAGTCCACTCCGCCCACACTGAACGCTTTCACCTTGTCGATTGTTTGATCCCGCGCGCTGATGAAGATGACGGGGATGTCCTTCAGCGCCGCGTCCGCCTTGAGTTGCGTGCAGACTTCGTAGCCATCCATGTCTGGCATGGCGATGTCGAGTAGAATGAGATCGGGCGGTTCTGCGCGGGCCGACTGAAGTGCCAGCTTGCCGCAGGGAGCCGGCTTCGCGTTGTACCCCCGTCCCGTGAGCGTCCTCTCCAGCAACAACAGGTTTGCCAGGGTGTCGTCAACGATCAGGATCGTCGCGGTCGTCTGTTGTTTGGCGGCGTTCATAGCTTGCCTTTTTCCGCAAACTCCAGCGCCTCGTTCAGCGTGTCCATGAACTCTTTGATTTTAATGGGTTTGGTGAGGTAGCGGAAGAATCCCACCGCCAAGCCCATCGCAATGTCGCGAGGCATGGCATTGGCGCTAAGGGCAACGACGGGGATGTGCGCTGTAGCCGGGTCATCGTGCAGGATTTTTAAAACGTGGATACCGCTAATGCCAGGCAGGTTGATGTCCATTAGGATTACCGTTGGCTGAGTGGCACGGGCCAGCTCGATGCCGACGGTTCCGTTCACTGCGGTCACCAGCCGAAGGTCCGGGCAACGCTCGATGATTTGTTCTACCAGCTTCATGTTCGCCGGGTTGTCCTCAACATAGAGCAAGGTGCGCTGTGGTTTGCCAGCCATTATTTGCAGTGGGGCAGCCTCCTCTTGGGCGCTCTTTACTTCAAGTTGGGGCGGCTCCGACGTGGCCAATTCGCACCAGAAAACACTTCCAACACCGACCGTGCTTTCAACGCCGATCACGCCATCCATCAATTCGGCCAATCGCTTGGTCACAACCAGGCCAATGCCCGTGCCCGCCACATTACCGGCCTCTTGTCCGAGACGGTTGAACGGCTGAAATAGTTGCGCCAGCTTTTCCGGAGACAATCCTGCGCCGGTATCCTTCACGCTGATGCGCGTGCGTCCTGGGGCGCTCGTTGTTATATCCACGACGACCGAGCCATGCTCTTTATTGTATTTAATCGCGTTGGAAATCAGGTTGATAACAATCTGCTTTAACCGCGTCCGATCAACCCGGACAAAACGAGGAGTGTCAAACTGGGGGAAGGTCAGGCGGATGCCACGCAGTTGCGCCTGCGGCTCCATCATGGCCCGGCATTCAGACATGACCTCGGCCAACGAGACAGACTCTCGCGATAGAGACACCTTTCCGGATTCGATGACGGTGAGATCGAGAATTTCGTTAATCAATTTGAGAAGATGCCATCCCGCTTGGAGAATCTGGGCAATGCTTTCCTTCTGAGCGCTCGTCGGCGTGGGAGAGGCGGACTCCATCAGTTGCGCGAACCCCAGGATTGCATTGAGCGGGCTGCGAAGCTCATGGCTCATGCTGGAAAGGAAATCCGATTTCGCAAGGTTGGCCTTCTCCGCGATGGACTTGGCGTTTGTGAGTTCTGCTTCCACCTTTCTGCGCTGGGTCAGGTCCTGGGTCAGTTTTGCAAAGCCACGCAGATTTCCGTCTTGATCCCGAATCGCCGTAACGACCACATTCGCCCAGAAGTTTGAGCCGTCTTTACGCGTCCGCCAGCCCTCGTCTTCGAGCCGTCCATTGGCTCTGGCAAGGTCCAGATCTCGCTGCGGCGCCCCGCAATTGATCTCTTCACTGGGGTAAAACCGGGAAAAATGCTGCCCGACGATTTCCTCCGCGCTGTAGCCCTTGATCCGTTGCGCTCCACCATTCCAACTCACCACGAGCCCTTCCGGATCCAGCATGACAATGGCGTAGTCGGTTACGCTCTCCACCATTAACCGGAAACTTTCCTCGGTCCACCGGAGTTGCTCTTTAATCTGTTTGCGCTCCGTGTTGTCGGTGCCGATCAATAGATAGCCGATGATGGCTTCCTGCGCTTCGCGGAGAGCCGTGACCGACACGAGGGCTGGGAAGCGGCTGCCATCCTTACGGATATAGGTTAGCTCGTAAATGTCCTCGATGCCGCGTGCAGCTTTGAAAACCAACGCCTCGAAGCCTGGCGTAATCGGGGTTGCCAGCTCCTCGCTCAATGTTTTGGCGCGCGCCACCAATTCATGCGGATCGGAAATGTCGGCCGGGGTGGTTTTATTCAGGACATCGGCTGCCGCGTAGCCCAGCATGCGCTCGGCGCCGACATTGAAAATTTGAATCACGCCCTTCTCGTCGGTGGCAATGCTGGAGAAGTTGGCGCTGTTAAAAATTGCCTCCTGTAAAGCTCCGGTCTTTAACAGAGCTTCTTCCGCCTGTTTGCGTGCGGTGTTGTCGGTGCCGATCAGCAGATAGCCGATGATGCCGCCTTGGGCATCGCGCAGCGCCGTGACTGACACGATGGCCGGAAAGCGGCTGCCATCCTTGCGGATATAGGTTAGCTCGTAAATGTCCTCAATGCCACGCGCGGCTTTGAAAACCAACGCCTCGAAGCCTGGCGTAATCGGAGTTGCCAGTTCCTGGCTCAATGTTTTGGCGCGCGCTATCAATTCCTGCTGATCGGAAATGTCAGCCGGAGTGATTTTGTTCAGGACGTCGGCTGCCGCGTAGCCCAGCATGCGCTCGGCGCCGACATTGAAAATTTGAATCACGCCCTTCTCGTCGGTGGCGATGCTGGAAAAGTTTGCGCTGTTAAAAATCGCGTTCTGCAAGGCTCCCGTCTTTAGCAACGCCTCGTCCCGCCGAACGTCGGTGAGCACTTCGTCCAAGGACGAAGCTTTCGGATCCGTGATCTTTTCACCATGGTTGCGTTGCTGTTCCATCAATGGTCCCAGTATGGTCTTTTTGGTCTTCGCGATTTTTCTGGGCGTCATAGCCCTCTAAATTATGAGGGCAAGTGGGTTGGCGCTATGGGGTGAACACCCCATAGACGGGTCAGGCAGAGCTAACGACCAACTTAGCGCAATTGGAGGGAATTCAGGAGTTCGCCGTTGATGCGGGCTGTAGGAACAAGTCCGTAATCAATCTGATAGTCGCGGATGGCAATGCGGGTTCCATAGCCCACATCTCCATCAATCGGGCCGCGATAATATCCGGCTCTGGCAAGCGCTCTCTGCACCTCAAACTCGACACTGTTGCCATTGTTGTATCGCCGATTATGTTCAATAATCACCGTCCGTTCCTGAAGCGGCGAATAAACACCCACGGCAACTCCAGGGATCACCATATCGATGTTTAGTCCATTGCCGTTACGATGGTGATTGTGTCTTCTATTATTCTGCCAGTTTCCATAATCCTGCGCATTTGCAGAGGATCCCGCGATGGTTAGAGCAAGCACTGCAAGAGGCAGTATTCTGATAAGTTTTCTTGTTTCCATTGTAAATTTGGTTCTGGTTGAGCCGACCCTCAGTTGATCTTCGCTATCGGCTATGAATTCCATTGGCGTTGGTGTTTCGCTTCTTTTTGTGGAGCGTAGCAAGCGGTCTTCCATGCTGAGCATGGGTTGGATATGCAATCTTGATCAGCCGATGCCCCTGAATTTTCGGGCACGCTCCGAGACTGTTCGAGGGTTGCTTGCTGCGTAACGGACTCAACAACATTCTTTTTCCGGCGCACTCCTGGCTGATGAGGAGCCTTTTTAGATTTAGGTTTCATGGTGATTAGTCCCTCGATGCCGGTAAAGCGGAGTGCGCAGAGGATTTCCTTTCCACCGGATTCGCAAACTCTGGCGATACTTGGAGGAACCTAGGTCGGCGCGCCGTACTCAGTGAGCACGGCGCGTCATTGCCAAATCCTGAACCTAATAGGAGCGGATGCTGCGTGTTTCCGTGGTGGAAGTCGCATTGACGGGATTATGTATTGAGTTCGTTTCCGTCGTAGTGGTCGTGCTGTGGGAGGTCTGCACTGGCACTTCCTTAACGGTTGTGCAGGCGGTTAGCGCCACAAAGGCGGCTGCAGCGAGGCATGAGATGATGAGTGTTTTCATAGTTGGTATTTGTTGTTTGGATTGTTATTTATCTGTGGTGGTCGTGGTTTTCTTTTCGCTAATCACTGATGTGGATGCGGGTGTGACGATGGCCTTTCTCACGATGACTTTTGAAGCCACCATCTTGTCGCCGTCCTTGATGTAATACACGGTTATTGGTATCCCATGAAATCCCGGAGATTTTTGGCATCGTTCAAAAAATTGCGATGCTCTACGAAGGCAAAATCGTCGCAGTGGAAACCCCTGAGACGATCTGCACCACCCAAAACCCTGTGATTGACCAATTCGTCCACGGCAAGCCTGAAGGTCCGATTCACTACTAACTTTTATTTAAAGATTATGAATAAACACAAATTTGAATTTTGCGTCGGCCTGTTTATGGCTATCGGCATTCTATGCACGGCATTTCTGAGCATCCGGATTGCCCGGAACGAATTATTCGTCTCCAGGGGCTACGAAGTGCTGACCGTTTTCAGCAATTGTAACGGCATCAGAAGCGGTTCGCCCATCTTGATTGCAGGAGTGGAAATCGGACGAGTGAAACTCGTCGTCCTTCAGGATTACGAGGCCAAAGTTACCATGAAGATCCAGGCAGGCGTGGTTTTGCAAAAAGACGCCATTGCCTCGATCAAAACCAAAGGGATGATCGGTGAGAAATATATCGAGATCACGCCCGGCGCGGACGATCAGTCGATTCCCGCCGGAGGGAGGCTTCGCGATACCCAGCCAGCCATGGATTTGGAAGGGTTGATCTCAAAATATGTGCAAGGAAACCTATCGAAACCCACCAACTAGCTTGAAACAACAGACTCTATTTATGAAACGACACACTTCTATTTATGCAATTCTCCTGCTTTTTGTCATTGCTGCGCACGCAGAGAGCCCGATGCAGGAGATGAAAGCAACCACTGAAAAAGTTTTACTTCTTCTCAAAGACCCAAAGGTGCAGGGTGAATCTAAAAAGGACGAACGGCGTCAATTGGTCCGCGCCGAAATGGAGAAGCGATTTGAATGGGAGCAGAGTGCCCGCGCTTGCCTGGGTCACCATTGGACCGAACGAACACCCGCTGAAAAAGCGGAGTTCGTCAAATTATTCAGCGAGTTTCTAATGAATAACTATTCAGACCAAATCGCGACTTATTACAACGATTTGGATCATGTCGATTACCAAAATGAAAAAATCCTCGATAATTATGCCTCGGTAAAAATTGTGCTGACAACCAAAGCGAAGGTTGAGCATCCCATCGAATACCGCATGGAAAAGACTCCCTCTGGTGACGATTGGAAGATTTACGATGTCGTCATCGAAGGCGTCAGCCTCGTTAAAAACTACCGTGATCAGTTTGACGCAGTGATTGCGAAGTCCTCTTTCAGTGGCCTTCTCAAAGAGATCAAGTCCAAGCAGCCAGCGATCAATACAATCCTAGCCAGTCAACACGGCTGTGGCCCGGCGACAGCTAATTATTAAACCTGAATTGTTCCGTTTCGTATTTGCGAGATTATGCGAAATCTTCTCCTCACAGGCGGCACAAAGTAGAGAACCGTATACGCAGCAAAAACAGAGACATCCCATAAAATGTTATTCACGCAACCCGCCATGGATAGGCCATGTCGCGTTCGCTCAACTTCATCCAACAGAACACTAGCATGTGCCGCAAATTGAGGAAGCATGAGAAGAACGAACAGCCCATAAACAAATGCTCCGACTAACCATGCCCATCTGCGAAACGCGAGAATACCCATGGTGAAAATAATCAGACCAATCGAAATGGATTTTATGATAATCCATTCAACCGGGTGGTCTTCCGGCAAAGAAGCGAAGAAAAATAAAAACATAATCATACGCACGGCTAAAAATACAGCCGTTAGATAGGCCGAGATTAGGCTCGCTGCGCCTCTGGGGAACCATGACGACGACCGCTGTAAAGGGCGGTTGAAAAGTGCAGCGGGTGCCGGTTGAAAAGTGCGTCACTTAGTGGGGAGTGAAGCGTTTTCTGTGGGGTAGGTCAAGTGGGCTTTGGCGG
>Ga0316228_1000145_pt1 | contig 102166 bp, 99 predicted proteins | sample TBH18021metaG_FD_206005 | JGI IMG/M metagenome (GOLD analysis project Ga0316228, IMG submission 206005) | Freshwater microbial communities from Trout Bog Lake, Wisconsin, USA - TBH18021 | ecosystem: Environmental > Aquatic > Freshwater > Lake > Hypolimnion/Profundal zone | place: USA: Wisconsin... | reverse complement strand
TGCAGCCATGGGCGATGTTGGCGAAGGGGCCGCCGTGGATCAGCGCCGGGTTGCCCTCCAGCGTCTGCACGAGGTTCGGCTGCAGGGCGTCCTTGAGCAGCACCGTCATGGCGCCGGTCGCCTTCACGTCCTTGAGGGTGACGAGCTTGCGGTCGCGGGTCTCGGCGATGACGATCCGGCCGAGGCGCTCTTCGAGGTCGGCCAGGTCCTTGGCGAGGCAGAACACCGCCATCACCTCGGAGGCCACGGTGATGTCGAACCCGTCCTCCCGGGGGAAGCCATTGGCGACGCCGCCGAGCGACTGGGTGATCTGGCGGAGCGCCCGGTCGTTCATGTCGACGACGCGGCGCCAATGGATGCGGCGGACGTCGATGTTGAGCTCGTTCGCCCAGTAGACGTGGTTGTCGATCAGCGCGGCCGCGAGGCTGTGGGCCGCCGTGATGGCATGGAAGTCGCCGGTGAAGTGCAGGTTGATCTGCTCCATCGGCACGACCTGCGCCTTGCCGCCGCCGGCCGCGCCGCCCTTCATGCCGAAGCACGGCCCGAGCGAGGGCTCGCGCAGGCAGATCATGGTCTTCTCGCCGATGCGGTTCAGGGCGTCGCCGAGGCCCACCGTGGTGGTGGTCTTGCCCTCGCCGGCCGGCGTCGGGGAGATGGCGGTGACCAGCACGAGCTTGCCGGGCGTCCGGCTCTCCAGCCCGGCGATGTAGCCGTGATCGATCTTGGCGATGTGCTTGCCGTAATGGTGGAGCGCGTCATCCGGGATGCCGAGCGTCTCGGCGACCTGCCCGATCGGCTTCAGGGTCGCGGCGCGGGCAATCTCGATGTCTGACGGCATGGGCGTTCCCTCGCTGAGTCACGGGCTGTCAGCCCGCCGCCGGCTGTTGCCGTGCGGATGTCCGGACGTGCAGGCGGCCGCCCGCGCATTGCCGCGCAGTGTGCGTCAAACCGATGGGAAAAGCGCGTCGATTTTTATGAGGTGGCGGACAAAACAAGTTTTTTGGTTCGCAGGCTGGAGTGGGCCTGCAGAGCGTCGCCGTGCGGCTTTCCTTCCCCCGCCCTCATCCTGAGGTGCTGGAGCGCAGCGGAGGCCTCGAAGGAGCCCTCCAGAAGTCATTGCGATCCCTGGAGCCCTCCTTCGAGGCCCGCTGACGCGGTCACCTCAGGATGAGGTCGTGAATGGGAGCGCCCGTTGCGCAAAAGGGGCGCTCACCCCCCCGACTTCTTCGCCTTGTCGGCGGCGCCCGGCGCCTCGTGCGGCTGCGGCGCGCCCTTCGGGAGTTCCGGGTTCTCCGCATTGTGCGGGGCGGCCACCGGGGCCGGCACGGTCTCGGCGGTGGCGGTCGGCTTCTCGATCTCGGGCAGGCCGTCCTTCAGCTTCGCGTTGATCTGCGTGAGGTCGTCCGGCTCGGGGTTCAGGTCCTTGGCGTGCTGCCACTGGAACTTGCCCTCCAGCCGCCGGCCGGAGCGCCAGTAGGCGTCGCCCAGGTGATCGTTGATGGTCGGATCGCCCGGCTTCAGCTCGACCGCCTTCTCCAACTCGCGCACCGCGTCATCCCAGCGGCCGAGGCGGTAATAGGCCCAGCCGAGGCTGTCGACGATCATGCCATCCCGCGGGCTGGCCTCGACCGCCTGCTGCAGCAGCTTGAATGCCTCGTCGATGTTGGTGTTCTGATCGACCCAGGAATAGCCGAGGTAGTTCATCACCTGCGCCTTGGCGGCCGGCTGATTGGCCGGCACCAGAGCCAGCGCCTTCTTCAGGTCGGCCTCGGCCTTCGGCCATTGCTTGGCGCGCTCGTAGGCGGTGCCGCGGAAGTAGTAGGTCGTCCAGTAATTGGCCTGCGGCCGGTTGCCGATCAGGTCGATGGCGCGGGTGTAGGTGGCGGCCGCCTCCTCGTACTTCTTGCGCGCGCGCTGGACGTTGCCCAGCGCCGTGATGACGTCGATGTCGTCGGGATGCGCCTTCATGGTGGCGTCGAGGTGCTCCAGCGCCTCGTCGCCCTTGCCCATCTGCTCCAGGTTCAGGCCGACCTGGATGTCGGCGTTGAGCTTGAGCGGGGAAGTTGCCGGGATCTGCGCGTAGGCCTCGTTGGCGCGCTCGGGCTGCTTCATCCGGTCGAGCGTGTCGGCGAGCGTCAGCCGGGCGAGCGCATGGTCGGGGGCGAGATAGAGGGCGAGCCGCAGGTAGATGACGGCCGGCAACTCATCGCCCTGCGTCGAGCCCGCCGAGCCCAGCCCGTACAGCACCTCGGCGGCGCCCTCCTGGGCGTTGGCGATCAGCCGCGTGAGGGGCTTGCCCTCCTTGAGCTTGTCGAGGGCGTCGCGGACCAGCGGGTGGCGGGGCGAGAGCTGGTCGAAATCCGAATAGGCCTGGATGGCAAGGTCGGTGCGGCCGAGGCTGGCTTCGAGACGCGCGTAGGCGTCGACGATGCGCAGGGTGTTGTGATCGGCGTCGTAGGCGGCCTTGAGGCGCCGCTCGGCCTCGGCGTTGTCGCCGGTCACCGAGGCGATCAGGCCCGCGTGGTAATCGCGGAAGGTGTTGTAGTAGCGCTCGCCGCGGAGCTTGTTGACGGTCTCCAGCGCCTTCTTGCCGTCGCCCGCGCCGGCATACGACCAGGCGGTGAGCAGCGTGGCGGTGAGATCCGTCGCCGCGCCCCGGCCGCTGCGCGAAAAATTCTGGCGGGCGGCGGCCCATTGGCTGGCCTTGATCTGACGCACCCCGAGGGAGAGGTTGGCGAGCCCGTTGGTCGGATCGCGGGCGATCAGCTTCTCGGCGGTGCGGAACGCGTCCGGCAGGGCGCCATCGGCCAGGAGCGAGATGAAGGCGCGCTCGACGAGTTCGGCGTTGCGCGGGTCGGCCTTCACGGCCTCGCGATAGAAGGTGGCGGCCGCCGCCGTGTCCCGGGCTGCGCCCGCGATGTAGGCGGAGAGGAAGTTGCCCTCCAGCGAATCCGCGGGCTCGTAATCGAGCACCGGGGTCGATTCCTTCGGCTGCGCGGCGAGCCCAGTCTGCGGCAGCCCGGCGGCGAGCAGAAGGGCGAGCGCCGAGACGCTCCGGCGGGCGCGGGATGTCATCATGAACCGATCGCGGCTCCTGGGCGCCGGGCCGCCAAGGGGCCGGGCGCGAAACGGGCGGGTTATCCCCGAAAAATCGCTGGGGACACTGGACTCATCCCGCCAGCCCCGCAAGGCGAAAGGATGGCGCGGGGGCAGCGGAGCGCGTCGTCCGCCTTCCCGTCATCGCGAGCGCAGCGACGCGAGCCAGGGCAGCGCCCCCCGCGACGCGCGTGGCGCCGCTGGATTGCTTCGCTGCGCTCGCAAAGACGTGTACTCGGGCCCTCGGCCGATCAGTCCCCTCACATATTCGGATAATTCGGCCCGCCCGGCCCCTCCGGCGTCACCCAGTCGATGTTCTGGTTCGGGTCCTTGATATCGCACGTCTTGCAGTGGACGCAGTTCTGCGCGTTGATCTGGTAGCGCACCCCGTCGCTGGCGGAGGCATCCGCCACCCACTCGTAGACGCCCGCCGGGCAGTAGCGGCCCGAGGGGCCGCCGTAGACGTCGTGCTCGGAGCGCTTCTGCAGCTCCATGTCCCGGACCTTCAGGTGGGGCGGCTGGTCCTCCTCGTGGTTGGTGTTCGACAGGTAGACCGAGGAGAGCCGGTCGAAGGTCAGCTTGCCGTCGGGCTTCGGGTAGGTGATCGGCGTCACCTCGGCGAGCGGCTTGAGGCAGGCGTGATCCGGCTTGCCGTGCGCGAGCGTGCCGAACGGCGAGGCACCCAGGATGCTGGTCGCCCACATATCGATGCCGCCGAGGCCGACGCCGACCAGCGTGCCGTACTTGGACCAGAGCGGCTTGACGTTGCGCACGGCCTTCAGGTCCTGCCCGATCGGGCTGTCGCGCCAGCCGGCCTCGTAGGCGGTGAGCTCATCGCCCGCGCGGCCCGCCTTCAGGGCGTCCGCGATGGCGTCGGCCGCCTGCATGCCGGACAGGATCGCGTTGTGCGAGCCCTTGATCCGCGGCACGTTCACGAAGCCCGCCGAGCAGCCGACGAGGCACCCGCCCGGGAAGACCAGCTTCGGCACGGACTGCCAGCCGCCCTCCATGATGGCCCGCGCGCCGTAGCCGATGCGCTTGGCGCCCTCGAAGGTCTCGGCGATCATCGGGTGGGTCTTGAAGCGCTGGAACTCCTCGAACGGCGACAGGGTCGGGTTCTCGTAGTTCAGGTGCGTGACGAAGCCGACCGAGAGCAGGTGGTCGTCGAAATGGTAGAGCCAGGAGCCGCCGCCGGCCTTGTTGGGCAGCGGCCAGCCCATCGTGTGCTGCACCAGCCCCGGCTCGAACTTGCCGGGGGCGAGCTGCCACAGCTCCTTCACGCCGAGCCCGTACTTGAAGTGGTCGCTGTGCCGGTTGAGTGCGAAGCGCTGGATCAGCCCCTTGGTGAGGTTGCCCCGGGCGCCCTCGCCGAACACCGTGTACTTGCCGCGCAATTCCATGCCGCGGGTGTAGTCGTCGCGCGGCTCGCCGGACTTGCCGATGCCGAGATCGCCCGTGGCGATCCCCGCAACCGCGCCGTTCTCGTCGAACAGCACCTCGGAGGCCGGGAAGCCCGGATAGATCTCGACCCCGAGCGCCTCGGCCTGGGCGCCCAGATACTTGCAGGTGTTCGAGAGCGAGCCGACGAAATTGCCGTGGTTCGACATGAGCTTGGGGAAGAACACGTTCGGCAGGGTGATGCCGCTGTTCTTGGTGAGCATCATGAACTCGTCGCGCTGGACCTCGGTCTTGAGCGGACGCTCCGGATCCTGGCGCCATTCGGGCAGCAGCCGGTCGAGGCCGATCGGATCGATCACCGCGCCGGACAGGATGTGGGCGCCGACCTCGGAGCCCTTCTCGACGACGACGACCGAGATCTCCTCGCCGATCTCGGCGGCGCGCTGCTTCAGGCGGATCGCGGTGGCGAGGCCGGCCGGGCCTGCGCCCACCACGACCACGTCGAAATCCATGCTCTCGCGTTCGGGCAGCGCCATCCTCGCCTCTCCGTGTTCTTGTCTCAGGGTCGTCGCGGCAACCCTCGTGATGCCGTCTCAAGCGATTCCAGGCTGGAAAGGCAAGTTGCCGACGCTCAAGCTCAAGGCAAAGTTCCCTTTGCCGCACCGGTGGGGGTACGGAGTATTCCCATCCACCCCCTCATCCTGAGGCGCCGGAGCGCAGCGGAGGCCTCGAAGGAACCCTCCAGGGATCGCGCGGCCGGCTGGAGCCCTCCTTCGAGGCCCGCTGACGCGGTCACCTCAGGATGAGGGGGTAGATGGGAGGTTCCGTGTCGGGGACGCCGGCACCGCGCTGTTCGGTCACGCAAACCCTTGCCACCCGCAGAAATTCCAAACGTTGTCCACAGGTCCCGGCAATCCCACATGATGTCTCTGATGCCGAGCCCCACCGACGCGCAAACCGATCTGATCGCCTATCTCGACTTCCACGTGGAGGCCGGCGCCGACGCGGCGCTCGACGAACAGCCGCACGACCGCTTCAACGAGGCCGATGCGCCCGCGCCCAGCCTGCGTGCACCGCGCCGTGCAGCACCCCGGGCGGTCGAGCAGCCGGTCAGCCCCGTCGCCAACACCCTCGTGCCCCCCCCCGGTTCGGCCCCGCCCGCCGCCGCGCCGCGGACATTCGGCCGCGCCGCCAGCGCCCAGCCCGATGAGGCGGCCTCCGACGCCCGCGCCCGGGCACGTCAGGCCAAGAGTCTCGACGAGCTGGAGCGGATCCTGGCGGATTTCGATGCCTGCCCGCTGCGCTTCACGGCGAAAAACCTCGTCTTCGCCGACGGCAATCCGGAGGCGCGGGTGATGTTTCTCGGCGAAGCGCCAGGCGCCGACGAGGACCGGATCGGCAAGCCCTTCATGGGCCGCTCGGGCCAGCTCCTCGACAAGATGATGAAGGCGATCGGGCTCGACCGGACGAGCGCCTATATCGGCAACATCGTGCCCTGGCGGCCCCCGGGAAACCGCAACCCGACCCCCCAGGAGGTGGCGGTGTGCCGGCCCTTCGTGGAGCGGCAGATCGAGCTGGTCGATCCCGACATCATCGTCTGCCTCGGCGCCCCCGCGACCCAGACACTCACCGGCTCCAAGGACGGGATCCTGCGCACCCGCGGCCGGCTGTTCCCGTACAAATTGCCGAATCGCGAGGTGAAGCTGCTCGCTACGCTCCACCCGGCCTTCCTGCTGCGCCAGCCGGTGCAGAAGCGCTTGGCGTGGCGGGATTTTCGGTCCCTGCGCGCCCTGATCGACGGGAAAGCTTGACCGCGGAAGCGGAACCGGCTCTCCCCTCCCGCCATTAGAGCTTCGTTCCCGCCGGCGGTTCGCCGCCGTCCGGACAGGACGACGCACAGCCTCTTGGCACAGCCCCTTGCGTCCCGCCCGCGGCGGCCGGCGCAGCATCGATGGCGGGACCCCATGCGCTGGGAAGATCTACGCAGCTCCGACAACGTCGAGGACCGCCGGGGCGAAGGCGGCGGCGGTGGCGGCATGGGCTTCCCCGGCGGCGGCGCCGGCGGGCTCGGGATCGGCACCATCGTGGTGCTGCTGATCATCAGCTACTTCACGGGCATCAACCCGGCGATCCTGATCGGCGGCGCCGAGCGGATCGGCGGTGGACACAGCCAGCAGGAGCAGCCCGCCGACCCGCAGACGCAGGCGAAGCGGCGCCAGGCCCCGACCGACGAGAGCGGCCGGTTCGCGTCGAAGATCCTGGGCAACACCGAGGACGTGTGGAGCCAGATCCTGCCGCAGCAGACCGGTAAGCAGTACACGCCGACGACCCTGGTGCTCTACACCGGCGGCACCCGCTCGGGCTGCGGCTCGGCCCAGGCCGCGATGGGGCCGTTCTACTGCCCGCTCGACAAGAAGGTTTATCTGGATACCGGCTTCTTCAAGGAGATGGCCTCGAAGTTCGGCGTGAAGGGCGACTTCGCCTACGCCTACGTGATCGCCCACGAGGTCGGCCACCACGTCCAGGACGTGCTCGGCATCCTCGGCAAGGTCCAGGCCCGCCAGCAGCAGGCGTCCAGCAAGACCGAGGCGAACGCCCTCTCGGTGCGCATCGAGCTGATGGCCGATTGCCTCGCCGGCGTCTGGGCCAAGAACTCCAACGACAAATACGCCGAACTCGAGCAGGGCGACATCGACGAGGCCCTGAACGCCGCCGCCCAGATCGGCGACGACGCCCTGCAGCAGCGCTCGCGGGGCTACGTGGTGCCGGATTCCTTCACCCACGGGTCCTCGGCCCAGCGCCAGCGCTGGTTCACGGCCGGCTACAAGAGCGGCCAGACCAAGGCGTGCGACACGTTCCGGACGGCGGGAAACTGAGGCGGCTTCGTCTTTGCGAGCGTAGCGAAGCAATCCAGAGTGGCGCCACACTTCCAGATGTCGCGGTGCCCTGGGTCGCTTCGCTGCGCTCGCGATGACGGTGGGGTTGCCGGGTCGGACTGATCCATGCCCCCGCACAATCGCGCGCGGCGCGAAACCTGCTCCGAGACGCGGCCTCGATCGCGGTGCCGCTGCCGTGCCTGTGCGAGCTGGTCTGGATCCTTCGACGAGGCGCCAAGCTCGCGACAGAGGATGTGGCGGCTGCGACTCGCGCGTTGCTCCATGCCGGGAACGTCGCCCTGAACCGGCCCGCTGGGGAAGCCAAGCTCACGCGGCTCGAAGCCGGTGGCGATTTCGCTGATGGCATCGCCTATGAGGGCCGATGGCTGGGCGGTGAGACCTTCATCTCCTTTGACCAGAAGGCTGTCGCGCTGCTGTCCCAGCAGGGCGAAGCCGCCCGCCTCCTGGCCTGATCGGGATATCCGGCCGAACGCCCGTCCGGCCGGCGCGGCTCAGGCCTGGCTCAGCCGCCGTGCGTTGGCCTGCACCTTCCGCCGGTAGCTGCGGATCACCTTGCCGTTCGAGGCGCCCGTGGCGAGCATCAGGGCGGCCTCGCCGGCGGCCAGCATCTTCTCGGTCACCATGAGCTGCGCCTCGGCCTGGGCCGCGGGCCCGCCGAGGGCGAACATCGCGAGGCGCTGTGCGATCACGCCCTGCGCCTCCAGCCCCAGCATGGCCATGTCTAGGCCTGTCTTCCACCAACCGAACAGCATCGCGTTCCTCATGTTGCCCATGGCAACTGTTGCAAAGGGCAACGGCCGAGCCTCGTTCCGGGTCCCGGCATGCGCCCAGGGCTGCGTGAGACGCAAGCGTCATCTCGCACTGCGGCATCGTGCCTTTGCGCCGCCGCGGCCAATGCCGTAAGCGCCCGGGAGACCCCCGGACAGTGCCTGCCCCATGATACGCCTGGACAAGATCACCAAGCAGAACGGGCGCCAGCTCGTCTTCATCGAGGCCTCGGCCGCGCTTCAGCGCGGCGAGAAGGTCGGGCTCGTCGGCCCGAACGGGGCCGGCAAGACCACCCTGTTCCGGATGATCATCGGCCAGGAGCAGCCCGACGAGGGTCAGGTCTCGGCCGACCGCGGCATCACCATCGGGTATTTCAGCCAGGATGTCGGCGAGATGTCCGGCCGCAGCGTCGTCACCGAGGTGATGGACGGCGCCGGCCCGGTGAGCGCGGTGGCGGCCGAACTCGCCGAACTCGGCGCCGCCTTGGCCGACCCCGACCGCGCCGACGAGATGGATGCGTTGATCGAGCGCTACGGTGAGGTCCAGGCCCGGTTCGAGGAGCTCGACGGCTACGCCCTGGAGGGCCGGGCCCGGGAGGTTCTGGACGGCCTGAGCTTCAGCCAGGAGATGATGGACGGCGATGTCGGCGCCCTCTCGGGCGGCTGGAAGATGCGCGTGGCGCTCGCCCGCATCCTGCTGATGCGCCCCGACGTGATGCTCCTCGACGAGCCGTCCAACCACCTCGACCTGGAGAGCCTGATCTGGCTCGAATCCTTCCTCAAGGCCTATGACGGCGCCCTGCTGATGACCTCGCACGACCGCGAGTTCATGAACCGCATCGTCACCAAGGTGATCGAGATCGATGGCGGCGCGCTCACCACCTATTCGGGCGATTACGCTTTCTACGAGGGCCAGCGGAAGCTCAACGAGGCGCAGCAGCAGGCCCAGTTCGAGCGCCAGCAGGCGATGCTGGCGAAGGAGATCGCCTTCATCGAACGCTTCAAGGCCCGGGCCTCCCACGCCGCCCAGGTGCAGAGCCGGGTGAAGAAGCTCGACAAGATCGAGCGGGTCGAGCCGCCCCGGCGGCGGCAATCCGTGGCCTTCGAGTTCCAGCCGGCACCCCGCTCGGGCGACGACGTCGTGATGCTCAAAGGCGTGCACAAGCGCTACGGCAGCCGCACGATCTACGAGGGGCTCGACTTCTCGGTGCGACGCCGGGAGCGCTGGTGCGTGATGGGCATCAACGGCGCCGGCAAATCGACGCTCCTCAAGCTCGTCACCGGCACCACGGAGCCGGATAACGGCGCGGTCACGATCGGCGGCAGCGTCAAGCTCGGCTATTTCGCCCAGCACGCCATGGACCTGCTCGACGGCGACCGCACCGTGTTCGAGACCCTGGAGGATGCGTTTCCGCAGGCCGGCCAGGGCTCGCTCCGGGCGCTTGCCGGCTGCTTCGGCTTCTCGGGCGACGATGTCGAGAAGCGCTGCCGGGTGCTCTCGGGCGGCGAGAAGGCCCGGCTGGTCATGGCGCTGATGCTGTACGACCCGCCGAACTTCCTGGTGCTCGACGAGCCGACCAACCACCTCGACATGGGCACCAAGGAGATGCTGATCGCGGCGCTCGCCAATTACGAGGGCACGATGCTGTTCGTCTCGCACGACCGGCACTTTCTGGCCGCGCTCTCCAACCGGGTGCTGGAGGTGACGCCCGAGGGCATCCATCAGTATGGCGGCGGCTACACCGAGTACGTGGCCCGCACCGGCCAGGAGGCGCCGGGCCTGCGGAGCTGAGGGGCCGCGCCGCTCCGTCATCGCGCGGAGCGCAGCGACCCAGGGCAGCGCGACCGCGGTCGGCGCGGCGCCGGCTGGAGGGTTTCGCTGCGCTCGCAAGGACGGTGCAGGGTTTCGACCGGACGCCCTGCGACCAGCCCGCCGCTATCCCGCCGGGGCCAGCCGCGCTAGGCTTCACCGAAAGCGGCCCGGGTGAGATGCCGTGCGACGCCTGCTGAAATTCCTCCACACGATGGGGTCCGCCGGATTGCTGGGCGCGCTGGCCGCCCTTGTGGTCATGCAGGGGCTCGTGCCGAACCCGGCGGCCCTGCCCGGCTACGCGGCGATGCGCGGCGCGATGGGCGCGGTGGCCACCTGGGTGTTTCTGCCCTCGCTCGCCGTGACGCTGATGTCGGGCCTGATCGCCATGGCGGTGAACCGGGCCTACCTCAATGCCGGCTGGGCATGGCTGAAGCTCGCCACCGGCGTCCTGATGTTCGAGGGCGGTCTGGTCTACGTGCAGGGGCCGATGCAGCAGGAGGCCGGGTTGAGCGCGAAGGCGCTGGCCGGTCTCGGCAGTCCCGCGGCGCTCGCGGTCTCGCTCCCCGGAGAACGCGGGACCCTGTGGGTCCTGCTGATCGTCTCGGCGGCCAATGTCGCCCTCGGGATCTGGCGGCCGCGCATCCTGCGGATCCCGCACTCGGCCTGATCGCCCCCTATTTGCCGATACAAAAGCCGGCAAACAAACGATCGAGCACATCCTCGACGCCCACATGGCCGCCGACTTCACCCAGGGCCCGGGCGGCGAGCCGAAGGTCCTCGGCGGCGAGTTCCGGCGGGCCGTCGACCCCTGCAAGCAGGCGGTCGAGATGCGCGGCGCAGGCGTCCAGGGCGGCCCGGTGGCGCGCCCGGGTGATCAGCGCATCGCCCTGCCCCAGGCCGGTCTCGGCCTGCGCTTGAATGGCATCCAAGAGATCGGTCAGGCCTTGGCCGATCCGGGCGGAGACCCGCACGACGCCGCCCGATTGCGGCGTTTGCAAGCTGGCTAATAGATCGGCTTTGGTGTGCACGGAGAGGATCGGGGCAGCGGTGCCGGCGAGGTCGGGTTCCACGCCCCCAGGCGGCACCAAAGCCAGGACCAAATCCGCGGTCTCGATCCGTGCCCGGGTCCGCCGGATCCCTTCGGCCTCCACGGCTTCGGCGGCGTCGCGCAGCCCGGCGGTGTCGACCAGCAGGACCGGCAGGCCGCCGAGATCCAGCCGAACCTCGATCGCGTCCCGCGTGGTCCCGGGCGTGTCCGACACGATGGCGACGTCCCGCCGGCTCAGGGCATTCAGCAGGGTCGACTTGCCGGCGTTGGGCGCGCCGGCCAGCACCACCGTGAACCCGTCCCGCAGCCGCTCGCCCCGCCGACCATCGCGCAAAGCGGCGGCGATCTGATCGCGTAGCAGGGCCGCCCGGCGGAACAGGGCAGCGTCGAGCCCGGCATCGTCCACGTCGCCCTCGTCGGCAAAATCCAGGGCGGCCTCGGCGGCGGCGAGACAATCGATCGCCTCCGCGCGCCACGCCGCGACCTGACGGCTGAGGGCGCCGTCGAGCTGGCGCAGGGCCTGCCGCCGCTGGCCCTCGGTCTCGGCGTCGATCAGGTCGGCGACGGCCTCAGCCTCGGCGAGATCCATCCGGCCGTTGAGCACCGCCCGCCGGGTGAAGGCCCCAGGTCCCGCAGCCCGGCAGCCGGGCAGCCCGGCGAGCACGCCGAGCACGCCCATCCGCACGGCCGACCCGCCATGGAGGTGCAGCTCGGCCATGTCCTCGCCGCTATAGGTGTCCGGACCCGGAAGCCAGGCGACCAGCGCCCGGTCGATCTCGCTGCCGTCGGCCGGGTTCCGGATGCGGCGCAGGGCGAGACGGCGGGGTGCCGGCAGGGTCCCGCACAGGGCCGTCAGGACATCCCGGGCGGCCGGTCCGCTGATCCGGATTACCGCGACGGCGGCCCGGCCGAAGCCGGTGGCCGGAGCGAACAGAGTGTCGGTGTCGGTCATGGTTCGCAGCTTCGAGCAAGCTCTGCCATTCTTTGGGCTCTGCGGCGTTTCACGTGAAACATGCTGGGCCATCCTATACCCATCCCGGCGCCACCCCGCACGATCCGGCCCGATACGGATCGTCGAACCACAGGGAGGATCCGATGGACCGGACGCGCCGCACTCTCAGCCGCCTGATGCTCGCCGCGCCGCTGATCCTGCCGGTGCGTGGTGCGCTGGCCGCGACCGAACCCGAGCTTGAGGCGATCGAGGGGCGAATCGGCGGCCGGGTCGGCGTCGCGGCCGGCTCGGCGGAGCGCATCCTGGTCGGCTACCGGGCGGATGAGCGCTTCCCGATGTGCAGCACCTTCAAGGTGCTGGCTGCGGCCGCGATCCTGGGGCGGGTCGAAGCCGGGTCCGAGAGCCTCGACCGGACCCTTTCGTACGGCCCCGACGCCCTGCTGAGCTACGCGCCCGTGACCCGGAAAACCCTTGAGGCGCAGGGCGGCACCGGGCGGCTCTCGATCGGCGACCTCTGCGCGGCCGCGATCGTGTGGAGCGACAACACCGCGGTCAACCTGCTCCTCACGCGGCTCGGCGGACCCGAGGGTCTGACCGCATGGCTGCGCGGGACCGGAGACCCCGTCACCCGTCTGGACCGTAACGAGCCGACCCTGAACAGCGCGATCCCGGGTGATCCGCGCGACACCACCACTCCGGAGGCGATGCGCGCAAGCCTCGGCCGCATCCTGTTGGGGAGGGTCCTGTCACCCGCCTCGCGCGACCGCCTGGAGGGTTGGATGGTCGAAAGCCAGACCGGCCTCAAGCGGCTCCGCGCCGGCCTGCCGGGGGATTGGACGGTCGGCGACAAGACCGGTACCGGCACCCGTGGCTCGGTCAACGACGTGGCGATCCTGCGGCCGCCGGGGCATGCGCCGGTGACCGCGGCGGTGTACATCACCGGCGCGACGGCACCCACGGCGACGGTCGAGGCGGCCCATGCCGAGATCGGCCGGCTCATCGCCGCGCGGGTGACCGGCGCTTAGGAGCCTCCAACCGCGAGCCATGGCCAAGACAGCCCCAAAGACGACCCGGGCGACCCAGGCCCTCGACCGGGCCGGCCTCCGCTACAGCCTCCACGCCTACGATTACGATCCGGAGGCCCAGCGCATCGGCCTTCAGGCCGCGGAGGCGCTGGGCGTCCCGCCCGGTCGCGTGCTGAAGACCCTCATGGCGTCGGTCGATGGGCGCCCGGTCTGCCTGCTGGTGGCGTCCGACCGGGAGGTCTCGATGAAGCGGGTGGCCGCCGCCTTCGGGGGCAAGGCCGCCGCGATGCTCAAGCCCGCCGACGCCGAGCGGCTGACCGGCTACCATGTCGGCGGCATCAGCCCCCTGGGCCAGAAGCGGCCCTTCCCGACGGCGATCGATGCCGGCTCCCTCGGCGATCCGGGCGCCGAGATCCACATCAACGGCGGCGGCCGGGGTCTGCAGATCCGCCTGACCGAGGCGGATCTCGCGGCGGTGCTGAAGGCCCTGGTGGTGCCGCTCACGTGAGGCGTGGGTAAGCGCCCGTTTACCCTGTTCCGCCACCGTCCCGGCGTCGATGGAGATGGGGCGGCAGCGAATGAGCGCGCGCACGGGGATGATGGCGCTCGGGTTCGCCCTCTGGCTCGGCAATTCCTGCGTGGCGGCGGATCTCGATGTCCGGGGGGCCTACGCGGCGGAAACCAGCACCCGCCTGCGCTTCTTCCCGCGCAGCGACGGTGTCGACCGTCCCCCGGTCTACGCGCTTCGGACCCGGGCCGTGCCGGTCGGCTGCACGCCGCGGCGGGCGCCCGTGCCCACGAACGCGCCGGACGATCCGAGCTATGTCGGCTCCGAATACGGCCTGTCGCATCCGAGCTATTACGGGTTCACGCCACCGCTCGGGGTCGACGATCCCTACGGCCGCTCGCTGCTGCCTTACTGCCCCTGAGCCAGGGTCGCGCCGCGGCGCGGGGCCGCCGGTCGGATTCCCCTCCCCGGCATCATGTTCTAGACGGGCGATCCCCTTGCCCGGAGCCTGTCCCGTGCCCGATTCGGTCCTTCAGCGCTTCAGCGACCGCGCAGCCCTGCGCGATTGTGTGGCCGCCTGGCGCGCGGCGGGCGAGCGTGTCGTGCTGGTGCCCACCATGGGCGCCCTGCATGCGGGGCATCTCGCCCTGATCGCGGAGGCCCGGCGGATCGGACGGCGCGCCGTCGCGAGCATCTTCGTCAACCCGACCCAGTTCGGCCCCAACGAGGATTTCGCCCGGTATCCGCGGGATCTCGAGGCCGATCTCAGCCTGTTGCGGGAGGCGGGCGCCGATGCCGCCTGGACGCCGACGGTCGAGACCATGTACCCGCCGGGCTTCGCCACGCGGATCGAGGTGGCGGGCCTGTCCGAGGGGCTGTGCGGCCCGTTCCGGCCGGGACACTTCGCCGGCGTCGCCACGGTGGTGACCAAGCTCCTGAACCAGGTCTGTCCCGACGTTGCCCTGTTCGGCGAGAAGGATTTCCAGCAGCTCCGGGTGATCCAGCAGGCCGTGGCCGACCTCGATATCCCGGTCGAGATCCGCGGCGTCCCGACCCTGCGCGAACCCGACGGCCTCGCCCTGTCGTCGCGCAACCGCTACCTGTCACCGGAGGAGCGCGCCGTGGCCCCGAAGCTCCACGCGGTCCTGTCCGACATCGCCATCGCCTCGCGCAATGGCACCGGCGTCGCCGGCCGGATCGCCGCCGGACGCGCCGCGCTGGAGGTGGCGGGTTTCCGGGTCCAGTATCTCACGGTCTGCGATGCCCGGACCCTGGCATCGGTCGAGCGCGTAGACGGCCCCGCCCGGGTCCTCGCCGCCGCCTTCCTGGGTCGGACGCGGCTTATCGACAATCTGGCGATTTGAGGGGGCTTCCCCAGGGAAGCCTCGGCTTTCGGACGAGGCGTGCGGGGGTTACCCGCGGCGGGCCGTCTCGGCGGTGTCGAGCAGGCAGCGGATCTCACGCAGGACGTCGCGCGGCTCGAATGGCTTTTCCAGCCGGCGCACGCCCGCGTAGCGCTCCGGCAGGGCCGACTGGTCGTAGCCGGTGATGAACAGGAAGGGCACGCCCCGGGCGGTGAGACGGTCCGCGACGGGGTAGACCATCTCGCCCGCCAGGTTCACGTCGAGCAAAGCCGCCTCGGGGGCGGGGCCGCCCTCCAGCAGGTCGAGGGCTGCCGCGACCGATGGGGCCGGGCCGACCACGGTGGCGCCGGCGTTACGCAACGCCGCCTCCAATTCCTCGGCGATGAAATATTCGTCTTCGACCGCCAGGACGCGGCAATGGCAGAGGGCACCGTCGGGCATCGCTGGGACTCTTCGTCGGCCGCCGGTCCGCGACGGATTGCCCGATCGTGACGGGAACGGGGCCGAAATCCATCACGTAGATTGGTCCCCGTCCGGTGCCGCAGCCGCCGTGGCGGCCATGCCACCCCCGGGGGATTTCTTGCGCGCCCTAACCTGCGGTGTTGGCGCCGCGGCGCCGACCTGCTCTCTGCTCGGGGCGTGATCAGAGTCCGCACGGCCCCCGCCTTTCTGGCTGCCACCCTCGCCTGCGCGGCGCCGGCCCGCGCGGGCGACGCCATCGAGGGTATGGCGGGACCCTATGGCGAGCGCCTACGCTACGACGAGAAGGGCCTGAGCCTCACCTTTCCCGAGCCGGACGTGACCCTCCAGATCGGCGGCCGGCTCCACCTCGATGGGGGTGGGGCGCGCTTCAGCCGGCCCGAGGGGCCGGAGGCCTTCCCCGACAATTTCGTGGTGCGCCGCTCCTGGATCGAGCCGACGCTCACGATCGGCCAGGACTGGGTAATCGCCTTCCAGTACGATTTCAGCGATCCGATGCTGCCGATCAACGACGCCTTCGTGGCCTGGAAGGGGCTGCCCGACACGATCGTGACGCTGGGCAACATGAAGGTGCCGTTGAGCCTCGAATGGCTGCAGAGCAACAACGACACGCTGTTCGTCGAGCGCTCCCTGGCCAACGCCTTCGTGCCGGACCGCCGGTTCGGCTTCGCCATCGGCCATCACGGCCAAGCCTGGACCGCGGTGGCCGGGGTGTTCGGCAACGCGGCCAGCAACGGCATCACGGGGGACGGGGTCGCGGCCGCCGGCCGGGCGACCTGGGCGCCCATCCTGGAGGAGCGCGAGACCCTGCATCTCGGGCTCGCCGGGATCTTTCGCCGCCGCTCCCGGGGGGATGGCGATTTCAGCTTCTCCACCACCCCGGAGGCTGCCCTCTTCACGCGCTCCTTCGTGGATACCGGAGACCTGCCCGACGTGGCGAGCGTGTCGCGGGTCGGCGCCGAGTTCGCCTACCGCAACGGCCCGTTCCTGGTGCAGGCCGAGTACATCCGCGCGGAGATCGAGCGCTTCGGCGGCCCCGGAGGCCCGGCCTCCGGTCTCGGCTTCCAGGGCGGCTACGTGGAGGCCGCCTGGGTGCTGAACGGCGAGGGGCGCGGCTACGCGCTGACCCCGAAAGGCGGCACCACCTACGCGACCTTCAAGGGCGTCACCGTAGCGGAGGGGCAGCGGGTCTCCCGGGGCGGGATCGGCGTGTTCGAGCTGGCGGCCCGCTACAGCACCATCGACCTCGACGCCCGCGGCTTTCGCGGTGGCCTCGAGCGGGACGTGACGCTCGGCCTGAGCTGGTACCCCGAGCCCAACCTCCGCCTGATCGCCAACTACATCCACGGCCGCGTGCGGCCGGGGGAGGCCCAGGCCGACACGGTCGGGGCTGCGCCGTTCTCGGTCGACACGGTGGTCGGGCGCCTGCAGATCTATTGGTGAGGTGCGGCGCAGATCCCGGGTTCCCGGAAGACTCGGTTCTCTGGCCTGTGCTCGGAGCAGGGCCATAAGAATCCTAGCCCCAAGAAGTCTGGCTTTAAAACCTCTTCAGGGCTCTACCCTGGACCCGCGAAAGGTCGAGACCCAGCCTTTTTAAGGTGTTTCCGCTCCCCATTGGGATGATGTTTTTCACAGCGGCCAGGGCTAGCCTGCCCTGCGCGCGGTCAGCGTCTTTGCGAGCGAAAGCAAAGCCATCCAGTCAGCGCCACGTCCACCGAGGTCGCGCTCCCCTGGGTCGCTGCGCTCGCGATGACGGCGGCGGCAGGGGGCCAAGTCGGGCGTCAAACACCTGAAAAGGGCTGGGTCTCGACCGCTCGAAACCAGGACCTTGCCAAGTGGAACGTGCTCAGACCGCCCGTCGCAGGACTGAGCGGAAGGAGCGGCGCTCGGGGCCCGGCTCCGTGGGGGGCGGGGGCGCATCGGGCGGCAGGGCGGTCAAAACCTCGGCCCGCACCGGGCGTGGCGCCGCGAAGGCCGCGCCCTGGGCGAAGGCCACGTCGAGGTCGATCAGGTCGGGGATGTCGGCCTCGTCGGCCACACCCGTGGCGACGAGTCGGATCCCCGCCCGCGCCAGGGCCGGGGCGGTGTCCTCGACCGCGATGTCGGACAGGTTGCCCCTGGATTCCTCGGGTCGCAGCAACATCTCGGCCGGGACCTTGATTTGGCCGATGCCCAGCGCGGCAAGCTCCAGCAGATCGAAGCGCAGGTCGTCCGGCCGGTCGAGGCTGAACCCGATCCGGCCCCGCAGCGGCGCCAGGAGGCCGCGCTGGCCGGCGTCGAGGCTCCGCCAGCTCGCCTGCGGCAGAGCGATCACCAGCGCGGCCAGGGCCGGGTCGTCCGCCACCATGCGGCCGAGGTCCCGCAGCAGGCCAGGCTCGAACAGCGACAGCGGCGACAGGCCGTAGGTCAGCAGGGTGTCGCTTCCACGCCGGGCGAGGTGGCGAACCACGACCGCAGCCCGCTGCAGCATGCGGCGGTCGAGCTCGGTGGTGCGGCCCTGGCGCTCCAGCACCGGCAGGAACGCCTCCGGTCCGGCCGCAGCCGCGGGATCGCGGCCCTCGATCCGCAGCCGGGCGAGGGCCTCGTAGGCCACGACCTTGCGCTGGGGCAGGCTGACAACCGGCTGAAGATGGATCTCCAGCCCGTCCCCCTCGAAGGCCCGGATGATCTCGTCCTCATACTCCGGACCCCGCTCGGCGCGCGGTGGCGGGATCGGCCGGGCCGGGACAGGCCGCGGGGGGATCGGCCGGGATGGAACCGGCACCGCGGCAGGCGGCGCGGGGGCGGGTGATTGCGGCTGCGGCGCGGCCTGCAGCCAATCGGAGGGCGGTGCGGCCCCTGTCGGGGCCGCGGCCGGCATGGGCGCCACCGGGACCATCGCCGGGACGGCGGCCGGTGGGGCGGGAGCCGGCTCGGGCCGGGCCTTGAGGCCCGCGATCTCGGCATCCTGCGTGCTCACCACGTTGGTGAGGTCGCGGACGATGCCGGAGAGGAGTCCGAGTTCGACGGTCAGCTCCTCGATCTGGGCGCGGAGCGCGGCCTCGCCCGTCTCCGGCCGGGGCTGGGCGGCACCGGTCTCGACCTTGAGCAGGCGGCGGGACAGGAGATCGACCTCGCCCGAGAGTTTCTCGCAGCGGGCCTTCAGAGCCGCGATGCGCGAGAGAGCGAGGCCGGAGCCAGCTGCCGCCGCGGCGCCGAGCGTCAGCGCACTCCAGAGCGGCAGGAACACGGCGAGCGGCCCGAACACGACGAGCCCGAGAAGGGCGACCGTCAACAGCCCCGCGTACCGGCCGAGGACCGGGACCATTGTCTGAACACCCGCCGGGCTCGCGCGCCGGTCCCCGGGGAGGTCCCGGGCAAAGCCCCGCCGGGCGCGAACCGAATCGTGTGATCATTGGCCCGGCTGGGCCGGCGCGGCAAGGCCGTGGGTTGGCGATGTCACACCGGGAGCCTGTTAATTCCGGGTGGTGTGACGCCTGCGCCCGCCGGAACGTTGCCGAATCGTCACGGCTGGCGCGATTACGCGGCGATCCGGGGCGCGTTGCGCGCACCGCAAATGCGCTCGGAAACAAAAGACGCCATAAGCGTCGCCATGAAGTCCGTCCGTCCGCGTAATACCCGCCTCCGCGCCGTCTCGGGCGCCGTCTTGAGCACCACCCTGGGCACCGGCTTGCTCATGGCCGATCTCGGCGTGACCGCCGCCCGGGCCGCCGATCTCACCGCTGACCTTCCGCGGCAGACACCGACCTTCGCGATGGTCGATCCCAACACTTGGATCGTCACCCTGGGCGGCTCGATCCAGGCGATCCCGCGTTATCCCGGGGCCAGCGACTACACGGCGGTGGGCTATCCCTCGATCGACATCCGACGGGTCGGCGAGCCGCGCCGATTCTCGACGCCGGATGACGGCTTCAGCTTCGCCCTGTACGACGGTGACAGTTTCCGCATCGGACCGACCGCGCGGTTCGTGCCGGGCCGCTATTACGGCGACGACCGGCGGCACCTGTTCGGCTTGCGCGACGCGCGCTTCGCGGTCGAGCCCGGCGTGTTCGCGGAATTCTACCCCGTTTCCTTCATCCGGACCCGCGTCGAGGCCCGGCAGGGGGTCTACGGGCATCACGGCACGGTGGGCTCGGTTGCGGCCGACTACCTGATCCCAGCAGACAAGTTCCTGTTCTCTATCGGGCCGCGCTTCAACATCGGTGATGCCAGCTACGCCCGGAAGTATTTCGGCGTCTCGCCCCAGGAAGCCGCGCTCAACGGCCGCGTCACCCCGTACGATCCGGCCAGCTTCTACTCGGCGGGCGTGCTCGGCGCGGTGACCTACACGCAGAGCGAGACCTGGGCCTACACGGCCTATGCCGGCTATACCCGCATCCTGGGTGCCTCCGGCGACAGCCCGCTGGTGCGCCGGCCCTTCGGCAATCCGAACCAGTATCAGTTCGGCCTGCGGATCGACTACGCCTTCCGGATGCCGGCCCTGTTCTGAGCCGCTTGCGGAGACCGGGCCGGGTCCCGACATCCGGGGCCACGGTTTACGGAGGCTCGAATGGATGCGACGCGCGCTGACCTGCTGATGCGGGTCGAAGGCATGACCTGTGACGGCTGTGCCGCCGCGGTGACCCGCACGGTGAAGCGCCTCGACCCAGCGGCCGAGGTTCAGGTGGACCGGGCGGCGGAACGGGTGGCGATCCGCACCGACGTGCAGGCGCTCGCGGTCGCCGAAGCCCTCACCAGGGCCGGCTACACGGCCACGGCGATGACCGGCTGAGCCCCAGTTCTGGTTTCGAAAGGGCGAGCCCTTTCGCGGGTCCAGGGCAGGGCCCTGGTCGACGCCTGATGGCCAGGCATCTTAGACGCCAAGCATCTCAGGGCTCCGCTTCGAGCATCCGCCCAAGGGCAAAACCCTTCGGAAACCCGGGATGGGCGGGCGAACGGACGCTACGAGCGGGTCAGGTACATCCCGGTCAGCAGCAGGGCGAAGCCCGCAAGGCCGAACAGGCCCTCCTTCCGATGGGTGGTGTCGAGGAAATGGGCGGCCGCGCCGGCCGCGCAGCAGGCGGCTCCGAGACCGATCGTGAGCGAGGACATCGGTATCTCCCCCACCGCGCGTCGCCGGGGCGACGCTGCGAAGCGAGGTCTCCCGGGTGCCTGCCGGACACCGGCGTTCGGCCAGGAATCGGGGACAGAACAGATTTGCACGCGTGAAATGCTCTGGCAAGCTGCGTTGATCAAGTCTTCATGTTGTGACAAAAAGTAAAGAAACGCTGACGATTTTACGCGCATCCTGATCGTGCGAAAAATACTGTATTTAGCGGCCGGTTCGGCACACTCGGCGGCAGAGCCGCAATGGTCTGCGCCGGGGCGCCCCGTTGACCGCCCTGCCCGGCCGCCTTTAGACCGGCGGACAACACGCCCGGCCTGCATCATCCCTCAGGGATCCGACCCGGCGATGATCCCGCAGATTCTGTTCGAGACCCGATGTCCCTCCCCTTCCCCGACCGGTTCGACGTCGCGGTCGTCGGCGGCGGTCATGCCGGCGTCGAGGCTGCGGCCGCTGCCGCGCGTTGCGGCGCGCGCACCGCCCTGGTCACGCATGATCCGGCCACGATCGGCGCGATGTCGTGCAACCCCGCGATCGGGGGGCTCGGCAAGGGCCACCTCGTGCGCGAGGTCGATGCCCTGGACGGGCTGATGGGCCGGGTCGCGGATGCGGCCGGCATCCAGTTCCGCCTGCTCAACCGCCGGAAGGGCCCCGCCGTGCGCGGACCCCGGACCCAGGCCGACCGGAAACTCTACGCCGCCGCCATGCAGGCGGCCATCGCCGGCACGCCGGGCCTGACCGTTGTGGCGGGGGCCTGCGAGGATCTGGTTCTCGACGCGGAGGGCCGGATCCAAGGCCTCGTTCTGGCGGATGGGCGCAGCCTCGCCTGCGGCGCGGTGGTGCTGACCACCGGCACCTTCCTGCGCGGCCTGATCCATATCGGCGAGCGCCAGATCCCCGCCGGCCGGGTCGGCGAGGCGCCCGCCATCGGGTTGGCCCGCACCCTCGACCGACTGGGCCTGCGTCTGGGACGCCTGAAGACCGGAACGCCGCCGCGCCTCGACGGCCGGACCATCGACTGGGCCGGGCTTGAGATGCAGGACGCCGATGCCGATCCGGTGCCGTTCTCGACGCTGACGGCGCGCATCACCAACCCGCAGATCCGCTGTGGCATCACCCGGACGACCCAGGCGGTCCACGACCTGATCCGCGCCAACCTGCACCGCTCGCCGATGTATTCCGGCGGCATCGCCAGCCGGGGGCCGCGCTACTGTCCGTCGATCGAGGACAAGGTGGTGCGCTTCGGCGACCGGGAGGGCCACCAGATCTTTCTGGAACCCGAGGGGCTCGATGATCCGACGATCTACCCGAACGGCATCTCCACGGCCCTGCCCGAGGCGGTGCAGCACGACCTCGTGCGGCTGATCCCGGGGCTCCAGCGGGTCGAGATCATCCGGCCGGGCTACGCCATCGAGTACGATTACGTCGATCCCCGGGAGCTCGACACCGGCCTTCAGGTCAAGCGGTGTCCCGGCCTGTTCCTGGCCGGGCAGATCAACGGCACCACCGGCTACGAGGAGGCGGCCGGGCAGGGACTGGTGGCGGGCCTGAACGCCGCGCGCCGGGCGGGCGGCCTCGAAACCGCGACCTTCGACCGGGCCGAATCCTATCTCGGCGTCATGATCGACGACCTCGTCACCCACGGGGTCAGCGAGCCCTACCGGATGTTCACCTCACGCTCGGAGTACCGGCTGTCCCTGCGGGTCGACAATGCCGACGCGCGTCTGACCCCGCGGGGCATCGATCTCGGCTGCGTCGGCTCGGCGCGGGCGGCCCATTTCGCGGCCTCCCAGGAGGTGCTCGACGCCGCCCGCACGCGGTTGGACACGCTCGCACTGACGCCGAGTCAGGCGGCCTCCCATGGGATCAGCCTGAACCGCGACGGCATCCGGCGGACGGCCTTCCAGTTGCTGGCTTACCCGGAGATCGAATGGCGGAATCTCGCGGCGATCTGGCCGGATCTCGCCGCCGTACCGGTTCAGGTCGCCGACCGCCTGAAGACCGACGCGACCTACGCGGTCTATCTCGACCGACAGAACGCCGACATTGCGGCCTTCCGCCGGGACGAGGCGGTGCGGCTTCCGGCCAGCCTCGACTACGCGGCGATCAGCGGGCTCTCGAACGAAATGCGCTCGAAGCTGGAGACCGTCCGGCCCGGGACTTTGGGGCAGGCGGCGCGGATCGAGGGCGTGACACCCGCCGCCCTCACGCTGCTGGCCGCCCATGCGCGGCGGGGTGAGCGCATCGCGGCGGTGGGTCGGTGATGGGGCTGCGCAGACCACGGGTTTGTGTGGGACATGCTTCCGACATCGCCCCGTCCCATCCACGGCCTCATCCTGAGGTGCCGGAGCGTAGCGGAGGCCTCGAAGGAGCCCTCCAGATAGCACTGCGAGTCCTGGAGCCCTCCTTCGAGGTGGCTTCGCCGCACCTCAGGATGAGGGTGGGGGTGGGATGGACCGGGGCAGCCTTCGGCTCGGCCAGGATTTTGAGCCGCCCATGACCGATCCCGACCGCGCGCGCGTTCTCGCCGCCTCCGGTGTTTCACGTGAAACAGCCGAGCGCCTAGACCTTTACGTCGCCCAGCTCAGGCGGTGGCAACCGATCAAGAACCTCGTCGGCCCCGCCACTCTGGCGGAGGTCTGGAGCCGACATATCGACGACGCGCTCCAGCTGCTCGACCTCGCTCCCCAGGCCAAGACCTGGCTGGATCTCGGCTCCGGCGCCGGCATCCCCGGGCTGATCCTCGCCATTGCGGGGGCGGAGCGGGGTATCCGCGTCGATCTCGTCGAGAGCAACGCGCGCAAATGCGCGTTCCTCACCGAGACGGCCCGGCTCACCGGAGCGACCGCTCGCGTCCGCAATGCACGGATCGAGACGGTGATCGGCGAATACGTCGGAACAACCGAGATCGTCTGCGCCCGAGCGCTTGCCCCCCTGCCCCAACTTCTCTCTTGGACGGAGCCATTGTTGAAAACAGGCACCACCGGACTGTTTCCGAAGGGCCGGGATGCGCATGCCGAATTGACCCAGGCGGCCGCGCAGTGGACAGTCGTTAACGACCTCGTGCCGAGCCGGACCGATTCCGAAGCCCGGATCGTGCGCGTCACTGCCCTCGCCGCCCCGAGTCACCGATGAGCGAAGCCATCCTCGGCGAGCCCGCCGACCGGTCCATGGAGCCTGCCGTGCGTCGCCCCGTGCGTGTCCTCGCCCTCGCCAATCAGAAGGGCGGCGTCGGCAAGACCACGACGGCGATCAACCTCGGCACTGCGCTCGCGGCGATCGGCGAGGACGTGCTGGTGATCGACCTCGATCCCCAGGGCAACGCCTCGACGGGCTTAGGCATCGACCGGGCCAATCGCCGGGTCTCGACCTACGAGGTGATGGCGGGCGAGGCGTCGCTGGCCCAGGCGGTGATCCCCACGGCGGTGCCGCGGCTGTCGATCGCGCCCTCGACCATGGATCTCCTTGGGCTTGAGCTGGAACTCGCCACCCTGCCCGACCGGGCGCACCGGCTGCGGGGCGCGCTGAAGAGCCTGACCCAGGCGCCGAGCCTGAGCCGGATCAGCTACGTGCTGATCGACTGCCCGCCCTCGCTCAACCTGCTGACGATCAACGCCCTGGCGGCGGCCGATGCCGTGCTGGTGCCGCTGCAATGCGAGTTCTTCGCCCTGGAGGGTCTGAGCCAGCTGCTGCGGACCGTCGAGCAGGTGCGCGGCGCCCTCAATCCGAAGTTGACGATCCAGGGCATCGTGCTGACGATGTACGATCCGCGCAACAACCTGTCCGCCCAGGTGGTGGCGGATGTGCGCGGTTTCATGGGCGACAAGGTCTACGAGACCGTGATCCCGCGCAACGTGCGGATCTCGGAAGCGCCCTCGCATGGCAAGCCGGCCCTGCTGTACGATCTGAAATGCGCCGGCAGTCAGGCCTATCTGCGCCTCGCCTCGGAGGTGATCCAGCGCGAGGGCCGGGTTCCGGCGGCCGCCTGACGGCGAATGGAGAGACCCCCGACAAAGGGGGGCGTGTGGAGCGTGAGACGGGTGGCAAGCATGGCGGAGGAGGGGGCAAGACCCCGGCTGGGGCGCGGTCTCGCCGCGCTGATCGGCGATTTCGGCGATGCCGCGCCGGCGCCCGAGAAGATCGAGGGGCAGCGCAAGGTCGCCATCGAGTTCCTGCGGCCCAACCCGCGCAACCCGCGGCGCAGCTTCGGTGAAGTGGAGCTTGCGGAACTCGCGACCTCGATCACCCAGCGCGGCCTGATTCAGCCGATCGTGGTGCGCCCGATCGGCGACGTGCCGGGCACGTTCGAGATCGTGGCCGGCGAGCGGCGCTGGCGGGCGGCCCAGCGGGCTGGGCTCGATGAGGTGCCGGTGGTGGTGGTCGAGATCGACGACCGCGCCTCGCTGGAATTCGCCATCCTGGAGAACGTCCAGCGCAGCGACCTGAACCCCATCGAGGAGGCCTCGGGCTACGAGCGCCTGATGCAGGACTTTTCCTATACGCAGCGGGATCTGGCCGAGATCCTGGGCAAGAGCCGCAGCCATCTCGCCAACACCCTGCGCTTGCTGAACCTGCCGCCCGCCGTGCAGGATCGCGTGTCCGCGGGCGAGCTGACCGCCGGCCATGCCCGCGCTCTCCTGTCGGTGAAGGACCCGGAGGGTCTGGCCCGCCGGGTTGTGGCCGAGGGCCTGTCGGTGCGGCAGGTGGAGGCTCTGGCCTCCGCCGAGGCCGAGCCGTCCGAGACCCCCCGCCCCGGCCGCCCGCGCCTTTCGGCTGAGCGCGCTGCGCCCGTGCGCGATCTGGAGCTGCGGATCCGGCGGGCGCTGGGAGTGGAGGTGACCTACCGGCCGAAGGACGAGGCCTCAGGGGAGATCCGGATCCGCTACGAGACCCAGGACGAACTGCAGGGGTTGCTCAACCGGTTCAAGGTGTCGGACGTCTGACGAAGGTCAGGATGAGATCCAGACCGATCACGGCACATCAGGCCCTCCCTCCCCCACCCTCATCCTGAGGTGCCGGAGCGCAGCGGGGACCTCGAAGGAGCCTTCCAGCCGGCCGCGCGACCCCTGGAGCCCTCCTTCGAGGCGGCTGCGCCGCACCTCAGGATGAGGGGGTGGATAGGACGATCAGGTCTCGGTTTCCAAGTGGAACGGCCTGGGACGTCGCCTCAGGATCGCGGGGCCTACCGCCGTCGGCGCGCGCCCGCCTCTGCGACCCGCAGCAGCGCCGCGGAGGCGAGGGCGTGGGCGAGTTCCGGCTCGGCCCGCCGGCAGGCCAGGACCGCCGCCTGGAGGGCCACCGCCGCCTGACGCAGGGTGCCGGGCGCCCAGGCGCCGAGCTGACCCTCCAGGCTGGCCTTCCGCTTGAAATGCAGCCCCCGCCACGTCGCCACCATCATGGATGGCGTCTTGTCGGGATTGTCCAGCCGGGTCGTCAGCAGCGTCAGGGCGTGCCGGAGGGCCGAGCCCAGGACCACGCCCGGATCCAGGCCCTCGTGCCGGAACCGCCGGTAATCGCGCTCCACGGCCTCCCGGCGCCCGTCGAAGGCGGCGTCGATCAGCGTGTTGAGCACGCTCGCCGCCACGTCGCTGGTGATGGCCTCCACGTGATCCAGAGTCACGGTCCCCTCCCCCGCGGCGTAGAGGGCGAGCTTCTCGATTTCCATCAGGCTCGCCCGGCGATCGCCGCCGAGGCTGCGGGCCAGGACCTCCCGGGCGGCTCGGTCGATCCGCAGGCCGCGCTCCTGAAGGGTCCGGTCGATCAGATCCGCGAGGGTGCGCTCATCATCCGCGTAGCAGGGGATCGCCAGCGCCTTGGGCGAGCGCTCGCACAGGGTGCGCAGGGGATTGTTCTTGGCGAGGTCGCCGCCTTCCACGACGATGCGAGCATCGGCCACCGGCGCACCCAGCACCGCCTCCACGGCCGGCGCGTAGTTGCGGCTCCCGGGGCGGACCCAGATCGACCGGCGGCCGCCGAACAGGCCCATCGTGCCGGCCTCGTCGCAGAGGCGGCCCGGATCGGAGGCGAGGGCGTCCCCGTCGATCCGCACCAGCGCGAAGGGATCGGCCGGGTCGGTGACGAAATCCTCGGCGAGCTTGCGGGCCCGCTCGGTCACGAGGCCGGTATCGGGCCCGTAGACGAGGATCACCGGGATGCGCGGGTCGGGCCCACGCCGGATCAGCCCCTCGATCTCACCGGCCTTGACGGCGACCATGTCGGCTTACGGCTTCGTCGACAGCACGGCGGCCAGCCGGCTCTTGATCTGATCGGAGAGCACGCTGGCGAGCCGGATCTCGGCATCGCGCGCCGCCCGCTGGCTGGCGAAGCGCTGGACCGACCGATCGTAGGTCGCCGTCGAGGTCGCCACACCCTCGGTGTAGACCTTGGTGCCCGACATATCCTCCAGGCTGTACTTAATGTTGGCCACCAGGGTGCCGGCCTCGGCGCGGCCGGTTGTCGAGGACACGATCGGGGTCTGGACGATCTCGGAGCCCGAGAGCTTCAGCCGGTAGCGCTTGGTCGCGGGCTGGCCCGATCCGTCGAGGTCGAACACCAGCTCGCTGCGCAGGTAATGCCCGAGCCGCTCCTGGCCCTGCGCCATCGCGACGTCGTCGACCTGCACGGAGGCGAGCAGCACCGGGACCGATTCGCCCGAGGCGGTCGGCCCATAGAGCGGGCGGAAACAGGCCGACAGGCTCAAGCTGAGGCCGCCGATGCAGGCGAGGCGTGCGATCCGCCCCGCAACCGATACGCTCGAACTCACCATACGCCGTCGTTCCGCCCCGCTTCGCCAGATCGTTCTAGCGCGGATGGGGATGGCCGCGCCATCAAGCTACGCGGTGCGGGTTACGATTCCTCTGCGGCAAGAGCGTGGTCGTCTGGTTTCAGAGTGTCGCCAGGTACCCGGAGACGGTGACCACCGCCAGCACGGTGGAGACCAGCACTACGGTGGCGGTCAGGTCGGCCTCGCGCCGATAGAATTCCGCCAGCATGAACGGCCCGGTGCCGGTGGGCAGCGCCGCCATCAGCACGGCGGTGTGGAGCAGAAGGGGCGGGAGGTCGAACACGTAGCGGCCGAGCCCGTAGGCGAGCAGCGGATGGGCGGCGAGCTTCAGCCCGACCAGCAAGCCTGCGACCCGCGCATGCCCGGTCTGGCCGGGCCCGCCCCGGCTGCGGCGCTTCTGGGCCAGGAACAGGCCGAGCGCCACCAGGGCGCAGGGCGAGGCCGCGCCGCCGAGGAGTTTTAAGAATGTCTCCACGGGCGCCGGCACGGCGAGGCCGAGGCTCGGCACCAGGGCCCCGAGCGCCGGGGCGACCAGCAGCGGGTTGCGCACCAGGGAGCGGCCGACCGCCAGCCAGATCGGCAGGCGCCGCTCTCCCTGCCCGCCCGCCGGATCTGCCCGGCGCAGCCCGGTCTCGATCAGCACGATCGCCACCGCGAAAACCGCACAGACCGTGAGGATCACCGCCACCGTGGTGGGGGCGAGCGCCTCCGGCCCTAAGGCGACGAGGGCCAGGGGGAACCCCATGAAGCCGGTATTGGCGTAGCCCGCGTTGAGCCCGTCCAGGGCGGCATCCGCCAGGGGGCGCCCGGCCCCGCACCGGATCAGGACGGTGATTGTGAAGACCGCGAGGCTGCTCAACCCGAAGGCGCCGATGAAGCCGGGCTTCCAGAGGGCGGCCCAGTGGGCATGGGCGGTGACGTCGAACAGCAGCGCCGGCAGGGCCAGGAAGACCACGAAGCGGTTGAGTTCCGTGGTGGCGGCGGCGCCGAGTACGCCGATCCGCCGGGCGAGCCACCCGGCGAAGACGAGCGCGAAGATCGGCAGCACGACCGGGAGGGTCGACAGCATGGCGGGTCCGGATCGGAGGACGAGGCTCCGGCCTTAGGACGGATTGCCCGCCGATCTCCAGTGCCGGGGGCGGGAGCCTGCCATGCCGGTATCCCCGCCCCCTGCCCGCGAGACTGCTACCAGCGGTAGATCAGGCTTCCGATGACGGTCGCCGGGGCGCCGCGGTAGCAGAAACCCGTCTGGCACGTGGAGTAGTCGCGGTCGAAGATGTTGAACGCGTTGATCTGGGCGCGGAAGCCTTTGTACTTCGGATCGAGCGCCGCGAAATCGTAGGCCACCAGCGCGTCGAACAGGGTGACGGTGGGGTTGCGCGCCGTGTTGAGGTCGTCGGTGAAGCTCGTGCCGGCGTAGCGCACGCCGCCGCCGATCTGGAGCCCGCGCAGGGGCGACCAGGTCGGGAACTGATAGGTCCCGAAGACTGCGATCGTGTTGCCCGGCAGGCCCGAGATGATGTTTCCGCTGATCGACTGGTTCGTGCCGGGGTAGGTCGCGTTCAGATAGCGCAGATCCAGGTGTGTGTAGGCGAAGGTCAGGTTCGTGCCGGGCGCGAAATTGGCCGTCAGCTCGGCCTCGAAACCCTTGGATTCCACCGAGCCGGTGGCGACCTGGTTGGCGATGTTGGTCGGGTCGGTCTGCAGGATGCTCGACTGGACGATGTCGAAGCCCGTGACGGCGCCGGTGATGTTCGTGTTCGGGATGGCGTATTTCACGCCCGCCTCGATCTGGTCGCCCGTGGCGGGCTTGAACGAGCGGCCGGCGATGTCGACCCCGAGCTGCGGCGTGAAGGTGGTGGCGTAGCTGGCATAGGGCACGAAACCCGGCGCCAGCAGGTAGTTGAGGCCGACGCGGCCGGTGAAGGCGGAATCGTTGCGGCTTTGCGCCCCGCCGAGGGTGTCGGGCGTTCCGGCGCGGGTCGACTGGCTGACGAAGTCCTGGCGGCCCGTGAGGGTCAGGACGAAGCGGTCGAACTTGGCCTGCTCCTGGATGTAGAGGCCGATCTGGTCCTGCGACTGCTCGGAGGCCGAGGTGAGGGCGGGGCGCGGCACGGCGGTGCGGTAGCGGAAGGTCGAAAAGTTGGTGACGCCCGTCAGGTCGAGATCCGGGATCAGCCCGAAGCCGGCGTCCCGGCGGAAATCGTAGTGGAGGTAATCCACACCGCCGAGCAGCGTGTGGCTGACCGGGCCGGTGACGAGATGGGCCTCGAGCTGGTTGTCGACGGCGACATAACCGAGACGGTCGTGGACGAGACCGTTCTCGCGCTGGGCCGAGAGGCCGGTGACGCTGTCGATCTGCGTATAGGCCAGGGTGGCGTCGATGTGCTGGTAACGCATGTTCTGGCGGAAGATCAGGTCGGGCGAGAACCTGTGCTCGAAGGCGTAGCCGATCCGGTAGGATTCCTGGTTCAGGGCGTTGAAGCTGGCATCGCCCTGGTAGAGCCGGGTCACCACGAAGCCCGGCGCGTTGTAGAAGGCCGAGGTGCCGGGCGCCTTGGAGGTCTGGTATTCGGTGAGCAGCGTGAAGGTCGTGTCGGCCGAGGGCTTCCACGTCACCGCCGGCGCGATGGTGAAGCGGTTGTCCTTGCCGCTCGGCAGGAAGGTGTTCGCGTCGCGGAACGCGCCCGTCAGCCGGTAGGCGAGGGTGCCGTCGCTGCCCTCCACGGGGGCGCCGATGTCGAAATTGCCCTGGTAGCGGTCGAAGTTGCCGCCCTGGAACCAGACTTCGCCGAAGGGCACGAAGACCGGCCGCTTCGAGGTGATGTCGACGATGCCGCCCGGCGAGCCGAGCCCGTAGAGGCCCGAGGCCGGTCCGCGCAGGATGGTGAGCGCCTCGGTGCCGTAGGGCTCGATCCGCGCCACCGCCTGGTTGACGCCCGGCTGCCGCAGCCCGTCCCGGAAGACGCCGTTGTTGGTCTCCTCGAAGCCGCGGATGTAGAAGGCGTCGAAGCGCGGGTCGAAGCCGAACACGTTGCTGGACACGCCCGGCGTGTAGGCCAGCGCCTCGTTGACGCTCTGCACGTTGCGGTCGTTGAGCTGCTCGCGGGTCACCACGGAGACCGCCTGCGGGGTCTCGATCAGCGCCGTGTTGGTCTTGGTGGCGGTGGGGCTGACCCGCGCCACGTAGCCGGTGACACCCGACGGGCCGCCCCCGCCGCCGCTGGTGGCCGACGTACCGCCGTCGCCGCCGCTGACATTGGCGCCCCCCGCGCCGGGGCCCGCCACGGGGGCGGTGCCCGGCCGGGCGGCTTCCACCGAGATCTCGTTGAGCTGTACGGCCGCGCCCTGCGCGATGGCGGGGCCGGCCAGGGCGGTTGTGAGAGAGAGCAGCCCACTGCGGGCGGTAGACATCGACATCGGAGACCCAGCACGACGCCAGAACGCGGCGCCTGAGCCTACGATTCCGCGTTCACGGCTCCGCGATCAAGCCAAAAACGTGTTGTAAATCACACACTTAGAAGACTTAAAATCTGGAACGGTTCGAGCCTAGAACTCCAGCGGCGGCTCACGCAGAGCCTCTGTCTCCCGGGTGCAGAAGGCCTGATCGGGGGGCGTCCCGGCACCCCTCATGGCGGCGCGGAGTTCGGCGCGGGCCTTCTCCAGATCGGCCCGGAAGCTCGGGTCGCCCATCAGGGCGGCGAAGACCGATGTGCCGGTGAGGCGCCCCGCCACGACGTCGCTGAGCCAGTGCACGCCGCACACGACCCGGCTCTCGCCGTAGGCCCGCCCGCGCACCAGGATCGGGGTCGCCTTCTCGGGCACCAGGGCCGCCAGAATCAGCGCGTAGGCCCAGCCCTGCGTCGCGTGGCCCGACGGGTAGCTGAAGCTGTCGGCGAGCTTCTCGGTCCGCTGCACGCAGATCGGCGCCTCGTTGCCCACGAAGGGCCGCAGGCGCCGGTAATGCACCTTCGGACCCCGGGTGGCGTGGGCGAGGTCGAGACGGGCGCGCTCGAGGAGGTTGATCACCGCCGGCACCCGAGCCTGGTCGATCCGTGTGCCGAGCACGCAGGCGAAGTTCTCCAGCACCGCCGCGGCGCCCTCCGCCACGTCGTTGGCGGCGATCTCCCAGCGCGGGCTACCCTTGAGGGTGCGGGTGTTGGTGAAGGCGGCCCGGTCGGCCTTGTCGAGGGGCGCGTCGTGGGCCGGTGGCGGCGGCAGGATCTGGACCGCGTCCGGCAGCGCCGTGTCGGCGAGATAGGGCGTCACGGCCGGCTTGCCGGGCTTGAGCGTGTCGACGCCCAGCGATGGCGGGGCCGAGGGCTGGGCCGAGGGGGCAGGGCGGGGCGCCTCCTCGGCCCGGGCCGGGATCGCGGTGGCGAGCAGGGCGAGAATCGGCAGGGTCAGAGTGCGGTGCATCGGATCCGTCGCTGGCTCGGATGAAAGCTGCGGGCCGCTCCCGCTGCCGGAGAAACGGCTCAGCCGGCCGGTTCAGTCCGTGCACAGGTGTCTTCACCTGTCCAGGGTGGCGTCCCCCTGTCGACCGCCGGCCCGGAGGCGCGAACCCTGCGCGAACCAGCTTCGGCATTATCACGATGCCGCCCGAGCATCCCCCGGGCGCCCTGCGCCGAGGCCCCTCAGAGGGCCCGGATCGCGGCCGCGACGGCGTCGGGGAACTCCTCGTGCGCGCTGAGCGCCCCGGGGATCGTGGCGGCCGTCACCCGGCCGGAGGCGATCAGCGCGTCCATCTCGGCCCCCGAGCGCCGCGGCGCCCCCTCGGGGCGCAGGACCAGGATCGGCGGCAGACCCTCGGCGAACAGGTCCAGGAAATCCGTGCGGCTCGCCGCCGGATCGAGGCCGCCGGTGACGAAGGCCGCGGTGCCGAACCGGCCGTTGCGCTGGCGGGTGATGGCATGTTTCTCGCGGATCAGGGCCGGGGTCACCCGGGCGGAGTCGGCATAGACGTGGGCCCGCATCATCCGGCCGATGATCGGCGGGCTGATGTTGATCCGGTAGAGGGCCTCCCCGAGGATCGGTGCCTCCACGGCCCGGCGGATCCGCGGGAACCAGTGGGCGCGGTCCGGCATCGCGGTGGGCAGCGGCCCCCGCCAAGTCGGCGCCACCAGCACCAGCCGGGCGAATGTTTTGGGATGGCGCCGTGCCGCCGCGACCAGGTAGCCGGCGGCATGGCCGGCCGCGACCCCGAGCGCGTAGGGGCCCGGGGCGGCTTCGAGCAGCGCGTCGAGGAAAGCGTGGAACGTTTCGGGGGCCAGCGGCACCCGGGCCCGCTCCCGGGCGCCGAAGCCCGGCCAGTCGGGGATGCGGCAGCGATAATCGGATCCGAGTGCGCGGGCGAGGCCCTCCATTTCGGCCCGCGCCGAGATGGTCGAGAGGGCCGGGAGCAGCAGCGCCGCCTTCCCCTGCCCGATCACGTCGCAGGGCGTCGGCACAGCCCGGCCCGCCACGGTGAGGTTCAGCGCCTGCGTTTCCATCCGGCGGTCCACCCGATCGGGGATCCCAAAGGGCCGGGCCCTTTGGTGGGTTGCCAGGGCAAAGCCCTGGTGGGGCGCTTCAGGTGCGCAGCAGCTCGTTGATGGCGGTCTTGGACCGGGTACCGGCATCGACGCGCTTGACGATCACCGCGCAGTACAGGCCCGGGCCCGGCGAGCCGTCCGGCAGGGCCTTGCCGGGCATCGTGCCCGAGACCACGACCGAGTAGGGCGGCACGCGGCCATACATCACCTCGCCGGTGGTGCGGTCCACGATCTTGGTGGAGGCGCCGATATAGACGCCCATCGACAGGACGCTGCCCTGGCCGACGATCACGCCCTCGGCCACCTCGGCGCGGGCGCCGATGAAGCAATCGTCCTCGATGATCACCGGGTTGGCCTGGAGCGGCTCCAGCACGCCCGCGATGCCGGCGCCGCCGGAGATGTGGCAGTTCTTCCCCACCTGCGCGCAGGAGCCGATCGTCACCCAGGTGTCGACCATGGTCCCCTCGCCCACATGGGCGCCGAGGTTGACGAAGCTCGGCATCAGCACGGCGCCCGGCGCAATGTAGGAGCCACGGCGCACGAAGCAGCCCGGCACGGCGCGCAGGCCCGCAGCCCGGAACTCGGCCTCGCCCCAGCCGGCGAACTTGGAGGCAACCTTGTCCCACCAGGGGGCGCCGCCGGGGCCGCCCTCGATCGTCGCCATGTCGTTGAGGCGGAAGGAGAGCAGCACCGCCTTCTTCAGCCACTGGTTGACGACCCAATCCTGGTTGCCGCTCTTCTCGGCGACCCGGGCCTTGCCGGAATCGAGCAGGTCGAGCGCCGCCTCCACCGCGTCGCGCGCTGCGCCCTTGGTGGCGGTCGTGATGGTGGCGCGGTCCTCCCAGGCGGCTTCGATGGTCTGGGCGAGATCGGAATGGGGCATGCCGGCCTGGGACATGAAGGTCGAAACACTCTTGTGGCGGGTGCCCGTGCTTACAAGCGGGCACCGGGGCTGTCACCTGAGGAGATGCCGTCGATCGAGTCCAGCAACTGTCGCACGTGGTCGAGATGGGCCGTCAGGTCCAGGAGGTCGTCCGCGAGGGTGTCGTGGACGGCCTGCGCGGCGTCGGGAAATTCTTCCAGCACACGGCGCATCAGCGTCGGGGTAATCCGCATGACCGCGGCGGCGCCCTCGGCCCGGGCCTCGGTGGGGCGCGTGCCGCGGACGAACAGGGCGAGCTGCCCGATCAGCGCGGATCGCCCGGCCCGCACCGGCTCGGACGCGCCATTGCGCGGCGGCAGCCGGATCGTGCCCGACATCACCACGAAGCCGCCATCGGCCGGGTCGCCCCGGGCGAACAGCAGGTCGCCATCGGCGAGATCGCGGCGCTCGGCCGCGAAGGTCAGCAGGCGCAGGGCATCCCGATCGAGGAACCCGAACAGCGGCGCGGCTGCGAGGATCGCGATATCGTCGTCGAGCCCCAAGAACGCCTCACCACCCTGCGCATACGCGACCTAATTGATCGCCTATACGGTAAACGTCTTTTCGTCAGGGCAGCAACTTGTATCCGCCGCCCTCCGTCACCAGGATCGCGGCGGTGGCCGGGTTCGGCTCGATCTTCTGGCGCAACCGGTAGATATGCGTCTCCAGGGTGTGGGTGGTGACGTGGGCGTTGTAGCCCCAGACCTCGGCCAGCAGTGTGTCGCGGTTCACCACGGCCCGGCCCGCCCGGTAGAGGAAGCGCAGGATCGCGGTCTCCTTCTCGGTGAGCTTGAGCTTCGAGCCGCGCTCGCCGACCAGCAGCTTCGCGCCGGGCCGGAACGTGTAGGGGCCGATCTGGAACACCGCATCCTCGGAGGCCTCATGGCTGCGCAGATGGGCGCGGATCCGGGCCAGAAGGATGCCGAACTTGAACGGCTTGGTGACGTAGTCGTTGGCGCCGGCCTCCAGGCCCTCGACATGGTCGGTCTCGGAATCCTGGGCGGTGAGCATGATCACGGGGCCGCGATAACCGCCGGCGCGCATCCGGCGCACGGCCTCGCGCCCGTCGAGGTCGGGCAGGCCGACATCCATCACGGCGAGGTCGATGCGCTCCGCGGCCACTCTGCGGACCGCGTCCGCAGCGTTCGTCTCGGTGACCACCGAGAATTCCTCGCAGAGGTCGAGCTGCTCGGTCAGGGTGTCGCGCAGGATCGCGTCGTCGTCGCAGATCAGCAGGCGGTAGGCATTCGGCATCGTCCAGATCCCAGGGCAGGCCGTCGACAGGGGAGGGCGATCCGCCCCGGCCACAGCGCGCGATAACTGACGGTTCTCGGCAGGATCGCGGCGATTCTGCAGAGGCTTCGTGTCCGCATCCGTGTCGCCCTCTGGGGTGGATGCAGTGGCCAGGTCCGCCGCACCGGGACCGGAAAGCGCCCGGCCCGCGATAGGCCGCGGCCGAGAATCCTTCCGAATCCCGGTCCGGAAGTCCAGGTTCCGGCCAAGGATAGAGCGGCCTTTCTGACTGGAAATTGCCTTGTGCGCAATTTTTATCGGCCGAGCTGCCGAGATCGGGCATAAGGCGCGCCGGCCGGACGGGGCCACGGGCGGGGAGGGGGACATGGGGCAGCGGTCCAGCGGACAGGCTGAGAATGTCCGCGTGACGGTTCGGGAGATCCGCGTGCGGGCCGTCGTGGGCAATCGGAGCCGGGGCCACTTGCTGGTCGGGCCGGCGGTGATTCCCTGTGCCCTCGGGACCGGCGGCATCGTCAGCGACAAGCGCGAGGGTGACGGGGGCTCACCCCGCGGGCGGTTCCGGCTGCGCGGCGGCGCCTACAGGCCGGACCATCTCCCAATTCGCCCGCGCACGGCACTGCCCCTGCGGGCGACCCGGCCCGGGGACGGCTGGTGCGACGAAAGCCGGAACCGCCGCTACAACCGGCCGATCCCCCTACCGGCACCCGGGGTGAGCGCCGAAGCGATGTGGCGGGACGATGGGCTTTACGACGTGGTGATCGACCTCGATTACAACCGCGGCCCGATCCGGAAGGGGCGGGGCTCGGCGATCTTCCTGCACATCGCCCGGGATGGCTACCGTCCCACGGAGGGCTGCGTGGCGCTGGCCCGGGCCGATCTGCTGCGGCTCATCCGCCGCCTCGGGCCGCGGACGCATCTGCGGATCGGCTGATTCTCACGTCTTCGGCCGCCGCGCCCCAAAGATTGCGGTCCCCACACGGACATGGGTGGCGCCGAGCTGGATCGCGGCCGGGAAGTCCGCGCTCATGCCCATGGAGAGGATCGGCAGGTTGTGCTCCTTGGCCATCCGGGCCAGCAGGGCGAAATGGGCCGAGGGCGGGTCCTCCGCCGGGGGGATGCACATCAGACCCTGGATCGCCAGCCCGTGCGTGTCGCGGCACTCGGCGAGCAGGGTGGCGAGCTGATCCGGCAGGACGCCGCCCTTCTGGGGCTCCGCGCCGGTGTTGACCTGGATCAGCAGCTTCGGGGTCCGTTTGGACCGGGCGATCTCCTTGGCAAGCGCGGCGGCGAGCGACAGCCGGTCCAGGGAATGGATCACGTCGAACAGCGCCACGGCTTCGCGGGCCTTGTTGGATTGCAGCGGCCCGACGAGGTGCAATTCCACATCCGGGTAGCGGTCGCGCAGGTCCGGCCATTTGGCCGTGGATTCCTGCACATAGTTCTCGCCGAACACCCGCTGCCCCGCTTCGAGCGCCGGCAGGATCCCCTCGGCCGGCACGGTCTTGGAGACGGCGACCAGCTGGATCTCGGCCGGATCGCGCTCGTTGTCCTCCGCCGCCTGGGCGATCGCGGCCCGCACCTCGACGAGGCCAGCCGCCACGTCGGCTTGGCCCACTGGCGGCTTCGCGGTCGGATGCCCCATCCCGTCCGTCGCCGGGGCGTTCGAATCGGTGACCGCGTCGTCCATACCTGCCTGTCCTGTCGCTGCCGGGCGCCGGGTTCGACCTATGCGCTCGCGCGCCCCGCGCAAGCCCGAATCGCGCGCTGCGTTGACCGGCTCCCGCGCAGATATGCTATCGCGGCGCAACCGTGCCGTCGTCATTCCGCGGAATGATCGACGGCCCCTGACCCCGCCGGATCCATGACCAGCACCACCCCCCAACCCGTCGAGCGCTACAACGCCAAGGATGCCGAGCCGCGCTGGCAGGAGGCCTGGGCCGAGCAGCGCCTGTTCGAGACCGACAATTCCGATCCCCGCCCGAAATACTACGTGCTGGAGATGTTCCCCTACCCGTCGGGGCGCATCCACATGGGCCACGTCCGCAACTACGCGATGGGCGACGTGGTGGCCCGCTACAAGCGCGCCCGCGGCTTCAACGTGCTGCATCCGATGGGCTGGGACGCCTTCGGCCTGCCGGCCGAGAACGCCGCCATGGAGCGCAAGGTCAACCCGCGGGACTGGACCTACGCCAACATCGCTTCCATGCGCGACCAGCTGAAGGCCATGGGCCTGTCGCTCGACTGGAGCCGGGAGATCGCGACCTGCGATCCCGACTATTACAAGCACCAGCAGCGCATGTTCCTGGACTTCCTGGCGAAGGGGCTGGTCACCCGCCGTACCGCCAAGGTGAATTGGGACCCGGTAGACCACACGGTGCTGGCCAACGAGCAGGTGATCGACGGGCGCGGCTGGCGCTCCGGCGCCCTGGTGGAGCAGCGCGAGCTGACCCAGTGGTTCTTCAAGATCACCGACTTCGCCGAGGATCTGCTGACCGCCCTCGACGGTCTCGACCGCTGGCCGGAAAAGGTCCGGCTGATGCAGAAGAACTGGATCGGCCGCTCGGAGGGCCTGGAGGTCCGGTTCACCCTGGCCCGGCCGGTGGCCGGCGCCCCTGATTCGGTGACCGTCTACACGACCCGGCCCGACACGCTGTTCGGCGCCAAGTTCCTGGCGATCGCCGCCGACCATCCCCTCGCCGCCGCTCTGGCCGGGGACCGGCCGGACCTGCAGACCTTCATCGAGGAGTGCCGCCGCACCGGCACCGCCCAGGCCGCCATCGACACCGCCGAGAAACACGGCTTCGACACCGGCCTGACCGTGCGCCATCCCCTCGACCCGTCCTGGGAGCTACCGGTCTACGTGGCGAACTTCGTGCTGATGGACTACGGCACCGGCGCGGTGTTCGGCTGCCCGGCGCACGACCAGCGCGACCTCGATTTCGCCAACAAGTACGGGCTCGGCAACACACCGGTGGTCTGCCCTGAGGGCCAGGACCCGGCGACCTTCGTGATCACCGAAACCGCCTATGTCGAGGACGGGCGGATGATCAATTCCCGCTTCCTCGACGGGCTGAGCACCGACGAAGCCTTCGAGGCCGTGGCGCGGCGCCTGGACGGGGAGGGGGTCGCCACCCGCAAGGTGCAGTTCCGCCTGCGCGACTGGGGCGTCTCGCGCCAGCGCTATTGGGGCTGCCCGATCCCGATCATCCACTGCGATAGCTGCGGCCCGGTGCCGGTGCCGGTGGCCGACCTGCCGGTGAAGCTCCCCGAGGAGGTCTCCTTCGACCAACCCGGCAACCCGCTGGAGCGGGATGCCGCGTGGCGGAACGTGCCCTGCCCGCATTGCGGCGCGCCGGCCCGGCGCGAGACCGACACGATGGACACGTTCGTCGACTCGTCCTGGTACTACGCCCGCTTCACCGCCCCCTGGCTGACGGACGCCCCCACCGACCGCGCCGTGGTCGATCGCTGGCTGGCGGTGGACCAGTATATCGGCGGCATCGAGCACGCGATCCTGCACCTGCTCTACGCCCGGTTCTTCATGCGGGCGATGCGCGAGACCGGCTGGGCCGGCGTCGCGGAGCCCTTCGCCGGCCTGTTCACGCAGGGCATGGTCGTCCACGAGACCTACAAGGACGCAGCCGGCGCATGGGTGCCCCCGGCCGAAATCCGCTTCGCCACCGAGGAAGGCGAGCGCCGCGCGTTTCACGTGAAAACTCAGGCGCCGATCGCGATCGGCCCGATCGAGAAGATGTCGAAGTCGAAGAAGAACGTGGTCGACCCCGACGACATCATCGAGAGCTACGGGGCCGACACGGCGCGCTGGTTCATGCTCTCCGACTCGCCGCCAGAGCGCGACGTGATCTGGACCGAGGAGGGCGTGCAGGGCGCGGCCCGGTTCGTCCAGAAGGTCTGGCGGCTGGTGAACGCCGCCGGGCAGGCCAGCGGCGACGGCGCGGCGGATCTCGCCCTGCGCAAGGCGGCCCACCGGGCCCTGGCCTCTGTGCAGGACGATATCGAGCGCCTGCGTTTCAACCGCTGCGTCGCCCACATCTACACCCTGGCCAACGCCCTGGAGGATGGCTTGCGCGGCCCGGTCTCGCCGGCTGCGGCCAAGGAGGCGGCCGGGATCCTGGTCCAGCTCATCGCCCCGATGATGCCGCATCTCGCGGAGGAGTGCTGGGCGGCGCTCGGACGCGCAGGCCTCGCCGCGCAGGCGCCTTGGCCGGAGGCGGAGGCTGGGCTCCTCGTCGAGGACGAGATCACCCTGCCGGTCCAGATCAACGGCAAGAAGCGGGCGGATGTCACCGTGAAGCGGGATGCCGACGCCAAGGCCGTGGAGGCCGCGACCCTGGCGCTGGAGTCGGTCCAAACGATCCTGGAGGGGCGGGCGCCCCGCAAGGTGATCGTGGTGCAGGGGCGGATCGTGAATCTGGTGGTGTGAGGCGCTCGGCATCCGCCGATGGCGACCTTCGCCTACACGCGCCACGCGATCGATAACATGGCCGATCGGGGGATCGACCGTGCGCTTGTCGAGCGTACCGTCCTGACCCCGGAGGCGACCGAGCCGGATCCGCAGTATCCCGAACGCATGCGGGCCTATTGCGCACTGCCGGAATTCGGCGGTCGTATCCTGCGGGTGGTTTGTGTAGAGGAGCCGGCGTTGACTTACCGCATCATCACGCTCTTCCTCGATCGTGGCTGGAGGCGCAGACATGAAAGTCAGATACGATCCGGAAGCTGATGCCCTCTACCTGCGCTTGGCCGATACATCGGTTAGCGAGAGTGAGGAGGTGCGCCCCGGCATCATCCTCGATTTCGATGCGGAGGGCCGCGTCGTCGCCATCGAGATCCTAGATACCAAGGCGCATCTCTCGGCCGGTGTGGACCTCGCGCGTTTAAGCGCGGCGTAATGCCCGTCAGGGCGCCGCCAACCCCGGATCCTGCCCGCTGGCCTCGAGACCCCGGCGCACGAGCCCGTCCCGCTTCGCCCACGCGATGAAGTCGGCGAGATACGCCGCCCCCGCCGGGCGCCCGACCGGCAGGCCCATCGCCTGCGGGATCTCCATGAAGTGCCCCGGCAGCAGCCGCACCTCCGGATGCGCCGCCGCGTAGGCGGCGAGCGGCTGCTCGACGCCGGCCGCCACCTCCAGCCCGTCCCGCGCGAAAGCCGTGACCGCCTCGGCCGAGGTCGGCGCCCGCACCAGGGTCGCGTGCTTGAGGCTCCGGCTCAGGAACAGGTCGTAGGCGCTACCGCGACCCACCGAGACCCGCACGCCGTCGCGGTCGACCGCCTCCAGGGTCCGGATCGGCGAGGATTCCGGCACGAGGTAGCTGCCGGCGATCCGCACGTAGGGTGCCGTGAAGGCGATGCCCTCCGCTCGCTTCGGGTCGATCGCCAGGAAGCAGAGGTCCCAGCTGCCCGAACCCGCAGAGCCCGAGACCGCGCCCGCCCCCGGGAAGGTCACGAAGGCCACCGTCACGCCGAGCCGCGCGGCGAGCGCCCGGGCAAGCTCGACCGAGACCCCTCTGGGCCCGTCCGGTCCGGCCTGCGCCAGCACCGGGTTTCCGAGGTTGATCGCCGCCCGGAGCGTGCCGGTGGGGGCGAGGTCGCGCAGGACGGCGGGATCGGGAACCACGGGCCTCGTCTCTGCGCGGGCGAAAGCCGGAACGAGGAGCAGGCAGAGCGCCGCGCGGATCCGCATCAGGCGCGCTTGACCTGCCCGGCCGGCGCGGGGGCCTCGCCCTTCGCGCCCCGGCGGCGACGGCGCGCCAGCATGTTGAGGCCCTCCACGCCCGCCGAGAACGCCATGGCGGTGTAGATGTAGCCCTTCGGCACGTGTGCCCCGAACCCTTCGGCGATCAGCACCATGCCGATCATGATCAGGAAGCCGAGCGCCAGCATCACCACGGTCGGGTTGCGGGCGATGAAGGCCGAGAGCGGCTCGGCGGCGATCAGCATCGCCGCCACCGCGACGATCACCGCCACCATCATCACGGGCACGTGCTCGGTCATGCCGACCGCCGTGATGATCGAGTCGATCGAGAACACGAGGTCGAGGAGCAGGATCTGGCCGATCGCCGCGCCGAAGCCGAGGCTGCCGCCGGACTCTGCCGATTTCGGTTCCGGGTCCACGCTATGATGGATCTCCTTGGTGGCCTTCCAGAGCAGGAACAGGCCGCCCCCGATCAGGATCAGGTCGCGCCAGGAGAAGTCCTGGCCGAACACCGAAAAGACCGGCTCGGTCAGGTGCACGATGAACGCCACCGTGCCCAGCAGCCCCAGGCGCAGGATCAGCGCCAGCCCGATGCCGATGCGTCGGGCCCGGGTCTGCTGATCCGCCGGGAGCTTGTTGGTCAGGATCGAGATGAAGATCAGGTTGTCGACGCCGAGCACCACCTCCATCACCACGAGGGTGGCGAGCGCGGCCCAGACGGCGGGCTGGCTGGCGAGCTGGATCAGGTCGGTCACGGGCGGGGGCCCTCGCTGCTCGAGAACAGGCGGCTGCCGAGGGCGGTGATGTCGAACGAAGTCGGGCCGCGCGCCGGCTCGGGGGCGAAGACCTGGAGGATCTTCGGGACAACCTTGAAATGCGCGGGCGTGTGCGTGGTCAGCTCGCCGTCGGTGTTCACCGGCCGGGGTCGACGGGTCGTGATCCGGAGTTCCTGGGTCTCGAAGGCGCGGACATCGGCCGCCCGCCCGTGGGTACCCCGCCGGAGTGCGGGCAGCAGCGCGATCAGCCGCCACCAGTGATTGATCTCCAGGCTGTAGAAGTCGAGCTTGCCGTCATCCACCGCGGCGCGCTCCGCCACCGTCATGCCGCCGCCGTAGTGCCGGCCGTTGCCGACCGAGACCTGGATGGTGGTGACCTTCTCCTCCACGCCGTCATGCCCGATCGTCACCGTGAAGAGCCGGACCCGGCGCAGCACCCGGATCGCCGCCACGGCGTAGCCCAGCACGCCGAAGGTCTTCTTCGCCTCCGCCGTCAGCTCGCCCGCGAGTTCCGCCGAGAAGCCGATGCTCGCCACGTTGAAATAGTAGTGGCCGTTGACCCAGCCGAGATCCACCGGCCGCGCCTGCGCGGTCGGGATGAAGCGGGCCGCCTCCAGGGGATCGAGGGGCAGGTTGAGCGAGCGGGCGAGGTCGTTGGCCGTGCCGAGCGGCAGGATGGCGAGGGGCAGGCCGGTCTCCACCAGAGCGGGGGCGGCGAAGTTCATGGTGCCGTCGCCGCCGCCGAGGATCACGAGATCGACTGCACCGGCTTGCTTGTGGATCTCGGCGCGGCAATCGGCGTCCGGCGGCGGCTCCACCGGCTCGATCCCGCCCGCGCGCAGGATCCGGCGGACCTCGTCGAGGTCGAGCCCGCCGTTGCGGGCCTTGGCGTTGCAGATCAGCAGGGCCCGGCGTGGCGCGTCGCTCATCGGGGGCTCCCGGATCGCGGGGTCGGGCGGGCCTTGGCATCGGATCGGGCCACGGGGTCCTCGGTGCGCATCGGGGGCGGGCGGGTTGAAAGCTGGGAACCACCAGAGCCGAAGTCGACCCCGGCGAAGTCGACCTCGGCCGTAACTGTCCCCGACTTGGTACCCAAACGCACGAACGCAACCCCATCATCCCCGCAATCCAGGGCTGGTCGCCGCCGTACGATCGGGCAGGATGTGAGGCGCGCCCGAGCCCCCGTGGAACTCATCCCCCACGCGGGCGCGTTCCCATTCAGGCCCGCCCCGGCCGCCAGGAAGGCACCGATGTCCGCCACCCGCCCAGCCCGACCCCACGCCCTCGCCCTCGGCCTGATCCTGCCGCTCGCCCTCGCCGGCACCGCCGCGGCCCAGCAGCAGGGCCCGGCGAGCCGGAGCGGCTGGGTCGACCCGCCACCGCGGGCCACCGCGTCGGCCCCGACCAGGGAGCCGGCGAAGGGCGAGGTGAAGGATGCCGGGTCCCAGGATGCCGGGACCGCGCAGGCGACGGTTCAGCCCGAAGGCCTCGCCGCGTCGGCCCGTCAGGCCGCCAGGCCGGAGCCCGGCGAGGACGCCCTGCCGAAGGCGGCGGCAACGCGTGTTCCGGGGCCGAAGCGAGCGGCCGCCTTGGAGCGTCCTCCGGTCCGGGAGAGCCTGCGCCGCCCGGATCGCCAGGAAGCCCGCGAAGACGCGCACCATGAAGCCCGGCACATCGCGCGCCCCGACGCCCGCCGCCCGCACCGGCTCGCCGAGACGCCGGCCGCGATCGGCCCGGCGCCGGGCGCCTCCGCCGAGCGCGCCGCCGCGGCCCGGGCCCTCACGGCCCGCTATCTCGCCACCGTCTCGGGCTCCGGCGACACCATGGTGGGGGCAGCGACCCAGTTCTACGCGACGCGGGTGCGCTTCTACGGCCGACCGGTCACGACGGCGGGGCTGGTGGCCGAGAAGCGCAGCTTCGTCCAGCGCTGGCCCGAGCGGCGCTACGAGCCGCGGGCGATGCAGGCCGCCTGCGATGCCGAGACCTGCACGATCCGCACGCTCGTCGATTTCCGCACGGCCAATCCGGGGCGGGGCGCCATCTCCAGCGGCGAGGCCGAACTTGTCCTGGAGGTGGGCTTCGCGGGCACGCGGCCTTACATTCTCGGGGAGACCGGCCGGGTCCTGCGGCGGAGCATCCAGGCCGGAACCCTGGCCGCCTCGCCCGGCAAGGCGTAAGAGCCACCGTCATCGTCCCGCTGCGCGGCCGGTGCAGGGGGACGGCCGAGGGGATAAATCCCGGTGATCGGACGTTTTGTGAGGCGCCTCCGCGCGGGCCCGGCCGATGGGTTCGGGTCGCGCGGGTGATGCCGGGATCGGGTGAATGACGTCTTCGACCGTGTTGGGCAAACAGGAGGTTGAGCCGGACCGTCCGGCCCTCGACAGTCCGGGCCGCCTTGCTCTGCGCGCGGCGATCCGGGCTGAGGTCGCCCGCGCCCGCCCGCGCCCCGTGGCGGTGCGGACTCTCGAACTCCTGGCCGAGGCTGCCTGCGCTGCCGATCCGGATGGGTCCGGCCTGCGGGTCCTCGACCGGCAGGGCAACCTGCGCCTGCGGGACGGCACGTCCGAGCCGATGACCGTGGCGGACCTCGTTGCGGACCTGCGCGTGCGGCATCCCGCCCTGTTCCTGCCGCCCGAGCCCGAGGTCGAGCCGGTCCCGCCGGCGGGCCAGGAGGCCCGCGATTCGTCCTTGCTGACCGGGGCCTACGAGATGACGGCCGCCACCGCGCGCTTCGTCGGGACCCAGTCCGAACGGGCCCGCTTCCTGGCGGAGCGCTCCTCGGAGCAGGGCCGGGTGCTGGCGCAGAATGCCGCCGGCCGGTTCGCAACCCTGCGGGCGACCCTGCGCGGCCGGTTTGCCCGCCCTGCGGAAACCACCGTCGCGGCCGGCCCTGCGCAGACGTCCGGCGTGGATCCGGCAGGCGCCTGGAACACCGGACCGGGCCGGTTCGGCGAGACATTCCGCGACGGGCTGGACCGTCTGCGCGACCGGCTCGGCTTCGGCGGAGGCCTGGAGGATGAGGGCGCGCGCCGGCAGCGCCGCCTGCTGGTGGGTGCGGGTGTCGGCACTTTGGTGGCGGTGGTCGCCGCGGGGCTGGTTCTGGAGAGCCCCGCTCCCCAATCCAAGCGCCCGGCCGCTCCGGCCGCGTCCCGGCCGGAGGCTCCGAGCGGCGTTTCCCCGAGCGCGCCCGCCGCTGTCCCCGACACGGTGACGCCGCCGCCCGAGACCGGCGGCGATCCCGAGCCCGACACGCCGTTGCCGCCCAACGCCGTGACCGGACAGGCCCAGGTGATCGACACCGCGACCCTCAAGGTCGGCGGAAAGGTCGTGCATTTGTTCGGGGTCGAATGGGTACGGGGCGGTCAGGCTGAGGAACTCGCCCGCTACATCGGCAGCCGGCCGGTGATCTGTCAGCCCGCCCCCGGCAGCGCCACCATGAATTGCCTCGTGGACGGGCGCGACCTTTCGGAGGTGGTGCTGTTCAACGGTGGCGGCCGAGCCTCCCCGGAGGCGAGCCCCGAACTGGTCGCGGCCGAGGATCACGCCCGGAGCGAGCGGCTCGGCGTCTGGAAGCGCTAGGGATGCCGAGCGAAGCCTTCGGGACGACGGCAGACGGCCATCCGGTCGCCCGCCACATCCTGAGCCGGGGCGCCCTGCGGGTCGCGATCATCGATTTCGGCGCAGCCGTCACGGCGATCGAGGTGCCCGACCGCGCCGGCCGTCGGGCCAACGTCGTGCTCGGCCTCGCTGCCCTCGAGGGCTACGAGACCGTGAGCCCGAGCTTCGGCGCGATCGTCGGCCGCTACGCCAACCGCATCGCGAACGGACGCTTCAGCCTCGACGGGCAGGTCTACCAATTGCCGGTGAACGAGGGTCCGAACACCCTGCATGGCGGCCCGCGGAACTTCGGTAAGCAGCTGTGGCGGGCGGAGGCCTCGGACGCGACGCGCCTCGTCCTGAGCCGCCGCTCGCCGGACGGGGAGGAGGGGTTTCCCGGCAATCTCGATGTCCGCGTGACCTACAGCCTGCCGGCGGAGGGCGTGCTGCGGATCGACTATGCCGCCGTGACCGACCGGCCCACGGTCCTGAACCTCACCAACCACAGCTACTTCAACCTCGCCGGGGAGGGGGCGGGCAGCGTCCTCGGCCACGGCGTGCAGGTCGAGGCCGACACCGTCGCGCCGACCGATGCGACCCAGATCCCCACCGGCGCGCTCCAGCCGGTCGCCGGGACGCCGTTCGATTTTCGCACGCGACGGGCCCTGGAAGAGCGGATCCGCGCCGGGGATCCGCAGCTCGCCTACGCCAAGGGCTACGACCACACCTTCGCGCTGCGCGGACCCGCCGGGACGCTGCGGCCGGCCGCCGCCTGCATCGATCCCGGCAGCGGGCGCCGGCTCGATGTCTGGACCACGCAACCGGCGCTGCAGCTCTACAGCGGCAACAACCTCGACGGCACGCTGATCGGGCCGTCCGGCCGGATCTACCGCTCGGGCGATGGGGTCTGCTTCGAGACGCAAGCCTTCCCCGACGCCCCCAATCACCCGAACTTCCCCTCCGCGGTGCTGCGGCCGGGCGAGACGTTTGCGGCCGCCACGGAGTTCCGATTCTCGGTGGTGTAGGGGCGCCGCGTCGTCCTAGGCCGCGCGCAAGCCCCACCTCACGCGGCGGCGCGCTCCAGATTCGTCTCCCCGAGGACCGGTTTTGCGGCCGCAGGCGCGGCGGGATGCGGGCGCCAGGTCTCGCCGAGCGCCAGGAGAGCCGCCTTCACGGCGTCGAGCCGCGACGGCTCGCCCTCGGCCATGCCCTCGGCGGCCGCCACTTCCTTCAGGTACTCGTCCCAGGCCCAGCGCCGCAGGATCTCCTGCTTGCAGGTCCTGTGCAGCCAGGGATGGTCCAGGACCGCCGCGGGGCTGTCGAAGACCGCCGCCGGGTTGACCAGCGCCCGCTCCAGATCCGGCATCCGCGGCCCGTCCCGGCGCAGGGTTTGGGCCGATCCGCGCTGCGGCTGGCCCCGGGGCGGCCGGCGCGGGCCCGGTCGCCAGATCGGGACCGCCGGCGCGACCGGCCGGGGTCCGATCGGGCTCACCGCCTCGGGCTCGGCCCGGTAATCGAGTCCCTGGCGCTCCGCATAGGCGATCGCCTCGGCCCGGGTCGGGAAGGTGAGTTCCACCTCCGTGGCGAGGGGATCGCTGCCCCCCGTCCAGCCCATCAGGGGTTCGATCTCCGGCGGTGATTCGCGCACGAAGGTAAGGACCCAATCCCCCTCCCGTGCCTTTCCGGCCGTCTCGACCGGGCGCGTGCGGCGGCGGATCAGCGCCTCGCGTCCTGCCAGCCAGGATGCGGCGACGATCCCCGCCGGCGGTCCGTTATGTTCAAGTCCGATGTCGCGATGTCCGGTTGCGCGATGTCCGATCCTATCCTGCATGACAGCCTCCTCATCGAGGGCGCCCTCAGGCTCCGAGGAGCCCGAGGCGCGCCGCGGATTGCACACCGAAGCTCGCCGCGAAGGACAGCAGCGCGGCGTCCCAGGCCGTGAGGTTCGGGGAGGCGGCCGGCTTTTCGCCCCCGGTGAGGGCGATGCCGAGCCAGCCGAAACCCGACAGGCTCAGGAGCCCGGCCGTCACCCAGGGCAGGACCGGGGGCGGGCAGGGCGCCGCGAGGGCGAGACACAACACGGCGGACAGGAGCCAGCTCACCAGCACGGTCCTGTTCGCCGCCTCCGGCGGAACGCGGTTCCGGTCCCGCCGCGGGCGCCACGGGACGTGGCGTCGATCCTTCAGGTCGAACGTCGCCATGGTACGCCCTCCCGATCAGTTCAGGGCGGTGCCGGGCGTCGTCCGCCCGCCGCTCCACCGGCCGGTGAAGGCCGTCGGGACCGGCCGCCGGCGCGGCGCCGCGGGCATGAGCGATCCCGCGTCCAGCGCCTGGAGCGCCTCCAGGATCGCGTCGACCGGGACCGGCTCGGCCCGGCAGCCGGGCAGGCAGCGCAGGTTCGGGCAGGACTCGACCGCCCGGGCGTCGGAGGCCCAGGAGGCTAGGACCGCCCGCTTCTCGGCCGGCGTCAGGCCGGGATAGGTCAGCACCTCGTTCGGGTGGCGGAAGACGTCACCCGGCGCCACGAAGGCCTCGAACGGGTCCACGGCCGGCGCCCGGAGATTGGCCGCCGCCACGGGCCCCAAATGCTCGATGCCGGCCCCCAGCGGGCCGGCCTGAAGGGAATGGGTGTCGATCTGCTGCATGGAATCCTCCCCGTGCGGGCAAAGGCTGGGGCGGCCGGCACGCCCGGGGGTGCGCCGGTCGCCGCATCATGCGTTCCGTCTCAAACCGCCCGGGCAGCACTTAGTGTTTGGACGCCGGGGCGCCCTGGCCGTTGATAGCGATGCGGCGGCGCCGCTCCGGCGCGTCCGCCGCCCGGGGCAGCGTCACGGTAAGGACGCCGTTGCGGAAGGTCGCCTCGGCCTTGTCCTCCTGCACCGCGAAGGGCAGGGCGATCGACCGCTCGAAGCGGCCATAGCTGCGCTCGGAATAGCCGCGCTCCTTGTCGGTGGTCTCGGCGCGCTTCTCGCCCCGCAGGGTGAGCACGCCGTCCTCGACCAGAAGCTCGACATCTTTCTCGTCGAGGCCGGGCAACTCGGCCGAGACCCGTAGGCCCCCATCCGCCTCCACAACCTCGACGCTCGGCCAGCCGAAACTCCGGCTCGCCAAGCTGGAACCCGCCAGGCTCGAGCCCGCCAGGCTCGGGACGCCGAACCCGTTGAAGACGTCGTCGAACAGGCGATTCACCTCGCGGTGCAGCGCCAGGAAGGGGCTGCTCGGCTCGTTCGATAGGCCGGCCGGGACGGGGCTGCTGGTGCTGCGGCTCCAGGGAATCAGATCTCTCACGCTCATGGTGCTCTCTCCGATGCAGGTGTTGCAGGAGCGGGCCCCGGGTCCGGGGACCCGCAAGAGAGTGTCGTCCGGGGTATCGTCCGGCCCCGGCGGGGCCCGGGCCGGAGAATGCCGGGTCAGGCCGCCTTGGCCTCGCGCTCGCGGCCGATCTGGGCCGGGGCGTTGTCCTGACCGGCTACGGCCGTCGTGCCGCCGATCGCGATGCGGCGGGGCTTCAGGGCCTCCGGCACCTCGCGCTTCAGCGCGACGGTGAGCAGGCCGTTCTCCAGGGACGCACCCACCACCTTCACATGCTCGGCCAGATTGAAGGTCTGGCGGAAGGAGCGCGCCGCGATGCCGCGATAGAGGTACTGCTTTTCGCCCTCCGGAGCGGCCTTCTGACCCGACACCAGCAGCGTGGTGTCCTGCTGGGTCAGCTCGATCTCGTCGGGCGTGAAGCCGGCAACCGCCATGGTGATGCGGTACTGGTCCTCCGCGACCTTCTCGATGTTGTAGGGCGGCCAGGCGGTCGACGGCTCGACGCGCTCGGCCTGATTGAGCAGATCGAACAGGCGGTCGAACCCGACGGACGACCGGAACAGGGGCGAAACGTCGTAAGTCCTCATAACCACATCCTCCACTGAGCAACGTGACTACAAGCGACGCCGGACACCGTGGCCGGCGCCCTCACACGAGCCCGTTTCGGGCCTCGCACGCGCGTAACGTGCGGGCGGCGGGCGGGTTCCGGACAGATGACGATTTTTTGTGGTTTGGCCGAGAGGGGCCCGAGCGGGGCGATCGACCCTACGATTCTTTTCCCCAGAAGCTTGCCGCTTCATACTCTGCTCACCGCGCGACGACGGCCACAGAGATTTCCTCTCCCCATGGGCGGGGAGAGGGGGGTGTTGCGGGCCTCAGACCCCGATGTGTGAACATCGTGGCCCGCAGAGGGGAGCCATGGAGGTGACCGCCCCCCCCGCGTTCCTCAGACGACCGCGTCCTCCACCAGGATCTCGCGCTTGCCGGCATGGTTGGCGGGTCCGACGATCCCCTCGATCTCCATCCGCTCCATCAGCGAGGCGGCGCGGTTGTAGCCGATCTGCAGGCGACGCTGGATGTAGCTGGTCGAGGCCTTCTGGTCGCGCAGGACCACCTGCACGGCCTGCTCGTAGAGGTCGCCGCCGGCCTCGCCGAACGAGCCTTGGTCGAACACCGCGCCGTCGAGTTCGAGTTCCGCCGCGCCGGCCTTAGCCTTGCCGCCCTTCTCGGGCGCACCCTCCTCGTCATCCGCCGTGACGGCGTCGAGGTAGCTCGGGCGGCCCTGGCGCTTGAGGTGGGCGACCACACTCTCGACCTCGCTGTCCGAGCAGAACGGCCCGTGCACGCGTGTCGTGCGCCCGCCGCCGGCCATGAACAGCATGTCGCCCTGACCGAGCAGCTGCTCGGCGCCCATCTCGCCCAGGATCGTGCGCGAGTCGATCTTGCTGGTCACCTGGAAGCTGATCCGGGTCGGGAAGTTCGCCTTGATCGTGCCGGTGATCACGTCCACCGACGGACGCTGGGTGGCCATGATCAGGTGGATGCCGGCCGCGCGCGCCATCTGGGCCAGACGCTGGATCGCGCCCTCGATGTCCTTGCCCGCCACCATCATCAGGTCGGCCATCTCGTCGACCACGATCACGATGTAGGGCAACGGTGCGAGGTCCATCGCCTCGTCCTCGTAGATCGCCTCGCCGGTATGGCGGTCGAAGCCGGTCTGCACGGTCCGGGTCAGCACCTCGCCGCGCTCCGCCGCCTCGGCCACCCGGGCGTTGAAGCCGTCGATATTCCGGACGGCGATCTTGGACATCTTCTTGTAGCGCTCCTCCATCTCGCGCACCGCCCATTTGAGGGCGATCACCGCCTTCTTGGGGTCGGTGACGACCGGGGAGAGCAGGTGCGGGATGCCGTCATAGACCGACAGCTCCAGCATCTTGGGATCGACCATGATCAGCCGGCATTCCTCCGGCTTCAGCCGGTAGAGCAGCGACAGGATCATGGTGTTGATCGCCACCGACTTGCCCGAGCCGGTGGTGCCGGCGACCAGCAGGTGCGGCATGCGCGCGAGGTCGGCGATGATCGGCTCGCCGCCGATGTTCTTACCCAGGCACAGGGCGAGCTTGTGCTTGCTCTCGGCGAAGTCGGCCGAGGCCAGCAGCTCACGCAGGTAGACGGTCTCGCGCTTGGCATTCGGCAGCTCGATGCCGATGGCGTTGCGTCCCGGCACGACCGCGACACGGGCCGAGACCGCCGACATCGACCGGGCGATGTCGTCGGCCAGCGCGATCACGCGGCTGGACTTGGTGCCCGGGGCGGGCTCCAGCTCGTACAGGGTGACGACTGGGCCGGGCCGCACCGCCAGGATGTCGCCGCGCACGCCGAAATCGCCCAGCGTCGCCTCCAGCATCGTGGCGTTCTGCTCCAGGGCATCGGCCGAGATCAGGCTCGCCTGGGATGGGCCGCGGGGGGCCGCCAGCAGGTCGAGGGCCGGCAGGGCGTAATCCTCGGGCCGGAGCGGCGGCGCGGGCGCACGGCGGGCCGCTACGGGCGCAGGGGCGGGCGGGGCGACCCGGGAGGCGGTCGGCTCGGGTTGGGGCGGAACCGGGCGCTGCGGCAGGGCACGCTGCGAGACGGGACGCTGCGGGACCTCGACAGTGTCGGCGTCGTCGTCCGGCATCGCCGGATGATCGGGGGTAGCCCGGTCGGACCGCGCGTCCTGAGTGTCGAAGACGGGTTCGCGCCGGCCGGGGCCCGGCTGGGCGCCCTCGGGCAGATGGTCGGCCCAGGGAAGGTCCGCATCCGTGAAGGCGCGCCGGGCCGCGAGCGCCGGCGAGGCGCCGTCGAAGGGCTCGGCCCGGCCCGAACGCCATCCGGCGATCCGGTCGGACGCCGCAAGGCGAAGCCGCATCAGGCCCTGCGCCAGGGCGCCGACCCCCACGAGGCCGAGGCCCGGCTCGTCGGCATCCTCGCGCTCGTCGCGGTTCCTGACCGGCGGGCGCCGGACAGGATAGGGTTCGTCGTGAAGCGATTCCTCCTCCACGGCGCCGAAGCGGCAGGCCCCGGTGAGGCTGAGGATCGCCACCGCCGCGAAGACGAACCCGACGAGGTGCGCGGCGGCCGACGAGACCGCCCCGACGATCACCCGAGCCATCGACAGCAGCCCGTCGCCGGCCACGCCGCCGAGCCCGGTGGGCAGCGGCCAGCGCGCGGTGGGCGGCAGGGCGCTCGCCACCGCGCTCGCCGCGCAGAAGCCGATGATCCAGAGGGCGATCCGCATCCCCCCGTCGGGCAGGTCGCGCTCACGCATCAGCCGCACGCCCCAGAGGGCCGGGGGCAGCACGAAGGCCAGCGACCCCAGCCCGAGGATCTGCATGGCGAGATCGGCCAGCACGGCGCCCGGCTGGCCGAGCACGTTGTGGGCCGGATGATCGGTGGCGTGGTTCAGGCTCGGATCGTCGATCGACCACGTAGCCAGAGCCACGGTCAGCGCGACCGCGCCGGTGAACAGCACGAACCCGCCGAGCTCCGTCAGGCGCTTGCCCAGGAACGGGCGGACGCTGTCGACGTAGGTGTCGTAGGGCGATGCGGGACGGCGAAGCGAGCGCATGCGGGACCGGACGCGGAACGGGAACTTACCCCTGAGGCTAGGCATGGCGGCCTTAACGAGCCGCTAAGGTTGAGGAAGCCTGACCGGCCGCCGGCCGCCCGTCCCCAGGCCGCTCCGCTCCGTGCCGGAGGGTGCAAACCGCGTCCCGCTGTGGCACAGGAGCACCCATGAATATCGACGGCCAGCCCTTCCGCACGATCTTCCCGGACCCCGATGGGGTGAGCGTCCAGGTGATCGACCAGACGCGCCTGCCCTTCGCGTTCGAGCTGAAGCGCCTCGCCACGCTGGACGACGCGGCGGTGGCGATCCGCACCATGATCGTGCGCGGCGCGCCCCTGATCGGCGTCACGGCGGCCTACGGGCTGGCGCTCGCCATGCGGGCGGATGCCTCCGCGGAGGGTATCGACCAGGCGGTGGCCACCCTCGCCGCCACGCGGCCGACCGCGGTCAACCTGCGCTGGGCGCTGGACCGGGTCGCCGCCAACCTGCGGCAGGTCCAGCCGGGCGAGCGCTTCGACCGCGCCTTCGCGGAGGCCGGCCGCATCGCCGAGGAGGACGTCGCGAGCTGCCGCGCGATCGGCGCCCATGGCGGCCAGATCATCGCCGACCTGCACAAGGCCAAGGGCGGGAAGCCCGTCACCGTGCTGACCCACTGCAACGCCGGCTGGCTCGCCACAGTCGACTGGGGCACCGCGCTGGCGCCCGTCTACGCCGCCCACGAGCAGGGCGTTCCGGTCCACGTGCTGGTCGACGAGACCCGCCCGCGCAGCCAGGGGGCGGCGCTGACCGCCTTCGAGCTGAACGGCCACGGCGTGCCCCACACGGTGATCGCCGACAATGCCGGCGGCCACCTGATGCAGCACGGGCAGGTCGACCTGTGCATCGTCGGCTCGGACCGGACCACGGCGCGCGGCGACGTCTGCAACAAGATCGGCACCTACCTGAAGGCGCTGGCCGCCCACGACACCGGCGTGCCGTTCTACGCGGCGCTGCCCTTCTCGACGATCGACTGGACGCTGCAGGACGGCGTGAAGGAGATCCCGATCGAGGAGCGCGACGGGCGCGAGGTCACCCACATGACCGGGCGGCTGGCCGATGGCGGCTTCGCCACGATCGAGGTGGTCTCGCCCGGCAGCCCCGTGGCCAATCCGGCCTTCGACGTGACCCCGGCGCGGCTGGTGACCGGGATCATCACCGAGCGCGGCGTGTGCGCGGCGAGCGCCGAGGGGCTGTACGGGCTGTATCCGGAGCGGCGCAAGGCGGCGTGAGCCGCCTCACCGCACACCCGGCCGGCCCGATTCCGCGAGCTGCTGCGCCCGGGCGCCCTGGCGCTCGAACATCCAGCCCGGATACTCGGCCGGCAGGGCGCTCACTGCGTCGAGGGCATCGAGTTCCGCGTCCGTGAGGCTGAGCCGGGTCGCCGCGATGTTGTCGTCGAGCTGATCGAGGCGCTTGGCCCCCACGATGACGCTGGTCACCGCCTTGCGGTGCAGGAGCCAGGCGAGGGCCACCTGGGCCACCGAGACCCCGCGCGCCTCCGCGACCGTCCGCATGGCGTCGATGCAGGCCTCGGCCCGGGGGCGATCGACCGGCGGGAAATCGAAGCTCGCGCGCCGTCCCTCCCCGGAGCCGCCGGAATACTTGCCGCTCAGCAGGCCGCCGGCCAGCGGGCTCCAGACCAGCAGGCCGAGCCCCTCCGAGCGCAGCATCGGGACGATCTCCCGCTCCAGGTCGCGACCGGCGATGGAATAATAGGCCTGCAGGGTCTCGAAGCGGGCGAGTCCGGCTTGCGCGCTGATCCCCAACGCCTTGACGATCTGCCACGCCGCCCAGTTCGAGACGCCGACGTAGCGGACGTGGCCGTGCTGCACGAGGATGTCGAGGGCGCGTACCTGCTCCTCGATGGGGGTTGCCGGGTCGAAGCCGTGGATCTGGTAGAGGTCGATATGGTCGAGCTGGAGCCGCTTGAGGCTCGCCTTGCAGGCGTCGATCAGGTGCAGCCGTGAGGCGCCCTTGGCGTTGGCGCCCGGGCCCGTCGGCCCATAGCCCTTGGTGGCGACCACGACGCTGTCGCGCGGAACCTTGAGGTCGCGCAGGGCCTGACCGGTGATCTGCTCCGAAAGCCCCTCCGCGTAGACGTCGGCCGTGTCGATGAAGTTGATCCCGGCTTCAAGGGCCCGGCCGACGAGGCGCCCGGCCTCCGCCTGGTCGAGGGCGCCGATCTGGCGCCACATCCCGGTGCCGCCCCCGAAGGTCATGGTGCCGAGGCAGAGTTCCGAGACGAACAGCCCCGTGTTGCCGAGCTTCTTCTGATACATGCGCGATCCCGTCTGTGTTCCGGTCGACAACGCGCGGGATCGGACGCGGTGCGCTCACGGCTCCCAGCGGTGGAACACCGCGCTGTCGAACGAAAAAACCGGCTCACCGCGCTGGTTCACACCAGTGTTGCGGGCAAAGGCCAGCCCCCAACCCGGCCGCGAGGCCGAGGCGCGCTTGTCGGTGAGTTTGGCGCTGAACCGCACGGTGTCGCCCGCATAGACGGGCTTCAGCCAGCGGAGGTTCTTGAAGCCGGGGGAGGGGCCCGCCTCGGGCACCTTTCCGCGGGCGGCCGTGTAGGCCGCATCGCGGGCGCGGGTGGTGAGCAACCGGTTCATGTAGGCGGCGGCCGTGTGCCAGCCGGAGGCGCACAAGCCCCCGAAATGGCTGCGCTTCGCCGCCTCGGGGTCGAGATGGAAGGCCTGCGGGTCGTAGGCCCGGGCGAACGCAATGATCGCCGCGGCGCTGAACGGGTAGGGGCCGAGGTCGCGGGTCGAGCCGATTTCGGCATCCCGCAGGAACGGCAGGATCTCGGCATCCTCCGGCTCCGTCACGGGTCCGGGCTCGCCAATCTGGACGGGCCGCGGCGGCAGGGGATCGGTGCCGCGCCGGGCCAGCATGAAGGTGAAGCGCTGGGTCAGCACCGTCTCACCGCGCTGGTTGCCGAGGGCGACCTCGGCGGTCACGAAGCCGAGGCCGGGCTTCGAAGCCGAATCCCGCAGGCCGAGGACCCGGAAGGTCAGCGTCAGGGCGTCTCCCGGTAGCACCGGGAGGAGCCAGCGCAGATCGTCGATCCCCGGCGCGCCCAGCGACGAGCCGCCCCGGAACGGCCCCTGCTGGAGCAGCCGCATGCCGAGCGCGGCCGTGTGCCAGCCCGAGCCGATCAGCCTTCCCGCGAAGGTCGATTCCGCGGCCGCCTCGTCGAGGTGGAACGGCTGGAAGTCGAAGTCCTTCGCGTAGCCCACGATGGCGTCGCGGGTCACCGTCAGCGGCTCGCCGACGATCACGTCGCCGACGGAGAAATCTTCGAAGGCGGGATCGGGCATGGCGGGCGGTCCGGGATGATCAGTTGGCGAAGCGGAAGTGCAGCACGTCGCCGTCCTGCACCACGTACTCCTTGCCTTCGAGCCGCAGCTTGCCGGCGTCCCGGGCCCCGGCCTCGCCGTTGAGCGTGGTGTAGTCCTTGAACGCGATCGTCTCGGCCCGGATGAAGCCCTTCTCGAAATCCGAGTGGATCACGCCCGCCGCCCCCGGCGCGCGGGTGCCCTTGGTGATCGTCCAGGCGCGGGCCTCCTTGGGGCCGACCGTGAAGTAGGTGACGAGGCCGAGAAGATCGTAGCCCGCGCGGATCACCCGGTTCAGGCCGGGCTCCGTGAGCCCCACCGCCTCCAGGAACTCGGCCTGGTCGGCCTCCGGCATCACGGCGATCTCGCTCTCGATCTTGGCCGAGACCACCACGGCCACGGCGCCCTCCGCCTTGGCGCGGGCGAAGACCGCGTCCGAATAGGCGTTGCCCTTGTCGGCATCGCCCTCATCGACGTTGCAGACGTAGAGGACGGGCTTGGCGGTCATCAGGCCGAGCGACTGGAACAGCTTCTCCTCGTCGGGCTTGCGCTCGACCAGCCGCGCGGGCTTGCCCTCGCGCAGGAGCGGGAGCGCCCGGTTGACGAGATCGAGGCTCTCCTTGGCCTCCTTGTCGGCGCCCTTGGCGCGCTTCTCCAGGGCGACGGCCCGGCGCTCCAGGCTGTCGAGGTCGGCGAGCATCAACTCGGTCTCGATCGTCTCGATATCGGCGGCCGGATCGACCTTGCCCTCCACGTGGGTGACGTCGCCATCCGTGAAGCAGCGGACCACATGGGCGATGGCGTCGACCTCGCGGATATTGGCCAGGAACTGGTTGCCCAGGCCCTCACCCTTGGAGGCGCCGCGCACCAGCCCGGCGATGTCCACGAAGGTCAGCCGGGTCGGGATCTTTTCCTTCGAATTCGCGATGCGGACGAGGTCGTCGAGCCGGGGATCGGGCACCGCCACCTCGCCGACATTCGGCTCGATGGTGCAGAACGGGTAATTGGCCGCCTGGGCGGCCGCCGTCTGCGTCAGCGCGTTGAAGAGAGTCGACTTGCCGACGTTCGGCAGGCCGACGATGCCGCATTTGAAGCCCATGGATCGGTCCTAGTGTTCGGTCACGACGGCCTCGGGGCCGACCATGAATGGGTTGAGGATGGTGGTGCCGCGGACCGTGCGGTCGTGCTGGTAATCCTCCGAGAGGAGATAACGGCACCCGGCGCGCATCGCAGCGGCGAGAATGATGCAATCCCACCACTGGAAGGTCGTCTCGGTCCGGATCGACCAAGCCCGCGTGATGAGTTCGAGATCGGTCGCGCCCTGAGAAAAGGGTTGCAGCTCCATCGTCATGCGCCGCATCTCCGCGCTGTCGACGGCGACCTTCCCGCGCAGGATCGCGTTGTGGATCTCACCGAGCACCTGCGGACTCACGACGAGGGCCTCGCGGGCCGCGAGCGTCGCCAGCCAATGCGTGGCCGTCCGTTGCTTATCCGGAAAACGATCATCGCGGGCATACAGAAAGACGTTCGTATCGACGAAGACCAGATCAGTCGTCATCGTACAGTTGGTCCGTGGTGGGAGCCTTGCCGTTCTCGTCCAGAACGTGGAGGGGCGGTCCGGCCAGGAAGCGCTCGAGCGCCTCGCGCTGCGTCAGCGGCCGGCCGACGCGCTGCTCGACCGCCTCGGCGATGAAGCGCGACAGGCTCTTGCCGTCGCGCGCGGCCGCGACCCGCGCCCGCTGCAGCAGGGCCTCGTTCATCGTCACGGTGACGTTCTTCATGGCAGGCTCCGAGGCCGATCCGTATCGTGTCCCCGTGTTTTCGTGTCAATTTTTCGCGCCCAGCGTCTTCACGTCGTCCCAGCCGCGGCCCGCCATGGCGAGGTGGACCTTGTTCTGGAAGCTCGCATCCTCGCCGGCCGCCAGCAGCGCGGCGTAGTCGGCCACCGCCCGGCAGAGATCCTCCACCCAGGGCTGCTCGGCCTTACCGAAATCGTTGAGCACGTAGGCATGCACCAGCGCCTTGTCGCCGGGATGGCCGATGCCGAGCCGGACCCGGCGATAGTCGTTGCCGCATTGGGCCGTGATCGAGCGCAGCCCGTTATGGCCGGCATTGCCGCCGCCGAGCTTCACCCGGAGCTTGGCCGGGGCGAGGTCGAGCTCGTCGTGCAGTACGATCACGTCGCCGAGCGGGATCTTGTAGAAGCGCTGCGCCTCCGAGACCGAACGGCCCGACTCGTTCATGAAGGTCGAGGGCTTCAGCAGGATCGCCCGCTCGGATCCCAGCACCACCTCGGCGGCCTCGCCCTGGAAGCGGTGGCGGAACGGGCTCGCCCGGTGCTGGCGGGCGATTTCATCGACGGCCAGGAAGCCGATATTGTGCCGGTTGCCCGCATAGCGCGCGCCCGGATTGCCGAGGCCGACGATCAACTTCATAGCGCGGGCTTTCAGTAAAATCCGTTCGGCGCGGTCTGTGGCACGCTTCCGCGCAGACCGCACCCCCGATCCGCGCACCGGCCCCGTGCGCCAGCGCACGGCAACATTCGAACTCGAGGCAGAGTATTCCGATTGAGAAGTCACCATCGGCCAAGCAAAGCCGAGCGATCAAGACCGCCGATTCGTCCATGACGGCGACGATCTTCCTCACCCGACACGATTGACCGGATGACATCCCGCTGAAGTCAACCGAAACCGTTCGGAGATCATCATGACGATCCGTATGCTCGCCGCCGCCGCGCTGGTCGCCGCGGTTGCCACACCGGCCCTCGCGCAGGGCCTGGATTCGAAGCACTCGCCCTATCCCGCCTCGGCCTATTCGGGCTGGATCGGCAACGCCGCGGTGGCCTCGCAGGCCCCCGCGGCCTACGGCCGGCCGCTCGCCTACCGCTACGCCGGCCCGCATGCCGGCGGCCCGGCCAACGCCCTGCCGCGGTACTGAGGCGAACAGGATCCGGGTTTCCAAAAGGCTCCGCCCTTTGGCGGGTTCACAGGGCAGAGCCCTGAGACTGTTCACCAGGGCTCCGCCCTGGACCCGCGAAAGGTCTCAACCTTTCGAAACCAGGACGGGCGCTTCCCCGCGGATCTCGCCCGGGCGCAGGGTCCCGACCAGCAGATCCACCTGGCTCACGAGACGGGTGAGCGATTGCCCCCGGTCGAGGGCGGGCCGCTCCGGCAGCGGCCGGTCCTCACCCAGGGCCGCCAGGGTCGCGACGATCCAGGCCCGCCACGCCTCGGCCTCCGGGTCCACGGCCTCGGCGGCGTGTCGCAGCACGGTGAGCCGGGCACTGATCCGGCGCAGGGTCGCGTCGGCCACCAGGGCGGATTCGACCTCGGGATGATGGCCCGCCCGGGGTTGCTGCAGGGCCCGCGACAGGGCCGCCTCCAGGTCGTTGAGGGCGAGGCCGGTCGCCCGGGTGCTGGCCAGGATCGCGGCCTCCCGGTCGGGCCCGGCCACCGCACCCAGCACGGATTCGGCGAAGGCGGCGTGGGCCTTGAGTGCCCGGCGCAATTCCTGGCGGACCTGATCGGGCTCCCAGATCGGCCAGAGCACGAGGCAACTCGCCACCGCGATCACGCCGCCCAGCACCGTGAAGCCGCCCCGCATGGCGACGATCTCCCAGGAGCTGTGGCCCGGCTCCAGAAGCTCGACCAGCAGCACCACGAGGGGCGTCAGGCAGGCGATGAAGAAGCCGTAGGAGATCTGGCGGGCCGCGAAGCCGACGATGCTCAGCACGAGGATCAGCCCGGCCTCGGTGAGCGGGGTCGTGGCGTAGTAGGCCAGCACCGCCCCTATGAGGCCACCCAGCACCGTGCCGCCGATCCGCTCCAGCGCCCGCTGCCATGTCGCCGCGTAGAAGGGCTGCATGGTCAGCACCACGGTCATCACCAGCCAGTGCGTGAAGGCGCCCGCATAGGTCAGCGTCGCGGCGAGCGCCGGGGCCGCGACGGCGCTCGCCCGGAGCGCGTGACGCAGGTTCGGCGACGCGAAGGTGAAGTTCTGCCGCAGCGGCCCGACATAGCGGGTCCAGCGATCCATGCGGCCACCCTCGGTCAGCGTGCCGCCGGGGCGGTAGCCCTCCGGGGTCGAGAGCTTGGCGCCGATCCGCACCCGCCCGACGATCCGCTCGGCCAGCCGCGCCAGGGTCGGATCCTCCGACAGGCCCTCAGCCGTCCGGGTGATGGAATGCTCCAGGCGGGCGAGGTCCAGATCGACATCGTCGCGGATCGCCCGGGCGATGGTCACCAGCAGGGGGCGCAGGCGACGGAGGAACAGCTTGGCGAGTGCCCGGCGCTGTGCATCCGGGCGGCTGTCGATCAACTCGCCCACGGCGATCAAGGCCGAAAAGATCTGCTCGGCGCTTTCCAGGCGCAGGAGCGCCTGGGCGGTCCGGTCCGAGACCCGCTCCCGGGAGCGGGCGAGGTCGAGGATCATGGTCCGCGCGGTCTCGATGCTCGTGCGCACGCCGCGCCGGTGGCCGCGCGCGTGGCCGTCGAAGGCCTCGGTGTCGGGCTCCGGCAGGGCGACCAGCCGTTCGAGGTCGCCGCAGAGCCGCGCGAGGTCGCGCCAGACCTCCGCCACCGCCCGGTGGGCCGGCCGGTAGGGGTGCAGCCGCCAGATCACCAGGGCCAGGAACGTCGCCCAGAGGCCTCCGGCCGCGAACATCACCACGGTGGTGCCCGCCTGCTCCAGGGTGAGCGGCCGGTCGAGGGCGATGCACAACACCACCACCAGCACGTTGCCGGCCGCCTGCGCCTGCACGCTCCAGACGCGGGCATACGAGCAGGCGAAGATCAGCGCGCAGGCCGCCGGGACGACCACCGGCAGCCCCAACGGCTGGATCAGGCCGAGCCCGGCCCAGAGCAGGCCGCCGAGGAGCGAGAAGGCGGTGAGCACCCGCAGGCGCGCCCGCATCGGCCCGCCCGTGTCGCAGAAGCAGGCGAGGTTGGCGGCGAGCGCCATGGTCAGCAGGGGCGGCCATTGCAGCCAGATGTTGATCAGGATGACGACGCCGAACGCGAAGGCGGCGCGCACGCCCTCCACGAGGCGCACGCCGCGCAGGTCGAGACCGGTCGGCAGGCGCCCCAGGTCGGCGCCGGGGCGGTTCAGGCTGCCGCGGCCGGCGGCGATCCGGCGGCGCCGGTCGCGCGCGGGCGGCGATGCTGGGGGACGGGATGCTGTCGGACTCGGCGCGGACAAGCTCGGTCTCCGGACGCGGGCCTGACGCCCCGGGATGAACCGGAACCGGACCTGTCCGGATCCGCCCGGCCGCGCAAGCCCTTTCGGTGGCGCAGCGGGTATGCCCACCGGGGCCGGCGAAGGCGCTTCAGGCCCAGCTGTGTCTGTCCGGGGTTCAGGCCGCCCGGACCCACACCGCGGTGTCGTGGAAGGTGGCGCCATCGTTGGGTGCCGCCGGGGCGGACCCGATCAGCGTGTTGATCCCACCGCCGTCCGCGAAGGACGCGCTTGGCCAGAGACTCTCGACCACGACGACGCCCGGCTGCTGCCCCTCGGCGAGGCGGGCATGCAGCCGCACCCGGCCGCGGGCATTCCCGATCTCGATGGAATCGCCCGTGGCGATCCCGAGCCGCGCGCCATCCTCCGGATGGAGCAGGCCGGTCGGCCGCCCCTCGCGGCGGAGCGATTCGGGTACGTTGGTGAAGGTCGTGTTGAGGAACTGGCGGGCCGGCGGGGCGATCATCCGGAACGGGTGTGCGGCGTCGGCGGGCTCGGCCACCGGCCAGTGGTCGGGCAGTGACGGCATCCCGGCCGCGCGGGGGCCGAGCGCCGCCCAGTCGGGGGCGAAGCGGAAGCGCCCGCCCGGATGGCCGAACCCGTTCAGGAAGTGGCTCTCGGCGAAGTCCGGCTGTGCGTCGATCCAGCCCGCCGCCTCCAGCCTGTCGAGGCCGCCCCAGCCCGAGCGGGCCAGGGTGGCGTCCGCCAGCGCACGGGCGCTCATGTGAAAGCCCGCATGGTCGGCGCCGAGGCGGGCGGCCAGCGCGGAGAGCAGCGCGTGGTTCGAGCGGCACGCCCCCGGCGGCACCAGGATCGCCGGCCCCGCCTGGATGTGGCTGTGGCCGCCGGCCCCATAGATGTCGTCGTGCTCCAGGAAGGTGGTGGCCGGCAGGACGAGGTCGGCCAGGGCCGCGGTCTCGGTCATGAATTGTTCGTGCACGGCCACGAACACGTCCGGTCGCGCGAGCCCGGCGCGCACCTGGGCGCTGTCGGGGGCCGAGACGGCGGGATTGGCCGACTGGATCAGCATGGCGCGCACCGGCGGCCCGCCCTGCAGGGCGTCGGGATCGTCCGCCAGGATGGCGCCGAGCCGGCTCATGTCGAGTTCGCGCACGCCGGGCGCCTTGGCGTCGAGGCCCTCCGTCAGGGTCTTGTCCCAGTTGAAGATCGCGGCCTGCTGCCAGAGGGCGCCGCCGCCTTCGTGCTGCCATGCGCCGGTGACGGTCGGCAGGCAGGTCACCGCGTGGAGGTTCACGGCGCCGTTGCGGCTGCGGGTGAATCCGAAGCCGCAGCGGATGTAGCTGCGCGGCGTCCGGCCGTAGAGCGCCGCGAAGGCCTCGATGGCGGCGGGTTCCAAGCCGGTGATCGCCGCCGCCCATTCGGGGGTGCGCGCCGCGAGGTGGGCCTCCAGCGCCACCGTGTCCTCGGCATGGGCGGCGAGGTAGGCGCGGTCGGCGTGGCGATCGCGGAACAGGACGTGGAGCACCGCGCAGGCCAGCGCCCCGTCGGTGCCCGGCCGGGGGGCGAGGTGGAGGTCGGCGGCGGAGGCGGTGCCGGTCCGGTAGGGGTCGATCACCACCAGCTTGGCGCCCCGGTTCTTCCGGGCGCGGCTGATATGGGTCATCGCGTTGACCTGGGTGCTCACCGGATTGCCGCCCCAGACCACGATCAGGTCCGACAGCGCCATCTCGCGGGGATCCGGCCCGGCGATCCGCCCGGTCCCGGCGCTCCAGCCCGCGATGGCGATCGCCGTGCAGATGGTGCGCTTGCGCCGCGAATAGCCCATCACGTGGGTCAGGCGATGAATCCCGTCCCGCTGGACGAGGCCCATGGTGCCGCCCGAATTGTACGGCCAGACCGCCTCGGGGCCGTCGCGCTCCGCGGTCTCCGCGAAGGCCGTGGCCAGCCGATCCAGCGCCGCGTCCCAGGAGATCCGCCGCCATTGCCCGCTTCCCTTCGGGCCGACGCGCTCAAGCGGGTGAAGGAGCCGGTCCGGATGATGGACGCGCTCGCCGTAACGGCTGACCTTCGCGCAGATCACGCCGGCCGTGTACGGATTGTCGCCCCCACGGACCGAGACGACGCGGCCATCTTCCACCTGCACGTCAAGACTGCAGGCGGAGGGGCAATCGTGCGGGCAGACGGTCCGGACCAAGCGACGCACTCCCGTAGCACCGGTAGGGATGAGGGCACGTCGGAGATGATGCAAAGGCCGTGCGTTTTTGAGGCGGACCGGCGCCGATCAGCCACGAATGCCCCGACCGTGCCGCCTCGGTTGATGGGAGGCATTCGGCTCCGCCCGACCGGACGCCGCGGCAGGCCATCGGGCCGGCGCCTCAGGTGCGGATCAGTTTTGAAACGACGGCGAGGAGCTGCTCGGGCTTGAACGGCTTCGTGATCCAGCCGGTGGCGCCGGCGGATCGGGCCTGCTGCTTCATGCCTTCGTCCGACTCGGTACTCAGGAACAGGATCGGCACGCCGGTGCAGGACGGAACCTGCCGGAGCTGCCGGATCATCTCGATCCCGTTCATCACCGGCATGTTGAGATCGGTGATCACGAGATTGACCGGCTGGGCCTTGGCCTTGGCGAGTCCCTCCGCGCCGTCGCCGGCTTCGACCACCGTATGGCCGGCTGGTCCCAGCACGACCTTGATCATCTGGCGAATGCTGGGCGAATCGTCGACCGTGAGAACAGTTGCCATGGTGTGATCCGAATCTGCCCGTCAGAGGATGGACGTGGGCGGAGCGGATGGGTCGAGACCCGCCCGGCGAAAGGCGACGTCGAGACCCGCGGTCCGGTTCGTCAACGCGAGGGTCGCACCGCGACGGGCCGCCGACCGCCCGGCCGCCAGGACGAGCTGAACGAAGGCCACGTCGGCCCGCTCGACGGCGGCGCAATCCAGCGTGACCGGCGAATTGCCGCCGAGGGCGGCGAGCATCTTGTCCCGGAGCGGCTGGACCGATCGAAGATCACACTGCGCCGGCATTCTGAGTGTTCGGGATTCTGACATGACGCCTCGGATGGATGTGCTCGCGCGGATCGACCATTGCCGATCACTTCAGAAACCGGATCTCGTAAATTTTCCTCCATCTGCATGCATCGGTCAAACGAATTCGACTCTCATTCTGTCATCGGCACCAGATTGATATCGAAATGTATTCGAGTTCTGGAAAAAATATTACGTCTTCCGCCATCGGCATATCATGTGATATTGATGAAATCCTATAATACGGCACGAAGCGAATATAAATGAAGTTTTGTGCAATGATCGTAATCGGACCGCTATAAAAAATACCAACTTCGGTTCGAATGAAATGCCATCCGGAGCATAAATCTTTAACGTGATTCGGGGGAGAGAGGTTGTCGTCCAAGCCGCTGCGCCGAGCACTTGGGATAAGGCGAAAAACGATGGTATGTCGCCGTCGGTTGATCGGGCAGGGCTCAAGGAATACACGCGGATGTCCTTCCGGGATCACGCGCAACTCAGCCAGCATGAGACAGGGGCCGTGGATGCAGAGTCGGTGAGCCGGTCGACGGATCGGCAGGACCCGCACTCGTCCCCGGAGGCGCCCGCCGGCCGATCCGGCCTGGCTGACCTGCTTCACGTCTGGCTCGACCTGTCCGACCGGCAGAGGGCCATGCTCGACGCCCTGATCGACGAGCTCGGGATCGTCTCGACGGATATCGAGACCCATGTCGACGGGCTCTCGGAGCGGTTCCAGCGCATTGCGGACACGACCCGCGGTCAGTCGGAGATCGTGCAGGGGCTGGCGAGCGCGATCCAGTCGGTGCGGATCGACGGGTCCGAACAGCCCCTGGCGGAGGTTGCGGCGGGCCTCGGCGCCATCCTGTCCTCGCTGATCGGCAAGATCGCCCTGTTGTCGTCCCGCGGCACGACCCTGACGGATGCGCTGAGCGGCGTGCTCGGCGAGCTCGGCTCCATCGACGGCAGCGTGGCGCAGATCGAGAGGATCAACCGCCAGACCAATCTCCTGGCACTCAACGCCAAGATCGAGGCGGCCCGCGCTGGAGAGGCCGGGCGGGCCTTCGCGGTGGTGGCCGACGAGGTGCGCGGGCTCGCGGGCTCCATCAACGCGCTCTCGGGGGTGATCAAGGGGCAGATCGGCTCGATCGCGACCGGCCTGCGCAGCAGCCACAGCCTGCTGCACGACATCGCGACGATCGACATGTCGGACGAGAGCCGGAGCGCCGACGCGCGGGTGCGCCTCGTCATGGAGGCCTTGGTCGATCAGAACCGGCGCTTTGCCGAGGTTCTGTCGCAGACCGTCCGGACCACGGAGGCCATCGCCGGGGACGTCTCCGGAGCCATCGTCACCATGCAGTTCCAGGATCTCGCCAAGCAGCGCCTTCAGAACCTGCAGGTCCTGCTGCGCGCCACCGAGGCCCGTCTGCGCCACCTGTCCGACGAGACCGGCGCGGTGGTTGGGCCCCCGGTGAGCGCGGCGGCCCAATCCGCCTGGATCGCGGAGGCGGTCGCCGCCTGCACCCTCGGCGAGATCCGGAGCCGGATGTCCCAGCGCCTGCTCGGCGCGCCGGCTGCGTCGCGGTCCGATTCGGACGTCACCGATCCCCTCGCCGGAGTCGATTTGTTCTGAGCCGCGCGTGCCTCGCTCGACACTCTGTCAAAGTCGGCCGAAATCAAGCGCGGACCAGACTTTCCGGTCGTGCAGGGGAAAGAAAAATTTCGCGCGCGGGGCCAATAACTCTTTTCGCGCGAAAGAACAAAAATTGCTCAGTGCTGTTCCCGCCTTCGTTCAAGCTTAAGTGTTCTATAGTTATTTACGTCACAAGTAAAACTCTTTCGGATTCGATGTTGTGATATGTGGAATGTCGTGGACATGAACTCTTTATCGGCGTAAGTGAACAATTCTAAGCTAGGGTTCAGCCGATCGTTCGACGGCATGAGTCACAAAGCTGCAGAGTCCCGCGACATTGAGGATCATCTGCACAGATTGAGACATGGAAAAACGATCAGATGGTCGTTTAATCAAGATCGATATTGTTGCATCTGGAAATTTGACCATGACGACGCTTGATCCGCGAGAGGTTTTTCTGGCCGAAGCCAATGAGCTTCTCGACCGCCTGGAAACCACGCTGCTCGATCTCGGCGACCGGCCGGACGACACGACGCTGATCGACACGGCCTTCCGGGCGCTGCACACGATCAAGGGCTCCGGCGCGATGTTCGGCTTCGACCGGGTCGCCGCCTTCACGCATGATTTCGAGACGGCCTTCGACCTCGTCCGGCGCGGTGCGATCGCGACGAGCGTCGAACTCATCAACGTCGCCCTCTCCGCAAAGGACTATATCCGCGCGCTGATCGAGGAACCCGATCCCGATACCGCGGTGATCGGGGACGCGATCCTGGCTGAGCTCGACCGGCTCGTGGGCGGTACGTCGGCACAGTCGGCCGCGCCGGTGGCGGTGCCGGTCGAACCTGCGCCGACGGGCTGGCAGATCGGGATCAGCTTCGCGCCCGAGATCCTGCACAACGGGACCAACCCGCTGGCTCTGTTGGACGAACTGCGCGAGCTCGGCGCCTGCACGGTCGTGCCCCGGCTCACGGTTCTCCCGGATCTTGAGGATCTGGACCCGGAGAGCCTGCATATCGGCTGGGACGTCACCCTGATCGGCGCCGTCGGGCGGGCGGCGATCGAGGACGTGTTCCTGTTCGTGCAGGACGCCATGGACCTCACCCTCGTGCCCCTGCCCTCCAGGCTGCCCGTCGCGGCGCCCGTGCCGGTTCCGCCGGCTGCCGAGGCCGCGTTGGTCGCCGTGCCGGTCGCCTCGGCGGCTCCGGCCGCGGAACGGGATGTACCTGTCCGCGGCCCGGCCGAGCGCCGGTCGCCGCGGGCTGCCAGCACCATGCAGGTGGAGGCGGAGCGGCTCGACGAGCTGATGGACCGGGTCGGCGAACTCGTCATCGCCCAGGCGCGGCTCAGCCAGCTCGCCGGCCTGCACACGGATGCCGGGATCAAGACGATCTCGGAGGAGATCGAGCGCCTGTCGGCGCGGCTGCGCGACACCACCATGGGTATCCGGATGGTGCCGATCGGCACGCTGTTCAGCCGCTTCCGGCGCCTCGTCCACGACCTGTCGCGCGATCTCGGCAAGCCCGTCACCTTCGTCACCGACGGCGAGGAGACCGAACTCGACAAGACCGTGATCGAGCGTCTCGCCGACCCGCTCGTGCACCTGATCCGCAACGCGATCGACCACGGCGTCGAGGCGCCCGAGCGCCGCGCCGCCTCCGGCAAGGCCGCGACCGGGCGGATCGCGCTCACGGCCGAGCATGCCGGTGCGCAGGTCCTCGTGAGCGTGCGCGACGACGGGGCGGGCCTCGACGTGGCCCGCATCCGCGCCAAGGCGGAGGAGCGGGGGCTCGTCCAGCCCGGCACGCCGCTCACCGACCAGCAGGTCTACCAGTTCCTGTTCGCCCCCGGATTCTCCACCGCGCAGGCGGTCTCGGCGCTCTCGGGCCGCGGGGTCGGCATGGACGTGGTCAAGAAGACCATCGAGGCCCTGCGCGGCTCCATCGACATCACCACCGAGCCCGGCGCCGGCACCGCCATCGTGCTGCGCCTGCCGCTGACGCTGGCGATCATCGAGGGGCTGCTGATCCGGGTCGGCGAGGCCCGCTACGTCCTGCCCCTGGCGGCGGTGGAGGAGTGCATCGAGCTGCCCGCGGACCGGGGCCAGGGCTGCGGCCGGGACTTTCTCGACATCCGCGGCGACCTCGTGCCGTTCCTGCGGCTGCGCGACCTGTTCGACGCGTCGGGCGAGCCCGACCCGCACCAGAAGGTCATCATCGTCGCGGTGGGGGAGGCCCGGATCGGGCTGGTGGCCGACCAGATCCTCGGCAACCACCAGACGGTGATCAAGTCGCTGTCGAAGCTTCAAGCCGACGCCACGACCTTCTCGGGCGCCACGATCCTCGGAGACGGGACGGCGGCGCTCATCATCGATCCCGCGCAGATCGCGGCGGGCGGCCGGGCGGCCGGGCCGCTGGACGGGCCGCGCGCATACCGGGAGGTGGCATGATGTCCGACTTCGTCGAGGCCGGCCGGGCGGACGGCACCCTGCAGGTGGTGATGCTGGGCATCGGCACCGAGACCTTCGCGCTCGATGCCGGGATGGTGCGCGAGATCATCGATCCGATCCCGACCACGCGGGTGGCCGGGGCGCGGCCCCATCTCGCCCACATCGTGAACGTGCGCGGCAACGTGGTGCCGCTGGCCGATATCCGTACGCGCTTCGGCATGCCGGTGACGGCCGCGACGGCCGACACCCGCTTCGTGGTGATCGAGCTCGATCTCGATGGCGACGCGACCCTGGTGGCCCTCGTGGCCGATCGGGTCTTCGAGGTGACCGCAATCGCCCTGGAAAATCGCCAACCGGTGCCGACGATCGGCATGTCGTGGCGGCCCGAATACATCCGTTCAATCGTCAAGTCCGGAGATGCTTTCGTGATCATCCCGGACATGTTGCAAATCTTGAATTGACCGGGGGGTCGTAGAGATGCGGGTTTCGATCAAGGCCAAGCTGGCCGGCGGTTTCGGCGTCATTCTCCTGCTGACCGGACTGGCCGGCGGCGTCGGGTTCGAGCGGCTCCTCGCCGCCGACGAGGCCTTGCGCTACGTCGTCGGGCGCTCCGAGCTGCAGAATCATGTCCTGTCGGCCAAGGCTGCGTCGATCCGGGCCGTCTCCAACACGCGCGCTACGCTGAACAGCACCAGCGACGAGCAACTGGCGATTCACGCCCGGCGCGTTTCGGACTACCAGGCCGAGGCGCTGGCGGAACTCGGTAAGGCAAAGCTCCAGGTCACGTCGGACGAAGGCCGGCAGCTCTTCGCCGCCGCGCTCGACATGCTCGACAAGCAGCAGGCGCTCGGCAGTCGGATCGTCGAGCTGACACGCCTCAACTCAGCGGCCCGGACCTGGGCCCAGCTCGACACCGCCGGCCGCCCGGCGATGATCGCCCTGCGCACCGAACTCGAGGGGATCGCCGCAAAGGCCGGCACCCCCGCGGGTAGCAACCTCCTCCGGGCCGAATCGGCCTTCCACATCCAGCTCGAGCGGACTTGGGGCCAGATGCAGGCGGCCGCCGCAGCGGGCACGGCCGACGCGCTCGCGAGCCGGGTGGACGCCGTGAAACGGAGCCGTGTGGAACTCGCGAAGCGCCTGGACGCGCTGACCCGTGCCGCCAACGGGGTGGCCCTCGACGGCCTCCAGCGGACATTCAACGTCTGGAGCGCTGTGATCGACAAGACTCTCGCCCTGGTGGAGACCGGCGCGTCGGTGCAGGCCGTGGCCCTGGCGTCGGGCGAGTACTCGACCGCCACCACCGAGGGGGCTCGGGCCCTCGATGCGCTGAGCGGCTACCAGGAGCGGCGTAAGCTTGAGGCCGTCGACCAGGCGAAGGCTGCTGCGCGCGATGGGGAGACGATCCTGCTCGGCACGGTCGCCGGCGCGTTCCTCGTCGGCCTCATCATCGCCGGCTGGCTCGCCCTCTCCATCGCGCGAAATCTTCGCCGGGCGGTGTCCCTCGCCGAAGCCGTGGCGGTCGGCGATCTCGACCAGACGATCACGGCGACGTCCGACGACGAGATCGGCGACCTGATGGCGGCCATGAACCGGATGACCGCCAACCTCAACGCCACCGCGGCTTTGGCCGACGCGATCGCGCAGGGCGACCTGACCGTCGCGGCCAAGCCGCTCTCCGACAAGGACAGGATGGGGCTTTCCCTGCAGACGATGCTGGAGAAGCTGCGTGCCGTGGTGGCCGAGGCGAGTGCGGCGGCTGGCAACGTGTCGGCGGGGTCGGAGGAGCTATCGTCCTCGGCCGAGCAGCTGTCGCAGGGCTCGACCGAGCAGGCCGCGTCCACGGAAGAAGCCTCCGCCTCCATGGAGGAGATGGCCGCCAACGTGAAGCAGAACGCCGAGAACGCCAGCCAGACCGAGGCGATCGCCCGGCAATCCGCCCAGGATGCCGAGGCCAGCGGCGCGGCGGTCGGGCGCGCGGTCGATGCGATGCAGACGATCGCGCAGAAGATCACGATCGTGCAGGAGATCGCCCGCCAGACCGACCTGCTGGCGCTCAACGCGGCGGTGGAGGCGGCGCGTGCGGGCGAGCATGGGCGGGGCTTTGCGGTGGTGGCGTCGGAGGTGCGCAAGCTCGCCGAGCGCAGCCAGGCGGCGGCGGCCGAGATCGGGACGCTCTCAGCCGACACCGTCAGGGCGGCCCAGCAGGCGGGCGAGATGCTCGGGCGGCTAGTGCCCGACATCAAGAAGACCGCCAGCCTGGTGGAGGAGATCTCGGCGGCGTGCCGGGAGCAGGATGTCGGCTCGGGCCAGATCAACCAGGCGATCCAGCAGCTCGACAAGGTGACCCAGCAGAACGCGAGCGCGTCCGAGCAGGTCTCGGCGACCTCGGACGAGCTGGCCCTGCAGGCGGAGCGGCTTCAGGCGACGATCGCCTACTTCCGGATCGCGGCGTCCTCGGGCGCGGAGGCTGCGGTCCCGCACTTGCGGGCTGCGGCGGCGCGGATGGCGGTGCCGACCCGGCCGGGCAAGGCGGCGGTTGCCCCGAAGGCACGGGCGCGTGCGGCCGGCTCGGCGGGCTTTGCCCTCGATATGGGCGAGGGTGATGCCCGCGACGCCGATTTTATCCGCGCCGCCTAAGGGCATTCCAAGCAAGCGGACGTGACGGCGGCTCAGGCCTCATCCCAAGCGCGTACACGATGAGCCCACAGGGGGCGATATTTCCGATCCAAGACGTCAATTCAGAAGGGTCCGCTGGTGACAATGTTCGATAATATTTCAATACCGCGAAAGCTGTTCCTGGCTTTCACCCTGATGCTGGCGGTCGGCCTCGGCATCAACGGCGTCGTCTACTGGAAATCGACTGAGATCCGGCAGTCGGTGAACTGGACGGATCACACCATTCAGGTGATGGATGCCGCCAACCGGGCGATGGCCGCCATGGTCGATCAGGAGACCGGCTACCGCGGGTTCCTCCTGTCCGGGGACGAGAAATTCCTCGCCCCCTACCGCAAGGGCTGGGCGGCGTTCGAGACCGCGTGGCAGCAGGCCAAGGGCCTGACGGCGGATAATCCGGCCCAGCAGGAGCGGCTCGCCACTGTCCATCGCCTCGCGGAATCCTGGCACACCGGCGTGGCCGAGAAGGGCATCGCCATGATGGCCGATCCCCGGACCCGCGACGCTGCCCGGCAGACCGAGATCGCCGGCGCCGGCAAGGCCGCGATGGACGGCCTGCGCGGCGAGATCGGCCAGATCATCGGCATCGAGGCCGGGTTGATGGAGACGCGCCGGAACGCGCAGACCGCGGCTTTCGACACGACGACGCAGATGATCCTGCTCGGCATCGCGGCCAATCTGCTGATCGCCGCCGCGATCGGTCTCGTCCTGGTCCGCACGGTCGCCAAGCCCGTCACCCGGATCAGCGCCAACCTGGCGAATCTCGCGACGCCCTTCGACACGGGGCGGCAGGACGAGGTCGGCCGGATCGAGGGGACCGCCCAGGCGGTGGAGCAGGCCTTCCGGGAAATCTCGGGCGTCCTCGCGGCGGCCTCGGTCGGCGATTTCAGCAAGACGCTGTCGAAGGATTTCGGCGGCCTCAGCAGCGAGGTCGAGGGCAATCTCCGCGCGATGACCGACAACCTGAGGACGATCGCGGGCGTCGCCACCGCTATCGCCTCGGGGGATCTGACCGTCGAGACCCAAAGGCTGTCGGATCAGGACGTGCTCGGCATCGCCCTGGAGCAGATGCTGGAGAAGCTGCGGGCGGTGGTGACCGAGGCGAGTGCGGCGGCCGGCAACGTGTCGGCGGGGTCCGAGCAGCTGTCCTCTTCCGCCGAGCAGCTGTCGCAGGGCTCCACCGAGCAGGCCGCGTCCACGGAAGAAGCCTCCGCCTCCATGGAGGAGATGGCCGCCAACGTGAAGCAGAACGCCGAGAACGCCAGCCAGACCGAGGCGATCGCCCGGCAATCCGCCCAGGACGCCGAGGCGAGCGGCGCCGCGGTGGGCCGCGCGGTCGATGCGATGCAGACGATCGCGCAGAAGATCACGATCGTGCAGGAGATCGCCCGTCAGACCGACCTGCTGGCGCTCAACGCGGCGGTGGAGGCGGCGCGTGCGGGCGAGCACGGGCGTGGCTTCGCGGTGGTGGCCTCGGAGGTGAGGAAGCTCGCCGAGCGCAGCCAAGCGGCGGCGGCCGAGATCGGGACGCTGTCGGTCGACACCGTCAGGGCGGCCCAGCAGGCGGGCGAGATGCTCGGGCGGCTAGTGCCCGACATCAAGAAGACCGCCAGCCTGGTGGAGGAGATCTCGGCGGCGTGCCGGGAGCAGGATGTCGGCTCGGGTCAGATCAACCAGGCGATCCAGCAGCTCGACAAGGTGACCCAGCAGAACGCGAGCGCGTCCGAGCAGGTCTCGGCGACCTCGGACGAGCTGGCCCTGCAGGCGGAGCGGCTTCAGGCGACGATCGCCTACTTCCGGATCGCGGCGTCCTCGGGCGTGGAGGCTGCGGTCCCGCACTTGCGGGCTGCGGCGGCGCGGATGGCGGTGCCGGCCCGGCCGGGCAAGGCGGCGGTTGCCCCGAAGGCGCGGGCGCGTGCGGCCGGCTCGGCGGGCTTTGCCCTCGACATGGGCGAGGGCGACACCCGCGATGCCGAGTTCGTCCGCGCCGCCTGATCAGCCCGCGCACCGCGCCGAATCCGGGCCCGCACGGGCCCGGATCCCGCAATCACCGACCACCCCACCGATAAGCGGATTCCGATGCGGGGATCCGACAGGCGGCGACCGAGCCGGAGACCCGTATGTCCAGCGTCTGGCAGTATCTAACCCTCGGCCTCGATCGTGAGATCTTCGGGATCGATATCGAGTCCGTTCACGAGATCCTGGATTACCGCGCACCGGCCGCCCTGCCGCACGCGCCACCCTTCCTGGTCGGCATGATCGATGTCCGCGGGCAGAGCTACCCGGTCATCGACCTGCGGACCAAGCTCGGCCTGCCGGCGATCCCGGTGACGCCCGCCACCCGCATCATCCTCCTGAACATCGCGATGCGGGACCGCGCCCTGCGGGTCGGCTTCGTGGCCGACCGGGTGATCGAGGTGACGGAACTCGACCGGGCCGAGATGGAATCGGCCCCCGAGGTCGGCGGCCGCTGGCGCTCGAACTACATCGCCGGCATCGGCCGCAAGGGCGAGGCCTTCGTGGTGGTGTTCAACCTCGAGGCGCTCATGGCGGGCGACGATCCCGCCCTGCTTGAGCCGCCGCTCGCCGCCTGACAGCCAGGGATCGATGCCATGCCGCAGCTGAAGGACCGCCATTTCCACACGGTCGCCGATCTGATCCAGGCCCGGATCGGCATCCAGATCCCGGAGACCAAACGCACCATGGTCGAGGGCCGGCTGCGCAAGCGCATGCGGGCGCTCGACCTCGACAGCCTCAAGGCCTACGGAGACCACCTGTTCGATGACGGGCACCTCGCCGAGGAGTTCGTCCATATCATCGACTGCGTCACCACCAACAAGACGGACTTCTTCCGGGAGCCCGCCCATTTCGAGCACCTGCGCGACGATCTGGTGCCGCTGCTCTGCCGGCGGCGGGGCGGGATTCCGCGCCTCAAGATCTGGAGCGCCGCCGCCTCGACCGGGGCGGAGGCCTATACCCTGGCGATGATCCTGCAGGACATGATCGTGGCCGGACATGGGTTCAGCTACGCGATCCTCGGCACCGATATCTCCACCGAGGTCCTGCGGGTCGCCGCGGAGGCGATCTACCCGGAGGAGGTGCTGGCGCAGATCCCGCCGGCGTTCCGACGCCGCTATGTGATGACCTCCCGGGACCCTGGGCGCAGGCTCGGGCGGATCGTGCCCGAGCTGCGCAGCCACGTGCATTTTCAGCGCCTCAACCTGATGGATGCGTTCTACGGGGTCGATCAGGACGTGGACGTCATCTTCTGCCGCAACGTCCTGATCTACTTCGACAAGGAGACCCAGAAGGCGGTGCTCGGCCGCCTCGCCCAGCATCTGCGGCCGGGTGGATTCCTGATCGTCGGCCACTCGGAATCCATGGCCGGGACCGGCGTGCCGGGCCTTGAGCAGGTGTCCTCGACCATCTTCACCAGGACGCGGGACCTGATCCAATGACCCAGCGCGATCCGACCCGCGTCCTGATCGTCGACGATTCCGCCTCGGTTCGGCAGACCCTCGTGACCATTCTGGAGGGTGCGCCCGACATCCAGGTGATCGGTACGGCCGCGGATCCGTTCATCGCGGCCCGCCGCATCCAGGAGGAGGTGCCGGACGTCATCCTCCTCGACCTCGAATTGCCGCGCATGGACGGGCTGACCTTCCTGCGGAAGATCATGGCTCAGCGGCCGATCCCCGTGATCGTCTGCTCCGCCCTGACCGAGGCAGGCTCGCGGACGCTGTTCGACGTGCTGGAGGCCGGTGCCGTCGATGTCGTGCCCAAGCCCCGGATCGACACCCGCCAGTTCCTGGTCGAATCCTCGGTGCGGGTCTGCGACGCGGTCCGGGCCGCCGCCCGGGCGAAGCTGCGCCCGGGCCGTCCGGAGGCCCGCCGTATCGAGAAGAAGCTGACGGCCGACGCCGTGCTGCCGGCTCCGACCCCCAACCGGGCGGTGGCCGAGACGGACCGGATCGTCTGCATCGGCGCCTCGACCGGGGGCACGGAATCGCTGCGCGACGTGCTGGAAGCGCTGTCGCCCGATTGTCCCGGCCTCGTGATCGTGCAGCATATGCCCGAGCATTTCACCGCGGCCTTCGCCCGGCGGCTCGACAGCCTCTGCGCCGTCGCGGTGAAGGAGGCGGAGGACGGGGACGCGGTGCTGCCCGGGCGGGCCCTGATCGCCCCCGGGGGGCGGCACCTGCTGCTGCAGCGGACCGGAAACCGCTACAGCGTGTCGGTGAAGGACGGCCCCCTGGTCTCGCGGCACCGGCCGTCCGTGGACGTGCTGTTCCGCGCGGCCGCGCGCTGCGCCGGCGCGAACGCCCTCGGCATCCTGATGACCGGGATGGGTGACGACGGCGCCACCGGCCTCCTGGAGATGCGGCGCGCCGGGGCGCTCACGGTGGCGCAGGACGAGGAGAGCTGCGTGGTCTTCGGCATGCCCAAGGAGGCGATCGAGCGGGGCGCGGCCGTGAAGGTCCTGCCGCTGGACCGGATGCACCACGAGATCCTCCGCTTCGGTGCGATGCCGGCCCTGCGCCAGCCCGCATGAAGGCCTGAAGCCTCATCCCGGCAGCGCGCGACAGGATCCCTACCACCAGCCGGCGCGCATCTCGGGGGCCGGGTTGGGGCGCGGCGTGGCCGGGTGCAGGGAGCGGTCGAGGGCGGCCATGACCCGGCGCACCGCCTCCTCGTAGCGCGGCGAGACCGGATCGCGCGGGCGCGGCATCGCGATCGCGAGGGTCTCGTCGAGCCGGCCCGGCCGTGGCCGCATCACCACGACCCGGTCGGCTAGGGTGACGGCCTCGCCGACATCGTGCGTGACGATCAGGATCGTCGGCTTCGACTCCGCCCAGAGGTCGAGGAGCTGGTCGTGCAGGCCCCGGCGCGTGAAGGCGTCGAGCGCCGAGAAGGGTTCGTCGAGGAGCAGCACCCGCGGTCGCGGAACGAAGGCGCGGGCGATCGCGACCCGCTGCTGCTGACCGCCCGACAATTCCCGGGGCCAGCGGCCGGCATGCTCCGCCAAGCCGACCCGCTCCAGGGCCCGGGCGACGCGGGCACGGTGCTCGGACCGGCCGAGCCCGGCGAGGCCGAAGCCGACATTGTCGGCGACGGTCAGCCACGGCAGCAGCCGCGGTTCCTGGAAGACGACGCCGACGCTGGGATGGGGATCGCGAATCGTCTCGCCATCGACCTGCACTGTCCCGGTGCTGGCCCGGTCGAGCCCCGCGATCAGGCGCAGCAGCGTGGTCTTGCCGCAGCCCGAACCGCCGATGAGCGCGACGATCTCGCCGGGCGCCACCGACAGGCCGACGCCCGAGAGCGCCTGCGTGCCGTCCGCATAGGTCTTCGAGAGGTCATCGACGATGAGCACGGGCACCTCTGGCGCGGGCGGGAGTCCGGGGGCCGGTCCGGCCTTCACAGGCTGTCCCGCACCGTATCCTGCCAGCGCGTCAAGGGCCGCGTCATCGCGACGAAGAGCGTATCGGCCAGCTTGCCGGCGAGCGCGAAGGCGATGATCGCGGCCAGGATCTGGTCCGGCTTGCCGAGCTGCTGACCATCGACGAGCAGATAGCCGAGACCCTCGGAGGCCCCCATCAGCTCGGCCGCCACCACGAACAGGAACCCGAGCCCGAGGCCGGTGCGCAGACCGACCAGCGTCGCCGGCAGGATCGCAGGCAGAAGGATCCGGCGGGCCATGGCGCCCCGCGACAGGCGATAGATCCGCCCGACCTCGACGAGCTTGCGATCGACCGAGGCGATCGCCCCCGACACCCCGACATAGACCGGGAAGAACACCCCCACGGCGATCAGCAGGATCTTTGGCGTCTCCAGGATGCCGAACCAGAGGATGAACAGCGGGACCCAGGCGAGGGACGGCACGGCGCGCAACGCCTGCAGGCTCGGATCGCAGATCCGGCGCACGAGGGGCAGCATCGCGACCGCGGTGCCCATCAGGATCCCGGCGGCGGCGCCGAACAGGAAGCCGAGGCCGACCCGGATCAGCGTCGCCTCGACATGGACCAAGAGGTCGCCCGATGCGGCGAGTTCCCAGAGCGTGGCGCCGATCCGGCTCGGCGGCGGCAGGAGACGCCCGGAAGCCACCCCGGTATCGACCGCGATCTCCCATCCGACCGCGAGGGCCAGGGGAAGCGCGAGCGCGAGGACGAGCCCGAGGCCGAGGCGGCCACCCTGCCGCAACACCGGCATCCCCGCCTCAACGGGCGGCGACGGGATTGAAGCGCGCGTCCAGCAGGCCGTCGGTCGCGGCCGCGACGTCGGTGCCGGCCGGGATCACGCCGGCCTGCTGGAGCGCGAGGCCGGCCGCTTTGATGGCCTCGGCCTGGGCCGGTCCGATCGTCGGCTGGGTGAGGTCGGTGCGCTCCAGCTGGCGGGCGATCACCGGCTCGGGCAGCTTGGTGGCCGCTACCAGGGCCGCGTTCAGGGCCTGCGGATTGGCCAGCGCATAGGCGCGGGCGCGCTCGTAGGCCGCGATCACCGCCTGGACGAGATCGGGATGGGCCTGTGCGAAATCCTCGCGCACGTCGAGCAGGCCCCAGGTGTTGGCCGCCGCATCGCGGTAGAACAGCACGTCGCCATTCTCGATCTCGGCCGCCGCCATCATCGGGTCGAGGCCCGCCCAGGCATCCACGTCCCCGCGGTCGAGGGCGGTGCGGCCGTCCGGATGCTGGAGCAGGACGAGCTTCGCGTCCTTCTCGGTCAGGCCCGCGCCCTGGAGCGCGCGGATCAGGAAGATGTGGGGATCGGTGCCCCGGGTGACGGCGACGCGCTTCCCCTTCAGGTCGGCGGGCTTGGCGATGCCGGTATCCTTGCGGGTGACGAGGGCGGTCCATTCGGGCCGCGAGAAGGCGTAGATCGCCCGGATCGGATTGCCGTTGATCCGCGCCACGAGGGCCGCCGCGCCCGCCGCCGAACCGATATCGATCGCGCCCGCATTCAGGAACTCAAGCGCCTTGTTGGAGCCGAGCGACTGGACCCAGCGGACCTTGATGCCCTTCGGCGCCAGGGCTTCCTCCAGAAAGCCCTTCTCCTTCAGGAGCAGGCCGACCGGATTGTAGGTCGCCCAGTCCAGGCGGATCTCTTTCGGATCCTCGGCAAAGGCGATGTGCCCGAGGGGTCCCGTCAGGGTCGCCAGGGCGAGGCCGGCGGCCAGGAGGACTCTGCGGGTTACGGACATGGACAAGACCTTGGTGTGCATCGCTCTGCGGCGATGGCGTATTCGGGAAAACTCAGGAAAGGCGCGTCCGGTCAAGTCTGTTGACCGAGGATATTCAGGATCTCGCGGCGCAGACGCACGATCTCGGGGTCGTCACGGTGACGCGGATACGGCGCGGGCACCGGCAGCTCGGCCCGGATCGCGGCCGGGCGATCACCCAGCACGATCACCCGCTCGGCCAGGACCAGAGCCTCCTCGACGTCGTGGGTGACGAGGAGCGCGGTGAACCGCTTCTCCTGCCAGAGGCGGAGGATCTCGGCCTGCATGGCGAGGCGGGTCAGCGCGTCGAGCTTGCCGAGCGGCTCGTCGAGCAGCAGGAGCCGGGGCTCGTTGACGAGGGCGCGGGCCAGGGCGACGCGCTGGGCCATGCCGCCCGAGAGCTGGTGCGGGTAGACCTCGGCGAAGCCGTCGAGCCCGACGAGGTGCAGGGCCGCGTCGGCCCGCGATGCCCGCCCGCGCCCGACGCCCTGCGCCTCCAGGCCGAGCGCCACGTTCGCGCGCACGGTACGCCAGGGGTAGAGGGTCGGGTCCTGGAAGACGAGGAGCCGCGACGGGTCCGGCCCCTCGACCGGATCGCCGTCGATCGCGATGGCGCCCTGATCGGGCGGTTCGAGCCCAGCCACGAGGCGCAGCAGGGTGGACTTGCCGCAGCCCGAGGGGCCCAGCAGCGCCACGAAGCCGCCGGGCTTCACCGTGAGGCTCACCCGGTCGAGCACCGGCAGCGCCGCGCCGCGGATCGCGAAGGCGTGGCTGACGGCCTCGATCGTCAGCCGCCCACCCGCCGCCTGCACAATGGGCCGGTCGCGCACAGCGGCTACCATTGCACCAGCCCCTTCTGCCACGCGAGCAGGCGGTCGCGCAGGCGGAACAGCAGCGTGATCAGGGACGAGCACATCAGCGCCATCACGATCAGCGCGGCGTACATGTTGGCGTAGGCCGCCCAGCCTTGGGCCCATTGCAGGTACCAGCCGAGGCCGGACTTCACGCCCAGCATCTCGGCCACGACCAGCACCACGAAGGAGGCGCCGAGCCCCATGAACAGCCCGACGAAGACGTGCGGCAGCGCTGCCGGGATCGCCACGCGCAGGATCAGGAAGCTGCGCGAGGCGCCGAGCGTCCGCGCCACGTCGAAATAGGCCTTGTTGACCCCCGCCACCCCCGACCACGTCAAGACCGTGACCGGGAAGCCGGTGGCGAGCGCCACCAGGAAGGTGCTGGCCGACCACGAGGACGGGAAGACGAAGAAGGCGAGCGGCAGCCACGCCGTGGGCGGCAGCGGCCCGACGAAGCGCAGCACCGGATGCGCCCAGTAACCCACCGCCCGCGAAGCGCCGATCGCGACGCCCAGGGCAAAGCCCGTCGCCGCCCCGATCGTGTAGCCGCCGGTCAGAAGGACCAGCGAGGCGACGATGCTGCCGCCGAGCCGCGGCCAGTCATCGCGGAAAACCTCGACGATCGCCTGGGGCGGCGGGAAGAACGGCATCGGCAGCAGCGCGAATTTCGCGGTGGCCGCCTCCCAGGCCAGGAACGCGAGCGCCAGCACCGCCAGCCACGGGCTCCAATGCCGCACGCGCTGCCCGACGGTGCCGAGGCGGCCGGCGACCGGCGCGAGCACCAGGAGGGCGAGGCCGAGCACAGCCGCGCCGGCTCCGAAGGTCGTGGTCTCGGGCAGGTCGTCCGCCTCGGGCAGGCCCAGCGTCACGCCGGCCAGGGCGAGCCAGGCGGCACCCGCGATGAGGATCCGCCAGGGGGGATGCGCCCATCCCCGGGTCGGGGCGGCCCGCGGAGCGAGGCCGGCGGTGATGCTCCCGGACATGACGGGACTCAGCTCAGCACGTCGGCATAGACCCGCTCGGCGAATTTCGCCGTGTCGGTCGAGCGCTTGAAGACGTTCACCTGCTTCAGCTCATCCCCGTAGAGGGCGATCTGCTGCTTGAGGCGCGCGCCCACCGGGCTGTCGCCGTGTTGCTGGCTGCGCAGCATCGCAGCCAGATCCGCGATCGAGCCCTTGCCGCCGTAGCCCGAGAAAGCCCGGGCCGCCGCCTCGGGATCCTGATGGACGGCGTGACCGCCCTCCAGGAGCGCCCGGGTCAGCGCGGCCGCCACCGCCCGGTCGTTCCGGATCAGGCTGCCGCGGGCCGCCACGACGCAGCAGGTGCGGTCGGCGTATTCGCCCGACAGGTTGGTGGCGACCTCGGTGAAGCGCGGATCCTTGAGCCAGATCCAGGTCCGGGGGTCGGAATCGGCCAGCGCCTGGGCCTCGCCCTTCTCCACCGCGAGGTTGAGCAGGTCGGCGGGGTATTGCCGCCACGCGACGCCATTCTCCGGATCGATCCCCGCCTTGGCGAGCAGAAGGCCGAAGAAGTTCTTGGCCGGGCTCGCCTGATCGCTGATCGCGATGGTCTTGCCCTTCAGCCCGGCGATGTCGGTGATCCCGGCCGAGGTGGCGCTGAGCAGCCGCAGGCAGCCGCCGTGCAGGCCTGCCGTGATCTTCACGTCGAACCCCTGCTCCAGGGGCTTGAGCCAGCGCAGCGCCATGCCGATCCCGGCATCGGCCTTGCCGGTGGCGATGGCCTCCAGCAGCGTCTCCGTGGCGCCGCCGAAATTCACGAACTCCACGTCGAGACCGTGCTTGGCGAAGAGGCCCTGCTCCTTGGCCAGCGGCGCGGCGGCCGTGCAGATGGCCGTGGCATTCCAGGCGAGCTTGATCGGCCGCAGTGGACCCGTCGGAGCCTCGGCCGAAGCGGGTCGGCAGAGGGGGCCGGGATCGAACGGCGCGCCGGGACCCGGCGCCCAGGCGCGGCCGGTGCTGATGCCGAAGCCGACCGGCAGGGCTGCGCTCGCCGCGCCGATCTGGAGCAGGCGGCGGCGCGAGGGCCGCGACCCGGTCGGCAGGCGGCCCGAACCCGAGGGCGCGTCGGTCATCGAAAGGTCTCCGTTCGGCGTAGGCGCAGGGCGACAACGACGCGCGGCTCCGTCCCGGCCTTACGGCCCGGCGGATCTGGCGTCGTTGTCTGAAAGATATGATCCGTCGAGGGATCGATGCCTTCAGTATTCGAAAGGCCTTCACCCAAGTCAACGAAATCGTATTCTCAACATTGGGCGGATCGGACGATATCCTTCGCGCTTCTCCCGAATCGAGCGCGTATGTTCATCCACGCGGCGAGGGGCCGGCACAGTATGTCGAAGCGTGTCGCGCCCGTTCGGCGGGCGGTCGACGGGAGGACGACGGGAGGACGATCTCTCGCATCCGGTCGGTGAAGAGACACAGTCTTCTCCGGCCGGGGTCCGCTTCAGGGCTTCCTCCTGCACGGGCGACGATCTTCGAAAGAGCGTTTCGTTGACGCGCCGCGTGGCCGGGGGGACGATCACGGCCTTCAACACGCGGTCACCGGATACGCCCTGGCGGCTGGCGAGGACGCCCCGACACGGAGATCGGCCCATGAGCCTGCTATCCCCCGATGCCGTCGAGTTCATCGGCTTCGTGGCCCCCCGCCACACCTCCGAGATCCACCCCGCCGAGGGGCCGTCCATCGACCGCGATTACCTGAATCTGCTGGCGCAGGCGCACGAATGGGGCGGGTTCGACCGGGTGCTGGTGGCCTTCCACTCGACCGCGCCGGACGCGCTGCTGCTCGCCGGGCAGGTCGCCGCCGTGACGGAGCGGCTGGGCCTGATGATCGCCCACCGCACCGGGTTCACGGCGCCAACCGTGGCGGCCCGGCAATTCGCGACGCTGGACCAGCTCACCGGCGGCCGGGTCGCGATCCACGTGATCAGCGGCGGCGACGACCGGGAACTGGCCCAGGACGGCGACCATCTCACCAAGGATCAGCGCTACGCCCGCACGGGCGAATTCCTCGACATCGTCCGGCGGAGCTGGACCGCCACAGTGCCGTTCGACTACGCGGGCGATTACTACCGGGTAGAAGGCGGCTTCTCGGAGGTGAAGCCGGTGGACGCGATCCCGGTCTATTTCGGCGGGGCCTCCCCGGCGGCCCTGGCGGTGGCCGGCCGCCACGCCGACACCTACGCGCTCTGGGGCGAGACCCACGCGCAGGTGGCCGAGCTGATCGGCCGGGTGCGGGCAGCGGCGGCACCCCATGGCCGGGCGCCGCGCTTCAGCCTCTCGGTCCGTCCGATCCTGGCCGAGACCGAGGCGCGGGCCTGGGAGCGGGCCGAGGACATCCTGGCCCGAACCCGCGCGATCCGTGCCGCCAAGGGCCTCGGCCGGGCCGCGACGCCGCAGAACGAGGGCTCCCGGCGGCTCCTGGCAGCGGCAGCCTCCGGGCCGCGCCACGACAAGCGCCTGTTCACCGCCATCGCGGCGGAGACCGGCGCGGCGGGCAATTCGACTGCCCTGGTGGGTACCCCCGAGCAGGTCGCCGACGCGCTGCTCGACTATCACGATCTGGGCGTGCGGACCTTCCTGATCCGGGGCTTCGACCCGCTGGAGGATGCGCTCCAATACGGCCGGGCGCTGCTGCCCGCCTTCCGGGCCGCCCTCGGGCGCCGCGGCGCGGCGGATGCCGCCTGATGCGCGCCGTCATCCTCGGTCTCGTCGCCCTCCTGGCGGTCTGGCCCGCCTATGCCCAGGACGTGCTGCGGGTCGGCGACCAGCGCGGCAATGCCCGCGCGCTGATGGAGGCCGCGGGCGTCCTCGACGGGCTGCCCTACCGGCTCGACTGGAGCGAGTTCCCGGCCGCCGCGCCCCTGCTGGAAGCGCTCAACGCCGGGGCAATCGATGCGGGCGGTGTCGGCGACGCGCCCTTCACCTTCGCGGCTGCCGCCGGGGTTCCGGTGAAGGCGATCCTCGCCTTCCGCAACCGGCAGGACGGGCTGGCGATCCTGGTGCTGAAGGACTCACCCCTTCACACCGTGGCGGATCTCAAGGGCAAGCGCATCGCGACGAACCGCGGCTCGATCGGCCATCAGGTGGTCCTGGCGGCGCTGGAGGAGGCGGGACTTCCCGCCGACAGCGTCACCTTCAACTTCCTGCCGCCGGCCGACGCCAAGATCGCGCTGGCCTCCGGGGCGGTCGATGCCTGGGCGACCTGGGAGCCCTACACCTCCACGGCGGAACTCGCCGGCCTCGTGCGGGTGGTCCGCGACGGCAACGGCATCACCCCGGGCCTGACCTTCGCGGTGGCGAGCGACGCCGCGATCCGGACCAAGCGCGCCCTGCTCGCCGATTTCGCCGAACGGCTCGCGAAGGCGCGGGCCTGGGCCCTGAAGGACCCGGCGCCCTACGCGTCCGTCTGGTCGAAGCTGATCGGGTTGCCGGAGGCGGTGCCGCTGCGCTGGTTCGGGCGGGCCGAATACCGGGCCGAGCCGATCGACGCGTCCGTCATCGCCGACGAGCAGCGCAATATCGACCTCTATGTCCGCGCCGGCCTGATCCCGAAGGCCCGGGCGCCGCGGGCCGAGGCGATCCTCGATCCAAGCTTCTCGCAAACCGGCGCCGCCGTGCAATGATGGCGTTGGAGGACCCGACATGCACGACCACGGCGACGACCACAGCCACCCGCATGACCCTGCGCATGACCATGACCACGGCGCGTCCGAGCGCTGGAAGCACGACGGCGTGCGGGTGATCCCGGGCGACCGGCTCGATGCCAACACCGCGCAGACGCCCGGCATGTTCCGGCAGGCGGCGATCAACGCCGCCCGGGTCGGCGCCCAGAAGATCTGGGCCGGGACGGTGGCGATCCAGCCCGACGCCAAGACCGGCGTCCACCACCACGGTGACTTGGAGAGCGTGATCTACGTGGTCTCCGGCCGGGCGCGGATGCGCTGGGGCGAGCGGCTCGAATACGTCGCGGAGGCCGGGCCCGGAGACTTCATCTTCGTGCCGCCCTTCGTGCCCCATCAGGAGATCAACGCCTCGACGGACGAGCCCCTGCACTGTGTGCTGGTGCGCTCGGACAACGAGGCCGTGGTGGTCAACCTGCCCGATGTCGCGGCCGCCGAGGCGCCCGAGACGGTCTACTGGGTCGACCCGATCCACAAGCACCCGTGAGACGACAGCGATGAGCCGGGACCGTCAGCTGCATCTCGGCGCCTTCATGCGCCCGGTGGGGATCCACACTGGGTGGTGGCGCTATCCGGGCGGCTACCCGGACGCGAACTTCAACTTCGCGCATCTCGCGCATTTCGCCCGGCGGCTGGAGGCGGCGAAGTTCGACGCCTTCTTCATGGCCGACCACTTGGCGGTGATGAACATGCCGCCAGCGGCTCTGCGCCGCTCGGCCACCGTCACGTCGTTCGATCCGCTGACCCTGCTGCCGGCGCTCGCCGTGCTCACCGAGCGGATCGGCCTGATCGCCACCGCGTCGACCACCTACAACGAGCCCTACCACGTGGCCCGCAAGTTCGCTTCCCTCGACCATATCTCGAACGGCCGCGCCGGCTGGAACCTCGTCACCTCCGGAAACCCGGACGAGGCCCATAATTTCGGCCGGGACGCCCACGTCGATCACGCCACGCGCTACGCCCGGGCGCGCGAGTTCTTCGACGTGGTGACCGGCCTGTGGGATTCCTTCGCCGACGACGCCTTCACGATGGATCCCGAAAGCGGGCTGTTCTTCGATCCGGAGAAGATGCACGTGCTCGATCACAGGGGCGCGTTCCTGAAGGTGAAGGGCCCGCTCAACATCGCCCGGCCGGTTCAGGGCTGGCCGGTGATCGTGCAGGCCGGCGCCTCCGAGGCCGGCAAACAGATTGCCGCCGAGACCGCCGAGATGGTGTTCGGCTCGGCCTCGACCCTGGAGGCGGCCCAGGCCTTCTACGCCGACGTGAAGGGCCGGATGCCGGCGGCCGGGCGCGACCCCGATCACCTGAAGATCCTGCCGGGCTGTCTCGTGTTCCTGGGCGAGACGGAGGACGAAGCCCGGGCCAAGAAGACCCGCCTCGACGACCTCGTCCATCCGGACAGCGGGCTCGCCAACCTGTCGGTGCGCCTCGGCGTCGATGCGACGGGCTTCGACCTCGACGCGCCGCTGCCGGAGATCCCCGAGACCAACGCCAGCAAGAGCGGGCAGGCGCAGATCGTCGATTACGCCCGCCGCACCGGCGCGACGGTCCGCGAGCTGGCCCGCAAGGTCGGCGGCTATGGCGGGCTGCAGATGATCGGCACCCCCGCCCAGGTCGCCGACCGGATGGAGGAATGGCTGGAGAGCCGCGCCTGCGACGGCTTCAACGTGATGTTCCCCTTCGTGCCGGAGGGGCTCGACGACGTGGTCGATCGGCTCGTGCCGGAATTGCAGCGGCGCGGCCTGTTCCGCCGGGACTACGCCGGCAGGACCCTACGCGACCATCTCGGATTGGCGCGGCCCGCCAACCGGTTCTTCGCCTGACGCGTGCCCGCGCGTCATCGGTCCGGGATTCTGAACGGGCTGCCGTTCGACGGCAGGGCGCTGCCCCGCACCCGCAAACGGTCCTGGAGCTTCTGAAACCAGGACTTTGCGCACGCGTTTGCGGGCCCGACCGGTCGCGTTACAGGGAAGCGGACGCCACACCGTCCCAGGTAGACCGACCATGCCGGCCCGCCCCCTCGTCCTGTTCCCGGATCCGCGCCTTGCCCAACCGGCCGCCCCGGTCGAGACGTTCGGACCGGACTTGCGGGCGCTCGTCGCCGATATCTGGGACACCTTGCGGGAGGTCAGCGCGATCGGCCTCACCGCCCCGCATATCGGCGTGCCCGCGCGGGTCGTGGTCGTCCGGGTGACGCCGGAGGCGGATCGGTGCGTCTATGTGAACCCGGTGATCCTGTGGGCCTCCCCTGAGACGGCGACCCACGACGAAGGCAGCGTCAGCATGCCCGGTGTGCGGGAACGGATCACCCGACCCGCAGAGGTACGGTTCGGGTATCGCGACCTTGACGGGGCAGCCCGGGAGGAGACGGCGGAAGGCTTCTCGGCCGCCGTCATGCAGCACGAGATCGACCAGCTCGACGGCGTCTTCTGGATCGACCGCCTGTCACGCCTGAAGCGGGATCGTCTGCTCAAGCGGTTCGGGAAGGTGAAGCCGGCCTAGAGCCGCGTCCGATCACAGGGCGATCGGCCATGGCTCTAACGCTCTGTCTTGACGCACGCTCTTGGGCCCAGCCGATGATCACTTGGGCTGAGAGCGCTCTCGTCGCACCCGCGCCGCCGGAGGCCTTCCTAAAAGCCGGACGGCGGATCTGGTGTCCTCAGCGCAGGGCCAGTATCTGCACCGCGTGCGCGGCCGCATCCTGCACCGCCGGCATGTCGTAGGCGTAGACGCGCCCGGCCAGGATCACCAGGGCGAGCGTCCAGAACACGGCACCGCCGACGCGCCGGGCCGTCCGGTCTCCGGTGACCTCCGGGCAAGCGCGCGCGACCCCGTCTGTAACGGGTTCACCGAACGGATCGAAGGCTGTCGGCCGGGCTTCGGGCTGCGTAGGCATACCGGGAATGTCGGCCCCGGGGTGGTCGTCCGCAATGGACGCGTCTTTCGTATTTCTCTGCGCGGGGAGACTCTTGTTCTCTCTTCTTGCGGTGCCACGAACATCTTCTTCTCAGGCGCTAATCCGCGGGCCGGCCGGGCGCGTATCCTCGTTCTGGACTTGGCCGGGGCTGGCTGAATCCGGCTCCGCCGGGGTGTGGTAGGGCATCCGCTCCCGGCGGCCGCGCAGGGGCTCGCGGCTGACCTCACGCCACGCCGCCGCCGGCTCCCCGGCGGCGTGGCGCGCGGCCTCCGAGGCCAGGATCGGGACGCCGTGGAGCTTGGTCGCCTGTTCCAGCCGGGCAGCGACGTTGACCGCATCGCCCAGCACCGTGAACTCGTAGCGCGCCTCCTCGCCGATGATCCCGCAGAAGACCTCGCCATAATGGACGCCGATGCCGATGCGCACGGCCTCGGCCTTGTCGGTCCAGCGGGCGATCACCCCGACGAGGTCCCGGGCGAAGGCGAGCGCTCGGGCGGCGTCGTCGGGCTGGGGCTCGGGCAGGCCGAACACCACCAGGGCGCCGTCGCCGATGAACTTGTCGACCACGCCGCCGCGCAGCCGGGCGAGGCGCGTGATCCGGCGCCGGAAGGCGGACAGGAACTCGGAGAGGCGGTGCGGATCCAGGCTCTCGGCCAGGGTGGTGGAGCCGCGCATGTCGATGAACACGATGGCGGCCTGCTGTCGGCGCCCCGCCCTCAGGCTCCCGTCATCGTCGGCCAGGCGCAGGACCAGCTCCTGCGGCAGGAATCGCGACAGCCGGTTGCGCCGGGTCGCCTCCCGCAGGGCCGAGGCGGCGAACAGCGTGAACAGCACCGCCAGGGCGCCGACCATCACCCAGATGGCCAAGGCGATCCGGGAGACCATGGCCTGCCGCTGCTCCATCTGGGACGCCTCGTACGCCTCCATGCGGCGCACCTGATCGCGGATCGCGTCCATCATGTGCATGCCGCGGCCTTCGGCGACGGAGCGGTGGGCCGCCGCGCGGTCGCCGCCGCGGCTGAGCGCGACGGTGTCGCCGAGTTCGTCGAGCTTCTCGTGGATCAGCCCGGTCAGGACGGTGAGCTGCGTCCGCTGCTCCGCGTCGTCCTGGACGAGATCGCGTAGCCGGTCGAGCTGGCGGTCCAGGTTCTGCTGGCTCTCCGTGAAGGGCAGCAGGAAAGCCTCGTCGCCGGTGAGCAGGTAACCGCGCTGGCCGGTCTCGGCATCCTGCACCGCCAACAGCACCCGGGCGAGGCGCCCGTCCACCGCCACCGTGTGGCGGACGGCATCGATGCCGTGCTGCTGATAGACGAAGGCGCCGATGGCGATGGCGGTCATCGCCAGGATCGTGGCGAAGCCCACCGTCATCCAGGTCACGGTGCGCGAGCGCAGGGAACGCTGGACCTGCGCCTCGACGCGCTCCCGGATAGGTGTCGGTTCCGCCCGGTCCGGGTTCGGGACGGGCGCGGGGATGGTCGAAGCGGCCATCTCAGACCCCGCCGGACCCGTGCAGCCTCACCGAGCGCCCGATCCGTCCTCCGGCCTCCTCGGCCCGGCTCCGGCAATCCGCGATGGTCGCCCGGGCCGTGTCGATGGCGACCGAGGCCGCTGACAGGACCGGCGGGTCGGGCGCCCGCTCGCGGGTGTAGCGGACCACATCCATGGCGAGCGCGTCGACTTCGACGGTCAGCGCCTCGATCGCCGCCGGATCGCGCAAGGCCCGGGCCTGCCCGGCGATCTCCAGGAGCCGGTCGATGATCTCGTCGATCCGCTCCCGGCGCAGGCTCGTGAGCCGCTGCCGGATCCAGGCCAGCAGCGAGACGAGTCCGCCCGCCAGCGCGCCCAGCAGATAGAGCGTGTCGCCGTAGCGCTCGATGAAGCCGTGCTGCTCGCGCTCGTAATAGTCGATCGCGCCGGGATGAATCGGGATGCGCGCGCTGGTGGCCGCCACCGTGGTGTCGTAGGCCGGGGCCTGGACGTACTCGGCCGCGACCGTCGCCTGGGCGGCCGCGGAGCGCTTCTCGAAGAGCTGCTGGGTCACGTCGGCCACCACCACGCGACTGAGGGAGGCCCGGGCCATCAGCCGGTAGGAGGCGCCGACGGTCTTCACGTCGTCGGCCGGCAGCTTCGGGCGGCCGCCGAACAGGCCCCCCGGGATGGTCACCGCCTGGAGCCGCGGGAAACGCTCGATCACGGCGTCGTCGTCCTCCACGGCGACGAATTCGACCTTGCCGCCGCGGGCGATCCCCTGCACGGCCCCCACCAGGGCGAGCGCCTTGGGCGCCGAGGGCGCGATGATGCTGACGAAGGCGTCGATCCGCTTCTCGCGGAAGGCCCCCGCCACAGCCTCCTGATCGACCGGGACCAGCAGGACCGCGGAATCCCGCGCGGGGCCGGCCGCCTCCTCCAGGGTGAGGCCGTAATAGCCCAGGATGTTGCGCAGCAGCCAGAGATCGGCGTCCCGGTGGGCCGCGATCCCGATGCGCTTGCCGGCGAGCTTCGGGAAGCTCTTGATCCCGGCCTGCTCCGGCGAGACGATGATCATCGCCTGATCGCGCAGGATCGCCAGGGTCAGCCCGTTCGTCGGCAGGAGCACGTCGGGGCGGACCACCGCGAGGTCGGCCCGCCCGTCCTGCAGGGCGGCGGCGCTCTCGCGCACGTCGTCGAAGGGGAGGATCTTCAGGCGGACGCCCGCGTGGCCGGCGTCCAGCGCATCCGCGTAGGCCTTGATCAGCTCCGGCTCGGTGCCGTCCCGGGGGGCGACCGCGATGGTCAGGACCGTCGCCTGGAGCAGGAACCACGCCGCCGCTCCGCCCGCGCCCAGCAGGACGGCGCCGGCGAGGAGCAGGATCTCGCGGCGCAGGAGCCAGGCGGGGAGGGTCGACATCGCCCCGGCGGCTCAGAACAGCGAGATCAGCACGATGCCGCCGACCATCAGGGCGGCACCGATCAGGCGCGGCGGCCCGGCCTTGACCTGCCGCATGCCGAACCAGCCGAAATGGTCGAGCGCCACCGAGGTGATCAGGTTGGCGGTGATCAAGAGGCCGTTGAAGGCGCCGGCCCCCACCTTGTCGACGAAGAGCAGCCCGGCGAACACCGCCACAGCCCCGGTGATGCCGGCGAGCGGCATCCACCAGCGGACGCCCGCGATATCCTCCCGGTTCGGCAGCGGCGAGGGGCGCAGCAGGAACACCAGGGCGAACACGAACACCACGGGCACGAAGGAGACCGCGGCGGCGAGCCAGGGATTCTCCAGGGCGCCGCGCAGCTGCGCGTTCCACACCACGCCGATCGCCATCAGGGCGCCGGCCACGAGGATGAACGGGTAGAGCAGCTTGCCGCCGACCCCCTTCTCGCCGCCGTCCTTCTTGCCGCCCGAGCGGGCGATGAAGGTCACGCCGACCGCCATCAGCAGGCCGCCGAGCCAGGCCATCGGCTTGAAGCCCGAGGCCTGCAGGCCGAACAGGCCAAAGGCGTCCATCGCCAGCGAGGTGAGGATGTTGGCGGTGAGCGTCAGGCCGTTGAACGGCCCGGCGCCGACCTTGTCGATGAAGGCGAGCCCGCCGAACACCGCCACCGCGCCGGCCACGCCGCCGAGCGGCGCGTACCAGGGCATCCTGCTCAAGCTGTCGAGGTTCGGCAGCGGCGTCGGCATCGTGAAGAACAAGGTCGTGAACACGAAGACGATCGGCAGGAACGACACCGTCGCGGCGAGCCAGGGATTGACCAGCTTGCCGCGCAGCTGCGCGTTCATGGCGTTGCCAATTGCCTGCAGCGCGCCGGCCACCAGGATGAAGGGGTAGAGGAGGGCAGCCGTCACGCGTGGACCTTGGGGTTCTCGGGAGAGGGATCAGACGAGGAGCAGGCCGGCGAGCGCCAGCACCAGGGCCGAGGGCATCACCAGCAGGCCGAGCTTCAGGAAGGTCCAGGCGCCGACATCCTGGCCCTCACGGCGGATGGCGGTGAGCCACAGGATGGTCGCCAGCGAGCCCGTCACCGAAAGGTTCGGGCCCAGATCGACGCCGACCAGGATCGCGCCCGCCACCTTCTCGGGCACCTGGGCGGTGTGGACGGCGGCGCCCGCGATCAGCCCGGCCGGCAGGTTGTTGACGAGGTTGCACAGCACCGCGATCAGCCCGCCCGCACCCCAGGCGGTGGCCTCCGGGGCGGCGTGGGCGTAGCCCTTGAGGAGATTGGCCAGCATGGCGAGGACGCCGGTCTTCTCCAGGGCCTCCACCAGCACGAACAGGCCAGCCACCAGCGGCAGCACGCTCCACGACACGTCCTTGGCGACCTCCACGAGGCCGCCGCGCTTGAGCAGCAGCACCACCACGGTGGTGGCCAAGCCCGCCACGAAGGTCGGCAGGCCGAGATCGAGGCCGAGCGCCGAGGCCCCGATCAGCACGCCGCCGGTCGCCACGATGCCGATTCCCGCCACGAGGCCGGTGCGCGAGAGCGGCTTGGCTTCGACATCGGTGGCCACGCTCTGGCCGCGCAGGGACTTGGCCTGGGTCAGGCGCAGCACCGCGTAGGTCGTCACGATGGCGAGAACCGACGGCAGGGCGAACAGGCCGAGCCAGCGCACCAGCGGCGGCATGTGGTCGGCGAAGACCACGAGGTTCGCCGGGTTCGAGATCGGCAGCACGAAGCTCGCCGCGTTAGCGATGAAGGCGCAGACGAACAGGTAGGGGAGCGGGTTCTCGACCTTGGCGGCCTTGGTGGCCGCGTAGACGGCGGGGGTGAGCACCACCGCGCAGGCGTCGTTCGACAGGAACACCGTGACGACGGTGCCGACGAGGTAGACCAGGGTGAACAGCCGCGTCGCCGAGCCCTTGGCGGCGCGCACGGCGATCGAGGCCAGCCAGTCGAACAGGCCCTCCTTCCGGGCGACCTCCGACATCAGCATCATGCCGACCAGGAACAGGTAGACGTCCGTGCCCTTGAGGACGCCCTCCCAGGCGGTGGCGGGGGCGAGCAGCCCGAGGGCGACGAGGGCGCCGGCGCCCAGAACGGCCCAGATCGCCTCCGGCCACGAGAACGGCCGCAGGATGACGCCGAGCGTCGCGAGGGCCGTGATCGCCCAGGTGGTGATGTTGGGGGACAGCGTCAGCGCGCCCATCGGTTCCGGTGGTCCTGTATCGGGTGAGTCGGGAAAGGGATGTCTGAAGCGTTTGGATGAGGCCGGCTACCAGTCCCGGCCGTTGCGATTGGGGCCGAGCTGGTCGCCGCGGATGCCCTTCTCGGGCCAGGCCTCCGTGCGGAACGCGTCGCTGCCCGGGCGCTCCGGGGCGGGCGGCGGCGTGAATCCGCACGAGACGGGCTCGATCGTCTCGGTGTCGCTGCTGCCCGTGCCGTCCGCCACCGTGACCGAGAGGCGATGCGCGCCCTCCGGCCACGGGACCTGCGCCTCGACGATGCGCGGGCCGGCCGGGTGCATCGGGTGGGCCGGGCCGCCATCGACGCGGGCCTGGCACGACCACTGCGCCTGGGGGGCGTCCGAGAGCACGAGGGCGCGCACCGTGATCGTCCCGCCGGCCCCCAGGGCGGCGGTGGCGAGGCGCCGATCGGCCGGGCTCGTGATCATCACGAAGGGCAGGGCCTGGTCCAGGGGCTTGAAGCGCCAGCTCGTCACGGCCCCGTCGATCGCCGCGACGGCGTAGCCCACCGCGCCCTCCTCGTTCTGTCCGACCGAGCGCGCCGCGGCGTAGAGGGTGCAGCCATCATGGGCGAGCTCGTTGTAGTGGGTGTGGCCCATCTCGACGAGGCGGACAGTGTGGCCGCGGATCAGGCTGGCGAGTTCCGTCTTCTCCTCCGGCACCCGCAGGTCGTCCGGATAGGTGTGGGTGAAGACCGCGCAGGGCAGGCCGTCCCGGTCGACCGCCGCGAGTTCGGTCCTGAGCCAATCGAGCTGGTAGGGACCGAGTCGGAAATCGAGGCCGAACCCCTTCCGGCCGTAGCCGGCGCTGATCATGTCGAGGAACAGGCAACGCACCCCGGCGATGGTCTCGGCAAAGTAATACTGCGCGACGGGGTCGGGCTCCCCGGGCTTGGACAAGGGATGGCTTTGCGCGCGGTGGCGGCCACCCTGCGTGCTGCCCGTCACCTGCGCGAACAGGGCGTCGAAATCCGTCATCGTGCCGTGCTGGCGGTCGTGATCCCCGGCGATCAGGCGGACCGGCAGGCGCGGATGAGCCGCCAGGGCGTTGATCAGGATCGCGTACTGGGCCGCCCGCCCGTCCTCGGCGAGATCACCCGGCAGGTAGGCGAAGTCGAGGATGCCCTGCTTGTGAAGGCTATCGACCTCGGCGAGGATCGCCCGCAGGTCGTCGGCGTTCCGGTCGCCCCCGCCCTGCAGGTGCAGGTCGCCGATATGCGCGAAGGCGAACACCTCGTGCGTCTCACGCATGAGGCGCCCGCCCAATCGATCTGCCTGTCCCGCCCACCATCGTGCCCTCCGGACGGGCCCCGCGAGGTGGCCGTCAGCGTTGCGAACGGCCCGACGCCCCGGACGCGGTCAAGTTCCGCTGGCGGGTCTCAAGGCCCCGGCGGCGGAACCTAAATCTTTGTGATCGCCGCCGGGTTGCCGGACAGATCCCGGAAAGTGTCGTAAAATCGGACGATCTGTGTCTGCTTGCTGGACACATGCCCGGTTTTCACGACGACGCGGGCCGACTGGCCGAACGCTGTCCCCGAGGTCGCGCAGATCGCGGATGATCATGGAGGGGATCTGTTCGCCGCGGCGCCACAGCCGCACGCGGCGATCGTCAAAGGCTCTCGATCCAGCTGCGCAGGACGGCCCCGGGCGCGGGGTCCGGTTCGCCCCCCAGGCGGAGCGGGCCGGCGATGCTGGGAACGAAGCCGAACCGGCGCTTGAATGCACGGCGGAAGGTGCGCTCATCCCCGAAGCCGACCGCGTAGGCGACCTGCGCGATGCGGACGGGTCGCGATCCGTCGTCCCGCACGAGCATCCGCATGGCGGCCATCAGGCGCCGGTCGCGGATATAGGCGACGATGCCGTTCGGCGCGAACATCCGGTACAGGGTCGAGCGCGACAGGCCGAGCTGTGTGGCGATCAGGGTGGGCGTGAGCTTCGGGTTGCTGAGTTCCGCCTCGATGAAGCGGCGGATCCGGATGCGGATGTCCTGGCTGGCCTCGGGGCGCCCGTCCGCCTGCCCACGCAGCCAACTCGCGCAGAGCTGCACGATCGCGGTCGCGGCCGAGAGGGCCTCGCGTGGGTCGAGCAGCTCGCCGCAGGCCACGACATTCGCGAGGAAATTGTGGACCAGCCGCCCGAACGGGTCCTTGTCGTGGTCGATGGCGCGGCCGTGCAGGGCCGCCGGGTAGCAGCCGTGATCCTCCAGCAAGGCGCGCGGGATCAGGACGTTCGTGGCATCGACGGCGTCGGCGACGATGCGCACCGGCTGAGCCAGATCGAACACGATGCACTGCACGTCGGTGACCGGGTTGGCCCGGCGCTCCGTCTGCACCTCGCTGCGTCCCTTGCGGTAGAATTGCAGCAGGATGTGATCGATGCCCTGCCGGCTGATCATCTCCGGTGTCCGCACCAGGATATGGGCCGGCGCGGTGACGTCGCCGATCAGGAGCTCGCCGAGGTGATACCCATGCATGGAGATCGGGATCGTGAGATCGGTCTCCGGGCGGAAGCTCACCTCGAAGATGGGCGCGAGGTGATTCTGCCACGCGGGACCGATGGCGGCTGGATCCTCGGGCGGCTCGAACCGGTGGATCGCGACGCCCCCGGCGGTCATCGTGGGGCGGCCCGGCTCTGCGTCCTCGATCGGGTCTGATGCGTCGGGCGACATGCCGGCGGCCTGATCAGCGTGCGCGCGTGACGGGGGAAATCCGGTCCCGAGCGGGGAACACGTCCGGCGATCCCCGGAAACGTATCAGGTGGCGGCTCTCTGGGCTGATCATGGACGGAACGTGCAGCGGGTCAATCGGTCTCAAGTAAGGGTATCGACGTCTCAAGTCTACTGCGTCTCAGCTTACCGTCGCGCCGCTGTCACAACCTCGTTGTTCCGGACAAATTGGCGGGAAAGAATTGTTTTTACTTCTGGTTGGGATAGTTTCGATGCATAAACGGGGCTTGATATTTATATCGGTCCCAAGTAATGTGACATAATTCCGATTGAATTGTCATGCTGCGCAAATCTATCGGGTCGACTCGGACGGGATGTTGACTCGGCTGCTCGTGCGTCGCGCTGATGGTGGGCCTGGGGCCGGTCCTTGCGGAGGATGACGGGCTGCGGCCGAGGCCCTCGCTTTTGATCCTCGGTTTGACCGCGGCAGATGTCGTCACGCCTGAGTGTGGAGTGGCTGTGATACCGGCCTCGACTCTCGGCATCCGGACTTTCGCGACTCACCGCATCCGGATCCGTTTCGGATCGCCCCGAAGTCAGTCGATTCCTACGATTGGTCGGTGCTTCCCACGACGTTGCCGTCCGAGATCCGTCCCGCGCCGACAGGAGCAACCACGGAACGCATGTTCCCGGCACCCACGCGGCCGCCCGCAACGCGGTGGGTATGCGCGGCGTGGCTTTCGGCAGCACGGTCCAGACGGGTCGGTGGGCGACGGGCGGCCCGGCACCGCCGCGCAGGTCATCTCGGTGGGCCTCCAGGCCCGCGGGTGCGGGCGCGGCGTCGGCGCGTCAGCCGAACAGCGCCCGCGCTACGATCTGCGGGTCGATCGGCTTCTGGTAGAGAGCCACGGCCCCATGGGGCGGCGGTACCACGGCCGGGTCGTAGCCGGTGGCGAACAGGAACGGCACCCCGCGGGCGTGCAGCGCGTCGGCCACGGGGTAGACGAGCTCGTCCTGCAGGTTGATGTCGAGCACGGCGGCATCGATCACGGTTGTGCCGGCGATCAGTGCCAGCGCCTCGTCCACGCTGGGCACGGGGCCGAGCACCTCGGCGCCGCCCTCCTCGAACCACGACTTGAGGTCGATGGCGATGAAGTAATCGTCCTCGACCAGCAGCACCCGTCTGCCGGTCAGTGCCGCTGCGGACGGATTCATGGCAGGCTCCCTGCGGTTTCGCCTTCGGGAAGGGGAATGTTGATCGAACACTGAAGTGTCGTCTCGCCCAAGGTATAGCGGGTCCTGGCCTTCAGCGCGTAGGGCAGCGCCCGCTCGATGAGCTCGCGCCCGTAGCCGCCCCGCGGGAACGGGGTCCCGGTCTCCGCCGGGCGGACCAGACCCTCCTCGACCCAGTTCATCAGCAACCGGCGCCCCTCATCGGTTTCGCAGATCCGCCACGTCACGCTCAGGTGACCCTCCGGTGTGGTGAAGGCGCCGTATTTCAGGGCGTTGGTCGCCAGCTCGTGCAGGGCGAGCGCGAACGTCTGCACCGTCGCCTTGCGCAGGCAAACCGCCGGGCCCTCGATCTGCACGCGCGTCTGCGTGGCCGGAGCGTTGAGGGCGACGAGTTCCGTCTCGATCAGCGTGCGCAGCGTGATCGGCTCCTGGTCCGAGCGGGACAGGAGGCCCTGCACGCGCGAGAGCGCCGACAGCCGGTCGTTGAACCGCTCCTTGAAGAGCTCGCCCGGCCCGGTCAGCGCCATGGTCGGCTTGGCGATGGAACGCACGACCCCGAGCAGGTTGCGGGTCCGATGCTGCAATTCGGCGACCATCACCTGCTGCCGCTCGTGAAGCTGGCGCAGGTCATCGATATCCGTGGAGGTGCCGAGCCACTCGACGATCCGCCCCTCCCCGTCACGCACCGCCGCCGCACGGGTCTGGAACCAGCGGTACCGCTTCCCCGGAGCGTTGCAGAGCCGGTGCTCGTAGGCGAGATGCCCGCTGTCCGAGGCCTCGTGCCAGGCCGCCCGGGCGCCCGCGACGTCGTCGGGATGGACCGCGTCCAGCCAGCCCCAACCGAGGCTCATGTCGCTGTCCTGGCCCGTATAGGCGACCCATTGCGGGCTCACCCAGATGCAGGCGCCGTCGATCGCAGCGCGCCAGATCAGCTGCGGGATCCCCTGGGCGAGGGTACGGAACAGCGCCTCGCTCTCGCGCAGGCGCCGCTCGGCCAGCACCCGCTCGGTGCTCTCCACCACGATGGCGATGACGCCCGCGGGTTGTCCGGCCTCGTCGAAGACCGGCGAGTAGTCGAGGTTCATCCAGACCTGCTCGGGCCGGCCGTAGCGGTGCAGGGTGAGTTCCTGGTCGCGGTAGGACAAGGTCCCCCCGGCCAGACCCACGCGCATGACGTGGTCGTTGAAATCGGCCACCTCTGGCCAGCCCTGGCGCACCTTCGAGCCGAGGAGCTGCGGGTGGCGCCCGCCCGCGAAGCCCGAATAAGCATCGTTGTAGATCATGATGCCGTCCGCACCCCAGAGGAGGACGATCGGTACGGGGGAGAGCAGCAGGGTGCTGACCGCGAAGATCAGGCTCTGGGGCCAGTCGGCGATCGGGCCCAGCGGCGTGCGCGCCCAATCGTAGGCCCGCACCAAATCGCCGAGTTCGCCGCAGCCGGCCGGGAGCGTCGAGGCTCCGCCCCTCCGACGAGGGACCCTGGAAACCGCGGGGCGGGCGGGCGCGGGACGGGCGGAGATGGGGCGGTCCCGCAATCGGCAGGGGGTCGGGACGGGCTCGGCTGCCGGGCCGTTCCCGTCCGTGAGGATTACAACAGGACTGCACGCCGTGGTAGAGGCCGCCGCCCTGGGCGCTTCAGGCGGCGCCGCGTTCCACCGCCCGGCTCAGCCGCGACGCCTCGGCCGTGCACCCGGTGGCCTTGCCGGCTGCCTCGGCGGCGGATCGGTGCGCGTCTGAAGTCCGCCCCCCGGTGCCCGTTCCCGCCCCGGCGGGGCTGCGACCCGATGGCCCGGCCGGTTCCAGGCCACGTTCATAGTCTCGCCGTGTTCCGGGCGCCCCCTGGGGTGGTCGGCCCCACGGGGCAGCCCGATCCCGGGAGAACGGCCCCATGATGAATTCCTTTCTGGCCCTCCTGACGGTCGTCGCGGTCCTGGCGGCCCGGGCGCTGTTCAAGCTGCCGCTCCTGCCGTTCCGTCTGGTCGCGCGCCTGCTGCGCAGCCGGCCCGCCACCGCCTGAACGGGGCGGATCACGCCGCCGCATCGATGGTGAAAGCCATCCCGCGGCCGGGGCCGTGGTCGGAATAGTCGACGAGCGCCAAGCCGCGCTCGGCCAGCGTCGCCTCCACGGTCTCCCGCTCCTTGCGGACCATCTGGCCGACGGCGAGCGGCGTCAGCCGCGGGCTCGCCTGCCGCAGCCGCTCCACCCCGATGCTCGCCGGCAGGCCGTCCCCCTCGGCGATCCGGGCGAGGGCGAGGCCCAGGTCCCGCGCCTTCGTTTCGGCGGCGGATTTTGGCTTGAAGGCCATTCTGCTCATCCTTCTCGTTTCGACATTGCGCCCGCTCAGGCGGCCCGCGCATCGACATCCACGTCCGGGAAGGCCCGGATCCAAATCCGCCGCCCCCGGGCATCGTAGACCTCGACCTGCCAGCGCGACCAATCGAACCGCTCGACCACCCGCTCCATCAGGGCCAGCGCCACCCGCTCGGCCTGGATCCGCATCTGCGCGGTGTTCGGCAGCCGGCAGCCGCCGAGGTCGGTCACCAATTCGTGGCCGTCCGTGCAGTGGAAGCGGTAAAGCCGCATCGGCATTGATGTTTCCCTGACCTATCCACAGTCTTCCACTGCGATTCGGAACCGCGCCGCGCGACGGGTTGAACCATCCCGGGCGATGCGCTTTGTTCATGGAATGTTCTATCCGAATCGGAGCCGCGATGCACGCAGATCCTGAGGGGATGCCTGTGGAGATTCGTCCGCGGGAGGCTGAGGTGATCGCTTTCGCGTATCACCGGGCGGCCCGGGGCGATGCGTGGGCGGCGCTCGTGGCCGCGATCTCGGACGCCCTCGCCGACCTCGATGCGGCCGAGTCGCGCGTCGCCCGGCAGGCTCAGCTGATCTCCCGGGGCTATGCCCGCTGCCAGACGGGGGCTGGCGCGGTCTCCAGGATATCGGGCCCGGACCGGCCGCCGAACGCGCTGTCCGATCCTGAGATCGGAGAGGCCATCGTCTGAGCGCCTTGTTCGGCCCCTCAGACCCGGTCGCGCTCCCAGGCGCGCGCCGCAAGGCTCGGGATGAGGGTCACGGGTGCGAAAATCCAGACAGAACGAGCCTGGACATCGCCCGCTTGCGATCGGGGATGGCCGCGTCGCCGAGGGCTGCGCCATCCCGTGTCGGGAGCCGGCCCCGTGCATCACCCCCTCCACAGAGGGGGAGGGCGCATCGGAGGTTTGGATCGCCAGATCCGTCGACCGGACGATAAACGCACGCCCGATCGGCGGATCGGGTCGCCCCTGCGGAGGGGCCGCGGGCGCTTCCGTTCCGCCGCCTCAGCGGCTCTTCCGGCCGCGCTCGGCCATGGCGCCGGGCTGACCCAGCCCGATGGCCTTGGCCAGTGCGGAGCGCTGCTCGGCATAGGCGGGGGCGACCATCGGGTAGTCGGCCGGCAGGCCGTAGCGGTCGCGGTAGGCCCGCGGGTCGAGCCCATGGCTGGTCAGGTGGCGCTTGAGCGTCTTGTAGGTCTTGCCGTCGATGAAGCTGACGATCCCGTCGGGCCGGACCGACTTGCGGATCTGGGCAGCGCCCGGCCGGTCGATCTCGGCGGGGGCGGCCGTGCCGGTCTCTGCCGTCAGGGTGCCCGCGACGAGGCCGGCGATCGCCCCGTGAACCCGCGCGATCAGCGCCGGAAGCTCCGCGACCGGAACCGGATTGTTCGACACATAGGCGGCAACGAGTTCGGCGGTGATGACCGCGAAGGTATCGGTTGCCTCTTCGGTTGTGTCGTTCATGAAGGCTCCTTGGGAGTTCGCGTTGTCTCCCTTGTTGTTTGGAGCCTCCAACGGTTTAAACGAAGTAAATTTAAGCGAAGACTTCGCCAATAAGCCCCTTTCTTCCTCCCGCGTCTGACGGACGCGACGCGGCGGGCCGCTTCGTCCTGAGCGGATGGCTGCCCGAGGACGGCGTTCGTTCGCATCGCGACCGGGCCGATCCTCGGACTTGCACTGTGACGCGCGCGCGTTCGTCCCCGGCTCGAAGGCCGACCCGTCAGAGGTCGGTGGTGGTTGGATAGGTTCGGACCCGCCCGCGTTCCCCGGTCGTCCCGGTCAGGCCGGTGCTCGGCTCGGGGGACGTCCAGCCCTCGGCGCGCCACGCGCCGGCCTTCTCGTCGAGATCGACGGCGCCATGCCGCTCCAGGATCGCCGTCACCGTCGGCGCCAGGGCGGCGCGGGCCGGGTCGAGGCGGATCGTGACGAGGGTTCCGCCCCGCCGCACGCCTTCCCCATAGGCATGCGCGTCGCCCTCGCTCACGCCAGCGCCCGCCAGGGCCCCGGTGAGACCACCCGCGGCCGCGCCGATTCCGGCACCCGTCAGGGTTGCCACGAGCCAGCCGGCGGCGACCACCGGCCCGACCCCGGGGATGGCGATCAGGCCGAGGCCGGCCAGGAGACCCGCCGCACCCCCCGCGACGGTCCCGAGGGTCGCGCCCGCGCCGGTGCCGTCCTTGGCCTTCTCCCGGGTGTCGGCCGATCCGGCGCCGCCCAGTCGGCCGGCATGGCGATCCCCTTCGTTGTTGCTCACGAGGCTGACCTCGTCGTGTGGGACACCGCTGCGCTCGATCTCGCCGACGGCGGCACTTGCGTCCTCGTAGCGGTCGTAGAGGGCTGTGATGGTCTGCTGAGCCATGATGTCTCTCCTGAAAGGGGCCGCCAAGGCGTCGTCAGCTCACTGCGCCGACACATTGCCTTTGAAATCGAGGCCGACCTGCACGGTTTGACCGCCACGCGTGGCGGTGCCGCGCCAGATGCCGTCCGAGTCCTTCTTGAGGTCCCGGGCGTCCATGAAGCCGGCCTTCGCCAAGCGCGCCCGGGCCTCGCCCTCGGTGAAGCTGTTCGCACCCTTCTCGAGCCGGACGGTGCCGGTGCCGCCCGCGCCTGTACCGTCCGGCGTCATCTTGTCGGTGTTCGGTCGTGTGACGCTCTCCTGACCGCCCGATTGCTGGCTCGTCTTGGCATCGGGGGCGGCCGGCTTACCCGTGACCGTGGTCTGGGCGACGGCGGTCGATCCAAGCAGGGCCGCAAGGACGAGGGCGAGGGGCATACGCATGATGGGCTCCGTCGATCGTTTCGGAACCATCAATTCGTTAGCGGAGCAACACGTTCCCAACATCAATACTTTGTGCCGGGAAGTTATATAGCTGACTTACTGTGAGGATTGTTTCACCAGCACGCTGGACAGCGTCAGGCGCGGGGCCCGCTCGCGCCGGGACCCTGGCCAATCAGTCCCGGACCCCTCAGCCCGCCCCGTGGCCGCCCTTGCGGTTGTCCGGTCTGGCCGGAACCGGCCGGGTATCGTAGCCGCCGGTCTCCGGCACCTCCTGGGATTCGGGGCTGACGGGACCGGGCGCATGCGGGCCGCTGCCGCCCACCGCGGGATCGGTCTCCCCCGCCCGCCGGTCCGGACGCCCCGGAGGTACCGTCCCGAGGGCCTCGCGTGCCGCGTCGACATCCTGTCCCATGCGCCCTCCTGACGACTCAACGGTCGGTTGGTGATGAGCCAAGGCCGTGGACCCGCGCATGTTCCCGAAAGGCCGGATCTCCGCGCGGCGGGTCCGACCGCGGACCCGATCCGCGGCATGGCGGCCCGCACGAAAACGACCGCCCGCGCGATCGTCGGGCGCCCGCGGCGCAAGGGTGATCGCACCCGAAACGAGCGCCGGGAGCCGTGCCCGATCGTGGTGGGACCGGGCACAGCCCTCGCCTCATTTGCGCTCGCCGGTGGGATTGGGCGTCGCCGAGGTATCCGGCGAGACGGCCGGATTTACCGGGGTGACCTTCGACCACGTCGCCGCGATGAGGATGATGGCGATCAGCAGCGCCGCGAAGATGCCGACAAGGAGAGAGCGCTTCATGAGGGGTCTTGGAACATCCGACTGAGCCGTGGAGGCCAGGGAACCGCCGAGGCGGCCGTTCGATCCCTGGCCCAATCCAGAACCGCTGCGTTCGGCGGCCTCGGTCCCTATGACCCGGAGGACAGCGCCGTTGTCCGGAGGACGCCTGCCCCGGCGAGGAGACATACCCGTTCGAGGGCCGCCCCCGCCTGCTGGGCCAGCGCCTCGAGCCGGCAGATGGTTGCATCATCCGGGATGACGGAAGCACACCAATAGGCGCCGATCGCCGCGACCGGTTGGGAGGCGCCGATCGGGACCATCACGAGGCTGCGCATCGAGGTGGCGCGGTAAGCCATCAGGGGCACACGCGGATCGGATTCGATGTCCGGCACGACGGCGGTCTGGCCGTTCAGCATGCACCAGCCCGAGATGCAGGCCGTCACCGGGAACCGGCGCCCACGCCACAGCGGCTCGATCGCGTCCTCCGCCGCGTAGAAGACGGTGTCGTCCTCGCGCAGGACCACCGCGATTCCATCGGAGCCGACGATCTCCCGCGCGGTGCTCCGGAGGATGGATACGACCTCCTCCAGCGATGCGGCGATCTCCAGGGAACCGGTGGCCGCCGCCATACCCGGTTCCGGGCGGAAATGCGTGTCAGCCATGGCACGGAGATAACGGAGCGGGCACCCTGCGTCCACGGCGTGGCCCGGCCGCAGCGGCGCGCTTTCCCGATATGCGTGTCATCAACCTCGGCATCGACAACTTGCGATAGATTTACGACGGGCCGCATCCCTTAGAGGCCGGGAATCGGCGCGGCGCTGCCAGAAGATCACTCGGTGCGGCGGACCGACAGAATATAAAGGCCGCGCGTCGCGATAGAGATCCCTTAATAGTTCCTCATCGGTCGATCACATCGGCGCGATGATGTGCTCTAGCGCACCTTACTGCTGTGGGGTTCGGAGCGTCCGGGCGGGCTGTTGCAGCGTTGCACTATCGCGAGGCCTCAACCTGTCGTCCTTGTCGCGCCGCACACATCCCGTCCAACGGGAGACAGAGGACCAGATGATCAAGAAGCTTCTTCTCGCGACCGCCGCCACGGCTCTCCTCACCGGCGCCGCCTCGGCCGCCGACCTGCCGCGTCGCGCTGCCCCGCCGCCCGTGTTCACCCCCGTGCCGGTGTTCACCTGGTCGGGCGCCTACTTCGGTATCAACGCCGGCTACGCCTTCGACGCCTCCAGC